>JACCDQ011497270.1_pt1 | contig 23722 bp, 35 predicted proteins | sample 7446031 | NCBI WGS metagenome assembly JACCDQ01 (sample SAMN15323442, study PRJNA562643) | freshwater metagenome | isolation source: river surface water | place: USA:Blue River Watershed | collected 2017-08-17 | reverse complement strand
CAACGAACCAGCGCCACCAAACGATGCGTAGCTACCATTACCCGCCCAGATTTGACCTTTGGTATTGGTACCATCTGAAAACTCAATCGTGCTCATGCCAGTTGCATCGGTATTGGCAACACGCGCCGCAACACTACCACTCGCTACAGACGAACTTACATGCAGCTTTGCCCCCGGCGAACTCGTCCCAATGCCCAGACCTGTGGAGGTCAGGCGCATTTGTTCAGAGCTACCTCCAATAAACCAGCGATGTTCAGATGCCTTTGCTTCAAAAGCCTGATACGCGCCAAAGCCCGTAGTGGTGGAAAGCAACTGCGTAACAGAAGCACCTGTGGCTAGCGTGATTCGCCCATTTGTGCCGTTGTCACCAATAGTAAATTCCGAGTTGCTATACGTCAGCGCAGACCCAGTGGTCAGGACTTTGGAGCCGTTCAGGTAGGGGATGCCGTTGGCTGTGCCGCCAGAAAGCGTTACAGCACCAGAAGCCAACAGCGTAGTGAACGCACCAGCCGCAGGGGTAGTAGAACCCACAGGGCCGTTAAACGAGTCACCAGCCGCACCAGTTTGGAAATCCTTAAGCTGACTCATCATCTCGCGGATAGCATCGTTGATGCCAGAGGGCGGACAATTTTCCGCAATGTTGATGCCATCAATGTCCGTATTGCTGCCAGGAGTTGCACTCCATTCGCTGACTTTTACTTTTGCCATTTTTGTTCCTTCAATGAAGTTCGTTTATTTCTAAATCAATCAGAATAGATGCTTGTTGCAGTTACTGGTGTAGACATTCTCAAAATATCAAGCAATTCATTTACTGATTTTGGCTGTTGAATCAATCTATTTTGAATGACAGGAGAAAGTGCCAATGCCCTCATGCTTGGACGAATAGCAGCCAATGCCGCATACTTTGGATTGTCCAGTGCTTGTGATGCGCCAATACCTGCAATTCCAGCATAGAAGTCAAGTGGGCTTACTTGAGGAAGACTGCCCATACTCTCAATTGGTTTAGATGCAGTTTTAAATCTCTGCGCAAATTCTGCCGCTTGTTTAAGTTCACCAGAAAGTGGCTTTCCTTTATCAAGTTCAGCAGCAAGTTTTTGAGCATTAACGCTGCCTGTTGTTTTATTCAGAGCTTTTTCAACAGTGTAGGTTTTTGCAATCAACTGACGAGCGTTACGCAACTCAGGAACAAGATCACTATGTCCAATTGATTTGGCATAATTCTCAAGCGCATTTTCAATACGTGTAGCCTCTGACTTAAAGTCTTTGGCTTTTGTCAAAGCCTCTGGATCAGCAGTTCTTTCGTAATTCTTGTAGTAAGCAGTCGAATTATTACGAGCCACACGCAAGTCATAAACCATTTGCTTTGGGTCAATTTTTGCAATAGCTGGAGCGTTCATCAAAGAGCTTGCACGTGAACCTTCTTTGATAGGAAGCGATGCCAATGCATCGTATGCCTTGCCAGCCGTGCTGCGAACTTCATCAAGGATTTCAGGCGTAATTTGAACGTCATCAGCCAATCCAAGAGATTTAGCAGCAAGTTTGTTTGTCACCAGTTGATTTTTAGCACTTGCATTTTGAGCGGTTGTCAGCTTTCCAGCAGTTCCTTCAATGGCCCTATTCAGGAAAGATGCATTAGCTTGTGTTGGAGGAATAACATAACCAGCCTCACGGGCTGTTGCAATTGCTTTGGCAAGATCATCAGTTTGAGGTGCAGCACCAAAAACCTTAGACAGACCAGCACCAACAACAGGAATCGCGCCACCAATAGATGCGCCAAGCAATGCATCTTCAGGGTTCAAAACACCAGAGCTTGCACCACCAGCAATAGCGCCACCAGCGGCACGAGTTGCAATACCACCACCAGTAGCTCCACTTGTGCGAATTGCATCAAGAAGACCTGGAGCACTCTTTGCAACAAATGGGATTTTTTGAGCACCGGCAGCAATCACACGACCAGCTGGAGAAGCCCCAGTGATTTCACCAGCAATTTGAGCCGCAGGAATAACCAAGTTGCTACCAGTTGCCTGACTGAGACCCTTTGTCAAGTCCTGAGATTGCTGGCCCATTTCAGCAAAGTATTGGCCTGCTTTACCTGGAAGCATTGAACCAAGACCAGACATGACTTTAGAAGCACCAGCACTAAATGCAACAGGCGCAGCAGTCAAAGTCTGAAGCAAATTAGCGACAGCAGCCGTTTTTCCAGTGGCACTTTGTCCACCAGAAGAATAAATAGGAACGCCAGTTACAGGATCGTAAACTGTGTCTTCTTTGTAGATTTCCTGTTTTGCCGGTTCCTTTGCAGCCTTTGAAACTCGATCAACCGATTTCAATTCCTTATCGGAAAAGTCTTTTTCAGCCCGAGCGATCACGTCCTCTGGACGCAGAGAATCCGGAGCATCTTTGTAGATGTGTGATGTACCGTCAGAGAATGTGAGCGTAATATCTGCCATGATTTACCATCCACTTACTGTTGGTTCTGACTTGGTTTTCATCAAAGACTCAGGCCCGACAACATCCTCAACGCTGAGTTGATTGCGTTTTGCAATTCCGGAATACTCAGACCGCTTGCTGTTATATTGTTTTGCACTTTCATCAAACAACTGATTTGCAAGCGCCTGGAAGTCTTTGCGCTGTTGTGGCGTAAGTTTTGTTCCATTGATAATATTGGTTGCAAAACTAGACAAACGATCCTGAAGACCAGTTGCAGCCATTGCCATACCCAATTCAGATTCACGAACAACAGAACCTGGATCAAGCAACTTCATAATCTTTGTTGCCGCAGCCAAATCACCAACAGGCGTTGCAGCTTTCAGGCCTGCACCAATTTGAGAATTAGCAGACATGATTTCTTGGTGGGCTTTGTAAATAGGCTCAGAACGAAAATCTGTGCGAAGTTTTAGCGTATTATCAAAACCCTTTTGACCTAAATTTACTTGAGTAGCACCAGCACGTTTCTCGTCATGCAAGAATTGAGTGAATGTGCCTTTGTAGCCATCATTTACAACTGCGTACTGATACTTTTCAATGTCAGAAGCAACTTTTTCTTTCTTTGGCGCACCAAGAGCAACAGTCTCTTTTTCACTAGTCAAAGGATTGATGCGGATAAGCGTTTCGTTTTCACCAATTTTTGTCAACTCACCAGCCATAGCCTTCTGCAAGTCAAGAGCAGTCTTCAATTTGGCTTGACCAGTTTCACCCAAAGCGATCAACTGAGGCGCGATGCTGCCCAAGTTAAAACTTGCGGCTTGTGCGGCACGGCCTTCAACTGGCAAAGTAGCACCAGGCATCAGGTTGCCTTCATCGTCACGCAATGGCAATGCCGTTTCTTGGCCGTAAAACTGACCTGGAACAGCCTCAACAGCAGCCTGAGCGGGTTGGTAGCCACGCATGAACAAAGCCTTTGCAAGAGCTTCTTCTTTCTTCTTGCGTTGGGCTTCTTGCAATTGGGTCATAGTCAATTGCTCTTGCAACTGATCCTTCATTGCTGAACGATACAGTTTCTGGCCTTGCTGCAAACCTTCAGCAATAGAAGCACCAGTGTTGCCACCTTGGAACAAACGACCAGCCAAGCCATACAAGGCTTGAGCTTGAGCATCATCACGCGCACTTTGAATGTCCGCTGGTGTCATTCCCAACAGACCAAGCGACTCAGCGCCGCTTGTTCCGAAAATATCAAGTAGTCCAGCCATGTTTAATCCCCTGTGCCGCCTGTGCCATAGAAGAATGGTGCAAGCGCTGTGCCAGTAAATCCGCCAGATTGTGTCGCTGCATCATAGATAGGATTGCCCCAAGAGTTTGTTGGGCCACTGAGCCAGCCAGACAATCCACTGGCAATGTTTTTGATACCAGTTGTGCCGCCAATGTTTTTATACAATCCACCCAAGGTTGCAGCCGTACCCAACACGTTTTGCAGTGTTGATGTGTCAGCCGAACCAGTTTGAGTCTGACTGCGAAGGTTTGCCATTGGGCTACCGTAAACGCTGGACAAGAACGAAGACAGGTTTTGCTGTGGAGCGTTTTGTTGATAGTTAAATCGAGCAATGTCAGCGGCCAACTGTTGACCAGTGTAGCCTTCACGGGCTTGACCAGCTGTCAGCAGATTCTGAATGTCTTGATAGTCAGCTTGAGCCAATTGAGGGGCCATGCTTGCGGCAGACAGTTGGCGCGCAATGTCGCTTGCAAACGTACCACCAAGGCCACCAGTTGCGGCCAATCGAGTCGTGGCCTCTTGCTGTGCCAAAGATGCCAAACGGCTTTGTGCGGATTCTTGCAAGCCGCGCTCTTGAGCATAGTTCTGATAAGCCAGTTGACCAGCCGTATCGCTCAGAGATTTAGCCAATTGACCGGATGCGCGATCTTGCAAAGTACCCATTGCACCAGAGCCATACCGACCAGCCTTGGATGCGGCAGAGCCAATGTCACCCAATGCTGTCTGGAATTGCTGAGTTGCAGCCTTGGCCGCTGGAGCAAAAGCACCCTGAAAGAATGGATTGCCGCCCAAGTATTGACCACCAGCCGTTGCCTGAGTGCCAGCCATTGCTGGGTTGTAACCGGCATTTGCGTAAATGTCAGAATACATCTGAGCAGCAGGGCTTGTCTGGCCTTGGATAGCGCCTTGCAATGCACCTTGAGCCATGCCAAGCAATGGATTGCCTTGCGTTGCGCGTTGCTCAAGAGCCTGCAAACCAGCTTGAGTGGTTTGTGAAGGGCTAACGTAGGTTTGACCAGTGTAATACTGTGGGCCACCTGCTTGATACAGGCGCTGTGCTTCTGTCAGACCATAAGACAGAAACGGCTGAATTGTTGGATCAACTTGAGTGGTGGTAGTAACCGCCATGATTAACTCCTTGAGTTCTTGGATTCCATGACGGGTGATCCGATGGAAACCATTATAAACACTTTAGCCAATAACAACATAGGCATATGTCTTGTTGGCTGTCGAATTTGCAAAATGGGTAACTGTTGCCGTACCCTTACCCTGTGCGCTTGCGTATGCTGAATAATCACCAGCCGCATTTGTACCGTTTGACGAAACAAAATTCACCGTCACAATGACGGATGGCGTTACTGGAATCGTTGGCGATGTTTGAGCTGGAATAGATTGGATTGATACAAGTGTGCTATTCGTTCGCCAAACAATTTCAACATAATCATTGGCATTCAATTCAATCCAGAAATTCATGGATGCAATCAAATGCCCTGGCGTTCCACCATGACTGTTTGGTACAGAGAATTGGCTGTTTGAATTGCTTACGTCAGTACCATTTTTGCGAAACCAAACATCAACATCATGAATTTGCGTATCAGTGTTTTCAAACTGAATACTAAATTCCACGTTATAAATGCCATAGCTGTTTGCTGTGATACGACTACCACTTGCAATGCTAATCCCATGCGAGAAATCAGTCGTATTCATTGTGACGGGGTAAGTCGCAGTCGTAGATGCCGCCGTTTGGTCGGTTGTATCTTGAAAAGCACCATATGGCGTTGAATCAGTAAACGCAGCCGCTGAGAATGGAATCAGCAGAATCTTACTGTTTGGACTGATCCGTTCGTCATAGATGGTTGTCGTTGTAGCGTTACCAGTCGCAAGCGTGACAGTTCCAGTGTTGTTGGTCTTGCCATTCATGATGTTGTTCACGACTTCGGCAACAACCCGAGGGTCTTGACCGAATGTTGGCAATGTGCGGAATTGAACTGTCATCAGCGCACTCCTTGACCAGCCAAGTCAACATCCAATGCAACAGCGGTTGACCAGTTCGCGCCAGTTGGAGTCACCCAAAATCGGTGGTAATTGCCATTTGAGCGCAAAGACACACGGTTTTCCGAGTCAGCAGGTACAGCAGTGCCGAACGATGGAACCTCACTAAGCAAAGTCCTGGATGCCACGGAAACACTCGCAGAACCACCGTCAATCTGAGGACGCGCCAAAGTAACAACAGAGCGACCACCAGCGTTTACATCACCCGTAACAATCTTTCCTGTTGCAGGTTGACCGTTGTATGTCACCACGTAAGCACCAGACGTACCGCCCAAGAAATACTTGCCACCCATGTAAAGGATGGAATCCATACTGACAGTCAGAGCGTCAATGCTGGATGAAATTGAGTCAAGGTTTTCAAGTGTCGTGGCCGATGTGGATGCGTCAGAAATGAAGTCTGAGTTGGCATCGCCATACGTCCACTTTTGAGTCTTGAAGTTGTAGATAATTAGTTGACGCTGTGCAAAGGTTGTTTTGAAGTTCCAAATGACCAGCTTGCGAACTGGATCAATCGCAGCGCTCATTGTGTCAAATGCGCTCTCATCTGCATTAGTGAAGAACCAGCGATCAACTTTTTCAGACCCAATCGCCTGGACCTGTTGACCATCACACATATAGAAACCATCGTCAGACAGAAAAAAGCTCAAGCCCTGAACTTGAGCGATAGAACCAGCCGCAATGCAACCCTTACCACGGGAAATGTTGTCAAACTGGAAAATGAATGGTGTACCGATATAGCTCATTCGGCTAATACCTTTTTCAAGGAACACCAAGCCAAACTCACCACCACGGATGCCAACAATTTGACCACCATCAGGAATGTCTTGATAGTCAGCCTGTGTGACTTGGCTAGAACCCCATGCGGTTTCATCGTTGATTCCAGACCAGCGAACACGGCTAGGATAGATGGAACTGCTTTCGGTCGTAAACGCAGTCACCACAAAGTCACGCACCACAGTCAGATACTTGCAAATTGGAGCCGTAACCGCCAAATCAGCAAACGCAGTTGACACGCCCAAGGTATAGGCTTGGACTGGATTGCTATTGTTTGTTCCGATAATCACATCACCAAACTGAGTGAAGCGGAAACGGTCATTGTTGGCGTTTGGAGTGTATCCACCGACTTTTGAAACGTCAGTCAAAGCGCCAACGCCTGAAACGTCATAAATCTTGGTAGAGCCAGCCGCAAACAACTTGGTGGCATTGGCAGGATTCTTACCAGCAACCAAAGTCGTCAGGTTTTCAGATGCCGCAGCCGAGAACGTAGCAGCCGTAGGCAAAGGGCCATACCCAACAGCCCGAGAAACAACATTTTTTACATCAGTCAAAGCACCAGTGATACCTGGCTGATCGGGCATCCATTCGCCAAATGTCAGTTTTGTTGTAGCCATGTGTTATCACCATTTGTTTGTTGCGTCCAAGTGTTGCCAGATACAGCAACGTCAGTCCAATCATTGACCGAGACCGAGATAGGTGTCCAAGAGTTTGTATCGCTTGCAACCTGATCCCATATGTTTTCAGATTCAACAACATCAGACCAGTCATGACCATTTGAGGCCGAAGCTGTTACCGATGCGATGCAAGAGACAACACCAATTCCGTCATAGATGGCGCTTGCAGAAGCCGACAATTCAGCCGTACAAGTGACTTCAGCCATGCCATCAGCAATGATGCCTCCCAATGCGCTAACCGATGCTGTGCAAGTTACATCAGCATCAGCCATGCGGACACGGATTGCGTCAGCACTTACAGAGGCTTCAGCCGTGACGCTTGCCTCACCACTTGCTACAACGCCACCAAGAGCATCAACCGTAGCAGTTGCCGTGATAGAAGAATCACCAAACTGAACGCGAGTGCCTACCGCAGAAACCGTAGCGTTTGCCGTAATGCTGGCATTTGCAAACTGGACACGGGTTGCATTAGCGGAAACTGTTGCATTGGCAGTGATGGCCGCATCAGCAAACTGAACTCGTATGGCATCACAAGACAACGAAGCATTGGCCGTAACACTTGCGTCAGCGTACTGGACGCGAACAGCATCGCAGGAAACACTCGCAGAACACGTAATGGTTGCCGCGCCATACTGGACACGTACAGCGTCAGCGTTAACCGTTGCCGATGCGTTTACAGCCGCATAAGCATCCCACAGCGTTACCGATGTGATGTAGAGATTGCTGTCAAGCGTGAGCGTTAGATCATCAAGACTAGCTTTTAGCTGGTCAAGAGAATCTATCGTCCACGGTGGCAGCAGATCAGCCATTAGGCAAGCGCCACGCTAAGAGAACCAGCGGCCACACGGAAAACGTCACCAGTTGCAATCGTCTTGGATGCGGTTAATGGCGAGTGATACAGCAGGTTACCAGCGGTTGATGCGTCACGGATACCGATATAAGCAACCGTACCCCAAGAGCCACCAGCTTGAGGAAATTCAATGGCCGCACTGTTTGTTGACACGCCATCAGAAGGAGCGCCAAACGTGATGGATTGACGTGCATAAGCAGCGCCACTCACTTCAGTGCCAGTGTCTGCGTCTGTTGGGTCAGTCGTATAGAGTGCCAAATAAACGGTTGTCGGGCTTGTGTAACTCGTATTCCGAAGCGTTGCGTTAATCAACGCATTTTCGAGAAAATTGCTCATTTCAGCCATGATTTACCTCACAGGGTTGTTTTGATTGCTAAGGGAACGCCTGAATACTGGCCTTTTTCGTCAGAGCGTGTGATAGATGCCATCGCACGGTCAAACATAGTTCCCCATGTATTGATTCGAGCATCGTCCATAAGATATGGCGATGCCTCAAGCAAAGCACCATAAAGCAAAGCATCAGGCGTGTTAGCCAAGAACACGTTGCTTGTGTTTGTGTCACTAAGGAACGCAGGCGCAGCAAAGTAGAAAAGCTGGACGGTGTAATCACTGTCAGGTACTGGAGACAATTGGAAATCCAAAGCCAGCACGGTGTAATCAACAGGCTTGCCACTTTCCCAAGTGCGAGTGTTTCGATTGAACGCCGATGGGCTGTAATAGTTCAAAGGCTGAACAGGATTACCAACAACAACAAAGTCACGCACATCAAGGAAATCGCTGGGCAATTCAACAGTGCTATCACCCGCCACAGTTGCAGTCGTCACGCTCTTGAGCATTTGACGAATACGCAAATCACGGCGCAAGCGAGTTTCAGCCAATCGAATGAAATCAGGAATCTGAGTTGTTAGATCAGTTCGAGCAAGATAACCAGCAATGGTTGTCTGCAATTCTGAGTATGTTGAAAAACTCATTTAGATCACTCCTGGGCGTGTACGCCATGCGCGATTGTCTGGATTATTTAAGAACATCGCAAAACGGGCATGGTCAATAACGTGAAAGCCACGCATGATCCCTTGTTTGTTCAGGTCATCAATCGCAGTGAATGGAATAGATGCAACCTTGTTTCCATACAGTTCATCAGACCATTTAGCCCGTTCGTCATAGCTGTTGAATTCCTGCTTGTTTTTCTCAACAAGCGCAGAAACGTCCTGAGCAGTCTGAATAATTAGACCGCCTTCACCATCAGCATGAGCAACAGATTTGCGAAATGTAGGGTTTTCCATAGGTGTATTCTACGATAGTTGTCAAGGAAATGGAACATGAGCCCATGTTTCGCCTATCCTAGCAAGACGCACACAAGTCTTAGAAATTCCCATTTCTTCAGCCAATTGTCCATTTGTTTTTGCACTAGAACGAATGTATAAAACTTTTTCAGCAGTCAAGACAGCTTTGTTGTTTCTTTCTCCAATTGGCAAATTGCGCTTTCCTTGCCTTGCCCTGGAATACATATCATTCATGTTTTCTGACTTTGTACCAACACGTAGATGCTTTGGGTTCGTACATTCAGGATTGTCACAAGAGTGCAAGACAAACAATCCAACAGGAATTTGAGCATTGTTATGTAACATCCAAGAAACACGGTGCGCACCCTCAACCTTATGAGTTGGAGCTCCTATTCCGATTTTTCCATATCCTTGAGGATTTTTGGCGGCAGTCCATTTCCAGCAATTATCATCATGCTCACCCTTTTGGACATGACGAAAAAATCTTTCACTCAATGATCCAAAATGCGGCTTGTATGCGTTTGGGTTTCCATACTTAACAAAAGCCCTGTAATGCTTAACACACAGACCCTTTGCATGGTCTTGATCTTTGCAATTTTCAACGGTACACATAAAAATGCCCCCACAAGTTAATGTGAGGGCATTATATCTTAGTTTTTAACTAAGTGTCAGCTCAAGTCAGCGATAATACCGCAGGCAGCTTCGTTCTTGCACTCAAGCGTCAGTTCTGCCAACAGTTGGGTCTTCTCGCTGTCACCAGTCTTAGCCAATTCAATGGTTTGGAAAGGACGCAGGTAAGCCACAGCCAGCATATCGGGATCGATAATGAAGGCAGCATCAGCGGCAGAGTTGGTGCTGTTCATGAAGCGGTTAGGAACCACAGACAGGGTGCCAAAATCGCTCATGTAAACATCAGCAGCGCCGACGATGGTGGTGGGGGCATCAGCAGGAGCCATGTAACGCTGTGCAGCGATACCAGCAAAGCCAGACACCACTTGCTTGTGGTTAGGGTTAACCATCAGCACCTTGGGGCTACCGCCAGCGACATACACTTCAGCGTTCACTGTCTTCAACAGGGCTTCAGTGAAAGTGCGGTCAGTGCCAGTAGTACGGGCAGTTGTGCCGCCAGTACCAGTGGAGCCACCGACACCGAAGTCGCCATTGGTGGACAGCCATGCTTGCAGGCCACCCATAGTGCGGGCAGTGCTGGAGTTGCCAGCGGACGACACTTGGTTAGACAACAGAGTCAGTTCAATGTTGCGCTTCAGTTCAGCCGAAACTTTAGCCAGTTGATAGGCCTTTTCAGACTTACGACCAGCTTTGTCAACAGCTTCCAAAGTGCCAGCAACAGCCACCGACTTGGTGAAAATCTGAGTGCGGTTACCAATGCGAGTGGTAGGCGAAGCTGTGATGGTCGATGCGTCAGCACCTTCCACAGCGCCACCCAAAGCGGCAGCGTCCAGGGCGTCAGTTTGCCACTCGTGGTAAGTCGCAGTCGCCTTAGTCTTGCCGATAGACGACATCAGAGGGGTTTCGGTGGGGCTGATGTTGTAAATAACATCAGACAGGTCTTCACGCTGACCAACAGCGGTGTAGGTTTGATAGGTTGCCATGTTAAAAGCTCCAAAAATTTAAAGGAATCGCTCAAACGCAGCGGCAGCATCACGGACTTTGCCCGATTGACGCAGACGTTGCATCACTTGTTTCTCTTGCGCTGACTTTGGATTAGGCGACGAAGTACCGGCTTTGAGCATCTTGGGGGCTTGCTGGACTTTCTTCAAAGTCTCTGGCTTACCCTTTTGAAGTTGCTCAAACTTCATCGCTTTATACAAAGTCAACACTGCACGATGGTCATACACTGAGGCGAGTTCTTGATCCGACCAGCCAACAGATTTTGCATATTCACGGATTTCTTTCCGGATAGCATCACCTTTTGGCGTAGCCAGTTCTGGGATAACAGACGCGAGCTTTTCAGATTCAACTTTAAGATGGTTTTGCAGGTTTTGCTGTTGTTCCGCTTGTTGCTGTTGGGCAATGCGGTTTTGTTCAGCACGAACAACTGCCAACTGTTTCTCTCGCTGAGACTGTTCAGCTACCTTCACGGCATAACCGATAGGGTCTGTCTCTTTCAAAACTTCCAAATCCTCACCCTTATTCTGTTGGCTCAAGAAGCTATCGAGTGCCTTCAGTTTCTGGGCGTAGGCCATACGCTCTTGTTTCACTTGCTCAAGATGTTCACGCTCGGCTTCAATAGCCTTGCGCTGTTCAGCCAGAGCTTGAGATTTTTGGGTGTAATCCTTGCTGCGTTGATAGCCGTTAATCAGTTCGTCAAGTTCTACCTCGACTTCCTCACCACCGACTTTGGCCTTGTAGCGGGGTTTGACTTCCTCTACTGGCTCATCCGATTCCTCCGAATATTCGGGTTCCTCAGATTCAACTTCACCACTGGCTTCAAGTTCTTCGGTTGATTCTTCCGGTTGGCCTTCAGAGGCTCCATTGTCATCACCCATCAAACTCATAAACGCAGAAGCGGCTTGGTTTACGTTTAGGCTTTCACTCCCCGAGGGGTTGGTGTTTTCCATGTTTCATCTCGAAAATCGCTGGAAACCGTCCAGACAGCGGGCGACGTTAGTCACAGAATTCGCCACTTTTTCTCTTGAATCTTGGTTTCTGAGGCAATGCCTTGCAGGTGTCCAAGGAAAAGATCAAGTGTCTTAATGTGGCTGTAAGCGGCTTCCCGTTCTTCAACCTCATCTCGATTCGTGTTAATTATCACACTAATCTGCTGATTTTTCAAATCATCCATGACTTTTACGAAAAAGTCATCTTTCAGGAGATTAGATGCCCATTCAGCTTGCAGTTTTTTATCCATATTGGCTTTGTATTCCAGAAATAATGTCAGAGATTGAAACTTGCTTACCATCCAGATTTCCAACAACGTCATTCATTCCGACAGTGCTTGGCGACTGGAATTGCTGAAGTATGTCAGGTACTTGGAATTGCTGTTGTGGCTGTGCAAAACTTTGTTGACCATAAGCAACAGGCTGATAGTTCAAAGTATTTATGACATTTGAAAGGCTTGGGGTTTCCCATTGCGTTCCTTTCAATAACTCATTGCTGCCAAAATCAATTGGAGCCGATGGCGTAAATGCTTGGTTGTATTCTGGAGACTTCCAATGCGATGGCACTGGAACCATAGCAAAGCCAGACGTTGCATCTTCATCGCTTGCCAAGTCATATGCGCCTTTCATCAGAGCGGCCAATGCGAATGGAGACAATGCCTTCGCAATATCCAATCCAGCAATTTTGGCGTTCAAGTCTGAGGCGCTTGTATCTTTGGCTTGTTGTGAAGACAAACCAATATCAATCACAGGCTTATTAATAAACGATTCTGGATCACCAAGCGATGCAACGTAAGAGTTTGGAACAAACCCTTGTTCAGTGATATATCCATCAGTCGTTTTCAAGACAATGCCTTGACCGCCACCCATTGAATCAATGTTTGGAGTCATTGGCATTTGCAAACCAAGACCTTGCAGTAGGTCGCCAATTGAATAATCAAACGATCCGACTTGATATTGCGTGTCAATTGGAGCGACAGACAGTCCTGGCTCACCAGAAGCACCAGAACCAAGCGAATAATCAGTTGTCACTGAATAATCATTTGACAGTGGATTCTGAGAAATGTAATCACTGATTGCAGCAGCCTTTGCCGCATCAATGCCGCCAGTCAAAGCGCCTCTAAGTGCGGCTGATGTGAAGTCACCACCTTGCAACTCAGACAAAGCCCCACTTGTCAAAGCGTTAGCAGCCACATTACCAACAGAACCACCACCCAAAGCGCTTGAAATCTCAGGCGATATAAGACCGCCAACTCCAGAGCCAATAGCACCAGTCAAAGCACCTTTAGCAAAGTCACCGCCACTTGCCTCAGCCAATGTGCCACTGATGATTGCATTACCAATAGCCGATGCTGCAACACCAGAAGCACCAAGCGCAGAACCGATTGCCGTGCCAACACCTGGGGCTAGCAAAGACAATCCAAGAGCAGCAATTGGGATCAGTCCACCAACATCGCTACTAGAAGCGCCTGTGGTGTAAAAGTAAGGCGTACCGTTAGGGGCAAATTCCACACGGAAACCAGTGTTTCCAGAGCCAGCAAAAGTGCCACCCCAAGCGTTACCTGTCTGGCGTTCGCTGTATGTGTTTGGAACCGCTTGCTGAGTTTCTTTGTTACCGTAGACGGTTTGAGTGACAGGGACATTAGCTGTGTAAACAGGTTGATCCACAAACCCATCACCACTCTCAACAGTTCGGGTGCCCTGAGTAACATACTTTGGGTCTACATAGGTCTTATTACCATCTGAATCAGCAGTGTAATAATTTCCTGTAGGTGTCCAATATGAGTCACCTTCTGGGCCGTAAGCCACGCCCATTTCTCGCTGGACTTCTTGCTGTTGATTCGTAGTCTTTTCAAACTGACCAAACTGGTTGATATCAGTGATACCGATTCCATCAAGAATCCGCGCCATTGCCAGCGCGTTTTCAGCGGCAGACCCATAACCCTCACCAGACCACTTGCCCGTAGTCCCTTGGGCAAGAATCTGTTGCTGAAGACTTTGAACGCTCATGGGTAATCCAATCAACCAGGAATTTCAACATTGGATGTGATGCCAGCACCGACCTTCATGGCCTTCAACTGAGCTTCAGCTTGGAATTCTTGCTCTTTCATTGCAAAGTGCATATTCATCTTTTCACGTTCAAGCTGAAGTTTTGAGGCTTCTTTCTCACGCATGATCTGAAGTTCAGCCTGTGCTTTTTCACGTTGCAGTTGCAATTCCAAAGCGGCTTTCTGGCGTTCAAACTCCAAGTCGGCTTGCATCTTTTGCTGTTGCATTTGCATATCAGCTTGGAATTTAGCTTGCTGGGCTTGAATGTCTGCCTGAGTCTTTGCCATCAATGCTTGCACTTCAGGTGGCATTTGTGGCTGTTGCTGTGGAGGATTAGACAACTGTTGGTCTTGCTCAGGTGTGATCGGCTTGAAGAATTCAGCAGAATCTTTGAAACCAGCGGCTTCAACCATACGCCCCAAAGAGGCACGATATTGACCCAAGGAAACCAATGGGTTAGCAGGGCCAAACTGAGCCAGCATCTGTTCTTGTTTAGCCAAGACCATTTGAAGCATTGCCATTTGTTGGTCACGGTTGCCATTGCCCAAGCCGACATTCACGGTCAGGTCATACTTGTTTGCCCATGTGCGGGGATCAATTGCGACAAACTGACCACGCAGGCGAATGATTCGCTCTTTCTGTTGGTACTTGGTGACAAGGTGCAAGATGCCATAAAACAGGTCACGCACACCAGTATCAGCAAAGATACGGGCGATCATTTCAATCTTGCCTGCACCGGCTTGCTGCATGGATGCCACGGCAGCGGCTGTCACGTTTTGCAGGATAGAAGCGTCAAGACCTTGGCTTGCGTCAGTCACACCAGTGCGCTTGGATTGCACTCGATCCAAGTATTCCAGCATTGGGAACGACTGTTGCGCCACGTTCTGGACGTTCAATTGCTGGACAGCACCTTGAGACTTAGCACGAATCACGCCACCAGCCGTAGAGGTCAGCAGGTCATCAAGGTTTACTTGGCCTTCAATAGCCACCACACGGGCGTTATTCGTCAGATACAGGTTATCCAGCATCTGGCGTGTCACTGTGGTTTTAATCAGTTGTAGGTCAACAGTGCGGTCTGCAAGCGAGTTACCAAAGAACTTGTGAGGAATTGGGATCGGGCAAACAGAGTAGAACGGCATATAGTCCGATTCGTCATTACTCAGAATCTCATTGCCAGCGTAAAAGACTTGGCGCAGTTCAGCAATGCCATCACCATCTTCGTCAGTGCGGATATAGCACTCAAAGACTTCAATCTCTTGCATGGCCTTGTCCTCTGCTTGCGTGTCGTATGGTTGCTCACCAGGAGCGAATCGAGCCACGCGCTCAGGCGTATAAGCCAAAGCATCACCAGCAGGCAAGCTATTCACCGTGTCTTCATCAAAACCCATAGCGATCATGTCGCTTCGGGTAATCATGCGGCGATGTGCAACAAAAGGAGATGTTGCAATCTTGATGCCTTTTTTTGAAATCAGGAATTCTTCAGGCGGCACGTTTTCAATGACAACCCGACCAGTCTTGAGCTTCTTGCTGATCTTTACGTCATGAATACCAAACATGGCAGGAGTGCCATCTTCATTCAGGACTGGTGCGCCCATTGGGTCAAGGATAGGAAACTCTTGAGTGTCTTGCTCAACAATTTCCAAATCCTTGTCTTGCATCATCAAGGCCAATTCGTCATCAGACAAACCTTGATATGTCTCTTTGGTAACGTCTTCTTTGTCTTCCCAATACGCCTTTACGATGCCGTTCTTTTGCATCAGCGCGTCTTTAAACCAGTCGTGCATCAGAATCACGCCTTGGTTATCTTCCAAGAAGATGTAATTCAGATAGTCAGTAACCTGTTGCGCTCCAGCTTCATCGCCTGGGCCAGTTGGATTAGCCAATACCACTTCATCAGAGCCAGTGAAAATCCGCATCAAAGGCGGCATTGCGCCATCAATGGCTTCGGCAACTTCACCAGTAACGATTGAAGACTTACCGGGTATTTCGTTTCCGTAAGGTTGACGCAAGTACGCTTGAAGGGCTTGCTTGCGCTGCTCGACTGTCTCGCTCTCGATATACCCGATAGAAGAATCAATTTCAGCTTGAAGAATGGCCTTTAGGTTCTGACTCATGTGATGCCTTTGGAGGTCGCCCGACCTTTGGGCGTTCTTGAGATTGTAATGCCTTTACCATAGTTTCAAGCATTTCTATCCGCTTTTCAAGCTCATCTACACGTTTTGCGCTTGAAATATCACCTTGTCGCATCATTAGCATTTAGACCACCCATTTTGCTGGTTTGTTGATTGACTTGCCCCATGATCCAGTATTTTCATCCAGACCAACGGCTACGTAACGCCACGCATCGGCAGCGTGTGAATGCTGGTCATGCAATGGCTTGTTAGAAAACATCTTTGTGTTTGGATCAACGTCATAACGATAATGACGCAGGTTTTGAAGGCCGTCAGCGCATTTGGTTGAATCAATAAAGCATCGGCCAAGAAGCGTTCGAGCAGCGTTAATACCGTCTGCAATAGACAGTTTCGGCGTGATTCTTATAGGTTTACCCATGCCTTCAAGAATATCCTTTACTGATTTTCCTGTCATATTCTTGTTTTCAGCATCGTGAGGCAACCACCAATCCTTATAGATATATCCCTTGTCTTGCAATACTTGAGCGTAATGGTCGATGGTTTTCTGGCAGTTTTGATAGAAGTCAATCACTCTGACTTCACCGCCAGCGATAACCTGAACAAACCAGATTGATGTCATGTCAGCCCATCCCAAGTCCCAGAATGTCTGAACAGGAATGGATTTATCAATAATCAGGTCACGGATTCGATTGTCTTCCTGAGCCTTGCGCAGTTCATTCGCATATACAGCGCCATCAAGCATTTGACGGGTATGGCCTTCCCAGACATTCAGGTAAGAATCCATGTTCTTAGCCTTCAGGTCTTCCAGCTCGTCTTTTAGAACTTGCGGAAACCACGGGTTATCTGACCAATTCATTTTTACGACTTTGGCTGTCGCAGGAGGGTTAACCACAAAACGCTTGTAAGTCTCGTCAGTGTCCAAATCTGGGTTGAATGTCACCCATATCTCAGAACCAGGCTTACGGATTGTAGGGATCAGTGTTTCCCAAGACACCTTAGACACCGCCTGACCTTCTTCGCACCAACAAATGTCAACCCCCTCAAACGACTTAATCGAGGTCACGTTATGCTTTAAACCTGCAAAGCTGAACTCTGATCCGTTCTTGCCATAGATAGCCGTGCGCTGCACATCAAAGAAAGACTCAAGCCCCATAGCCTTGATCTGGTCGCCCAATAGCGCAATCACAGAGTCAGAGATACTATTCTGCAACTCACGAGCACAAAGAATCCTGGTTGGCTTTTGGACAGCAATGGCGATCAATGCCCGAGCAACCGACCAAGACTTAGCAGACCCTCGCCCACCATAAAGAATCTTGTATCGATGCGGCTCAAACAGAAATCCCAGCTTTTCAGGGAAATCCAGTTCAAGATTCATTCGGCTTAACCAGTTTGATCTGAATGCCTGAAACTTCGATAGGCCCACCACCGTCACCAGTCATTTCAGTGCGATTCAGTTTAGGCGTAGCGTATTCAGCCATTTGAGCCAGCAAAGTCAGAGCACCTTTCGGGTCTGCTTTCAGCTCTTTTTCTTGGTTTCCCTCTGCAACCTCATAAAGCCATTTAGAGACGTTTTCAGCGTTATCCTCTAGCAACCTACTAACCGTCTCTCTAAACGTCTTGGTGGCCTTATTAAGAGAACCTGGAGGCCTTCCTCGTCCTTTACGAGCCTGAAACTCTGGACTTTCTTCCCGTAATTTATTCATTTGGTTTTGACTCCCGTAGGTTGGTCAATGTTAGTAAGTGCCCACATATTAGCCTGTGGGCTTGGCTTTACTTTTTCTTGTAGCGTCCCATTGCCTTTGCCCCTTCCGAAATGGCGATGGCTGTGGCTTGTTTAGGATTCGTTACGACTTTACCGCTTTTGCCAGAATGAAGTTCACCCTGTCCAAATTCATGGAAAACCTTGCCAACTTTGGCTTGACCGACTTTATTAAGTTTCGTTTTCATCATAGCTTTCCCCGTTAGAGTAGTCTTCGCCTTCTTCGACTTTTACGTCAGCACGTTCCCACGCCTGGCAAGTACGTAACGAGTGGCAAATAAAACTAAATTTATTACACCAGCCACGACCGCCACCGTCTTTGTCATATGCGTCTTCAGGAATTTGCTCCATCTGAGCCAGCATATCTGGACTGTCGTTGAAGTATTCGCAGTTGGCGCACAGATTACGCTTGGCCTGATCTGGGCTGATACGCCATACGGTTGCCAACTTACGCCAGTATTCGCTGTTTGGTTGCTGGGTTTTCTCAGGGCCAAGCATCCAGTTACTCTTAACGTGCTCACGGTTTCTCATGACCTCTTGCGCGTCAAGTTGGCTTTCGTCTTCTTGGGTCTTGATTTCGATGGCGATTTCAGCGCCTGAGTCTAGCAATCCAGCCATATGGTTCTCCAGTTACGTGAATTTTATCACCCTAGCACAGTTTTTGCTAATTTGCTATTAGGGTTTATCCTTATGGAATTTTTTGTGGACAAGTAGATAATTGAGCCATCAACAACAGGAGTCCACCATGAAAGCAACTATCCAAGACATTACACTGGCAATCGGCTTGGGCATCGTCATGTGCTGCTTTGCCCTTGCCTACTTTGACATTCTCACTTACTGAATTCGTCTTGCTCTCTTATGCCTGATTTCGTCTTCCACGATTTTCAGGCAGTCTTCCATGTCTTTCACTGAGCTGGCTTCAAGCTGTGCGGCGTGAACATCAATCGCCAATGAGACAGCTTTCATCTCAGGGCCAGTAAACAGAAATCGGCTTTTAGACAGTCCACGCTTTGCCATTGTGTAAACAGCATCCTGGGCTTGTCTGATTTCTTCAATCCAGTCCGATCCCACGCCTTTTCTGGAAAACGCTTCAGCCATGTTCACGGCTGCAATGATTACATCCACATGATCTGATGTTGATCGCCCGTTCTTTATTTCATCCAGTGCGGCATAGTTCTTGGCGTTCAGCGTCACAAGCGCATCACCGACTTGTGCAATCGGCTTCATACCAGACAATACCCAGTTCAAAGCGTCAACTCTTACACCTTTTGGTTTGTATTTTGACTTTTTTCTCATTTAAAAAACCACACAAGCACAGAAATTAGCGTTACCCAAAAAGATAGCAATCCAAAGGCAATGTTTCTATAAACCTCTCGGACTGGACAATCTCGGCCCTGGCGGCATTGGTTGTTACAGCATTTCATAGTTGTTCTCCTACTTTTGCAAGGGCTAAGTTGGCTATCTCCCATGCATATTCATCCGTGTCAAAGTGATGCTTGATATTTTTCAACGCCTCCAGCAACTCTTGGTTTACTTTGTGCAGGCGGCGTAGCTCCCCAGCCGCCAACATTCGAGTGAGATTGGATTCGCCACCGATTTCAACCAAATCATCAGCCAATAGCAAAGCCTCTAGTTGATAGTCCTCGCTTTGGCACAAAGGAAAGTTGCACTGATTCTGCTCAGGTGTTAAATCTTGCTTAATAGCTGGTTGCTCTCCATAAGCGCCGCGATCCATGTTGTAGTCGTGCAGCCACCCCGGTATGTGTTCGCTTGAACAAAAAGGGCAGGTGATTACCGTTGGGATTGATAGCTGTTCCGTTATCGGATTTCCGATATCGGCCAGTGCTTCGCGGATGGCGGTGATGGCTTCGTCCAGTTGAAAACACTCATGCGGATGGAGAAAGTCTCTGTCGTTGTCGCATAGGTCAATGTATTCCAACGCCTCCAGCGCCTGCTTCATTGCTTTGATGTGGTTCATGGTTATCCTCCATTTCGTTCGCGCAGCTTGGCTTCGGTGCGCTTCATCAGCTCCCAGTCTGAATCTGTGCTTTCCCAAAGCTCGTTTGCCTCCTCATCCGTCAGCCCAACCCATTGCCGCTGTGCTGTCTCCCTGTGTGCGGCATCTCTGTTTTTTCTTGCTGCAATACGGGCAAACACGCGCTCATCTTGTTCAACACCAATGTCCTGCACAGGTGCTGAACGGGCTTGCTTGATGGCGGTGATGGCTTCATAGACATCATCCGGTGCGCCATCTTCATCGCCCCATTCCAAGTACTTATCACGCTCTGATTCCAACGCCTCCAGCGCCAGCTTCAGTGCTTCAGTTTGTTTGTTCATTTGGTTTCTCCTCGTGCTCGGATGGCGGTGGCGTAAGAGCCTAAAAGCCTTGCATAGTGCGTTGCAATGTCAATGGGCAGTGAGCCAAGTCTGGTGTTCTCAATGAACTGCGCTATTTCCTCGCGCTCATCAGCACGAACAAGGGCTTCAAAGGCTTTGAGCCTTTTTGTAAAGCCCGTTGTGAACTCCCACATTTCTTCAAGTCCAGATTCACGGGCCATTTCAATCGTGTCTCTCATTTATGCACCCCATGTGTAATTTGACTTCTCCCAGACAACAGTACGAGCAAGGAGCATTTCAGCTTTCTTTTTTGCCTTATCAAACGCATCACTAGCAAAATCATGACATCCGTGTGGGCTTGTGTTCCGAACATTGACATATCCAAAAACATCAATTTTTTGCCACCTCCATGACCACACCCGTTTTTGTTCAACGTAGTACCGTTCTTCCTCTGGAGAATGAACGATTCTTACTTTCTTGAATAGATTGCTCATAGTCCCACCTTCTTCAATGCTGCTTGCAGTCCTGCCAGGCCGCCGACAAACTGATCGTTAATGTAGATAGCTGGCATCTGACGGATGTTTGCATCTTTCATCTTTTGTTCAGCAACAGGATTAGCATCTACCCAATACTCTGTGTAATTCAAAGACTTAGATTTCATCAATTGCTTTGCTGTCACACAGTTGGGACAGCCGTTTTTGGTGTAGATCGTGATGTTCATTTTTTATCCAGCCAGATTGTGTAAGTTTTGAGCCGATGGTCTTTCCTTCTGCGAAAGCTGTATTCACCAGTGATTTGATTGTTTTTGCAAAACCGATCAAATGTTCGTCTTACTTTGTCAAAGTCTTCTTCAGGAATTACCAGGGCTTCATCTCTTGAAATAAGTCTTGTAAATTCATTGTCAAGACCAGTAGTTCCTTTGGCTTTCTTTGGGATTACTGGTTTTGATATGAATGTGTAACCCTGAACAAAAGGGTTTTTGCCTTGGAAGTTAGTAGCCATTGCTGGATTCCCATGCAGATTGCCAGAAACCAGTCTCAGCTTCCATCTCAAGTTCAATTTGGGTTTCTTTGGAAAGCACTGGAGTGATGTCTGCTCCTTCAAAGTAAACAGACTCAAGACCGACTTCAGTGGTCACGCCGTCTTCGTCAGTCTCAGTAACGACTTTGAGGTAAACGGTAACAGGTGCGCCGTTCAGTGTGGTGAAGAATTCATATTGAGTCATACAGTTCCTTGGTTAGTGAGCCTCTATTGTGGGCCTGATCGCTACTAATTTGTATTAGTAGAAACCCTTATAAGCGTCCACTCTAAAAGTTCTTGTTGTGTGATTCCATAGTGCTTTACGAAACCTTTTGTTCCCAAGCCATGAACTCCAGTGTTTCCGCGATGATGTTCAGCGCAAAGTGGAATCAATGTTTTGTAGTCGCCTTTGCCCCATCCACCAGTACGCAAATGATGAAGCTCTACAGGTGCGGGATCGTGTGGGCCATGCAAGTGATGGCAAAGCGCACAACCTAATTCAGCGACTTTATTTTTATGTGCCTTTTCATCCTTGGTCATTTTGCTCACCAATACTTGTAGGTGACCACTTAACACCACGCTCATCACCAAATGCGTGAGCAAGCGTTATCAGGTCTGTCATGTCTTGTTTTGTCATCTTGCTGGTTGACGTTCCAAGCACAACAAAGCCACCATCAATTCCTGGAATTGCTCTTTGCTTTTTAAGACCAGCGGTCAACAAGTCCTTGAATTCTTCTTTGGTCAGCTTTTCTCCATGCCATTTAACTTGCTTTGATAAGTCAGTCAAGACACTCCACAGCAAGGCATTTTGCTCAGAACTTCGCTTTTGTTCTTCAATCGTCAGCACCAGCTTGTTTCCTGCCATCAGATATGGCTTTGCCTTAGCCCAAACATCTTTCAGGACTGTGTGCGCCTGTTGTGCGTTGTAGAGAGTAACTTTCACGCAAACTCTCCAAAATACTTTTGTCTAGCTTGTAGGTATGCTGCTCTCGCATCAAGTATTGTTTCGTAACGTCCTATGTGTTTTTTCTTCCCATCAATTTTTATTGCTGACCTAAAAACTTTTCTTTCAGGCTCCCATGTAAATCCATTTGATGAGTTATTCCTATTGTTTTCTTGATAAGTTGCTAATCTTAAATTTTTTATGTTGTTGTTTAATTTATTTCTATCAATATGATCTATCAACATTCCATCTGGAATATTTCCATTAAACATTATCCAAATTAAACGATGAACTGCATATCCTTTGCCATTTACACGAACAATTTTATAACCAGAATTATGTAAAGATCCAGCACCATTTCCATCATTTTTAATACCGCTTCTACTAAATTTCCAATAAATTATTCCATCTTGATAATCAAAAAGATTTTTTATTTCTTGTTGCGTAAGCATTGTCGCACCTCGTTATTGGCGGAAGTCGTTACTGAGTTAGGTTATGGCAGGACGGTAACGAATCGTCTTTTCCCCCGCTAAAGGTAGCCACAACCAAATTTTACATTAGTTCTTCTTTGACAAGAACATGAACACTTGCAATTGTGTCAAACCTTTTTGTTGCGTGTAGCGAAACAACTTGTTTGTCATCTACAAAAACAATGCCATTCATTGCATCAAGCACGCACTTACAAACATTGTCTATATCGTTGACTTTTGGTCTTTCAATACCAGCCAAACAATCTGATCTACGCTGTTTGCTATAGCTAGCTGGAACTTTGTAGTTCGCGTATATGTAGACTGCCACAGGCGTCTCTAAAAGACATGAACTGCCCATTGCAGATTTTGCCTGCGCTTTGATTTCAGACTCGTAATCTGTTGTCTTTTTTGGCGTGTATGTTCGGCCAGTCTTTGTAAACCTTGGGCGTTGTTTACCAACTGGATCGCCTTCAACGCTGAAGATTACGGTGAACGTCACAGCAAAGCCTCACCAACTTCTTCCAGCACTTGATTGCCGTGATACCTGCTAGGCAGCTTTACGCAGTCTGCTTTGTTAAACCACTGAGGATAGTTAGGAAAAGGCCAGTCATCACGCATCAAAGACAACAGCAATTCTTTGTCGTTCCTGCGAATTTCTAAGCCTTTGCGGCCATCTTTTGTCATCCACATATCGCCTTGGCTCATGCTTCTCTCTCTTTCATCATGGCGTCTGCCATTTCGTAGGACCACTTTGCGTGGTGTGCTGGGTCGCATCCGTTCGCACAGCCTTGAAACTGCGCCAGCAAACCCTGCATCGCCTTGGCCGCAAAATAGTCACGGATTGAAATACCAGTAGAGCAAACCACATGGCTCCCCGTTTGAATTCGGTCACACGGGAAAGCAGGGCCACCATGATTCATTTCAATTGGTGCAGAAGCATCAATGGTTACGCCATTGTCAAAAGTTGTCATGCTTGCTCTCCTGTTGCTTTTGGCGCGGCCAGCGAAATCTGCAGAGGCTCCAAAAATTCGCTGCCGTGGACTCTT
>JACCDQ010441612.1_pt1 | contig 23723 bp, 27 predicted proteins | sample 7446031 | NCBI WGS metagenome assembly JACCDQ01 (sample SAMN15323442, study PRJNA562643) | freshwater metagenome | isolation source: river surface water | place: USA:Blue River Watershed | collected 2017-08-17 | reverse complement strand
CGCGGTGCGGTCCAATGAGGGTTATGCCGCGTTCTAGTTCTTTGTTTCGAACCTGAGCCAACTTCTCGCGATAAAGCGATTCGACCTCCGCGCGAGCGGTGAATTCCAGATACGGTAGTTCATCCTCGTCTTCTTGAACTTGCGCGCCAACGAGACTGGATCGCACCAAAATAGTTGGCTCATTGTTAGCAATGGCGATGTCTTGGTACGCCTTGAGTAGGAATGGCCGGAGTCTTTCGATCAGATCAAGACGGGCGTTTACTATCTCGGAGCCGAGGCGCACCATCGATTCGTCCCAGGCTTCAAGTGTGCTGAGCGCACTGCCTCGGGTACCGGTTTGCCTCGCTGTTCGCAGCAATGTGTTTCGCTGCTTCAGCACTCGGTCGTAGTCGCTGTAAACCCCTGCGAATCTTGGCCAAACCTGGACGACTAGCGTGTCTATGAAAGTGCGGCGATTGCTCGGGTCCTTCTTCACGATGTCTAGATCTTCGGGTGCGAACACAACGGTGTTCACAACACCGAGCACGTCACGGACCCTGGAAGCGGGCGATTTGTTGATACGCGCTCGATTCGCGGTATCGCGGTTCAGTTCGACTTCGACTAAGACATCGCGTTCAGCGTGCGAAACCAGCGCTCGGATCACGGCCTGGTTTTGGTCATGTTGAATCAACGGCTGGTAGCCGGCGCAGCGGTGTGAACTTAGCGTGCTCAGGTAGGCGATCGCTTCTACAAAGTTTGTTTTACCTTGTCCGTTCGGACCTACCAGCAAGTTGACACCCGGTTCTAGGGGAATATCGGTTGCTGAGTGGTTCCGAAAATGCGAAAGGGTGAGGTGTTTAACTAACATCTCACCCTTTCGTCTTAGCTTTTCGGTTTGCTATTCGGCTTTCTTAACCGCGTGTCCGCCGAACTGGTTGCGAAGAGCAGCCACTGCCTTCATGGCCGGTGAGTCATCTTGGCGACTAGCGAAACGAGCGTATAGCGAAGCGGTGATAGCTGGCATTGGAACAGCGTTGGCAATTGCCTCTTCAACTGTCCAGCGGCCTTCACCAGAGTCATCCACGTAACCGCGGATCTTGTCTAGGTGAGTGTCTTCCTCAAGTGCGCGAACCATCAGGTCTAGCAACCACGAGCGAACAACGGTTCCGCGCTGCCAAGCCTTGAAGGTGCCAGGTACGTCCTTGATGATTTCCTTCTTCTCAAGAAGTTCATAGCCTTCCGCGAAGGCTTGCATCATCGCGTACTCGATACCGTTGTGGACCATCTTTGCGTAGTGGCCAGCACCGTGGTCGCCGACGTGTACGAATCCTTCGCTGCGCTCACCCTCTGGGCGAAGTGCGTCGAAGATCGGCATTGCGCGCTCGACTAGGTCCTCCGGGCCACCGACCATTAGGCCGTAACCGTTCTGGAGACCCCAGACACCACCCGAAACACCGCAGTCAAGGTAGCCGATGCCCTTTTCGGCAAGGGCAGCTGCGTGACGGATGTCGTCAGAGAATCGAGAGTTTCCGCCTTCAATGATTAGATCGCCCTCGCTGAGAAGGCCGGTAAGTTCGTCGATCACCGAGTCGGTTGGTGCTCCGTGTGGAACCATTACCCAGACGATTCGTGGGGTTGGGAGAGCTGCGACTAGCTCGGCTACCGAGTCAACGTCGGTGACGTCCTTGGAGCGTGCGTAGCCGGTTACTTCGATTCCCTTGTTACGAAGACGGGTGCGCATGTTGCCACCCATTTTTCCTAGACCAATTAGTCCAATGTGCATTTGTATGCCTTTCGGTGTTGCGCCTAGCGAGCCAGTGGGCTGCGAGGCTGTAGCAGGTAGCGGAAGTTGTCTTCTTCGGTCTTTTCCTTAGAACCGTGGCTAGACAACAAAACCGGACCCGGCTTGTTTGGGTTTTCGCTCCGAACAAAAGCGATCTTGACGAATTCACTGTGGATTCCAGTAAGTCCGTCAATCAATAGCTGAGGTTTTAGTTCGAGAGCTATTTGTTCACCAGAAAGTTCGGCATTGATGCTTTCTGAAGCCTGTGCTGTTTCGTTGCCGGTTGCTTCAAGGGTTAGCGAACCGTCTTCGAATACAAAACGAATGAAGTCATCGCGCTCTAGAACTAGTGAAACTCGGCGGGCCGAGTCAATTAGCTCCTGAGTAGCGACGATGGCGAAGTTTGGAATCTCATCTGGGAACAGGCCGCGCACTGCAGGGAAGGTTCCTTTGAGAAGCAGTGAGGTTACCGAACGGTTGCCGGCCTTGAAGCCGATCATTTCGCGTCCCTCGGTTTTATTCATGGCAATTGTGATGTCACCCTGGTTTGCGAAGCTCTTCGAAACCTCGCGAAGGGTTTTCGCCATGACTAGTGATGCCGAAGATTCGTTTGATTCACTCGCACGCCAGGTGAGGTCGCGCTTTGCGATGCGGTAGCGGTCGGTTGCCATCATGGTGATGGTCTTACCTTCGGTTTCTAGAAGGATTCCGTTGAGTTGAGGAGTTGAATCTTCTTTGGATGCGGCAGCAACAACCTGGTTAACAGCGCTGTCAAATTCTTCTGCAGTTACTACACCTGCGATCTCTGGTAGCTCTGGAAGGTTTGGGTACTCCTCAACCGGCATGGTCAGCAGGGTGAACTTTGCCGAACCACACTTGACGAGAACCTTATTTGCCTCGAGAGACATTTCGATTGGTGCGTTTGGAAGCTTGCTGGTGATGTCGCTGAGGAGTCTTCCTGAAACTAGGGCGCGTCCGGATTCTTCAACTTTTGCGACGATTTCTACTCGAGCTGAAACCTCGTGGTCGTAAACACTGAGACGAATAGCATTGGCATCGGCTTCGATAAGAATGGCATTGAGGATCGGAAGAGTTTTCTTCTGAGGGAGCATGCGAACAGCAAATGAAACTGCTTCGCTTAGTGCGTCTCTGTTTACCTGGAACTTCAAGATGGTCCCTTGTCTTTAGTGGCTTGGCCGGAACCTCAATCTTGCCACAAATGGCTCAGCGTTCCGTAATTCGTTATGGGAAAGCTAATTAAATAATTCTCTTTAACAACATCATTAACCACTGTGGAAATTGTGGACAACTGGGTGCTCGCGAGTATTTTCAAGGAAACTACAACGGTGAAAGTTGTTCACACAAGTGTGAGTAAGTCTGTGGATAACTATGTAGCTTGTGGAGAGGATTTTTTAGTTACACAGGCAAATGCCCAGTTATTCAGGGTTTAAGGGGAGTTTTGTGGGTTATCCACAGAGTTATCTACAGGTGATTTAGCGCTGATCTGCGCGGATTCGACCAATAATGTCGGTTACCTGGTTGTAAATGTAGCGACGCTCGTTCATCATCTTGGTGATTTTCTTTGTGGCGTACATCACGGTTGTGTGGTCTCTTCCCCCGAAAATCTGGCCGATTTTAGGTAGTGATAGCGGGGTTAGCTCACGGCACAAGTGCATAGCAATCTGACGAGCCATTGCGATAGCTGCCACTCGTGAAGTGCCGTAAAGGTCATCCGGGCTGATCTTGAAGTATTCGCTCACGGCTCGAGTAATGTCTGCCGCCTGGACGCTGGTGTCTTCTGAAACCGATGGCACATTCTTCAGAACCGTCTGCACCAGAGGCATGTCGATTTGGTGGCGGTTTAGATTGGCGAAAGCAGTGACGCGAATCAGAGTTCCTTCGAGCTCGCGGACGTTACTGGATACACGCTCGGCAATGTACTCGAGGATCTCGTCTGTAACCCGGACCTTCTCGGTTTCTGCCTTCTTGCGAAGGATAGCGATGCGGGTTTCGAGAGCTGGTGCTTGAATGTCTGTCTTGAGGCCCCATTCAAAGCGCGAAAGCATTCTGTCTTCAAATCCGCTTAGTTGGCTAGGCTCCACGTCGCTCGTGATAACCACCTGCTTGTTGTGGTTGTGCAGAGCGTTAAATGTGTGGAAGAAGGCTTCCTGGGTTTCAGATTTTCCTGAAAGGAACTGGATGTCGTCGATGAGGAGGATGTCCACATTGCGGTACTCGTTGATGAAGGCATTCGAGTTGTTGTTGCGGATCGCGTTGATGAAGTCGTTGGTGAACTCTTCGCTCGAAACATAACGGACTCTGAAGCGCGGGTAGAGGCTCATTGCCTCGTGGCCAATTGCGTGGAGTAGATGGGTTTTACCCAAACCAGACTTTCCATAGATGAAAAGAGGGTTGTATGCGCCGGCTGGCTTATCGGCTACAGCGAAGGCGGCTGACCTGGCAAGAATGTTTGTCGAACCCATCACAAAGTTGTCGAAGGTGTACTTCGGGTTCAATCGGGTCTCAAACCCAGCTGCACTGTTAGGGGTGCGAGCCGGCTCGTACGTTGGCACGGCTGCCGCCGGCTCATCTGATGTTTCACTGATAGGTGAGTTACCCGTGGAACCAAAAACAGGTTCGATGTCTGGGTTAGTCGTGACGCGGAAGTTGATCAGTCCGCCGTTGTCGACATTGTTCCGAAGCGCGTCCTCAATGAAAGGGCGGATGCGCTGATCGAGCATCGAACGGGTCAAATCGTTCGGAACTTCGAGGTAAATGGAATCTCCGATAGCACCCTGTACTTCGGCCAAGTCTAGAAAGCCCTGCATGGCCGGACTAACCCGGTCATCCACAGCCAGCGCGGCGCGAGTGCTTGCCCAGAGGCCAGCAGTTACGCCGTCTTCAGCCATTTAGGGTTCCCCTCGAAGTTTTTGGTTGCTGTGAGTTTTCCACAGCCTAATGCACTTGTGCACAACTGTGGATAACTAATTTTTGGGTTGTGGAAAACCTGTGAGGTTAACGCCACTGAGGTATTCAACCGAATATGGAACCTTAATTGCAAATCGCATCGGCGTGTCTAAATCGAACTGTTACCTAAGGCTGTGCGAGTATTTTTGGTTTGGAAATTTAATGAGCTAAAAACTTGACCTAATGCCCTCACATGCCATAGGTTTAACAGGTTGCTTTGCCTTGGATCGGCACTGCTTCTAAAACCAGGCGGAAACGTCCGCTACCAACCAAGATCCAACAACAAGCTTTGGAGTGATCACCAATGAGCAAGCGCACATTTCAGCCGAACAACCGTCGTCGCGCAAAGACCCACGGTTTCCGTGCTCGCATGAAGACCCGTGCCGGCCGCGCCATCCTGGCAGCGCGTCGTCGCAAGGGCCGTGTAGAGCTTTCGGCCTAACCACCAAAACCGGTGCTCGCACGCGAGAACCGTCTTACTTCTGGCTCGGATCTGAGATCCACCATGAAGCAAGGCACCAAGCAGGTTAGCGACCACATAATCATCTACCTACAGCGGGATGAGGCTCAGCCTCATGCCCGCTTTGGTTTTATCGTCGGAAAGCCTGTAGCCGGAGCGGTTGGTCGCAACCTCGTGAAGCGCAGGATGCGAAACATCGCCAGGCAATTGCTAGCGGAGCAGTCAGCCGGCTATTCCGCGGTAATCCGAGCTCTTCCCGGAGCTGCGGAGGCCGACTGGAATAGACTTCAACAAGAGATAACTACGGCTTTCTCAAAGGTTTTACAACGGAGCTCGAAGTGATTAGGGCTTTGCAAACAGTATGGCTGTTGCCGCGCAACGCGGTGATCCTTTTTCTAAAGGGTTATCGCAAGGTGATTTCACCTTTGTACGGCGATGTCTGCAGGTTTTACCCAACCTGTTCGGCCTACGGGCTCGAGCAGGTGCAACAAAGAGGCGTAGTAAGCGGTGTGGTTTTCACAACATGGCGCATACTGCGTTGCAACCCGTTCAACAAGGGTGGCTTGGATCCGGTGAAGCCGGGCCCAGGTCGTTACTTGGTTAACGGATCCGGATTCGTAACACCCCTAACAAAGAAGGGCTAACTGAGATGGACATTCTCTGGCCAATAAAGTGGATCATTGAGCTGATCCTTAGTTCATTCCACACGGCGTTCACATTCGTAGGTTTGAACGAGAAGTGGGGCATCACCTGGGTGCTCTCGATTGTGGGCCTAGTTCTCGTTGTGCGTGCCGCGTTGATCCCAATCTTCGTGAAGCAGATCAAGAGCCAGCGAAATATGATGCTCGTGCAGCCCGAGCTAGCCAAGCTTCAGAAGAAATACAAGGGCAAGACCGACCGTGAGTCTCGAGAGAAGTTTGCCAAGGAGCAGATGGACCTCTACAAGCGCACCGGTTCGAACCCACTGAGTTCCTGCCTCCCTATTCTGCTGCAGATGCCCATCTTCTTTAGCCTTTTCAGCGTGCTGCAAGCAGCGTCTAACGGTGACGCCGGCGTGAGCTTCATGGACGTCAAACTCGCTGAGTCCTTCAAAGATTCGGTATTTTTGAACGCACCGCTAAAGGACTCGCTAGCCAGCGCTAGCAACCCGAGCGTTTCCATCCGAGGAATCGTAATGCTCATCGCCATGACCGCGTCGCAGTTCATCACCCAGAAGCAGATCATGGCTAAGAACCAGAACGCTGCGACCATGACCACCCAGTACATCCAGACTCAAAAGATCATGTTGTACGCGTTCCCGCTAATCTTCGCGATCTCCGGTATCGCCTTCCCGTTGGGCCTAATGTTCTACTGGCTTACCTCCAACTTCTGGACCATGGGTCAGCAGTACTTCGTCATTCGTCGCATGCCGACTCCTGGCTCGAAGGCCTACGAGGAGCGTCAGACTCGCCTTGCCAAGAAGGGCAAGCTTGCCGCCGTCGTAGATGAAATCGAGGCAGAGGCAGAAACCATCGACATCGTTCGCGAAAACAGCCAACGAGCACAGCCTGTAAGTAAAAAGCGCAATAAGAAGCGCAAGTAGGAGATAAGCATGTCTGAAAACGAAACCAAAGAAGAAGCAGTCGTCGAGGTCGAAACCACCGACGTCAAGGCTCTAGAGGCCGAGGGCGACATTGCCGCGGACTACCTAGAAGAGTTCCTCGACATCTTTGACCTAGAGGGCGACATCGACATCGACGTTCGTCAGGGACGCGCATACCTAGAGATCAGCGCAGAGGAAGACAGCAACCTACGTCTAATCTCTGAACCAGAAACCGTTGAAGCTCTTCAGGAGCTGACCCGTCTTGCCGTTCAGGTCAAGACGAACAGCTTTAGCCGATTGATTCTCGACGTTGGTGGTTCACGCCAGAAGCGCGTTGATGACATTACTCGCATCGTGAACCGCATCATCGACAAGGTCAAGGACCTCGGTGAGCCGGTTGCAATGAAGCCAATGTCTTCTTACGAGCGCAAGATTGTTCACGACATCGTGGCCGATGCCGGTCTCACCTCGGAGTCCGAGGGTGAAGGTAAGGACCGCCACATCGTTGTAAAGCCTGCCTAAACGGCTTTAGTTGAAGGCCGGGGCTAGCTCCCCGGCCTTTTTCTTTGTCGATGTTTCACGTGAAACATGGAAGATTGGAAGTATGTCAGTAGAGAAAGAGCCAGCGGCGGCGTTAAGCGTCTTTGGCGATCGCATTGAATTGGCTCGGAGCTATGCCGACGCGCTGGCAAGGGATTCCGATACTTTGGGGCTACTCGGCCCACGTGAATTAGAGATTCTGTGGTCTCGGCACATCTTGAACAGCGCCGTCGTTGCTCAACTGGTGCCAGCGGGCAAAACTGTGGCTGATGTTGGTTCTGGGGCTGGGCTGCCGGGTATCCCGATGGCCATCGCTCAACCCAACGCACAGTTCACCCTCATCGAACCGATGGAGCGTAGATCCGACTGGTTACGTTCGCAGGTAGAAGAACTCGGACTCGACAACGTTGAGGTTCTTCGGGCCAGGGCTGAGGAAGTTGGTTCTGTTTACGACATAGTGACCGCCCGCGCGGTTTCTAACCTAAGCAAGTTGTTGCGACTGACCGTGGATTTGATTCGTGACGGGGGAGAGCTTTTGGCTCTGAAGGGCTCTAGGGCTACCGATGAGATCGAAGAGGCCAAGAAATTGGCCAAGAAACTCAAGATTTCAAGCTTCGAGTTGCTCACAGTTGGGTCGGAACATCTTGCCGAGCCAACCACCGTGGTCAGAACTAGGCTAATCTGAACATCTGAAGAACCCATTAGAAAGCGCTGAATTGAGCAACGAGAACCAAAACCTGCCAAAGGCCGAGCAAACTTCGGTTACCAAGCAGTCCGTCGTTCCAGGCTTGGGCTACCCAGCTGGCAGAAACGAAGTTTCGCCAGAACCGACCGGTTGGCAGGAGGTTTCACGTGAAACATCACGATGATCTGACCACCCCACTGGCTCGCGAGCTTTACCAGAATGCCGAAAGACTGGCCACAGTAGAGGCCCAGAGGCTTCCAAGACCTGCAAAAACGCGCATTTTCACAATTTCCAACCAAAAAGGTGGAGTCGGTAAGACCACAACGGCTGTCAACATTGCCGCTGCCCTAGCCTCAAAGGGCCTGACGGTACTGGTCATCGACCTTGACCCTCAGGGCAACGCCTCCACAGCGCTCGGTATCGAACATCACGCCGGCGTGGAGAGCATCTACGAAGTACTAATCGAGGATGTTCCGCTAGAGCGAGTAGTCAAAATTAGCCCGGAAATGCCTGGATTGACCTGTGTTCCGGCCACAATCAACCTGACCGGTGCCGAATTAGAGCTCGTTTCGATGGTTGCCCGTGAACAGCGTCTTCGCACAGCTATCGAAACCTACCTCGAAACCACGATGTCGCCGCCGGACTACATCTTCATCGACTGCCCACCGAGCCTCGGGCTCCTAACAATCAACGCCTGGGTGGCTGCCAAAGAGGTTTTGGTGCCGATTCAGTGCGAGTACTACGCCCTCGAGGGTGTCGAGCAGCTCGAAAACTACATCGCGATGATCAAAAAGCAGCTAAACCGTGAGCTCACGATCTCGACCGTCCTCTTGACGATGTTTGACAGCCGTACAAATCTGGCCACCGACGTGGCCAATGAGGTGCGAGCGCACTTCCCTAACGAGGTGCTGAACAGCGTTATCCCTCGCTCAGTAAGAGTTTCAGAGGCACCAAGCTACGGAAAAACCGTGATTTCTTTCGATCGTCGCTCACCGGGAGCTATTTCGTACCTGGAAGCTGCGATCGAGATCGCCAACAGAGGAGCACAACTTGGCAGATAGAAAAAGTGGCCTAGGTCGAGGAATCGGCGCGCTAATTCCAACCGAGTCCGAAGATCGTCCTATCGACGTATTTTTCAACGAGGGCGGCAGCCAAGCTGACAATCTCGTGCCGGTGCCAGGGGCTCGATTCGGCTATCTAGACCTCGCCGCCATCGTTCCGAACCCTAAGCAGCCGCGAAGTGTGTTTGAGCCAGAGGCATTTGCCGAACTCGTGCACTCAATCAAAGAGCTCGGCGTTCTCCAGCCAATCGTCGTTCGCCAGCTGAACGAAGGTTCTTACGAGCTCATTATGGGTGAGCGCCGCCTCCGCGCCTCCAAGGAAGCCGGTTTGGTGCGCATCCCAGCGGTTATTCGCGAAACCGCAGACGAAAACATGCTTCGCGATGCACTTCTAGAGAACCTGCACCGTAGCGACCTGAACCCGCTTGAAGAAGCCAGTGCCTACCAGCAGCTGCTCGAGGACTTTGGCATCACCCAGGACGAACTTGCCGAGCGCATCGGCCGCTCGCGCCCGAAGATCACCAACACGATTCGCCTTTTGAAGCTGCCAGCCGCTGTTCAGCGCAAGGTTGCCGCTGGCGTTCTTAGCGCGGGTCACGCGCGAGCCATCTTGGGCGCCTCATCGGATGAGCGCATGGTGGAGTTGGCCGAAAAGGTGATCAATGAAGGTCTTTCGGTTCGCTCGCTTGAGGAATTGGTCGCGATCGACCGCCCAACCGAGCGTCGTGGCAAGATCAAGCCGGGCGGACGCCAGGATGCACTCAAGGGAATAGCCGATCAGCTTGGTGACAAGCTCGGTACGACCGTGAAAATCTCGATCGGCAAGACCAAGGGTCAGATTCTCATTGAATTTGCGTCGGTTGCGGATCTAAACCGCATCATCGGCGAAATGAACATCGAGCTAGACCCCCACTAAATCGTTAGGGTCCAAACGACTTTTAGCCGCGACCCCTAATCGCCGCCACCGCTAGCGAGTGGTAAACCTCGCCGAGCGAGTGTCCGGCAGCCAAAACGGCCTGTGGCAACAGCGAAGTTTCGGTTAATCCGGGCAAAACGTTGGCTTCGAGGAACCACGGGGTGCCTTTTTTGTCCACGATCATGTCGATGCGCGAAAGATGACGCAAACCTAGTGCGTTGTGCGCGCTAATCGCCATGGCTGCGGCCTTCTCGGCAACCGCCTTTGTGAGTCGGGCGGGTACGTAGTAGTTGGTTTCACCAGCGGTGTAGCGCTCCTGGTAACCGAAGTGCCCGGCGATCGGCTCGATTTCAACCGCTGGAAGGGCAATTGGCCCAGCTCCCAGGTCTATAACGCTGATTGCCAGCTCAGTACCTACGACAGCCTTCTCGACAATCGCCACATCGCAGTAAACATAGGCGTCGATCATGGCCTGAGCCAGCTGATCGGCCTTGGTAACCATCGTCACACCCTGAGCCGAGCCAGATTTGGCTGGTTTCACAACAATCGGCAAAGCGAGTGAGGCGCTAATCGCCTTCAAAACGCTTTGTGCGTCGAGTTCTTTGAAGGTTTCCTTTGGCAAAGTCACCGATGCCGGAGTCTGAATGCCCTGGCCGGCGACCAAAATCTTTGCGACAGCTTTGTCCCAAGCCAAGCGAGCGCCCTCGGGGCCAGCACCCACGTACGGAACGCCAGTGAGAGCCAAAATGTCTCGTAGTGCGCCATCTTCACCGCTGGCACCGTGCAAAACCGGCCAAATTACGTCCGGTTTGTCCTTCTTGATGTTGGCCAGCAGGTTTTCATCTGGTTCGCGAAGCTCAACGGAGGCACCGTATTCGGTCAGGGCATCGGCGACGCGGCGCCCAGACTTCAAAGAAATGTCTCGTTCGTGCGAAATACCGCCAGCGAGAACCATGATGCGGAGTTTTCCTGCTTGTTTAGGCTTGGGAATCATTATTTGCCCTTCTTGCCAAAGGTTTCCAGGAGCTCGGTCTGTAGGTTGATCACGGTTGAAAGTCGCTTAATTCCGAGGTTAATGCGTTCCGGGGTCGGATACGAGTAGCAAATTCGCAGCTTGTTTTGCCCCGTACCGTCGCCGTAGAAGGCGGTTCCAGGAGTGTAGGCAACGAGTTCTTTGACTGCCAACGGCAGCATTGCCTTCGAATCGATGCCCTCCGGCAGCGTCACCCATAGGTAAAAACCGCCAGCTGGCTTGGTAGTTTCGAGGCTCGGAAGGTACTCGTCCATTGCTTCTAGGGCTGCATCGCGCCGTTCGCGGTAAACACCGCGGAAGGTTTCCACCTGGCCCTGCCAATCGGCGTGCTCAAGGTACGAAGAAATCATCATCTGGCTGAACGAGGAGGGGCACAGAATCGCTGATTCGTTGGCCAACACTAGCTTGTCGCGAATCGCGGGTGGTGCCAGGACGTAGCCAACACGGAACCCTGGTGCCAAGATCTTCGAGAACGACCCGAGATAGACGATTCCGTCCTCATCCATAGAGCGAAGGGCGTCCGGAACCGGCTTGTCGAAGTACAGCAAGCCGTATGGGTTGTCTTCGATGATCAAAATGTGGTTTTTGCGGCAAAGCTCGAGGATTTTGGCTCGGCGAGACTCGGCGAGCGTCACACCCGACGGGTTTGCGAAGTTTGGCACCAGGTAGAGGAACTTGATTTTGCGGCCCTGTGCCTTCAGAGCCTTGATCGCGCTCTCCAAGGCCGCCGGGATCATGCCGTCGTCATCGGTCAAGACATGTTCCACGTGTGCCTCGTAGTGCCTGAAGATCCCCAGGGCACCTACGTAAGAAGGCCCTTCGGCTAGCACCACATCGTCTTTGTCTAAGAACAATCCGCTCAACAACTCGAGACCGTGCTGCGAGCCCGTGGTTATCACGATGTCTTCGACCGATGACTTGATGCCTTCTAGCGCCATCAGTTCGCGAGTTTGGTCGCGCAACTTTAGATCGCCCTGACCGCCGCCGTATTGAATCGCTAGGTCACCGTGAGACTTCATCATGCTGTCGTAGGCGTCACGCAAGAGATCCTTGGGAAGAGCCGCAACATAGGGCATTCCGCCGGCAAGCGAGACAACTTCGGGGCGTGAAACAACGGCGAAGAGCGCGCGAACCTCAGAAACGGATAGGTTGTGGGCGCGGGCAGCGTAGGCATCCAACCAGGAATCTAGGTTTTTGCGCATACGGCCCCCAATCAGGCGTGAGTTAGGTCAACACGCCTTTGGGTTTGTTTATAAAGACTAGCCGATGAATTCGGCGAGGTCCGAAAGCAAAACTGCCTTCGGGCGTGCGCCAACCATCTGCTTGACCAGCTGGCCACCCTGGAAAACCTGGAGTGCAGGGATTCCGGTGATGCCGTACTGCTGAGCAAGCTGTGGCTCGTTGTCAACGTTCACCTTGACGACCTCGAGCTTGTCGGCGTACTCGCCAGCGATTTCGTCAACGATCGGCGATACCTGGCGGCATGGGCCACACCACTCGGCCCAGAAGTCCACGAGAACTGGCTTCGAGCTGTTTAGAACAACGGACTGCCACTCGGCAGTGGTTACGTGCTTCGACATTTGGTTTCCTTCTTTATCTTTTATAAATCTAGTGTGCGGTGAGGTAGTGCTCTGCGTCGAGTGCTGCGACACAGCCGGAACCGGCGGCGGTGATCGCCTGGCGGTAGGTTGGGTCGATTACGTCGCCGGCTGCGAATACACCTGGCAGGCTGGTCTTCGAAGAGCGACCCTCGACCTGAATGAACTTCTCTGGGGTTAGTTCGACCTGGTCTTCAACCAACCAGACGCGCGGGTCGTTACCGATAGCGATGAACAATCCGTCTAGCGGCAGCTCGCGCTTTTCACCGGTGACGGTGTCTTCCAGGGTTACGCCCTCAAGCTTCGCCTCGCCCTTTAGCTCTGCCACGGCAGAGTTCCAGATCACTTCGATCTTCGGGTTGTTGAGTGCGCGGTCCTGCATGATCTTCGAAGCCTTGAACGAGTCGCGGCGGTGAATCAGGTAAACCTTGTCGGCGAATCGAGTTAGGAAGTTCGCTTCTTCCATTGCGGAGTCGCCACCGCCAACAACGGCGATGGTCTTCTGACGGAAGAAGAATCCGTCGCAGGTCGCGCACCACGAGACACCGTGACCCGAAAGCTCTTTTTCGCGCGGCAGGCCGAGCTCGCGGTAGGCAGCGCCGGTTGCCAAGATGACAGCCTTAGCCTCGAATGTCTTGCCTTCGCCGGTCTTGATGACTTTGACGTCGCCGCGGAGGTCCACTTCGATAACGTCGTCGAGCAGAATCTCGGTGCCAAATCGCTCTGCCTGTGCCTGGAAGTTGGCCATTAGGTCTGGGCCCATTAGGCCATCGGGGAAGCCCGGGAAGTTTTCTACCTCGGTAGTCTTCATCAGCTCGCCACCGGCTTCAACCGATGAGGCGATTAGTAGCGGGTTTAGGCCAGCACGAGCCGTGTAGATTGCGGCTGTGTAACCGGCTGGGCCGGACCCGATGATGATAACTTCGCGCATGTGTCTCCTGACAGGTTCAAGAAACGATTTTATCGGCGCATTATTCCCTTGAGTGCCTTCAGTGCGGTGTCGGCCTCTGGAACTCGCAAAAACTTGAGTGCGGCCGCGTAAACCACAACCATGACGATGCCCACGCCAAAGCTCGAGGCAACCGCGCCGAGGACGCTCTGAAGTGCGAACGAGGTAACGACGACTCCGCCGAAGAGGTTGAGAACCAATAGACCCGCGCCACCGGCTAGAGCGGCAGACAGAATCATGGAGACAGCGGTCGAGGCGAGTCGCTGGTTTTCGAACGGGCCAATACGCTTGCGCAGCGCTAGGTATGCCACGATCGCTTGCACCGTGATGCTCAAGCTGTTGACCAACGCCATCGCCGCGACCATCCACTCGGCCGGCACTGTGAGCGAAACCGTGATCGCGCCCGTGATGAAGAGCGCCACCTGGACCGTTGTGAAAACGAACGGAGCCTTGGTGTCTTCGAGTGCGTAGAAAGCGCGCTGCAACATGAAGACGAAGCTGAATGGGATGAGCCCGACCATCATCGCGATCAAAACGTTGCCGAGGGCGATTGTCGCGGGGTACTCACCCACGAATACACGTGAAACGGGGTAGGCGAGAACCATCAGGACGGCTGTGGAGAGTGCGCTTATCGCGATGATTGCGCGAAGGCTCGTGCCGAGGTCGGCTTTGAGCAGCTTGAACTTTTTGTCGGAGGCGTGTTTCGAGATCTTGGTGAAGTATGCGGTCGCAATCGAAACCGTTGCGATTGAGTGCGGGAGCATGAAGATCAGCCAGGCAATTGCCGAGGCTGCAACCGAGGCAATCTCGGCGTCGGTGGTGCCGCGCTCGCCGGCAGCTTTCGAGGCAATGATGGTTTGCACGAGTCCACCGATTTGGGTGATCAGCACCATCGCCAGCGTCCAGGTCGCCGCCTTCATTGCTGGGCGTAGACCTACCCCGCGCCACTGGAAGTTGAGTTTGAACTTGAGTCCGATGCGCTTCCAGAAAGCGAAGAGGATCACGGCCTGGGCAGCGACACCCAAGGTCGCCGAGCCGGCGAGTAGCGAAATTTGCCCGAATCCCCAGTCAGAGACGATTCGGTAGCCGGTTGGGTCGGCGCCGAAGATTGCGATAAATGTTCCCAGACCGACAATTGCGACGAGGTTGTTCAATACCGGTGCCCACATAAACGGACCGAAGGCACTTCTCGCGTTCAGCACCTCACCGAGTAGCGAATAAAGGCCGTAGAAGAAGAGTTGCGGCAGGCACCAGTAGGCGAAAGCCGTCGCTAAGGCGAGTTGATCAGCCGACCAACCGCTCGTGTACAGACCGACAAGAAGCGGTGCTGCCGCGGTAGTCAGAACGGTGACCGCGAAGAAAACCGTGATGATGAGCGTGAGCAGGCGGTCGATGTAACCCTTGCCACCGTCTTTGTGTTTGCGCGCTCGCACGATCTGTGGAATTAGAACCGCGTTGAGAACACCGCCCACGATGATTGCGTACACGTTGTTTGGCAGTTGGTTGGCTACGCCGAATGCGTCCGCCGCGTCGGTGGTGACACCGATGGTGAGTGCCAGCATCACCGCGCGCACAAATCCGAGGATGCGCGAAACGATGGTTCCGCTCGCCATGATTAGCGAAGATCTTGCGATGCTCACTTTGCGTCCGCCCGCTTACGTTTGGTTCGAACCACACCGGCCACACCGAGCAGGCCGATCAGAGTGAAGAAGCCGCCGAGCAGGTAAAGCTCGAGGTCAGAGTTGATGTGCATTTTCAGGGTGACGTTTTCGGTGAGCCGAACTCCGTTGGTGCTGGTCAGCCACACCTCAAGCTCGACGTCGCCGCTGGAGATCGCGGTTACCGGAACCTTGGCGGTGTAGGTCGAGAATCCAGGGACGCTCGCAGCCGTCGCGGCCGGGATTGTCACCTTCGAGTTATTGGCAACCACGTTGATGAGTACGCGGGCGGCGCTGTCGTAGTCGTTTCGAATAATGATCGGGATTCGACTGTCGCGGGCGACCATGTTGATGTCGCTGGCGTTGATGACTTTTATGTCATAGGTGTCGGCCGCTCCGGCCGGGTTAGCGGCAACGAGGCTAGCCAGCGCTAACGCGATAGCTGCGAATCGTTTCACGTGTTTCGCTCCACCCACTCGATAACTCCGCGAGCCATTCTGCGCTCGTTCTCGTGCGAAAGAATAGCCGAAAGCTCGTCGAGCGGCACCCACTTGACATCGACAGCTTCGTGGTCTGGATCGTTTTCGATGGTGAGCGAACCACCGATCTGGCGCATCAAAAAGTGGTGCACGGTTTTGTGAATCAACTTGCCCTGCGCGCTGAACTTGTAATCGATCACGCCGAGCGGCTCGATGATTTCGCAAATCAGGCCGGTCTCTTCGGCAACCTCTCGAAGCGCGCCCTGCTCGATGGTCTCTTCACCTTCGGGGTGACCTTTCGGAACGCACCATTCAAGGCGGTTACTGCGAGTGGTTCGGCCAATTAGTGCCACAGCGCGAGAGCCGTCGGCGGCCAGCACGAATCCGCCGGCCGAGGTCTCTTCGACCATTCGCGGCCGCGGCTGTCGCGGGCTCTGATTCATTAGTCAAAGCCTAAACCCGTAACCCTGTGGCACACTAAAAGCCATGCAAACGGTTGCCCAGGCGCTCGCCAATCTCGAGCTCATCACGAGTGAGCCGCTGTTTGTCGAACTCGGCAAACGCTTTGGCGACGCCGGGTTCGAGCTTTCGCTAGTGGGCGGGCCGGTGCGCGATGCATTCCTGGGTCGCAAAGCGCCGGACCTCGACTTCACCACCGACGCTAAGCCAGACGACATCCTCAAAATCCTGAAACCGTTCGTCGACGCCCACTGGGACATCGGACGCGAATTCGGAACGATTGGTGCGAGGGTAGGTTCCGATCAAATCGAAATCACAACCTACCGAGCCGACACCTACTCGCCCGATAGCCGCAAGCCCGAAGTGGCTTTTGGCAGCGACCTCAACGACGACCTGTTCCGCCGCGACTTCACCATCAACGCGATGGCTCTTCGACTACCAACCAAAACCTTCGTGGACCCGTTCAACGGACTCAAGGATCTGCTCGACGGAGTGATTCGCACCCCCGGCAAACCGCAGGACTCATTTAGCGATGACCCGCTGCGCATGATGCGCGGTGCCCGTTTTGCCTCACAGCTCGGTTTCGAAATCGAACCGGAAACCTTCGAGGCCATGGTTTCGATGGCGGATCGCATCGAAATCATTTCGGCAGAGCGCGTCCGCGATGAAATCGTCAAACTTCTGCTCGGCGCTAACCCGCGCAAGGGCATCACCGCTCTGGTTGATTCGGGCCTTGCGGCTCGAGTTCTGCCCGAACTTCCCGCGCTTCGCCTCGAGGTTGACGAGCACCACCACCACAAGGATGTTTACGAGCACACGCTCACGGTTGTTGAGCAGGCGATCGACTACGAAAAGACCTACGGACTCGAGGGTGACTTTGTGCTGCGCTTCGCCGCGCTCATGCACGACTGCGGAAAGCCCAAGACGCGTCGCCTTGAACCGGGCGGAGGAGTGAGTTTTCACCAGCACGACCTCGTCGGTGCGCGCATCACCAAGCGCCGGATGCAGGAGCTCAAGTTCGACAACGACACGATAAAGGCGGTTTCGCGCCTAGTAGAGCTTCACCTCCGCTTCTTCGGCTACGGAGAGCAGTCGTGGAGCGACTCGGCCGTGAGGCGTTACGTGCGCGACGCCGATGACCTACTCACCCGTTTGCACGCGGTTACCCGCGCCGACGTGACAACGCGAAACAAGCGCAAGGCCGACAGGCTCTCGTTTGCCTACGACGATCTCGAGCACCGAATCGCGGCGTTACGGGAGCAAGAAGAACTCGACTCGATTCGCCCGGACCTCAGCGGCGAAGAAATCATGGATATCCTGGGCCTCAAGCCGAGCCGAGAGGTTGGCGAGGCCAGAGCGTTTCTCATGGAACTGCGTCTCGAAGAGGGTGCGCTAGGCCCGGAGGTCGCAAAAGAACGCTTGCTCGCCTGGTGGTCCAGCAGGTAGAGTAGAGAGGTTGCCCATATCTTTGGGTAACGATGCTTATTTACCCTCCTGTTATGGAAGTCCCATAACCGTTTAGTCCGAAGGAGGTGGGTTAGTTATGCATCCATACGAGCTCATGGTGATCCTCGACCCGTCAGTCGAAGAGCGCACCGTTGCTCCAAGCCTCGACAAGTTCCTCAACGTAATCCGCAACGGTGGAGGCACCGTTGACCACGTTGAAATCTGGGGCCGTCGTCGTTTGGCTTACGAAATCAACAAGAAGACCGAAGGCATCTACGCCGTCGTTAACCTAAAGGCTGAGCCTGCAGTTGTTATCGAGCTAGACCGCCAGCTGCGACTTTCCGAAGCCGTCATGCGTACCAAGGTTCTTCGTGCAGACGAGGCCGTCGTAAACATTAAGCCGATTGATGTTCCAGAGATCACTGCTGCAGAGATCGCTGACACCAAGCCGGCACGTGCACCGCGCAAGCCTGCTGCCAAGAAGGACGCTGAGTAGCCAAATGGCCGGCGAACTAAACGTAACGATTGTTGGCAACCTTGCCGACGATCCTGAGCTGCGTTACACCCAGGGCGGTGTGGCTGTTGTAAGCGTTCGCGTGGGTTCTACCCCTCGCACCTTCAACCGTCAGACCAACGCTTGGGAAGACGGCGAGACCGTGTGGGTGCGTTGCACCGCATGGCGCGAGCTGGCTGAAAACGTTGCTCAGTCGCTTACAAAGGGCACCCGTGTTGTTGTAACCGGTCGTCTGAAGGCCCCTTCGGCCTACCAGTCGGCAGCCGGTGAGGCTCGCGCCTCGCTAGAGCTAGACATCGATGAAATCGGTGCCTCGCTGCGTTACGCAACTGCTTCTGTAACTCGTCGTGCCCGCGAGGGTGGCGCAGTAGCCGAGACCCCTTGGGGCGACTCGGGTGCTGCCAAGGCACCTAAGGCAGCAGACGACTGGGCTAACCCAGGCGCAGCTGCTGGCGCAGACGACACCCCGTTCTAATTCGAAAAATTTAGGAGTATCAAATGGCTGGAAAGTCCAACGACGCTCGTCGCAAGCCAAACCGCAACGCAAAGAACGCGAAGCTTGCGCCAGTGAAGTCAATCAAGGTTGGTGTCATCGACTACAAGGATGTCGCCACCCTACGTAAGTTCATCTCGGACCGCGGAAAGATCCGCGCCCGTCGCATCACCGGTGTTTCTGTTCAGGAACAGCGTCTAATCGCAACCGCCATCAAGAACGCTCGCGAAATGGCTCTTTTGCCATACTCGGGCGCTGGCCGTAACTAAGGAGCAGGAAGTATGTCGAAGGTTATTCTGACCAACGAGGTCTCCGGTCTTGGTTCCGCAGGCGACGTTGTTGAAGTAAAGAACGGTTACGCTCGTAACTTCTTGATCCCAAAGGGCTTTGCAGTCATGTGGACCAAGGGTGGCGAGAAGCAGGTTGACTCGATCCGCGCAGGACGCGAGGCTCGTGCCATGGCAACCGTTGAAGAGGCACAGACCCTCAAGGCTCGCCTTGAGGAGAAGCCAATCCGCATCGCCGTCAAGGCTGGTAAAGAGGGTCGCCTATTCGGTGCCGTCAAGACCGCCGATGTCGTTGCAGCTATTGTCGGCGCTGGTCTTCCAGAGGTTGACAAGCGCAAGGTTGAGTTTGCTGGTCCGGTTCGCGTAACCGGTAACCACGAAGCTACCGTTCGCCTTCACGGCGACGTCGTAGCAACCGTAACCCTCCAGGTTGTGGCTGCTAAGTAGTTAGTTTCAGGCGGCGGCGCTGGGTTTCGACCCGGCGCCGCTTCTCATTTAAGCGGAATAGCCTGTGGATAAAATGTGGATAACTCTGCCTACGGCGTGTCGCTGGCTGGATCCGAGATAAGTCTCAGGTGAAACTTTAGACTTTTGAAAAATAGGTTGTCCACAGGCTAGCGCCCGCATAATTACTGCATAGTCGCGGATTTATACACAATTTGTCCACAGTTTATCCACAGGTTATGCACAGTGCTGTCGGCGTGTTTCCACAGTTATCCACAATCTATACACACCGACGGTTAGCAAAAACAATGTCCATGGTGAATGCTAGACAGGTCTGCAGTGCGCAATAGGAGGTAGCCATGGCTTTTACACCGGCCCCAAAGGGTGAACAGATCGGCACAACCGATCGAGTTCTTCCCCATGACCTGCAGGCAGAGCAGTCCGTAATCGGCGGAATGCTGCTCTCGCAAGATGCAATCGCCAGTGTCTTTGAATTCATCGGCTCCCACGACTTCTACGCACCAAAGCATGAGCTGATCTTCTCGGCGATTTACGCCCTCTACGGCCGAGGCGAGCCAACCGACGTCATCACGGTCACCGCAGAGCTCACCCGCACCGGAAACCTCGTTCGCGCGGGCGGCGCCGATTACCTGCACAGCCTCACCAGCGTCGTACCAACCGCTGCAAACGCTGGTTTCTACGCCCAAATCGTTCAAGAGAAGGCCGTTCTTCGCCGACTAGTTGAAGCGGGAACCTCCATCGCCGCGATGGGTTACACCAACGAGGGCGACGTCGAAGACCTAGTGAACGCAGCCCAGGCCGAAATCTACGCGGTTGGCTCCTCTGCTTTCAGCGAAGATTACGTACCGCTAAACGTCTCGCTCGAAGCCGCCGTTGAAGAAATCGAGTTTGCCCAGAAGCGCGGCGGCGAGATGGCAGGCCTAGCTACAGGCTTCTACGACCTCGACGCACTAACCCACGGTCTGCACGGTGGTCAGTTGATCATCCTTGCCGCTCGCCCAGGTGTCGGTAAGTCAACTCTCGCCCTGGACTTCGCCCGCAACGCGGCAATCCAGCAGAAGCAGCCGGTTCTGTTTTTCTCGCTCGAAATGAGCCGCGCCGAAATCGCTCTGCGCCTCCTGAGTGCCGAGGCCAATGTGCGCCTTCAGAACATGCGCGCCGGCACCATCGGCCAGGATGACTGGAAGAAACTCGCCAATGTGCGTGGCGCGCTAAACGACAGCCCGCTATTCATCGACGACTCACCAAACCTGACCCTCGTCGAAATCCGCGCCAAGTGCCGCCGCCTGGCTTCGAGCCTCGGCCTAAAGTTGATCGTCATCGACTACATCCAGCTGCTCACATCGGGCAAGAAGGTTGAATCACGTCAACAAGAGGTATCCGAGTTCTCTCGCTCCCTAAAGCTCTTGGCCAAGGAGCTTAACATCCCGGTCATCGCCATCTCACAGCTGAACCGTAACTCGGAGCAGAAGACCGATAAGAAGCCAGAAATCTCGCACCTGCGCGAATCGGGCTCACTCGAGCAAGACGCCGACGTCGTGATCCTGCTTCACCGTGAAGACATGGGCATCAAGGACCACCCGCGAGCCGGCGAAGCCGACATCATTCTTGCCAAGCAGCGCTCCGGCCCAACCGACACCGTGCCCGTCCTGTTCCAGGGAATGTACTCTCGATTTATGAACATGGCGAAGCGAGCGACCGAGTGATCAGCAAACTAACTGCTTTAAAAGCCCTGGCGGCTGCATTTGCAACAGCAGCGGTCATCTTCAATCGCGGTAACGCCGACGTCGCCACCATCGCGGTGTTTATCTTCGCCGTTGGCGTCCTCGTCGCAGAGGCACTATCGACTCGCCAGCGCTTCCTAGTCGCCGGAATCAACCTGGTCGGTCTCGTCCTAGTCCTAACTTTCAGCAGCCTGATGCTGCGCCTCCCCGAGGCGATCGAGCGCTTCTACATGCTTGTTCTCATAGTCACATTCACGCAGCTAATCTCGGAAACCGTAATCAACTTCAGCGCTGGCTGGTTCAAGCGCGGAAACATGGCGCACTCGATCAACTGGGTGCTTCACCTCGCGCTTTGGGCAATTTTCGTCTGGGGGTCTTTCGACTCGATCGGCATGATCGGCGTCTTCGGCGCATACGCCGGAATCCTCGCGGTCCACTGGGGCATCGAAGCCACCGGGCCCAAGCCGCTAAAACAGGATTAGGCTAGAGGCATGTCCCAAATCAAAAAACTTCTAGGCGTGCGCGTCTATCTGACTCTGTCGGTTATTGCCGGCGTCATCGTTGGATTTATTGTTTGGGGCGGCGTCCGCGACGTCGAGAAGTCGGTTATCTGGGGCGGACTCGCGTTCATCGTGGTCCTGGTTGCTATCGCAACCCTCGACCTCAGCCTTCGTGGCTCGGAGCCTCAGGACCCAAACGAGCCAAGGCTCAAGTAACCTAGGCGCCGAAGCGTCTAGCTAGTTCGGCTGCAAGTCCCGTGTATGTGTTCGGACGCAATGCAATCAGACGGTCCTTCGCCTCTTGCGAAATGTCCAGACCGTTCACAAACTCGATCAACTCTTGGTGCCCAATGCGCTTGCCGCGGGTGAGGTCCTTTAGCAGGGCGTAAGGGTCGCTGATCTGCGAGCGGCCGGCGGCAACTTCGGCGCGAATCACCGTCTGAATCGCTTCACCCAAAACTTCCCAGTTGTCTAAGAGGTCCGACTCGAGGACGCCGACCGAAAGTTCGATTTCGCCCAAACCGCGAGTCACGTTGTCGAGCGCCAGCATGCTGTGGCCGAGGCCCAGGCCGATGTTGCGCTGCGACGACGAGTCGGTTAAGTCGCGCTGTAGGCGGCTGGTCACCAGGGTCGAAGCGAGCGAGTCCAAGATTGCGTTCGAAAGTTCAAGGTTCGACTCGGCGTTCTCAAAGCGAATCGGATTGACCTTGTGGGGCATGGTCGAAGAGCCGGTTGCGCCGGCTTGAGGAATCTGCTTGAAGTAGCCGACCGAGATGTAGCTCCAAATGTCGGTGCAGAGGTTGTGCAAGATTCGGTTGAACAGTGCCACGCGCGAGTAAAGCTCGGCTTGCCAGTCATGCGATTCGATCTGGGTGGTCAGCGGGTTCCAGGTCAGACCGAGAGCCTTCACGAAGTCCTGCGACTGCTTGATCCAGTCAACATCTGGAGCGGCGACGACGTGCGCCGAGAAAGTGCCGGTCGCGCCAGAGAACTTGCCGAGGTACTCGGTGTTTTCGATTCGGGCGATTTGGCGGTTTAGTCGGTGAACAAAGACCGCGAGCTCTTTACCCATCGTGGTCGGGGTAGCCGGCTGACCGTGAGTCCGCGAAAGCATCGATGCGTCGATGTATTTCTTGGCAAGCTCATCAAGCTTGGCAACAGCGGCTTTTGCCTTCGGCAACCAAACCTGCTCGATAGCAGACTTGACCGTCAGTGCGTAGGAGAGGTTGTTGATGTCCTCGCTGGTGCAGCCGAAGTGGGTGAGCTCGTGGAGGTCCTGGCGGCCGAGGTTAGTGAGGCGGTCGCGAATGAAGTACTCGACGGCTTTGACGTCGTGACGAGTGGTTGCTTCGGTCTGGGCAAGTTCGGCAACGTCGGCGTCTGAGAAGTTGGTGACCACTGCACGAAGCGCTTCGGCCTCTGGCTGCAGAACGGGGTTAGCGGTGCCAAGCAGTGCTCGGTTGGCGAGCTGTATCAGCCACTCGATCTCCACGTGGATTCGTGCGCGGTTTAGGCCCGCTTCGCTCAGGTATTCGCCGAGCTCACCGACGGCACCTCGGTAGCGGCCATCGAGTGGGGAGAGTGGTTGCGGGGAAAGATTGCTCACCCGTCTATTTTGCCCTAGTTATCCACCATCCCGAGGGTTTCTCGCCGCGGGCGCAAAACTGTCGGCAGGCTACCTGCATGCATCAAGTCGAATCTGAACTGGCCCAAATCATCGCCCAGCTACACGCGGCCGCCCCCGATCACTCACTCTGGTCGGGTTCAGCCGCGCGAGCTTGTGCAAGCGAATTACAAGAAATAGTCGAATTCGTTTATCGCCTGAGGGCGAGTTTGCTGGAGGTGCCCGAATGGCTGGGCTAATCGGCTACGGGGGAGACCCAGCAGTTGTGGCAAGCCGTGCCGAAATCGAACGCGTTGGCGTGCTCATTGCCGACGTTTGCGACACCCTGCTCGGCGGCTTCTTTGACTTTCTGCCCAACCCTGTTCATCGCGCCCAGGTGGACATCCAACTGCCGGTGCTAATCAGCCGCATGGCACGAACTCGGCTAGCGCTCGCCGAAGCAGCCGAGAACTACTTCACCGCCGACGCCCAACTGGCCCACAAACTCGAAGACCTCGGCCATCTGATCCGCGACAATCCGT
>JACCDQ010837145.1_pt1 | contig 23750 bp, 25 predicted proteins | sample 7446031 | NCBI WGS metagenome assembly JACCDQ01 (sample SAMN15323442, study PRJNA562643) | freshwater metagenome | isolation source: river surface water | place: USA:Blue River Watershed | collected 2017-08-17 | reverse complement strand
TGGTACATCGGCTGGTGAGCGTGATCGTCTCGCGTCAGATGAACCCAACGCCAGTCTGCCCTCGCCCACCTGAACCCCCGGTTCAGGATGCCGGTCCGGTGGCACTCGCAGACACCTTCTTCACTCCACCCCTTGCCCATGATTCTCGAACCAACTCTGATCATTGAACTGGCCGCGCTCGGCCTGTGCACCGGTTTCCTCGCAGGCCTGTTGGGCATTGGCGGTGGCATGATCATGGTGCCTTTTCTGACTTACCTGCTCGGTCAGCGCGGGGTGAGTCCAGACTTGACCGTCAAGATGGCGATCGCCACCTCGATGGCCACCATCATCTTCACCAGCGTGTCGAGCGTGCGTGCCCACCACAAAAAAGGCGCTGTGCGCTGGGATCTGGTCAAAGGCCTGGCGCCTGGAATTGTGCTGGGCAGCCTGCTGGGCAGCCTGGGTATTTTTGCCGTGGTCAAAGGCTCTTCACTGGCCGTGTTTTTCGGCTGTTTCGTGGGCTTCTCGGCCACACAGATGTTCCTGGACAAGAAACCAGCGCCTACGCGTCAGGTGCCGGGCTTTGTGGGTCAGGTGGGTGCAGGTGGCTTGATCGGTCTGCTTTCGGGTCTGGTGGGCGCTGGCGGTGGCTTCATCAGCGTGCCCTTCATGGCCTGGTGCAATGTGGCCATTCACAACGCTGTGGCCACCAGTGCGGCGTTGGGTTTCCCTATCGCTTTGGCCAACGTCGCTGGCTATATCGTCAGCGGCCTGTCGCTGAGTGATCTGCCACCCTACTCGTTTGGCTACCTGTGGTTGCCAGCCCTGGTCGTGATTGCCTGCTGCAGCGTGCTGATGGCACCGGTTGGTGCTGCCACTGCACACAAGCTGCCGGTCAAACAACTCAAGCGCGTGTTTGCCTGTGTGCTGTACCTGCTGGCCACGTACATGCTCTACAAGGGCCTGATCGCCTGATCAAGCGGGCACGGCGCACCATGGGGCCTGGTCATGCACCAGCCCCATCCACAGGCCCCAGGTCGATACAGCCAATAAGGCCGCCCCTGCCAGACGCATGCCCCAAGCGCCATCGCCCAGTGTCTGCAGACGCAGCCACAGCCACGGGCCTGCCCACAGGCTCACACTGCTGCCCAAGGCAAACAGAGCCATGGTGCCCGCACCATCAAGGGCGCTGCTGGTGAGTGCTGCCACCATCAGGGCCGAGTAAAGCAAACCGCAAGGCATGAATGCCCACAGCCCCCCCACCACCAGGGGTGCCAGCACGCCACGGCGTTCATGAAAGCGACGCACCCGCGCCCACAGGCGGCGCGCAGAGTCGTCCAGCCACACGGGTTGCCGCGCCTGCAGCATGAGCAAGACGCCCAGCGCCATCGCGGCCAGATGCAGCAAAGTCCAGAGTGGTCGGATGGCCGCAGATTGCGTGGTGAGCCAACCAAGACCTTGCACACTGAAGGCGGCCAAGGCACCCAGCAGGCTGTAACCCGCCAAACGTCCTACCTGAAATGCACTCAGGGCTTGGACACGGCGTTCACCTGCCGCCTGACCCAAACCGGCACATGCGGCGCCACACATGGCCACGCAGTGGGGCCCACCAGCCAAGCCCATCAGCAAAGCCGTGACAGCCAACGAACTCTGCATGGGTCGGATCAGAGAATCTTGGAGAACTGGGCGCGGCTCAAGCCCTGCCTCAGATAGCGGTCAAACACCATCCCCACAGCCCGGACAAAGAACCACCCCATGGGGCTCACTTCAATGCCCGTGTCAGTGAGCTTGACCAGTCCCTGTGTTTGCAGGTCTTGGAGAGACTCCAACTCTGCAGCGAAATAGGTCCTGAAGTCGATCAGCCACGCGAGGTTGATCGATTCGAACTGCAACTGCCCCTGGCACATCAGGGCCATGATCACGGCCCGGCGGATCATGTCATCCCGACTGAGGGTCAGGCCCCGCACGATGGGCAAATGTCCTTGATCAAGGGCGTCGCAGTATTCTTCGATGGTCTTGGCGTTCTGACTGTAGGTGGACCCCATGCGACCAATGGCCGAGACCCCCAGAGCGATCAGATCGCAGTCGGGCTGCGTGCTGTAGCCCTGGAAATTTCGATGCAGACGTCCCTGACGCTTGGCCACAGCCAGCGCATCTTGCGGCAAAGCAAAGTGGTCCATGCCGATGTACACATACCCTGCCTCGCTGAATGCATCGAGCGATTGGGCCAGCATCGACACCTTGGCTGCAGCATGCGGCAATTCGGCGGCATGGATGCGGCGTTGCGGCTTGAAGCGCTCGGGCAAGTGCGCATAGGCATAAAGCGCAATGCGGTCTGGACGGAGTTCATTGACCTGGGCCAGTGTGCGCGCAAAAGACTCGGGGCTCTGCAGAGGCAAGCCATAAATCAGGTCCACATTGACCGACTCAAAGCCGAGCGCCCGCGCTGCGTGCACCATGGCGAACACTTTTTCAACCGGCTGCACACGGTGGATCGCCTTCTGCACGGCCGGGTCAAAGTCCTGGACACCAAAACTCAGGCGGTTGAAGCCCAGCTCAGCCAACACCGCGAGGCGATTTTCATCGACCGTGCGAGGATCCACTTCGACCGAATACTCGCCCCCGGGCACGAATTGGAAATGCCGGCGGAGCATGGCCACCAGTTCACGCAATTCATCGTCGCTCAAGAAGGTGGGTGTGCCCCCACCCAGGTGCAACTGGCTGACAGAATGCCCCGGACCAAGGTGCTCCACTTGAAGTTCAACCTCGCGCGTGAGGTAGCGCAGGTAACTGGCAGCACGGTCCTTGTGTTTGGTAATGATCTTGTTGCAAGCACAGTAGTAGCACAGCGATTCACAGAATGGAATGTGCACATACAGCGACAGCGGTTGCCCCTTCAGGCGCGTGGCCTCACGCCGCTGGTCCAACGCCTGGATGTAATCAGCCTCGGTGAAGGCTTCGACAAACCGGTCGGCTGTCGGGTAAGAGGTGTAACGCGGACCCGCCACATCAAAACGGGTCAGCAACTCGGGCGATATGAGAGACATTGCGACAAGGCGAAGTCAAAGGTTTTAAACGTAGCCTGCACTGTGCCGGCATATACCGTTCGGAGTCTTGACCCATGTCAACTCAGGGTTTAAATTGGCCTGAATCGCGTCAAAGTTCGTAGAAACCCTGATTTTTGGTGTCCAATAACCAGAATTGATCCAAGGCAAGGCCGACAGCAGTGAAAGTCACCGACATGACCCCTCAAACCATCAAAGTTGCCTGTTCCAACTGCAATTTGCGGGAACTGTGCATGCCGATGGGCCTTTCGGAAAATGACATCAATCGCCTCGATGACCTGGTGGCCACACGCCGCAAGATCAAGCGCGGCACCACACTCTTCACCAATGGTGAAAAGTTCACTTCGCTCTACGCCATCCGCACCGGTTTCTTCAAAACCTGCCTGGCCACTGAAGACGGCCGTGATCAGGTCACAGGATTTCAAATGGCCGGAGAAATCATTGGTCTGGACGGGATCGTGAACGACCACCACACCTGCGATGCCGTGGCACTGGAAGATGCGGAAGTCTGCGTCATGCCTTTTGACCGGATCGAGGAACTTTCACGCGAAGTCACGGCGCTGCAAAGCCATGTGCACAAGATCATGAGCCGCGAGATTGTGCGCGAGCACGGTGTCATGCTTTTGCTGGGCAGCATGCGCGCCGAAGAACGCCTTGCCGCCTTCCTGCTGAACCTGGTTCAACGTCTGCATGCCCGGGGCTTCTCGCAATGTGAACTGATCCTTCGCATGACGCGCGAGGAAATAGGCAGCTACCTCGGACTGAAACTCGAAACCGTCAGCCGTACATTCTCGAAATTCGTGGACGATGGCATTGTCGAGGTCAAGCAACGCCACGTGCGTATCCTGAGCACGGAAGGCCTTCAGCGCCTGGTCAACCACCAGACATCAGCCTGCCACTGAAGTCTGAACGGCCTTCTAGGCGGCCGCTCATTCAGCAACAGTTGCGCGCACAATCTTGAGGGCGCTCGTTTTCAGGTACCGGACAGCGGTTGACCTCGAAGGGTGAAGTGGCCAGCAAGGTGGTCAGAGCACTGGACACCATCGTTAAACCCCAAAAAGCAAAAAACGACAGGGTGTAGACGCCCTGACGGCTCAGGGCCAAGGGGTGCCCAAACCAATGCAGATCCTGCGGGTCCACCAAGGCGAACACCAGCATCTCGAACAAACCGGCCACCAAGAAAGCGGGCCAGGCAATCCACATCATTCGCTGCATCAGCATGTCTGTCTCCTTGAATTGGGACCCATCAGGGCTTTTTGGCTGCCTGCGCAGGCAGCTCGCCAGTGGCCGCGTGGTTGCGTGCCTGCACCGCTGGCGCTTGGCTGATGTCACCGGCCTGCCCTTCAGCCTTAGTGGGCACATGGGTCGAAAGGACCGGGTCGGGTAAACGCACCGCCAGGTAGTAGGTAAAAAAGCCCGCGACCACCACGATGGCCGGTCCGGCGATCAACAGCCAGACATGGCCAAACGACCACCAGGGGCGTTGCTGTGCTTGCGATTTATCAGGCAAGGTCATGAGTCATCCTTGGTCAACGGGGCACGAGGAACACCGATTTCTCGCTCAGCGTGTCCACCACTTCCTTGCCTTCTTCATAGGCCTGGATATGAAAATGGATCGGGTGCGATCCCGGTTGGGCCGCATCGTAAGGCAAGTGCAGTCGAACTGAAATCCAACGTGATTCGGTCGCAGGCACGAGCACATCGTTTTCGGTGACAAGCTGCAGACCCTGAACACCCTCGGCGGACAATTTGAAGTGCAACGGTTTTTCTGCTGCATTCATGATCTGAAGGCGGTACACGTTTTCAATCTGGCCACCCGAAACAATGCGCGCCAGTGCTGCACGATCGCGCACCACGTCCACCTTGAAGGGTTTGCGCACTGCCAAACTGAGCATGAGTGCCAGCGTCACAAGCGCCAGGATTCCCGTGTACAGCAGGACCCGCGGGCGCAGCACACGGCGCCAGGTCTGCTCACGGCTCCAGCCACCGGCCATGGCGTTCTGGGTCGAATACTTGACCAGCCCCTTGGCGTAACCCACCTTCTCCATCACGGTGTCACACACATCGGCACAGGCGCCACAACCAATGCACTCGTACTGCAAGCCTTTACGTATGTCGATACCTGTCGGACACACCTGCACACAAAGACTGCAGTCCACGCAGGCGCCCAAGCCCAGCGCTTTGTGATCGGCTTTTTTGGAGCGTGCGCCGCGTGGCTCGCCTCGGGCCTCGTCATAGGTGACGATCAAGGTGTCTTTGTCGAACATGGCGCTCTGGAAGCGCGCATACGGACACATGTATTTGCACACCTGCTCGCGCATGAATCCGGCATTGCCGTAAGTGGCAAGGGCGTAGAAGAACACCCAGAAAACCTCCCACGAAGACATGTTGCCGGTGAAAAACTCCATGCCCAAATCACGGATCGGGGTGAAATAGCCCACAAAAGTAAAGCCTGTCCACATGGCAATGCCCAGCCAAACGATGTGCTTGTACCACTTCTTAAAGAGCTTCTCGAGCGACATCCCAGATGCATCGAGCTTCATGCGGGCCGTACGGTCACCTTCAATCTTGCGTTCCACCCACAGGAAAATTTCGCTGTAAACCGTCTGGGGACAGGCATAACCGCACCACAAGCGTCCTGCCACCGCCGTGAACAGAAACAGCGAAAACGCCGAGATCACAAGGATCGCGGTCAGGTAAATGAAGTCCTGGGGATACAGGACAAAACCGAAGATGTAGAAACGGCGCGCGCCCAAATCAAACAGCACCGCCTGACGCTGCCCCCACTCCAGCCAGGGCAGACCATAAAAAATGATTTGGGTGATGAACACCAGCGCCCAGCGCCAATAGGCAAACAGGCCTTGCACGCTGCGCGGATAGATCTTCTGGTGCGCCACATACAAGGAAATCACTTCCTGCGTGCTGTCGCCGGCCTCGGCAGATGTCGCAGCCACCGGTGCAATCGGCACCACTTTGCGTGAGGGATTTTCCTGAGAATCCAAAACTTCGTCCCGTCAAATTGAAAAGGGCTCCTTTCGGAGCCCTTGAACTCTACGCTTATTTGGCTGCGGCAGCCTTGACATTTGATAAGCCCCAGACATACCCGGTCAGGACATGGATTTGTCCTTCGGTCAGCTTGTGGGCCTGTGCTGGCATTTGGTTGTTTTTGCCATTGTTGATGATGTTGACGATGGCATTCTCACCCCAGCCATGCAGCCAGACGTCATCGGTCAGGTTCGGCGCCCCCAAGGTCTGGTTGCCTTTGCCGTCCATGCCGTGGCAGGCTGCACAGGCGCCAAACTTGGACTTGCCCAGTGATGCGCGCAGGGAGTCGTGCGGGCTGCCCGACAGGCTCAGAACATAGTGGGCCACATTCCGAACATCTTCCGGAGAACCCACGGCTGCACCCATGGGTGGCATCACGCCATTGCGACCTTGCGTGAGGGTTTCCTTGATCTTGTCGGACGCACCGCCGTAAAGCCAGTCGGCATCGGTCAGATTGGGGAAGCCTTTGCTGCCGCGTGCATCGGAGCCGTGACACTGTGCACAGTTGTTCATGAACAGACGATCACCAATGGCCATGGCCTGGGCGTCCTTGGCCACTTGCTCAGGGGGCATGCCAGAAAACTTGGCGTACAGGGGGGCCACCTGCTCATTGCCTTTGGCCACTTCGGCGTCGTACTGGCCAACAGAAGACCAGCCAAATTTGCCAGCGTAGTTGCCCAGACCGGGGTAGAAGGCCAGGTACACCAGGGAGAAGACCACGGTGATGATGAACAGACCCACCCACCAACGCGGCAGCGGGTTGTTCATTTCACGCAAGTCACCGTCCCAAACGTGGCCTGTGGTGTTGTCGTTGGCGGTCATGGCCTTGGTTTTGCCCGAGAACCACAGCAGGATGAGGCAGGCAATCATGCCGACCAGGGTGATGCCGGCGATGAACAGGTGCCAGAAATTACCAGTGAAGTCACTCATTTCGTTTCCTTTGAATTCTTGTCGGTCATGGCTCAGTCGTCATGCGCCAACGGCAATCGAGCCGCATCGTCAAAACGGTCCTGGTTGCGCTTTGACCAAGCCCACAGCACGATGCCCACGAAGCAAGCAAAAGCCAGCACGGTCACAATGGAACGCAGGGTGTTGATGTCCATGATGTTCGACTCCTGGATTTATTTGCGGTGCACGCCCATGCCTTGCAGGTAGGCAATCACGGCCTCCAGCTCGGTCTTGCCCTTGATCTCGTCACCGGCCTTGGCGATTTCTTCATCGCTGTAAGGCGCGCCGAGGGTGCGCAAGCCCTTCATGTGAGCGGCAATGGTGGTGTGGTCCACAGCGTTCTTTTCCAGCCAGGGGTAAGCCGGCATGTTGGACTCAGGCACCACGTCACGCGGATTGTTCAGGTGGATGCGGTGCCATTCGTCGCTGTAGCGGCCACCCACGCGAGCCAGGTCCGGACCCGTGCGCTTGGAGCCCCACTGGAAGGGGTGGTCATACACGAACTCGCCAGCCACCGAATACGGGCCGTAACGCAGGGTTTCGGCACGGAAGGGACGGATCATCTGCGAGTGGCAGTTGTAGCAACCTTCGCGAACATAAATGTCACGACCAGCCACTTGCAGCGCGGTGTAAGGCTTGAGGCCCTCGATCGGCTGTGTCGTGGACTTCTGGAAGAACAGCGGCACGATCTCGACCAGGCCGCCGAACAGCAGCACGATCAGGATCAGCACGATCATCAGAAAGTTGCTGGTTTCGATCTTTTCGTGGGACAGACCGCCGCCCGAATGTTGGTTGTTAGCCATGTTTGTTTACTCCTCAGGCGTGGGCGGCAACAGCCGGAATCTGGACATCGACCGAACGACCCGCCGTGGCGGTCTTGACCGTGTTCCACAGCATCAGGACCATGCCGCCCAGGTACAAGAGACCGCCCAGCAGGCGCAGCACATAGAAGGGGAAAGTGGCCTTGACGGATTCGACGAAGGTGTAGGTCAGCGTACCGTCGACATTGACAGCACGCCACATCAGACCCTGCATCACACCGGCAATCCACATGGCCGCGATGTAGATCACGATGCCGATGGTGGCGGTCCAGAAATGGACTTCAATGGCCTTGACGCTGTACATCTTCTTCTGACCAAACAGGCGCGGGATCAGGTAGTACATGGTGCCCATGGTCACCAGACCCACCCAGCCCAGGGCACCGGAGTGCACGTGGCCCACGGTCCAGTCGGTGTAGTGGCTCAGGGCATTGACGGTCTTGATGGACATCATCGGGCCTTCGAAGGTGGACATGCCGTAGAACGACAGGGACACGATCAGGAAGCGCAGGATGGGGTCGTCACGCAGCTTGTGCCATGCACCGGACAGGGTCATGATGCCGTTGATCATGCCGCCCCAGCTGGGGGCCAACAGGATCAGGGAGAACAGCATGCCGACCGACTGGGTCCAGTCGGGCAATGCGGTGTAGTGCAGGTGGTGAGGACCCGCCCACATGTAAGTGAAGATCAGGGCCCAGAAGTGCACGATCGACAGACGATACGAGTACACCGGGCGCTCGGCCTGCTTGGGAATGAAGTAGTACATCATGCCCAGGAAGCCCGCCGTCAGGAAGAAGCCCACGGCATTGTGGCCATACCACCATTGCACCATGGCGTCCTGCACACCGGCATAGGCCGAGTAGGACTTGAGGGCACCGACCGGCAGCGCGGCGCTGTTGACCAGGTGCAGCAGGGCCACCGCCAGAATGAAAGCGCCGAAGAACCAGTTGGCCACATAGATGTGACGCACCTTGCGGGTACCCACTGTGCCGAAAAACACCACGGCAAACGCGACCCAGACCAAGGTGATCAGGATGTCGATGGGCCATTCGAGCTCAGCGTATTCCTTGCCACTGGTGTAGCCCAGAGGCAGGGAAATGGCGGCCAGCAAAATGACCAACTGCCAACCCCAGAACGTGAACGCAGCCAACTTGTCACTGAACAGGCGCACGTGGCAAGTGCGCTGCACAACGTAATAGGCTGCGGCAAACAGACCACAGCCGCCGAACGCAAAGATCACGGCATTGGTGTGTAACGGACGCAGGCGGCCGTAACTCAGGAATGGAATCCCGAAGTTCAGCTCAGGCCAGGTCAGCTGGGCGGCGATGATCACGCCGACCAGCATGCCGACCACGCCCCACACCACCGTCATGATGGCGAACTGTCGTACAACTTTGTCGTTGTAGACAGAGGCTTGCATGTTGGCAAAGTTCATTTCTACCTCTTGCTTATAAAAGACCTTCCGAGTTTCGGGTTTTCCCGGTCCGGTCGACTTGATGAATATCAATCGTTGCGAAGAATCCGCTCACCTTCGGCTTCAATGTCTTCAAACTGCCCACGGTGAACGGCCCACCACAAGGCGCCCAGAATGATGAAGACCAAGGCCACCGACAAAGGAATGAGCAAAAAAAGGATGTCCATTGGATTAATTTTCAGTTTGGCGTCAGCTTGGGCGTGAGCCCCACTGACAGCCGCAGGGCATTGAGCACCACCAGCAACGAACTCAGGGCCATGCCCAAGCCTGCCGCCCAGGCTGGCAACCAGCCCATGAGCGCCAGCGGCACACAGGCCGCGTTGTACACCACCGACCAGCCCAAGTTCTGGCGCACCACACGCAGGGTCTGCTGGCTGCGCACAAGGGTCTGTTCCAGCAAATCCAGCCGCCCCGACATCAACACCATGTCGGCTTGCGCCTGGGTCAAGGCCAACGCTTGCCCCAAGGCAAAGGATACATCGGCCCCGGCCAGGACTGGGCCATCGTTGAGGCCATCGCCCACCATGGCCACGCGGTGGCCGCTTTGCTGCAAAGCCTGTAAAGCCTCCAATTTGTCCTGCGGTGAACAAGCACCACGGTAGGTCGTGATGCCCAACGCCTCGGCCACCCGGGCGACAGCGGCCGGGGCATCGCCTGAAAGTACCTGCACCGCCAATCCACGCTGCTGCAAAGCACGAACCAGAGCGGCTGCTTCCGGCCTCAAGGTTTCCTGTAATTCAAAGGTCGCCAGCCAACCGGTTTCATCGGCCAGGCTGACCTGCAGGCGATCCTGTGGTCCAGGCGGTGCATCACAAAAGCGTGCTGACCCCCAGCGCAAGGCCGAGCGTCCATCCGACCCAGAGGGACCCGCCGCGCTCACACCTTGCCCAGGGTGTTCAGTCCATGCCCAGCCCGGCGGCGGGGTGGGCGCATCCGTCCCCTGCCCCTGCGCTAAGCGACGCTGACGAGCCTGAACAACGATCGCACGAGAAACCGGGTGCAGAGAGTGCATGGCCATGAGTTCTGCCTTGTGCCAGGCCACTTCCTCGTTCAGGCCAGGACGCAAACGCAAGCCCGCAACACCGAAAGTGTCGAGCGTGAGGGTGCCGGTCTTGTCAAACACCACCGTGTCCACTTCGGACACGCTTTGAAGCGCTTGCAGGCGACGCACCAGGACACCGCTGCGCGCCAGCGCCCCTGCCGCTGCGAGCATGGCTGCGGGGGTGGCCAAGGACAAGGCGCAAGGACAGGTGACCACCAAGACGGCCACCGCCACCATGACCGCATGTCCTGGACCTTTTGGCCACCAGGCCATGGCGGCCAAGGCCGCTGCCAGCAACACAGCCATCAGGAAAGGTTTGGCCAAGCGGTCAGCCAGCTCGGCCATCGCCGGTTTGTGAATGGATGCGCTCTCCATGAGTGCCACGATCTGGGCATAGCGCGTCGCAGCACCCACCTGGTCCACGCGCAGCTCAACGCGTCCACTCAAGTTGTGACTCCCAGCAATCACCGCATCGCCAGGCTGCCTGTCCAATGGGCGAGATTCCCCCGTCAACAGCGCTTCGTCGACCTGGGTCTGCCCGACCAGCACGGTGCCATCGCCTGGGAAAGCCTCGCCCGGCAGCACCTCCACCACATCACCGACCGCCAGACGCCGGATGGACACACGTTCCCAGCGTCCTTCGCCGGTACGCTTGCGCACACTGTCAGGCAGGCGGTTGAGCACGGCTTCCAACGCCCCTGCCGTGCGGTCGCGCATGCGCAGTTCCATCCAACGGCCCATGAGCAGGAAGAAGACGAACATGGTCAGCGAATCAAAATACACCTCGGCGCCAAATGGACCGTCCGGCTCGAACGTGCCCAAACTGCTGACCACAAAGGTGCCCAACATTCCGATGGCCACCGGCAAGTCCATGCCGACACGCCGGTGCTTGAGGTCGTTCCAGGCGGCCACAAAAAAAGGCGTACAGGAAAACAAAATCACCGGGAGTGACAGCACCCAGCTGGCCCAACGCAGCAGTTGCAGCATGTCAGGCGTGATGTCTCCGGCTTCGGCCACATAGGCGGGCGTCGCATACATCATCACCTGCATCATGCACAGGCCGGCCACAGCCACGCGCCAGACCATGCGACGCGCTTCGCGACGGCGTTGCTCGTGGGCCTGCGCGTCATTGGCCGGCAGGGCTTTGTAACCAGCGGCCGCGCTGGCCTGCATCCACTGCGAAGGCCGCGTCTGGTCGCTGGACCAGACGATGCGGCCGCGGTGGCTGGCCGCACTGACCTGCACCGACTTGACACCCGGCACCTGACGCAATGCATCCTCGATGCTGATGGCGCAAGCTGCACAATGCATGCCCTCGAAGACCACACCGGAAGACCAGCAAGCGGCCTGCCCAGGCTCGGGTCGACTGAAACGTGACCACTCCTGTGGGTCGTCCAGCAGCACCAGCTGCTCTTCGTCTGCAGGCATGGCAGACAAAACAGGCGACAAAGCCTCGGCAGAATTGACGGAAGTCATGTTTCGAAGATATGCGATAGAGGCAGATCATTGCTTGACTTGCATCAAGTCAAGGGAAATACCACAAGCGTAAGCTGAACACAGTTTCATCAACCCGAGAGGAGAACGCCATGTACAAACGCATTCTGGTCGCTACCGATGGTTCCAGCTTGTCCAAAAAGGCCGTCGCCAACGCGATCCAGTTGGCCGCCACCTGTGGAGCCGAACTCGTGGCGCTCAAAGTCGTGCCTCGCTACCCCCAGACCTATTTTGAAGGCAGCATTCCTTTGTCCGCCAACGAGATCGGTCGCATTGAAAAACAATGGACCGATGCGGCCGCAGAGAACCTGGCTGCTGTACAAAAAGCCGCCACTTCCAAGGGCGTTTCCTGCAAGACCGTGACCGTCAAGTCGGATGTCGTGTCTGATGCCATCATCAGCACCGCCAAAAAGCAGAAGGTTGATCTGGTGGTGATGGCCTCACACGGTCGCAAGGGCATCAAGCGTTTGTTGCTGGGCAGCGAAACACAGCAAGTGTTGACGCACTGTCATACCCCCGTGCTGGTTCTGCGCTGAACCAGTGGCTCACCCCATCAAAAAAACCGCCCAAGGGCGGTTTTTTTGATGTCAGGATCGCTCAGACAAACAACCCCTTGTACTGCTCGCGCAGCAGATTCTTCTGGACCTTGCCCATGGTGTTGCGGGGCAGCTCAAGCACCACCACACACTTTTTGGGAATCTTGAAGTTCGCCAGCTTTGATTTGAGTTCCGCAATGATGGCTTCGGCCTGCAAGGTGGCACCCGGCTTGGCAATGACCACGGCCACGCCCACCTCGCCAAAATCGGGGTGTGGCACACCGACCACGGCGCTCTCGGCGACACCCTTCATCTCGTTGATGTAACCCTCGATCTCGGCCGGGTAGACGTTGTAGCCTCCGCTGATGATCAGGTCTTTGCTGCGGCCAACAATGGTGACGTAGCCACGCTCATCCACCTTGCCTACGTCGCCGGTTTTGAAAAAACCATCAGCAGTGAATTCCTCAGCAGTTTTTTCGGGCATGCGCCAATAGCCTTTGAAGACATTGGGGCCCTTGACCTGGATGCCCCCGATCTCACCCACGGGCAGGTCCCGACCATCGTCTCCACGCACGCGCAAAGCGACACCCGGCAGGGGAAAGCCCACCGTACCGCCACGGCGCTCGCTTTGGTTGCCATAACGGCTGTCGGCACTGTAGGGGTTGGACGTCAGCATCACCGTCTCGCTCATGCCGTAACGCTCAAGGATGGTGTGACCGGTACGGTCAACCCAGTCGCTGAAGGTCTCGATCAGCAACGGTGCCGACCCGGCGATGAACAGGCGCATGTGGCGGCAAGCTTCCCGCGTGAGTGTGGGCTCGGCCAGCATGCGCACATACAGGGTGGGAACGCCCATGAAAACCGTGGCCTCAGGCAGCCGGGCGATCACGCGCTTCGGATCAAACTTGGCCATCCAGATCATCTTGCTGCCGTTGATCAGTGCGCCATGGATGGCCACGAACAAACCGTGCACATGGAAGATCGGTAAGGCATGGATCAGCACATCCCCTCTCTTCCAGCCCCAGTAATCCTTGAGCATGGTCGCGTTGGACAGCATGTTCCCATGCGTGAGCATGGCCCCTTTGCTGCGCCCAGTGGTCCCGCTGGTGTAGAGGATGGCGGCCAGGTCATCCGATGCCTTGGTAGCAACAGTGTGCTGGTCACTGTGGTGCGCGGCGCGCTCAAGCAAGCTGCCGGTTCGGTCATCGCCCAATGTGAACACATGTTTGGTGCCCGCTTTGAACGCGATTTTGCTGACCCAGCCAAAATTGGCTGGACTGCACACCACCACGGCAGGTTCGGCATTGCCAATGAAATACTCGATCTCTGCGCTCTGGTAGGCGGTGTTGAGCGGCAGGAACACATAACCGGCCCGCAAAGTGGCCAGGTAAAGCATCATCGCCTCAACCGACTTTTCGACCTGTACCGCGATGCGGCTGCCAGCCGGCAACCCCAACGAATCCAAAAGGTTGGCCATCATGGCAGTGGCCCGATCCAGGTCACGCCAGCTGTAATTGAGGCCCTCGTCGGTTTCTACCGCAACAGCCCCCAGCTCAGAGGGGAAGGCGGCGCGCAGCGCCGAAAAGAGGTTCTGATCTTTCATATCAATCCAGTTTGGCTCCAGATGCTTTGACCACCTGGGCCCACTTGGCGAGTTCTTTCTTGATGAAGGCATCGAATTGGGCACCGGTCAAGTTGGGGAACTCCGCCCCCTGCCCTGCCCAGACGGCTTTGGCCTCATCGGTCTGACAAGCCCGACGGATTTCCTCGGTCGCCCGGTTCTGGGCTTCAGCCGGTGTGCCTTTAGGAGCCCAGACGCCATACCAGGTCGACACGGTGTAGTCCGGCAAACCCAGTTCAGCCGAACACGGTACATCGGGGAATGCTGCACTGCGCTTGGCACCCGACACCATCAGGGCCTTGATGCGACCAGATTTGATGTGCTGCGCTGACGACCCCAGACCATCGAACATCATGTCCACATTGCCTGCCACCAGGTCCTGCAGCGCCGGTCCGGCACCCCGGTAGGGGATGTGGGTGATGAAGGTTTTGGTTTGCAATTTGAAAAGTTCACCGGCCAGGTGGTGCGAAGTGCCCCCACCGGCCGAACCATAATTGAGCCGAGCCGGGTTCTTTTTGACGAATTCCAAAAAACTCTTGTAGTCGGGGGCCGTGACGTTCTTCGGGTTGACCACGAGAACCTGGGGGACGTTGGCCACGAGGATGAGCGGCACCAAATCACGCTCCAAGTCGTAGTCCAGCTTGGGGTACATGGAAGGGGCAATGGTGTGGTGCACGGCGCCCATGAACAGGGTGTAGCCATCGGGAGCCGCCTTGGCCGCGATGCCGGCTCCCAAGGTGCCACCAGCGCCACCCCGGTTATCGATCACGAGCTGTTTGCCCGTCAAACGAGAAAACTGTGCCGACAGCGGCCGTGCAAAAGCGTCTGTGCCACCGCCCGCCGGAAACGGCACAACCATGGTCACAGGTTTGGCAGGCCAGCTGCTTTGCGCTGGGGACCCAAGCGGGACACCAGCCCCCAGCACGGCCAGGGTTTGAAGCGCTTGGCGGCGCGACAGCGCATAGATCGAATCGTTCATGATGTTTGTCTCCTGGAATGCGGGTGAGCGCCGATCATAGGGACAGATCGGCAACCCCGCCAGACATTGGTATTTTTTCCCTCACCCAGCATCTTGCGATGGCAATCGAGCTTTTTGAGGTCATACAAATAGTTGACCATCATGCCGTAGGACTGCTGCATGCCTTTGTTCGAAGGGTCCGCCATCCAATCGATGTTTTCCTCCCTGGCGCCGTTGCCCAAATGGAAGCACAGCGCATATTTAATTTTCAACTGCTGCGCCAGCGTGACGCAACAGTGACAAAACACACGATGCAGGCTACGCAGTTTCATGTCACGATGGACTGCACCATGCATTTCTCACCGCCTTCATGACCACTGATATCCCCCATCTGTCCGCCAGCGAACTCTCCGAGCGCATCCATGAGCGCCAGGTCTCCTGCACCGAAGTGATGCAGGCCTACCTGGAACGCATCGGGCGCCTGAACCCCGTCTACAACGCCATCGTCAACCTGGGCCCGATCGATGCCCTGCTGGCACAAGCGCGCCAATGCGACGAGGAACTGGCCCGAGGTCAATCGCGCGGCTGGCTGCACGGCATTCCCCAAGCCATCAAGGACACTGGCAATGCATTGGGGTTTCCCAGCACCATGGGCAGCCGTGTGCTGGCGAGCAACATGCCGCGCGGCGACAGCATCATGACCGAGCGCATGAAAGCGGCTGGCTGCATCGTGATCGGGAAGACCAACATGCCCGAACTGGGGCTGGGTTCGCACACCTTCAACACCTTGTTCGGGGCCACACCCAACGCCTGGGACACCGCCGTCAGCGCAGGTGGCAGCAGTGGCGGTGCCGCTGTGGCTCTGGCCCAGCGCATGCTGCCTGTGGCCGATGGCTCGGATTTCATGGGCAGCCTGCGCAACCCGGCCGGCTGGAACCACATCTTCGGCATGCGCCCCTCACAAGGGCGCGTGCCTTATGGTCCCGGTGCCGACGTGTGGATCGATCAGCTCGGCACCGAAGGGCCCATGGCCCGCAACGTGCAAGACCTGGCGCGGCTGCTGGCCACACAGTCAGGCCACGATCCACGCCAGCCGCTGTCGATCAACGGTGCGCTCGATGTGGCAGGCATCCGCTACACGCCAGACGGACTCAAGGGCTTGCGCGTGGGCTGGCTGGGCAACCTGGACGGGCATCTGGCCATGGAAGAAGGCATCCTGCCTGTGTGCGAAGACGCGTTGCGCGCCATGCAGCACGCAGGCGCCGTGGTCGAGCCCATGCCGTTGGGCTACGACACGCAGGCGCTGTGGGACTGCTGGCTGGTCTGGCGCCGCGCCCTGGTGGGCCCCAAGGTCGCCGCCCTGCTGCCCCTGCCCGGCGCAGCAGAACACCTCAAGCCAGAAGCGATGTGGGAATACGAAAACTCGCTCAAGCTCTCCTCCATGGACCTTCAGCGGGCAAGCCAACGCCGCACCAGCTTTTACAACCACCTCCTCAAGGTCTTCGACCATTGCGATGTGCTGGCGCTGCCAGTGGCCCAGGTCTGGCCTTTCCTCATTGAAGAACGCTGGCCCCAAAAGATCGGCGAACGCACGATGGACACCTACCACCGCTGGATGGAATGCACCATTTACGCCACATTGGCTGGATTGCCAGCCATCAGTCTGCCCGCTGGCTTCCATCCCCAAAAGCCCTGGCCAATGGGGATTCAACTCATTGGCAAGCCACAAGGTGACGTGGCGCTGCTGCAGGTGGCGGCCAGCTACGAAGCCGTGCGCAGCGATTGGTTGCTGCGCCGTCCGGACTGATCAGAATTCAGGCCGCTCGGCGGTCGCACCACAGCCACAACAAGGCGCCCCCCGCAACCATGGGCACACACAGCCATTGGCCCATGCTCATGCCCAGACTGAGCAACCCCAGATGGGCATCGGGTTCGCGGAAGAACTCCGCCACAAAACGGAACATGCCGTAGCCAAACATGAAGGCAGCAGCCACTTGTCCCTGCTGGCGCGGTTTGCGCGCATACAGCCACAGCAGCACAAACAGCAGCAGGCCTTCCATCAGGAACTGGTATATCTGTGAGGGATGACGTGGCAAATCGCCTGCGCCGCGAAACACCATCCCCCAAGGCAATGACGGATCGGCCACACGGCCCCAAAGTTCGCCATTGATGAAGTTGCCGATGCGCCCCGCCGCCAGGCCTGCGGGCACACACGGCGCCACGAAATCCATGACCTGCAAGAACGGCCGCTGGCGGGAATACGCAAACCAGACCATGGCCAGCATCACCCCCAGCATCCCACCATGAAAGCTCATGCCACCCTGCCAGACGGCAAACACTTCCAGCGGATGGTCGGCGTAATAAGCGGGTTTGTAGAACAGACAGTACCCCATGCGTCCACCCAGGACCACACCCAACACCCCCAGAAACAGGATGTCCTCGATGTCCTTGCGTGTCCACTGTGGCAAGCTGGCAAACGGCAGATGCGCCAGTCGACGTGTGCCCAGAAAGTAAAAAAGGCCGAAAGCGGCCAGGTAAGTCAGGCCATACCAGTGGATGGCCAAGGGTCCCAGTTGCAGGGCAACGGGGTCAATCACAGGTTGTTGCAGCATGCCCCAGATTGTGCCCGCGGATGCCATCTGTCGCGAGACAGGTGTCATCCGCGCTGGTCACAAGAATCAGCCCGGCAGCTTGGACAGGTCGCGCACGGCACCCTTGTCGGCCGAGGTGGCCAGCAAGGCATAGGCTTTGAGGGCTGCAGACACCTTGCGGGGACGGGGTTTGGAAGGTTTCCAGCCCACCTTGTCCTGCTCGGCTCGACGCTTGGCCAATTCTTCGTCACTCACCAGCACATTGATCGTGCGGTTGGGAATGTCGATGCGGATGCGGTCACCCTGGCGCACCAGACCGATGGTGCCACCGGCGGCCGCCTCGGGCGAGCAATGGCCAATCGACAAACCGGACGTACCACCCGAGAAACGGCCATCGGTCAGCAAGGCGCAGGCTTTGCCCAGCCCTTTGGATTTGAGGTAACTGGTTGGGTAGAGCATTTCCTGCATGCCGGGTCCACCCTTAGGACCTTCGTAGACGACCACCACCACGTCGCCGGCCTTGACCTTGTCGTTCAGGATGTGATCGACCGCCTCGTCTTGCGACTCGACCACATGGGCCGGACCTTCGAACACGAGCAGGCTGTCATCCACACCCGCGGTCTTGACCACGCAGCCGTCCAGCGCGATGTTGCCGCGCAGCACGGCCAGGCCACCTTCCTTGCTGAAGGCGCTGTCGTAAGCGCGGATGCAACCGTCCTTGCGGTCACTGTCCAGGCTCGGCCAGCGCGTGGCCTGGCTGAAAGCCACCTGCGAAGGGATACCGGCAGGACCGGCCATGTAGAAAGTCTTGACAGCGTCGCTCGGATTGCGGGCGATGTCCCAGTGGTCCAGTGCATCCTTCATGGTCTTGGCATGCACGGTGGGCACATCGGTGTGCAAGCGGCCGGCACGGTCGAGCTCACCCAGGATGGCCATGATGCCGCCAGCACGGTGCACATCTTCGATGTGGTACTTGTTCGTGTTGGGCGCCACCTTGCACAGCTGCGGCACCACCTTGGACATGCGGTCGATGTCGGTCATGGTGAACTCGATCTCCGCTTCCTGTGCAATCGCCAGCAGGTGCAGGATGGTGTTGGTCGAGCCGCCCATGGCGATGTCCAGGGCGATGGCGTTCTCAAAGCCCTTGAAGCCCACCGAACGCGGCAGGATGGAGACTTCGTCTTGCTCGTAATAGCGCTTGGCCAACTCCACGATCTTGCGACCGGCCTGCTTGAACAGCTGCTCGCGGTCGGCGTGGGTGGCCACCACCGTGCCGTTGCCGGGCAGAGCCAAGCCCAGCGCTTCGGCCAGGCAGTTCATGGAGTTGGCGGTGAACATGCCCGAGCACGAACCGCAGGTGGGGCAGGCTGAACGTTCGATCTCGGCCAGGTCAGCGTCAGACACCTTGCTGTCCGCCGCCATCACCATGGCGTCGATCAGGTCCAGCTTCTTGATTTCGATGGCCTTGGTTTCGGGGTTGGCCAGACGGGCCTTGCCGGCCTCCATCGGCCCACCAGACACAAAGATCACCGGAATGTTCAGACGCATGGCGGCCATCAGCATGCCGGGGGTGATCTTGTCGCAGTTGGAAATGCACACCAGCGCATCGGCACAGTGCGCGTTGACCATGTATTCGACGGAGTCGGCAATGATGTCGCGGCTGGGCAGCGAATAGAGCATGCCGTCGTGGCCCATCGCGATGCCGTCGTCCACCGCGATGGTGTTGAACTCCTTGGCCACGCCGCCCGCGGCCTCGATCTCGCGCGCCACCAACTGGCCCAGGTCCTTGAGGTGCACGTGGCCCGGCACAAACTGGGTGAACGAGTTGGCAATGGCGATGATCGGTTTGCTGAAATCGTCGTCCTTCATGCCGGTGGCTCGCCACAGGGAACGGGCACCCGCCATGTTGCGGCCGGCGGTGGAGGTCTTGGAACGGTAAGCGGGCATGTCTACTCCGGAGCGGAAGGTCATCAAAAGCAGGAATTATCACCGAGCCCCCGATGCCGAATGCCCCGTGTTCCAATGCCCACTGCCTCTCAGGGGACAGCCCCGCAAGAGCTCAGGCAAGGCGCTACACTTGCCCAAACATGGCGGCCATCTGATTTGATTTTTGACAATCCTGTTGTCAGCACGGAGCGCCATGGTGCCGAATCCCAAGCAACCCTGAGGTACTCACATGAAGAAAATCTTTCTTGCCTTGTCCCTGACCGCCACAGCCATGGTCCCTGCCATGGCCGATGAAGCCCTCGCAAAAGCCAAGAACTGCATGGCCTGCCATGCAGTGGCCAACAAACTGGTGGGCCCCGCCTACAAAGACGTTGCCAAAAAATACGCTGGCGACAAAAGCGCTGCCGACAAACTGGCCACCAAAATCATGAAAGGCGGCTCAGGCGTCTGGGGTGCTGTACCCATGCCCGCCAATCCGCAGGTCAACGAAGCCGAAGCTAAAAAACTGGCGGCCTGGGTGCTGAGCCAGAAATAAGTCTCCAGGTCACGCACAAAAAAGCCCGCTGATGCGGGCTTTTTTGTGGGGAAAACGCAGATCAGAGACCGATGGCGGCAATGCCCGCCTTGGCGATCTGGGCATCCTCGTTGGACTTGACACCGCTGACGCCAACAGCCCCCAGACAGAAGCCGTCTTTCATGATCGGCACGCCGCCTTCCAGCATGCCCTGCACCGCGGGCGCCGACAGGAAAGAGTAGCGACCACCATTGATGATGTCTTCATAGCCCTTGCTTTCGCGGCGACCCAGGGCAGCCGTGTGGGCCTTGGCCGGCGCGATGTGCGAAGAAATCGGAGCAGCACCGTCGAGGCGGTTGAAATGCAGCAAATGACCACCCGCGTCCACGATGGCGATGGACACAGCCCAGTTGTTCTTGAGGGCTTCGGCTTCGGCAGCAGCAGCAATGGCCTTGATGTCGGCCGATTCGAGGACGGATTGGGTTTTCATGGTTTGAGAAGCATCAGAAGCAAAACCCAAGCATACACGCCACCCAGCCCCGGATTCGCAACCCAATCGCAAAACTGATTCACGGGAGAAAACCCTTGTCTGGCAAGGAAAAACGTGGCCCTTGCCGCTTGCACCCTACAATGACTTCGCCCTGATGTCAGGGTTCATCCTTTTGGAGCAAACACATGAGCGACATTCGCACACTCGACACCGCCACCTGGGGCCGCAGCGGTACTCTGGCCGAGCGCAACCGCGTGCTGCGCAACACCTACTGGTTGCTGGCCCTGTCATTGGTCCCCACCGTTCTGGGTGCCTGGTTGGGTGTGGCCACCGGCGTGACCGCCTCGCTGGGCGGGGGACTGGGCCTGATCGTCTTCCTGGGTGGTGCCTTTGGCTTCATGTTCGCCATTGAGAAAACCAAGAACTCGGCGGCCGGTGTGCCAGTTCTGCTGGGCTTCACCTTCTTCATGGGTCTGATGCTCTCGCGCATGATCGCCATGGTGCTGGGTTTCAAGAATGGCTCTGAGCTGGTCATGACCGCCTTTGCCGGCACCGCTGGCGTGTTTTTCGTCATGGCCAGCCTGGCCAGCACCCTCAAGCGCGACCTGTCGGGCATGAGCAAATGGCTGTTTGTGGGCGCCATCGGCCTGATGATCGGTGGCATCGTCAACGTTTTCGTTGGCTCCACGGCCGGCATGATGGCCCTGTCTACTCTGGCCATCGTCATCTTCAGCGCCTACATGCTGTTTGACCTCAAGCAGATCATCGACGGTGGCGAGACGAATTACATCAGTGCCACGCTGGCCCTCTACCTGGACTTGTTCAATATCTTCCAGAGCCTGTTGGCCCTGTTGGGCATCATGGGTGGCGAGCGCGAATAAGTTTGCTCCCTCAGGACAAAAGGGCTCCTCAGGAGCCCTTTTTCATGGTTGGAGATTCAAACTCAGGCCAGTTCAAACACCGCCATGCTCTCCACGTGCGCCGTGTGCGCAAACATGTTGACCACACCTGCAGCCACACAGCGGTAGCCCGCTTGGTGGACCAGCAAACCCGCATCGCGTGCCAGCGTCGCGGGGTTACAGCTCACATAGACGATGCGCTGCGGCGGCCTCCAGCCACCGCGCAGCTCGGGCTGCTGGTACAGCTCGGCCAGTGCCTTGGACAGCGCAAACGCCCCTTCGCGTGGCGGGTCCACCAGCCATTTGTCGGCCACGCCGTCGGCCACCAGCATCTGCGGGGTCATCTCGAAGAGGTTGCGTGCCACAAAAGACGTCGGCGCCAGAGGCTGGCGGCGGCCCTGCTGGTTGAAAGCGTAGTTATGGTGTGAGCGCTGCACCAGAGCTTCCGAACCTTCAATGCCCAGCACCTCACCCGCTTGTGTGGCAATCGGCAAAGTGAAGTTGCCCAGGCCGCAGAACCAGTCGATCACACGATCGGTTTTCTGTGCGCCCAGCAAACGCAAGGCACGGCTGACCAGCACGCGGTTGATGAAGGGGTTGACCTGGGTGAAGTCGGTCGGCTTGAAGGGCATGGTGATGCCGAAATCCGGCAGGCCATAGGCCAACTGCGGACCGTCATCGAGCAAATGCACCGTGTCCGGCCCTTTGGGCTGAAGCCACCATTGCACGCCATGCAGGGCCGCAAAGTCGCGCAGCTTTTGTTGGTCGCTGTCGGACAACGGCTCCAGGTGGCGCAGCACCAGGGCCGTGACCTCGTCACCGCAGGCCAGTTCGATCTGGGGGCAAGTCTCACGCGCCTGCAGGCTGCCGATCAAGCCGCGCAGCGGCATGAGCATCGCACTGACTCTGGGCGGCAGGATCGGACAGACCTGCATGTCGGCGATGTAACGGCTCTTGCGCTCATGAAAACCAATCAGCACCTCGCCTTTTTTTTGCACATAGCGCACAGACAGACGGGCACGGAAGCGGTAACCCCAGGCCGGCCCCTGGATCGGGCGCAGCAGGGATTCGGGCTTGACCTTGGCCAAGTGCCAGAGGTTGTCTTCCAGTACCCGCTGTTTGATGGCGACCTGGGCTGCGGCCTCCAGGTGCTGCATCTTGCAACCACCACAAGCCCCTTGGTGAAGTCCAAAATGCGGGCAACCAGGGTGCACCCGTTGGGGCGATTCACGGTGAATCTCGGTGACGGTGCCCTGCTCCCAGTTGTTCTTTTTGCGGCCGACCTTGACCGACACGGTCTCGAAAGGCAGGGCCCCTTCAATGAACACCACCTTGCCATCCGGGCGACGGGCAATGCCCTGGGCTTCCATGTCCAAGGATCCGACTCGCAGCCAGCCTTCGGGCAAATCGTCGCTGGCTGGGGGTTCGACGAAGGGGTTCAATGCTTCTTCTTGTTGACTCATGCACCGATTGTCTCAGGCCCGCCGTCAGCCCCACGTTGGGTGGACTGGTTTAAGATGTTGGCCTTCGATTTCATCTTGCAAAAAGACGTACCACGATGACAACCTCTGCCGACGCATCCAAGATCATTTACACGCTGACCGATGAAGCGCCTTTGCTGGCCACCGCGTCGTTTTTGCCGATCATCCGCACCTTCACCGCCCCCGCCGGCATTGAAGTTGTCGAGAGCGATATTTCTGTGGCTGGCCGTATCCTGGGCGAATTTGCCGACCTGCTGCCCGCGGATCAGCGCGCACCCAACAACCTGGCCGAGCTGGGCAAACTGACCCTCAAGCCCGAAGCCAACATCATCAAGCTGCCCAACATCAGCGCCTCGGTGGGCCAGTTGACCGCCGCCATCAAAGAATTGCAGGGCAAAGGATACGCCCTGCCCGACTACCCCGAGAATCCCAAGAACGACGAAGAAAAGGCCATCAAGGCCCGTTACGCCAAGTGCACCGGTTCGGCCGTGAACCCGGTGCTGCGTGAAGGCAACTCAGACCGCCGCGCGCCGTCAAGGAGTTTGCACGCAAGAACCCACACAGCATGGCCGAATGGAGCCAGGCATCGCGCTCGCACGTATCGCACATGCACGCTGGCGACTTCTACCACGGCGAAAAGTCCCTGACGCTGGACCGCCCCCGCGACGTCAAGATGGAACTGATCACCAAGAGTGGCCAAACCATCGTGCTCAAGCCCAAGGTGTCTTTGCTGGACCGCGAGGTCATCGACTCCATGTTCATGAGCAAGAAGGCCCTGCTGGCGTTCTACGAGAAGGAAATCGAAGACGCTCACAAGACGGGCGTGATGTTCTCGCTGCACGTCAAGG
>JACCDQ010400275.1_pt1 | contig 23758 bp, 27 predicted proteins | sample 7446031 | NCBI WGS metagenome assembly JACCDQ01 (sample SAMN15323442, study PRJNA562643) | freshwater metagenome | isolation source: river surface water | place: USA:Blue River Watershed | collected 2017-08-17 | reverse complement strand
TTGAGTTTTGAATATAGAGTAACAACTTACATGTATATAACCAACTACTCTATATTCACTCATTCAAATCGTGGGGGCGGATGGATTCGAACCACCGTAAGCATACGCTAGCAGATTTACAGTCTGCCCCATTTGGCCACTCTGGTACACCCCCATTTCACAAAAACTTTCTTTACAACCCAACTACTTTTTTCTTTATCGTTGAATCGGAGTGCAAAATTATATTCTTTTTTTTAATTAATCAAATTCTTGAAGACTTTTTTTTAGAAAAATTTCAAAAAAAATAATATTCATCAAAAAAAATAAAAATTTACCCTCAAAAATCAAGCAGACTCGTCTTTTACCCCTTGCCTACTGCTTTTCTTTATTTTTTGCAAAAATAGTAAATTTTAAAATTCACTCATAATTTTTTTGCAAAAATTTATCAAAATCTAATCCCAGCACTCCAAGACCGTAAATCATTCAGATAATTTTGGTCTTTTTTGAATAATCCCCCCAAATCATATCTAAGAAAAAATGTAGCCCCTCGCCTTTTCCCTACCTCTGCTGTCAACCCATACCGATAATCACTCAAACCATAACTACCCTTGATTTTTTCTTTTCCTTGATTATCTTTGACTTTTGCATAAGAAGACAATCTATAATTCAAATAAGCTCCAAAACCCAAATGTAATTTCGACTGTTTGAATCCCCAATGAATCATCACAGGTAAATTGATGGCAGTAACAACCAACTTGCTTTTTTTGACCGGACTACTCGCCTCAATTATTCGGTATTGATTGTTCTGCCTTGATAATAAATGATTGCTTTCAAACATAAAATTATTCCATTGTAATTCGGGAGAATAACTGATTACTAGGTCTGTTTTTTCGGATTTTGACAAAGGAATATATTTTCTTAAAGATAAAGCAAAATACCTCGACCCTAATGGTCTCAAGGTAGTTTCAGACTGACTCGGCATCCAATTATTCAAACCTAAATAAACACCAAAATCATTTTTCGAGAAAAAACGCTTGTTTTTGATGCTATTCTTATTGGTATTCCCCGATTGGTCTCCATGAGACCAATGATCTCCTTCTTCACTATTTTGAACTTCAGATTGGCTTGGCATTCGTGCAATGATTTTGATATTCTTTCCTTCTTTTGTAAGCACAACAATGGTATCCTGGTCATTCCCTATCGAAACTATTGCCTTCTCAATTTCAGAGGAATCTACGCCTATGCTTTTTAATATATTCCCCATGTTGAGATTTTTAGGCAAATCAAAGTCTTTTCCTGATGGGGTATAAATGGATATTCTCTTTTTATTTCCTTTGTCTGTAAATTCTACCACAGTCGTATCCGACCAATTTTTGGCAACAACCTCTGTCATTCCGACAACCAATAAGCTTAAAATGATTGCAATTTTTTTCATATTCTAAAATATTTAATTTATCTGCGTTGTAATCTACCTATTTTTCTTTGCATAAAATCCCTTACTTCTCCTAGTTCACTTACAATTGGGGCAGAAGTTCCAGAAAAACTCACTTTGGTAGAGCTCAGACTAACTTCCTCTTTCCCATATTTCAAATTTTTATATTCTTTGAATAATTTTCCGATAAATGACTGATTATTCTCCTCTTTTTGTCGCATCATTTCGGTCGCTTCCGACCACGCCAATTCAGAATCTTGGTCTATTTCCTCTACTAAAACAGGGCTTTCTATTGCAGGCTCAAGTACCACGACAATCGATTCGCCAATATCCTTTTTGAATACCTCTTGATTGGTAGATTCTTTTGGTGATGTCGGCGAAATATCCGAGGTTTCTTCAAAAACCAGTGTAGGCATCGGTTTAAATTCCTCTATTACTTGGTTATCTTCTTGAATATCCTCTTTTTCCTCTGGTCTCACAGATACCGAAGGAAGAAACGACAAATATTTTTCGCCTTTTTCTGCCGAAGCAATTGCCTTTATAGGAATCTCTGTTTCATGTTCTATTGATACCCCTTTGATTTGTTTTTTCTCATAATGGCTTAATTTAACCCCCATTTTTTTCTCATTTTGAGGAGAATCAAGCATCAATACAACACCCGAAGCAATCACGACCATACTAGCTGCCAGATAAAGCCATCGGCGATTGCTTTGCCTATTCAATAAAACAACTGGTTTTGTATTTTTTGACAACCTTTCTTGAAACTTTTCCAAAGCCCTAGAAGAAGGTTCAAGTCGATAATTTGCCATTTTTTTTGCAAATTCCTCGTCGATTGGATGCTTTTTCATATTGAAATGTATTTATTTGAATATTTTATCAAATTTTAATCATTATAATTTATGTTATAAAGAACCCATCAGTGTCCTATCCAATTCTTTCAACTTATTTTGAAGCAAACTCCTCGCTCGACTCAACTGAGATTTGGATGTTCCTTCTGAAATACCCAACATTGTTGCGATTTCTTGATGAGAGTAACCCTCTATGGCATAAAGATTGAATATTGCTCGATACCCGTCGGGTAAGGTTGCAATCAGCTTTAGTAAATCATTGGCTTCTAAACTTGGGATAGCGTAATCCTCCGCAAATATCCCGACCGCATCCTCAATATCAACATGTATATTTTTTTTACTTCGGATATACATAAGAGATTCATTTACCATTATTTTACGAATCCAGCCTTCAAAACTACCTTCAAAATTAAATTGCCCTATTTTTTCAAATACTTTCATAAATCCCTCAATCATCACATCTTCTGCTTCTGTTCTATCCCCCACATAACGCATACAGACCACCAGCATTTTCGAGGCAAACTTTTCGTAAAGAGTCGTCTGTGCTTTAGGGTCTTGCTTGCGAACCGCTTTTGCAAGGTCATATTCATTTGTAAATAAAGATAGAAATTTCGCCATAAGTACAATTTTCACTCTTGAGATGCAAGTAATGCCTGAATTGGTTGCATGGTTGATGCTATTTTATTCAAAACAAAACAATAATCGGCATATTATGGCACATCCTAAAATAAAACCATAGACAAAATGCGTTTTTTGGGTATTAGAAAAAAATAAATGAAAAAAAATTTGTTTTTACCAAAAAATACACTACCTTTGCATTCCGATAAACAAGGTCCTGTGGCCGAGAGGCTAGGCAGAGCTCTGCAAAAGCTTGTACAGCGGTTCGAATCCGCTCGGGACCTCACAAAAGCACCTCAAAAGGGTGCTTTTTTTGATTTAAACTATACACTATTTCATATTATCTTCTTTCTTCTAAACCACGTATAAATGACTATCGACACGCTCGACATCAACACAAGAATCCAAAAATACCCCAATCGCATTTTTAGTTCGGGCATGTATTCAAAATTCATTCCATAGACCCCTGCAATAAAACTTAATGGCAAGAAAAAAGCCGAAAAAACTGTCAATAATTTCATTACATCATTTGTTTTTTGTGCATTTACCGACATATAAGTATTCAATAAATTGTTAGAATCTTCTAAAATTTCATCATAAGCCAATACCAAGCTTAGAAGTCTGTCTTTTATATCTTGCAAGGCTGTTTTGGACTGCTCACTTACTTCGATTTGCTGAACCACATTTTGCGTAATTTGTAGTAATTTTTTAGAAATTCGGGTTTGTGATTTTTGATAATATAACTCCTCCAACGACACCTGCTTTTGATTTTTCAAAAAGATAGACTTTTCGATGACATTGTTTTTTTCTGCCAATACCAAAGAAGGCTTGACGAATGTTTCGACCATTTTATGAATAAAAAACAATAAGATTTCTTCCACAGAATCAAAATTCGCCCCATCGGTATCTAAAAAAGAAAATTTTGCTCGATGGATTGAAATGATTTTCACTCCATTATAAAAGAATGCAATTTTATTGGAAAGCTCGTTGATATTGGTCGCCCTAGTATTTTTTTTGGCAGTGAATGCCCTCAAAATCAGGAATTTATAATTATCTTGATTTTCTAATTTAGGCAAGTGCCCCTTTTCCAAGCTATCTTTTATTTGAAAATAGTCTAATTGAAAACGTTCGGCTATCCCATCTAGTTGCTCTTCTTCAGGATTGGCGATATCAATCCAAATAAAATTTTCAAATTTGCTTTCTTTGTACGATGTTTTCATTCGATTTTGGTTTAATTCACATAAAAGTCGAATTTACAGTATGTTTTGAGAAATATATATCATATTAAAAAAAAATGACTACCAATTTGATAGTCATTCCTAATAAAAAACTAAAAACCTTTCAGAATTTAAGCATAGACATTTAATGCCGATATCACCTCCCGAACACCGAAAGTCATCATATTCGACAAATGCGTGACGACATTATCAGTAAAACCTTTCAATTCATTCAAATCCGTTCCCCACAAAGACATATTTCCCAAAACAGCTTTCACAACTTCTTCTGGCTTGTGCTTGCTCCAAACATCATAAAAATAAGCCGCCGAGTCACATTGAATGAGATACGATTCACCATTAAATTCTCCGAAATACTTGCCATTTTCCTCCCTTACAGCCTTCATAAATAGCAAGTAAGCAGCAAATCCACGAGTAAAATATTGCGGAACAGTCTCAAATTCTTTATAATAATTCAACAGCAGCGGAATATTTCTCATCTGCATTTTCATAGAATATTGCAGCGTGATACTTATCCACTGATGCTCTAGGAAAGGATTTCTAAACCTATCCAATACCTCCCGTCCATATCTTTGCGTGATTTTGGCATCGATAGCAAAAGGAATAGAAGGAGCAATTTCGGACATCATCAAATTGGTGATAAATTTTTCCATCAAGTCATCTGCCAAAGCCTCCTTGACAGTCTTGAACCCAGACAAATAAGCAATGCCACACATAAGCGTATGTGTTCCATTGAGCATTCTGAGCTTTAGCTCACGGTATTGTTCGATATTTTGAGCAATTTTTACCCCATCATCTGCCTTGGCAAAAGACAGCACCTCCTGTACTTTATCATTGCCCTGAATTGCCCATAAACGATAGGTTTCTGCTACCAAAAGCAAATCATCATCATATCCCAATTCATTACATACCTTTTCGAGAGCCTCTCCTTTCGGTTTTCCTGGCACGATTCGGTCAACCAACGAATTACAGAACTGATTTTCAGATTCAATCCAATCAATAAATCCCTCTGGGACTTGGTTATTTTGGCAATGTTTCAAAACAATTTCCTTTAGCATATCGCCATTTCCGACAATCAGCTCAGTCGGGATAATCACGACACCAGGTTTTTTTGCTTCAAATCGAGCCAATAGCCAAGCTGTCAGCTTTGCAGGAAATGAAATTGGCGGATTTTGATAAATATCCTCTTGTAAGTATTGCAACCCGACCTCTGTTGTATTAGAAACCACGATTTGGATGTCATTACTTTGAGCCGTTTCCAGAATCAACTTCCAATCATTCTGAGCAGAAACAACCCTACTGATAGCAGAAGAAATGATATTTTTTTCTATGGCAGCCCCATTTTCAATTCCCTTTATACATATTGTATAAAGATTATCTTGGGCATCAAAAGCATCAGCCCCTCCCGAATCAGTAGATTTGATTACTATAATTCTTCCGTTGAAAATACCCTGTTTATTGGCTTTATCCACAAAATAATCGCAGAGACCACGAAGTAATACCCCCGTGCCAAATTGTAAAATTTTTTCAGGGAGCTCAAGAGTAGAGGTATTGTCGAGTAAATTTTTATTTAGTTTCATTCCAAAACAATTATGAAATAGGTTGAATACGACAAAAGTACTTAGTTTCAATGACTTTCATTAAAAAAAATAAATCAAATAATGATACTTTTTTGGCAATTTTACTTATTTTTTAGTATAAATCTTGAATGAATAAAAAAATATATCCCTAAAAACATACAATTATGAGAAAAAAAAACCTTTTATCACGGATAGGTTTGGCAGAAAACGCTAAATAACCTAATTTCGCCCATCAATTTAAATGATTAATTCAAAAAATGGAACAAATTTTTACAACTGCTGCCTTAACAAGCATACTTTCCCTCACTTTATTAGAAATTGTATTGGGTGTGGATAATATCATTTTTGTATCGATTATTGCTTCAAAGCTTCCTTCGTCTGACCAAAAAAGAGCCAGAAACATAGGATTATTGATGGCAATGGGTATCAGAATAGGCTTATTATTTGTATTGGGTTGGATTTTAGGGCTACAAACCGACTTATTCAATCTACAAGATTTAGGTTTGCCGATAGACATGGGTTTTAGCGGCAAAGACATGATTTTGTTGATTGGTGGTTTATTTTTATTGTATAAATCTACCTCAGAAATTCATCAGAAATTAGAAGGACACGAAGAGAATGTCAGTGGAAAAAAGGTAGCATCTAAAGTTTCTCGTGCTATTTTAGATATTACCCTCATTAATATTGTATTCTCAATCGACTCGATTATTACGGCAGTCGGAATGACTGATAACATCACCGTGATGGCAGTATCGGTTGTTTTATCGACTTTTGCGATGTTGGCATTTGCTGGAAATGTAGGTCAATTTGTCGAAAAACACCCAACTGTAAAAATGCTTGCCTTATCCTTTTTGGTGATGATTGGAACACTGTTGTTGGCAGAAGCATTTGAAGTACATGTTCCAAAAGGATATGTTTATTTTGCGATGGTCTTCTCGTTTGCAGTAGAAGCCCTCAATATCCGAATGCGTAAAAACGCCAAGCCAGTAGATTTACATGATCAAATAAAATAAAATTCGATGATAAAGAAAGTTTTTTCTCAAATCTATACTATCTGGTGTGGATTCTGGTTTATATTATTATTCTTATTGTTGTTTCCGGTGGTTTATGTATCATTACAAAAAGAAGAATGGAAACCAACGGCTCACTATTGTAACAGAATTTGGGGAAAAATTTTCTTTTTTATTATCGGGCAGCCCCTTCAAATCAGCTATGAAGAGCCGATAGATTCGAGGAAAGTATATGTTTTTTGTGCCAATCATTTTAGCTATTTGGATATTGCCACGATGGGGGTCATTATTAAAAACTATTTTGCTTTTATGGGTAAAAGCTCAGCCAAAAATATACCGTTGTTCGGCTATATGTTTAGTAAATTACACATACAAGTAGATAGGTCGGACAAGCATAGCAGAATTAAGGCTCTTAGCAAATCGATTAAAGCCCTGAAATCAGGTAGAAGTATTATGATTTTTCCAGAAGGTGGAATTATTTCTAAAAATATTCCAGAGATGGCTCAGCCTTTTAAAGATGGAGCTTTTCTCATGGCCATTGAAAATGAAATACCCATTGTGCCTATTTCTTTATTGGATAATTATAAGATGATGCCTGAAATTATGTTTCATTGGCATCCGCTGCGAGTCATTGTTCATCGCCCAATTGAGACCAAAGGAAAAACCAAAGAAGACATTTTAGAGTTGAAAAGACAAGTATATGAAGCCATTCAGCCTTCTTTACACCAATACACCGATTGAGATTTAAACATGAATTACAATGAAAATAGACAAACAAATTGTTGAAAAAATCGCTCATTTATCTCGCCTTGAAATAAATGAGCAGGAGCGAGAAAAAATGGTGGAAGATTTACCTAAAATCATGAATTGGATGAATCAATTGAATGAATTAGACACCGATTCGATTGAACCATTGACCCACATGAGCGAAGCCGTCAATATCTTTAGAGAAGATGAAGTAAGACACGAACTTCCTCGAGAAAAGGGACTCTTGAATGCTCCCAACCAAAATGGAGTATATTTCCAAGTACCTAAAGTCATCGAATAATAGCTTTTATACATCTTTTATTATCCGACCGACAGAAAGACCTAGCAACAACAAAGAGATACTCATCAAATAATGATAAATATCAATAGCGTCTATTTGATTCAGTCGGATAATATGTTGATTGAACGTAGCTACAATCAAAACCAATACTCCCCCAAATGTCATAAAGGCAGCATTTCGGTTTCCCTTGAAAATCCCAATAACAGAGAGCAATAAAATGGTCGGAATCGCTGCGGTTGAAACCAAAGACAATAACTTCAGATTATTGGTAAATTGTATGCTCAAAAAACAAAGAAAACCAACCAGAATTGTCAGTAAAACTACCTTTTGATTCAGTATTTTTTGAAAAATAGTAGCATACGTAGCTAAAATTAAGCAACAAGCACCCGCACTTCCTGCAAAATGCTGAAAAACTTCCGAAATTATCTTTGCTTCTTGTATTCCTAAAAACCTCAAGCAACCAAAAAAAGCAGCGGCAGTTACTGCCAAAATAAAGGATTTCCACAAATAACCATTCAAAGGGGATAAAGGACGAATGAAGCGAAAATGAACCAATAAACCAATGATAGTCAGCACCGCATCAGATATGGCATGAGATATTTCCATGGGAAGAGGGTATGATATAGAGGCGGTCAACATTTATTTTGAATGAAAACCGCCAATAAAGTATATAATATTTAGAAACACAAGCTTGCCGCACCCAATAAGCCGGCATCATTACCCAAAGTTGCTTTTTTGATAATCAGCGTATCGAGGTAATAAGGAGTCAGCCAATAATTCAGCTGTCTTTGTAAGCCAGGCATGATATAATCGAACGAAGCCGAGAGCCCTCCACCGACCAAAATTGTCGTAATATCCAAAATACGTATCATCGATACCAAAGCATTTCCGAGCATTTCCCCAACTTCATCAAAAATTTGCAAAGCGAGTTCATCACCTTCTGCCGCTGCTGCTACCAAACCGGTGGTAGAAATAGTTCCGTCATCAGGTAATTGTGTTTTTCCGGTATAAGCTTTTCTCATGGCATTTGCCAAATCCAATAACTCATTTTTTCCGATATTTCTTTCGAGTACTTTGCCATTTTTAGACGGAATGTGTCCAGGCTCCATGGCATTTCCACCAGCCCCTTTGAACACCTTTTTATCGATAATAGCAGCTCCCCCTACCCCAGTGCCAAGTGTCACCATGATATAATCTTCCGGAATCGAATCATCTTCGCCGAAATAATATTCCCCAAGAGCCGCAGCATTAGCATCATTTTCCAAGAAAAACTCACAATTTGGAAAACGCTCACCCAAATAAGGAATGATTGGAGTCCCATTTATTTCGGGAATAGCCGTAATTTCTATGAGAGTAGAACGATCACGAGTAATTAATCCCGGAACCCCAATCCCACACTTACTGACATTTTTATTTTCAGCCAATTGAATGGCGATGGCATCTCCCAATCTTTCGACAAAATGCCCAGATTTTCGCCAGCTTGCTGTATCATGGCTATAAAAATTGGAAAGTTTTCCGGTTTGGGCCTCTACAATGCCCATTTTGACGTTAGTACCGCCCACATCAATTCCTAAATATTCGGTTGCCATTTAGCGTAAAATTTGATTATTGAAAAGAGTTCAAATATAAAAAAAAAATACCGATATTCATTTTTTTACCAAACGGTTTGTCCATTCGGCAATTTTAAATGATATTTTTTCTTGAAAATATACCATTAAGTCAAATAAATAACTTAAATATCCCCACTTAGTGGGCGTAAAATAATTTCCTCAACTAAGGCATTTTTCGACAATGAAAAAGCACTCCAAGTAACCTCCGCCACATCCTCAACTGTCATAAACCTCTCTTTCGAGATTCCTGCACCTACCCAGCTATCCGTATAAACCGCTCCCGGAATCAGGGAAGTCACTTTAATCCCTTCATCTTTTAATTCTTCTCGCAGCCCTTTGCTAAACCCCAATAAAGCAAATTTTGAAATACTATAAGAGCCTCCATTAGGATATGCCTTCAAGCTTGCCACCGAACATACATTAAAAACATGGCCTTCGTGTTGCTCCAAAAAAATAGGCATGATTGCTTTGGTCAGATAATAAGCACTATACAAATTTGTTTCTATCAGTTTTTCTAATGTTCCGTCGCTTTCTTCATGTATATTTCCGGGCAAGAAAACCCCAGCATTATTTACCAATACCGCTATGGGCTGTCGGAGGGAAACTATCCATTCTCCCAAAGCCAATACTTCAGATTTTTGCGATAAATCGGCAGGTTTTATGAAACAATTAACCTTAAACTTTGCTTCAATCGCAGATTGTGCCGACATGAGGGTATGAGCATCTTTGGCAGTAAGAACAATATCAAAGCCTTGGGCGGCAAATTTTTCGGCAATGGCACGACCAATTCCTCGGCTTCCTCCGGTAATAACTGCTAATTTTTTCGGCATAAAATAAATTAATTATAGTTTTTTTTCTTTGGTTAAGCTTTTAGAGGCAAAATATCCAATAAATATCAAAATTTTTCAAAAAAGCTGAAAACTTCAATCGTGAAGCCTAAACAAATGATTATATTTGCAAATATCGTAAAAACAGCGAAATTTATGTTATCAATTATTGGAAACTACCTTATGTTTCTTAAAAAATTATTTATCAGAAGAGAGACATTTAGGGTATATTGGAATAGATTTATTGATGAATGTATCAGCATTGGTATTAGTTCAATAGCCATTGTATCGATTGTAGCGGTATTTATTGGAGCGGTCGTTTGTGTGCAAACTAGGGCAAATCTTGTCAGTCCGATGATACCTATTTATATAGTCAGCAATATTGTTCGAGACATGACCTTACTGGAATTATCTTCAACATTCATGTGTGTCGTTTTGGCAGGAAAAGTAGGCTCAAATATAGCAGGAGAATTGGGGACGATGAAAATTACCGAACAAATTGATGCCTTGGAAGTGATGGGGATTAATTCTGCCTCTTATTTGGTTCTTCCCAAACTCATGGCGGCAGTAATTACCTTTCCATTGTTGGCAATAATCTCGGGTTTTTTAGGAATCATGGGTGGCTATTGGGCAGGAACATTTTCAGGAATTATCACGCCAGAGGACTATATTTATGGCATTCGATATTCCTTTATTCCGTTCAATGTTTTTATTGCCATTATCAAAGCAACTGTCTTTGGCTTCTTGATTTCAACTATTTCTGCTTATCAAGGATATAATACCCGGGGAGGAGCTTTGGAGGTAGGTCAGGCAAGTACCTCGGCTGTTACGAATAGTTGCATTGCTGTGCTGGTTGCGGATTATCTGTTGGCTGAGTTGTTGACATAAAAACTCGTCAAGCAATTTTGCACAATTAATAAGCTTTATCACTGATGATTGAAATCAATAATATATCAAAATCATTCAATGGTCGAATGATTTTGGACAATGTAAGTGGGGTTTTTGAAAAAGGAAAAACAAGCCTCGTCATCGGTGCGAGTGGCACCGGAAAAAGTGTACTTTTAAAATGTATGCTCGACTTGGTGCGTCCAGAAAGTGGCTCAACTTTATACGATGGCAGAAATTTTTACGTAGGCGACGAAGCAGACAAAAAAGATATTCGCCGAGAAATGGGGGTTTTGTTTCAAGGAGGTGCTTTATTCGATTCAAAAACAGTTCATCAAAATATTCAGTTTCCCCTAGATATGCTCACGACACTTAGTGATGCCGAAAAAAAAGACCGGGTAGAGTTTTGCTTGCAACGGGTTGGCTTGGAAGGAACAGGTGGCAGAATGCCTTCTGAAATTTCGGGAGGAATGAAAAAACGGGTGGGAATAGCACGGGCTATTGTGATGAATCCAAAATATTTGTTTTGTGATGAGCCAAACTCTGGTTTAGACCCACTAACATCTATCAAAATAGATGAATTAATCAAAGAAATAACGGTGGAATTTGACATAACGACTGTGGTTATCACTCACGACATGAACTCAGTATTGTCTATTGGAGAGAAAATTATGTTTTTGCACAAAGGTCGAAAAGTATGGGAGGGAAATAGTCAAAGCATTATGAATGCGTCTGTTCCTGAGCTAGAGGAGTTTGTATTTTGCAACAAAGCACTCAGCCTGATGCGTACCTCTTTGCATTAACACGAAATAATCATTCATTGCTGTATAATTAAAATAAAGTTTTTTTGCCTAAAAGTAAATGAAACTCATGTATTCAGATAACTTCATAACCAAAGTACTTATAATAGAAGATGACAATGATTGGGCAACAATCATCAGCAAACAATTATCCTCTATTGAGGGATTTGAAAGTGTTGGTGTAGCCGATACCTACGATACTGCCAAAACAATGCTTCGGGATTTAGAGCCTGATGCCTTGATTTGTGATATTGTCTTTGAAAACAAGGAACTTATTTTTGATTTTTTAATTGAAAATGAAGTTGAAAACCTACCAATTATTTTCACTTCGGCATTTATTGATGAAACTTTTCTCGAAAACTCGAAAAAATTTCATTTTTCTTTGTTAATCATCAAACCTTTTCATTTCTTAACCCTAAGTTCTGCATTACAGACGATTATTGAGAAAAAAGAAAACAGCCAGCAAGAAAAAGTAAAAGATGAGAATTTTTTGAGTGTTCGGGGCAGACAAAACATCAAAAAGCAGCTTTCTTTTGACTTGATTCACTATATCAATGTAGAGGGGAATTATTGTTTTATTTATTCCGAACATGGCAAGTATGCCTTAAAAATTTCTTTGGCAAAAATGCTAGCATCTTTGAATGATAATTTCATACAAATCCATAAAAATTACATCGTTAATGTACAAAAAATTGACAAAGTAATGCTTCAGGAAGCAATGGTCTTTATCAATAGCGACCCACAGACGATTATTCCGATTGGAAAAAGGTATCATAAGCATATACTCAGCTATCTTTCAACCCAACCATGATTTACTTTTCTTCAAACGACGAAACGCCTAATTTTTCGAAAAGGGTCTTCCAATAGATGCTTATTGTCGGATTGTTTATTTTGCTGGAAGCAGTTGCGTCGAAAGGCAGAATCATACTAACCGACACTTTGCTTAATTCAATTTGAGTACGATTGATTTTTTCAAAATCTTGAATCGCCCAATTTTTCGCTTCTTCCTCATCTTTTGGTGCTTTTTTCTGAAAATCACGCCCATTCTTTACACTTTCAATCATATCGCTCAAATAATATACCTGAACTCTTTCTGCCTCTCCTGCTTGTACTTGAGCAATCACGGGAATACTTGCCAATATATTTGTTTCTAAATTAGAGGTACTTGTATTTTTATTCATCAAAGCATTGCTTGCCATTCTAAAAACTTTTGAGCGTTCCTTGTTGATTTTACTTTCATAATCATGTATCGCCAACTTCGCATCATTGGTATTTACTCCCTCTATTTCTGGATTTTTGGCTTTGCAGGTATAGCCAAAGAATTGTCCTTTTGATGTATTTTCATGAATAAAATAGACATCAAACTTATCTCCTTTGATATTTATATTGCTCTGAATGGCATCATTCAGGATTTTTTTAAATTTTTCGGCAACAAAAGGTGTCGAAACATCCACACTGGCTGTTTTATCAATAAAAATCAAGGTATGAGTCTTATCTGGTACTTGAAAAACCACTTCATTGTTCTTAGTTACACAAGCCACCAAAAATATAGAAGAGAAAAAAATAAGAGAAAGAAAGACGTAAGAAAGCTTTTTCATCAGATGATTAATTAAAACGCTTGGTATTTCATATAATTTCTTGAGACAAATTTACAGAATTTGTTTTGTTAAATTATCAAAAAAATAGACTAATCGTAAAAAATAAACAATCAAATTTAGGATAATTTATGGCGTACTGTTTGTTATTTTTCGATTTAATCTTAAATTCGTTTTTTATTGATACTTTTCGTTTATATACAATTACCCTAATACTATTATGGCAAGCTCCTCAAAATTCAAAAAATCATCGGAAGAAACAATCAATATCACGCCACGAGAGTCAAAAAAGCCAATTTTGATGGAAATTGCTTGGGAAGTATGTAACCAAGTTGGGGGAATTTATACCGTTATTCGTTCCAAAGTTCCATCTATGGTGGAAGAATGGGGAGAGAATTATTGTTTAATCGGACCTTATTTTGCCAACACTGCTTCCATCGAATTCGAGCCAATTTCCGACTTAGACGAATCCCCTTTCGGTAAAACTGTCAAAAAGATTCGTCAATTGGGCATTGATGCTCATTATGGCAGATGGCTCGTAACAGGGAAGCCAAAAATTGTCCTTGTAGATTTTAAAAACTTGATAGACAGAGTCAATGAGTTTAAATTTCAATTATGGGAAAAACACCAAATTTCGACACTCAATGCCGAACCACTTGTAGATCAAGTGATTGCCTTGGGCGAAGCGATACGAGTTTTTTTAACAGAGTTTGGGAATACTTTTGGGGCAAAAAACGATATTATTGCTCATTTTCATGAATGGATGGTGGCGACTCCTCTGATTGATATCAGAACAGATAAAGTTCCGATTTCGACCGTTTTTACTACGCATGCAACCATGCTAGGAAGATACATTGCCGGAAATGAAGCGAATTTTTATGATAAGCTAGCCCATTATGATTGGGCAAAAGAAGCCAAGGAATATGGTATAGAAGCACAAGCCACTATCGAAAGATTGGCAGCCCAAAAAACCCATGTTTTAACCACTGTGAGCGATGTAACCGCCAAGGAATGTGAAGTTTTTTTTGGAAGAACTTGCGATTTAATTTTACCCAATGGATTGAACGTAACCCGATTTGCAGCCACACACGAGTTCCAAAATCTTCATTTGCAATTCAAAGAGAAAATCCATCAATTTGTGATGGGGCATTTTTTTCAAAGTTATTCTTGGGATTTGGACAATACCCTATATTTCTTTACCTCTGGCAGGTATGAATATAAAAACAAAGGCTATGATTTGACTTTAGAAGCCTTGAGACGGCTAAATAAAAAATTAATAGATGCCAACATTGATACCCGAATTGTGATGTTTATCATCACTAAAAATCCAGTATTTTCCATTAATCCGGAAGTTTTACAATCGAGGGCTGTAATGGAAGAGATTCGCCAAACCTGTGAGTCTATCGAAAAACAAGTCGGCGAACACTTGTTTTATGCCTCCGCCTCAAATGATGACCCGAATTTACCTGATTTGAACCAGTTTGTGGGTGAATATTGGCGATTGCGTTTACGTAGGACGATTCAAACATGGAAAACCAAGAAACTTCCGCATACGGTTACGCACTTACTCAAACAAGAAGATGACATTACGGCATATCTCAACAAAACCAATTTACTCAATCACGAAGAAGACAGGGTCAAGTTTGTTTATCACCCGGATTTCATTTCCCCTACCAATCCTTTGTTTGGAATGGAATATAGCCAATTTGTGCGTGGCTGTCACTTGGGTATTTTCCCAAGCTATTATGAACCATGGGGATACACTCCTTTGGAGTGTGTCGTGAGGGGAATTCCGACTGTCACGAGCGATTTATCAGGATTTGGTGATTTTATCATGCAATTAATGAAAGATTATGACAATGTAGGGGTCTATGTTGTCAATCGTAGAAATAAAAATTTCGATAAAGCAGCCGAACAGCTTTCCGAGCTACTTTTTAAATTTGTGACAATGAATCGACGTGACAGAATCATGCAAAGAAATAGGGTAGAAAATATTTCAGAAATCTTCGATTGGAGTAATTTAAGGTCTTATTACGATACCGCTCATGATTTGGCATTAAAGAGAAAAGGAGTCGTGAGAATGTAAAGTCTATATCGAAAATATACACATAAAATATTGACAACTAATGCTTTATGTGTATATTGTTTCTGATGAACACAAAATAATCTCCTCTCAACCACCGTTTCAAAGACAAACATTTTTTTAGCCATTTCACAAAGTAAGAGAAATCAAGACTCGGAAATTTCAAACAATTAAACAATATGAGATAGTATTATTTAGTACAATAAAATATTCATTTTGTACAAAAAATATCTTTTATAATCATTGTTTTTTACATAAAAATATGTATCTTGCATTGTTTTATAATTTTTTAATTTTTCAAATTCAAATGCAAACAGGCGTAGTAAAATTTTTCAACGAAAGCAAAGGTTTTGGCTTTATCGTTGATGCCGCAACAGGTAACGACATTTTCCTTCACGTAACAGGTCTAAACGGTCTTAAAGTTCGTGAGAACGACCAAGTACAATATGACGTTGTAGAAGGACGCAAGGGTTTGAATGCAGTCAATGTTAAAAAGATATAATTTTACGTCTCAACTTGATTCATTTCCAGAGATGACCTTCGCCGCACGAAGGTCATTTTTATTTCATTCTGATTTCATCAAAGCATTGCCGTGAATTCTATTTCGACCAAATACTCCTCTCCTATCAATTTACTTACGCCAACCATTGTGCAACAAGGTTTTATGTCTTTAAAATATTCTCCATGAGCCTTCCCAATAGCCTCCCATTGTGAAATATCAGTGGTATAAATTCTTGTTTTGATGACACTCTCCAACGAAGCTCCTAAATCTTGTAATACCTTCTCTACCTTTAGGATAATAAACTTGGTTTGCAAATAAGGGTCATTTTTACCCACAACCTCGCCACTATTATCCGAAGCGACAGTACCTGTTACTTCAATAAGATTGCCAATTTTTATGGCACGAGAATATCCGATTATATCCTCCCATTTTGAACCGGTAGCTACTTTAATTTTTTCCATTTTAATTAGTTATTTGATTGTTTTTTTACGCTAAAACATTGCCAAAATTAGTAATATTCAAATAAAATATGACAAATTCTGCCATATTGTCAGAAAATTACGAATTGGCAAAATAATTGTCGAAATTTGCGAAAAATATAATAGAATTCAAAATGGCAGAGAATCAAGAACAAACGAACGAGCAAGTACAAGAGCCAAGTGAAAACACACAAGAAACAACACTTGAAACCGAGGTATCAGAGACAGCAAGCCCTGAAGAAAATACATCCCCAAGCTTAGACGAACAGTTAGCCGATGCAAAAGACAAATATTTGAGATTGTATGCCGATTTTGAAAATTTCAGGCGAAGAACAGCAAAAGAGAAAATGGATATCATTCAAAATGCTTCAGAAAAGCTAATCGTTGAGATTCTTCCTATTATTGATGATTTTGAACGTGCCAATAAATCTTTTGAAAATACAAGCGACATAGACTCCGTAAAAGAAGGCATTGCTCTTATTTACCAAAAACTTCATAAAACACTAGCATCTAAAGGGGTTAAAGTGATGGAAGCCGAAAATCAAGATTTTGATGCCGATTTACATGAGTGTATCACACAATTTGCCGCTGGTGAAGATAAAAAAGGAAAAGTAATTGATGTGGTAGAAAAAGGTTATTTTTTGAATGAAAAAGTTATTCGCTACGCAAAGGTTGTAGTTGGAAATTAATTATACTGTTTGTAAAAAAACAAACAAAAACACCATAAAAATGGCAAAAAAAAGAGATTATTACGAGATATTGGGGGTATCAAAAAATGCTTCAGATACCGAAATAAAAAAGGCATATCGTAAATTGGCAGTGGAGTTTCACCCAGATAAAAACCCTGACAATAAAGAAGCAGAAGAAAAATTCAAAGAAATTGCCGAAGCCTATGGAGTTTTATCCGATGCCGAAAAAAAACAACGTTATGATAGATTTGGTCATCAGGGAGTTGACGGAGCTTCGGGATTTGGTGCAGGAAATATCAATCCGGAAGACCTTTTTGGCAGTATTTTTGGCGACGATAGCCCTTTTGGCAGCTTTTTTGGAGGTGGTGGCAGACGCAGTGGTGGCCCTAGTGTCCGTAAAGGTTCGGATTTACGTATCAAGCTCAAACTAAATTTGGACGAAATATCTAAAGGGGTAGAGAAAAAGATTAAAGTCAAACGATATGTTTCTTGTAATACTTGTAGTGGCAATGGGTCGAAAAACGGAAATTCTTTAAAAACTTGTACTAGCTGTAACGGACAAGGTCAGGTTAGAAAAGTAGTCAATACAATGCTCGGACAAATGGTTTCTTCGAGCCCTTGCCCCACTTGCCAAGGGGAAGGAAAAGTTATCATCGAACGTTGTGATGTTTGTTTTGGAGAGGGACGACAATTGAATGAAGACCTCCTGAGCATCAAGATTCCGGCAGGAGTAGCAGAAGGCATGCAATTGTCGATGACTGGCAAAGGAAATGTACCTGCGAAAGGTGGCATTGCTGGTGATTTATTGATTGCTATTGAAGAAGAAGAGCATCCCGAATTAAAAAGAGACGGAAATAATATTATATATGACCTTCGATTGAACTTTGCCGATGCTGCTCTCGGAAAAGAGGTAGAAATCCCGTCGGTTGGAGGTAAAGTAAAAATCAATATCAAAGCAGGTACACAGTCGGGGGAAATACTTAGGCTAAAAGGCAAAGGAATCAAGGATATTAATAGCTATGGAATTGGCGACCAATTGATACATGTGAGCCTTTATACCCCTACTACTTTGAGTAGCGAAGAGCGAACAATCTTAGAAAAATTCCGTACTTCCAATAATTTTCAACCGAAAATTGACAAAAATGAGAGAAGTATTTTCGACAGAATGAAAGACTTTTTTCATTAATACTCCCAACGAAAGGCTCTTTCGATAGAGCTTTTCGTTGATATAGATGCTTCCTTTATTACAAAAAAACACTTCCTCTGACAATAAAAAACAATATTGTACGTTTTTTAAACGTCGATTGTTCCAATTAAGATAGCTTTTCCACTAATAAACCACACCATAACGTGAGCATTATTTTATAATTTTCAATAATGCTCACGTACTTTTACTAAGAGAACAATTGATATACAGCAAAAGCCGATAAATAAGCCAAAGCAGACATGTAAATCAACTGAATAATTGGCCATTTCCAGCCTTTTGTTTCTCTATAAACCACCGCCAGCGTACTCATGCACATCATGGCAAAGACATAGAAAATCAACAAAGAATATGAAGTAGCTACCGAAAAACTAGGCTTACCGGTTTCAACATTGATTTCTTTTCTCAAACGTTCTTTGATAGTTGTCTCATTTTCGGCATCTGCTCCAATACTATATATCGTCGAGACAGTCCCAACGAAAACTTCACGAGCCGCAAAAGAAGTAATCAAGGCAATGCCAATTTTCCAATCATATCCAATTGGTTTAATCATTGGTTCGATTAGTTTTCCAAAATGACCAGCATACGAATTTTCCAGACGAACAGCCGCAATTTTGGCATCTAATTTTATCTCTGGATTAGTTTTATATTCATGGATTACTTTTTCCTCCGCCACTTTCATTTTATCCCCTGGCCCATACGACGCCAAGACCCAAAGGACTATCGAGATAGCGACAATCACTTTCCCAGCCTCGAAGACAAAAGTTTTGACCTTCTCCAAAATAGTAAATCCCACTTGTTTCCAGCGTGGTTTTTTATATGTCGGTAATTCCATGATGAAATAACTTTTTTCGTTCGATTTCAGTAAATATTTCATCACCAAGCCCGCCAATAAAGCAAAGAAGAAACCTAATAGATAAATCCCCATCAACACAACCCCTTGCATATTGAAGAAATACAAAGCTTTGGATTCAGGAACAACCAATGCAATCAAAATAGTATAGATAGGCAGACGAGCCGAACAACTCATCAAAGGCGTAACCATAATGGTAATCAATCTATCTTTCCAACTTCCAATAGTCCGTGCAGACATGATAGCAGGAACAGCACATGCCAAACTTGAAATCAAAGGGACAACAGATTTTCCACTCAAACCAAAATGACGAATAAGCCTATCCATCAATACAACCACCCTTGCCATATATCCCGATTCTTCTAAAATTGAAATAAAAGCAAATAGAAAAGCAATTTGAGGAATAAAAATCAGCACCCCGCCAATTCCTGCTACCAAACCATCTGTCAGCAAATTGACTAATTGGGCATAGGGTTCGTTTCCAGAAGGCAAATGAGCTTTTAAAAAAGCATTTACCATCGCAATTCCTTGGTCAATCCAATCCATTGGAGCCTCAGCAATCGTAAAGACAGATTCAAATATAAAGAATAAAATTCCGAGAAAAATAACATACCCCCATACTTTATGCAACAAAATTTTATCTATTTTTTCGGATAATGTTTCCTTTTTTATCCCAGACTCAGAGACAACCTGGCTCAAGGTTTCAGAAATATCTTTGTAGCGAATAATGGTTTCGGAAGATTGGAATTTATCAGCATTGAATTGATATTTCCTTACAATAGATGCCAATTCTCTTCGGTGATTGTCTGATAAAAACATCAATTTATGCGATTGAGCCGCATACTGTAAAGCCAAATATTTATTTTCTAAATTAAATTTAGACATAATTTCCTGAGCTACTTGTTCTGTTTGAGTATCCGATTGCTCAAGATTGATATGTTTTTTTGCGTTTTCTAACTGACTAAAAATCACATGCTTTAAACCTTCAATGCCTATTCCCTCTCTCGCATTTAGCTCAACTACCGGAATGCCCAAAATTTTTGAAAGCTTGCCCGAATTAATTGATATACCAGACTCTTCGGCAACATCGAGCATATTCAGAGCTAAAATTGTTGGGATACCCAAATCGCTTATTTGCTCAAAAAGCAACATATTACGCTTTAAATTTGAAGCATCGGCAAGAACAACTGCCAAATCAGGATAATCGACATTTGCTGGATTGGTCAGAACCTCCAACACAACCTGTTCGTCGAGAGAATTGGGATAAATGCTATAAGTTCCTGGCAGGTCTAATATTTCTACATCTAAACCCTCCGAAAGTTTACAGAATCCGACTTTTTTATCGACCGTAACGCCCGAAAAGTTACCAATTTTTTGGCGTAATCCAGTAAGATGATTGAATAAAGAAGATTTTCCCGCATTGGGATTTCCTAAGAGAGCAACAACTTGTTTACTTTTCACGATATGATTAAATATTTTATGCTAAAACATGCCATCTTAATATCCTGAAAAAAAGCAAGTTTTAGGTATATTATTTTAAAATAATCGTAGCAGCCTCACGCTTTCTTAGAGAAAGATGATACCCTGCTACCGAAATTCCGACTGGACAACCCAGCGGTGCAATGAAATCCAAAACTACTTCAGTATCAGGTAAGCAGCCCATCTCTAACAGCTTCAATGACATTGAAGCATCTTTAAAAGCACTGATTTCCCCTTTTTCTCCTACCTTTAAGTCGGCTACTGTTTTTTCGATATTCACCTTAATGTTATTTAGACTTATTTCAAATAAACGTAAAAATAGCCTATTTGGTTCTAAAATAAAAATGATTTTCATCAGGTTTTTTATCGATAATAACAAAAATATTTTTTTAAAAAACCAATACAAAAAAAAATTACACAATATAAATAATTGACTATTAATACATTAAACAAAATCAAGCAAATAAATCACTCTCATTTATAAATTTGGACATCAAATAGCTCCATTGAATAAAAATAATGAATATCACTAATATAAAAACCTTTCGGTAGTATATTTGCAGTATTAAATTAGTACTCTTTTAATTTATTGGTAGCAATATGCAAGAAATACAAGCACTCATTGAAAAAGAATTGAAGCTTGAATGGCGACAAAGATTTGCTCTAAACGGCATGCTCTTGTATGTCATCAGCACAGTTTTTGTGTGCTACATGAGTTTCAAGCTAAAAGTAAATGAAATTGAGCCAATCACATGGAACACCCTTTTTTGGATAATATTACTTTTTACGGCTGTCAATTCTATTACCAAAAGTTTTACCCAAGAAAGAGCTGGTCGTCAGTTGTATTATTATTCAATCGCTAGTCCTCAAGCCATCATTATATCTAAGATTTTATATAATACCATATTATTATTAGTCTTGTCTTTTTTAGGCTTTTTGATATATGTTGTCATGATGGGAAATCCTATTTTGGATTTGAAATTATATCTTGTCGGAATCGCCTTAGGGTCAATTGGTTTCTCGAGTACCCTAACCATGATTGCTGGCATTGCCTCAAAAGCAGAAAACACCTCAACCTTGATGGCAGTTCTGAGTTTCCCTATTATTTTACCTATGTTATTGATGCTGATACGTTTGTCAAAAAATGCAATGGATGGATTAAATTGGAGTAGTAGTTATGATGAAATTTTCACATTGATAGGCATAGACGGAATTGTCTTGGCACTAAGTTATTTATTATTCCCTTTTTTATGGAGAAGCTAAAATCAATATAAAACAAATTAAAATATGAGACAAATTTGGTGGAAAGTACTTTGTGTCGTGATTTTAACGTACACCATTATTCAAGGACTTTGGGGGGTAGTTCCTCGACAACCTATTTTAAACGAAACCATTCGCAATGTGTATTTTCATGTGCCTTTGTGGTTCAGTATGATGGTTCTGATGACAGCCTCCGTATGGTATGCCATTAAATACCTGAGATTTGGACAAATAGAGGCGGATGAATATTCGGTAGAATTTGCCAATGTGGCTATTTTCTTTGGTATTTTAGGCTTTCTTACTGGCTCATTGTGGGGCAATTATACTTGGGGAGATTGGCTCCCTAAAGACCCAAAAATTATTGCGGTGGAGGTTGGTCTTTTGATATATTCTTCTTATTTTATCTTGCGAAGCTCTTTCGAAGATGAGCAAAGAAAGGCAAGATTATCAGCCATTTATAATATTTTTGCCTTTGCTACTTTTATTCCTTTGGTTTGGATTTTACCAAGATTAACCGACTCTCTTCACCCTGGTAACGGAGGCAATCCCGCTTTCGGAAAATACGACATGGATAACCAAATGCGAATGGTCTTTTATCCGGCAGTGATTGGCTGGGTTTTATTGGGGGTGTGGATTACAAGTTTAAAAATCAGAATCAGAATTATTCAACGTTTACAAGCTAATTAATTATACTAATCAATATGAAAAAGCTAATAAGTTTATTTTTGCTTCTTGCTATGACGATTCAGGCATTCGCTCAAGAGCAAGTAGAAATGGCCGACCAAATGCGTCAGGACGGAAAAATTTGGGTAGTTATCGGGGTTATTGGAATTGTTTTTTTGGGCTTAATGACCTATTTAATTTTATTAGATAGAAAAATTAGCAAAATTGAACAAAACAAGAATTAAAACACACCGTTCATTGTTTTTTATTTATACAAGCACATTACACATGAAAAAATCACATATAATCGCATTGGGGGTCATTGCAGTTGCCATCGCCATCATTATCTCGACAGTAGGAGATGCCAGTACTTATGTTGGGTTCGGGGAGGCCGAACAAGTAGCAAAAGAAGGAAGCAGCAAATCGATGCACGTGGTTGGCAAACTAAAAAAAGATGCAAACGGGAATTTTGTAGGAATGATGTATGACCCATCCATCGACCCAAACCACTTTGAATTTGTAATGATTGATTCTCTAAATTACGAATCAAAAGTTGTTTACAATCAACCAAAACCTACCGATTTGGATAAATCTGAAAAAGTAGTGGTGGTGGGAAAAATGGATCTCGAACAAAAATGCTTCAAAGCAGAACAAATTCTTTTGAAATGCCCATCTAAATATAATAATACCAAATTAGGAGAGGAAAACACTAAAAGTGTGTCAATGAAATGATAGTTTTTTTTGATGGTATTTGTAATTTATGCAACAAATCCGTCCAATTCATCATAAATCATGATAAAAGGGAAGCATTTCAATTCGCTTCCCTTCAATCAGTGTTTGCCCAACAAACAATTCCTGATTATATTCATCTAAACAGTATTATACTCCTAAAAGGAGGCAAAATCTATCAAAAATCGGAAGCTATTGTTGAAATCTGTAAAAATTTAGATGGAATTTGGCAATATTTTCAATATTTTAGTTTTTTACCTACTATCTTCAATGATTTTATCTATGATTGTATCGCCAAAAACAGATACAAAATTTTTGGCAAAAGTAGTCAATGCCTTCTACCAAACACA
>JACCDQ011141566.1_pt1 | contig 23761 bp, 23 predicted proteins | sample 7446031 | NCBI WGS metagenome assembly JACCDQ01 (sample SAMN15323442, study PRJNA562643) | freshwater metagenome | isolation source: river surface water | place: USA:Blue River Watershed | collected 2017-08-17 | reverse complement strand
ATGTCGCGCAGGATCTGCCGCGCATCCTCAAACTGTTCACGGTGGAGCATTTTGGTTCGCATCATGAAACTGACCGCGCGCCGGGTGTCCATGGCATTGCGCCGGATGCGACCGTTCATGTCCTCATGGCGCGCGATGGCACCCAGCACTTCGCCGGCCAGGGCATCGGTCACATCGCCCGACAGCACTTTGGCACTGGCTTTTTCCAGTTCATCGTAAATTTCTTCAAGGGTGTCCGCAGAATACTCGGCGTCGGCATCGAACAGTTTGAGCAAAACCTCCTTCGCATCTTCGATCAGGCCGGGCGCACGCCGGGCGCGCATGCGCAGCAGGCGAAAAACAGGCACGTCCTCGTCGTGAATCGAGAACAGGACACCCTTGCTTTTGAGCTCGTCATTGACCAGGTTCAGGATAAAGGCCACCCGCACGGTATGTGGCTCGTTTTCGTCTGCGACCAGAAAGTCGCTGCGGATATGCAATTCGCCGTTGTCTTCCTTGTAAAAGCGGGCCGATTCCTCGATGTCCTCGTCCATCGCGTCTTCAGGGATGGAGAGGCCAAAATATTGTTTGATCCAGCGCTTTTCTTCAAGCGTCGGCGACTCCAGATCGACCCAGATCGGCTGGAAACGAGACAGTTCCTCGAGGGATTCGATTTCTTCCTGAAACAGGCGACCGTTGGCGAGGGTGAAGATGTTGAGCATGCGCCCACTCCCAAAAGAGGTAGATCATGAAGCCTTGGTGTGGGCGGGCACTTGCCAGAACCCCAAGGCGGTCTGGCGTCTATGACAAGCCAGCGACAGGGGTGAGTTTATGCGCATCAAGAGCCGCCGAAACGCGTTCCTTCTATCTTTGAATTATGGCATCGCTGCCTCCCTCATGTCGATGAACGGATCAGCAAGACCGGAGTATGATGCATTGCATCATGGATATGATTTGCAAATTGTGTCAAGGCGGAGCATAGTCTGACCATGTTTTGACGACTTGTTTTTCACCGGTTGCCGACCTCGTTGGCAACTTTTTCACCCAGAAGCTTTAGGAGGCTTTTATGAACTTGACGATCAGCGGTCACCATCTGGAAGTTACCCCTGCTTTACGCAGTTATGTGACAAGCAAGCTGGATCGAATTAAGCGGCATTTTGACCAGGTTGTGGACGTCAAAGTGTTACTGTCTCTGGAAAACATGAAAGAAAAGGAACGTCGTCAAAAAGCGGAGTGCAATATTCACATCAAGGGCATCGAGTTGTTTGCAGAAAGCGCCCATGCCGACCTGTATGCCGCGGTGGACGAATTGGTGGACAAACTCGACCGCCAAGTGGTGCGTCACAAAGACCGTTTGCAGGCGCATCATCATGACGCCGCCAAGCGCTTGATGTAATTTAAAATCAGGCAAGCCGCCCGCAAGTGCGTGCGGCTTTTTTTGTGCCAAATTTTTATCGCGCACTTTCAAAAGTACACCATGAATCGACTCGCTTCCATCCTCTCTGCTGAACAAGTGCTGGTCCAGGTAGACGTTTCAAGCAAGAAAAGAGCGTTTGAAGAGGTGGGTTTATTGTTCGAAAACCTGCACGGGCTGAGCCGTGCCCTGGTTACAGACAGCCTTTTTTCAAGAGAACGTCTGGGTTCCACTGGTTTGGGGCATGGCGTGGCCATTCCTCACGGTCGTATCAAGGGACTCAAGGCGCCCATGGCTGCCGTCATGCAGCTGGCAACGCCCATTGGATTTGATTCGCCCGATGAGCAGGCCGTTGGCCTGATGATTTTTTTGCTGGTGCCCGAAGCGGCGACCCAGAAGCACCTGGAAATTTTGTCGGAAATCGCAGAAATGCTCAGCGATGCAGCCTTGCGTGAGCAACTCATGAAAGTTCAGGATCCCGCAGCACTGTATCAATTGATTGCCAACTGGCAATCGGCCTGAGTCTTTCCATTTGTCCCCCTGTTTTACCTCGAAATATTTGAGCTGGAGCCTTTGCCATGAAGCCCAATGTCATCAGCGCCGAAGTTCTGTTTGAAGCTTTTCGTGCCAATTTGCGCTGGGAATGGGTGGCTGGCCTGGGGGCTTCCGAACGACGTTTTGACGAAGTGGCAGTGCGCGCCGCACGCTCTGGCGCTGATCTGGTGGGTTATCTCAATTACATCCATCCCTATCGGGTGCAGATCCTGGGTGAGCGCGAAGTGGCCTATCTCGTGAACGCTTCGCCCGAAGACTGTGCTCGCCGTATTGCGCGCATCGTCACGCTGGAGCCGCCGGTTCTGGTGCTGGCAGACGGACAAACCGCTCCTGAAGGCTTGATCTCCATGTGTGAGCGGGCCCAGATTCCGATGTTTGCCACGGCGGGCTCCTCCGCTTTTGTCATTGACGTGTTACGGGCTTATTTGTCCAAACATTTTGCCGACCGCAGCACCATGCATGGCGTTTTTATGGACATTCTGGGCTTGGGCGTGCTCATTACCGGTGAGTCCGGCCTTGGCAAAAGTGAGTTGGGACTGGAATTGATCTCGCGCGGCAATGGGCTGGTAGCCGATGACGCGGTGGACTTGTACCGGATCAATCAGGACACGATCGAGGGGCGCTGCCCGGCGTTGCTGCTGAATTTGCTCGAAGTGCGTGGTATCGGTTTGCTCGATATCCGGGGTATTTTTGGCGAAACCGCGGTGCGCCGCAAAAAACGTTTGCAACTCATCGTTCACCTGGTCCGTCGTGAGACCATGGAGCGCGACTACGACCGGATTCCCTATGAACCGCTGACGCAGGACGTGCTTGACGTGCCGGTGCGCAAGGTGGTGATTCAGGTGGTGGCCGGACGCAATCTGGCGGTGCTGGTCGAGGCCGCGGTGCGCAACACGATTTTGCAAATGCGTGGGGTCGACACCTACAAGGACTTCGTTGAACGCCATCGACTGGCGATGAATGAAGCCGGCTGACAGCGGGTGTGGGGTCAAGCTGACGTCGTCTTCCGGTGGGGGTAGCCAGTACAATTGCCCCATTCTTCGCTACCCGTTCAGCCCATGTCCAAGTCTCTGCTTCGTTTTTTTTGCTTGAGTTTGACAGGCCTTCTGCTTGTCGGATTGACTGCCTGTGGCAGTGTGAATCAAGCCAGCAATCGCATGGTCGGTATGGTCACCCCTTACAAAATTGACATTGTCCAGGGCAATTTTGTGGCTCGGGAGCAGGCTGCTGCGCTCAAGGAAGGCATGAGCCGTTTGCAGGTGCGCGAGATTCTGGGAACGCCCTTGCTGGTCAGCATTTTTCACGCCGATCGATGGGACTACGTATTCACCTTCAAGCGCCAGGGCGTCGAGCCCCAGTCGCGCCGGGTGACGGTGTTTTTTGAGGGCGACCGCTTGACTAAGGTGGAGGCTGATGCCCTGCCCAGCGAAGCCGAGTTTGTTGCCTCGCTGGATTCTGGGCGTAGAGCGGGCTCGGTCCCGGTGCTCGACATGCCCGAAGGAGCTCTCAAGGCCACTGCGGTGACGCCGTCACCAGCTGCAAAACCCTTGCCCCCCTTGCCAGCGAGTTATCCGCCGCTGGAAAGCAGCGCCAATTGATTCCCTGAATTGACATGACTGAAACCTCACTTTACCGCATTTGCGTGGCGGGTGCCAGCGGACGCATGGGTCGCATGCTGATCGAGGCCATTTGCCGTTCTGACGATAGCCAACTCAGCGGCGCCCTGGATGTGGCCAGCAGCCCGGCCGTTGGCGCGGACCCCGCAGCGGCCTTGGGCCTGTGCAGCGGTATCAGCATCAGCGCCGACCTGCACACCGGGCTGGCTACTGCACAATTCCTCATTGACTTCACCCGACCGGAAGGCACGTTGGCCCATTTGCAGGTTTGCCGTGAACTGGGCGTCAATGCCGTGATTGGTACCACCGGCTTCAGCGATGCACAAAAGGAAGAAATCGCCGAGGTAGCCAAAGACATCGCCATCGTCATGGCGCCCAACATGAGTGTGGGTGTCAACGTCACGCTCAAATTGCTGGAAATGGCGGCGCTGGCGCTCAATACCGGTTACGACATTGAAATCATCGAGGCGCATCACCGCCACAAAGTCGACGCCCCCTCGGGCACGGCCCTGAAGATGGGCGAAGTCATCGCCACCGCGCTGAACCGGGACCTGAAAGAGTGTGCCGTGTATGAGCGTTATGGGGTCACCGGTGAGCGCGACCCCTCCAGCATCGGTTTTGCCACCATCCGCGGTGGCGACATTGTGGGTGACCACACCGTGCTGTTTGCCGGCACCGGCGAGCGCATCGAGATCAGCCATAAATCCTCCAGCCGTGTCTCCTATGTCCAGGGCAGCCTGCGTGCCGTGCGCTTTTTGAGCGGACGCAAGAGCGGTCTGTTTGACATGGCCGATGTGCTTCATCTCAAATGAGTCTGGCGCAATTTTTTTTGCAAGGTGATGCCCTGGCGCGCACCGTTGCGCTGGTGCTGCTGGCGATGTCGGTGGGCAGCTGGGTGGTGATTGTCTGGAAAACATGGTTGCTGCGTCGCGCCAGCGGCGATGTGGCGCGCTGTATTGCGGCTTTTTGGCAATCCGCCTCGATGGCTGATGCGGAGCAGAAGCTCAGTGCATTTGACCGGGAGTTGCTGGTGCTGCCGATGGTGCAGGCGACGCGTCTTGAAGTCGGTCACACACTGGCCAGTGCCGGTGATCGCGCGCAGCAACTCACCCGGGTGCTGCGTAACGCGCTGCATGCCACTCTCGCCAAACTCCAGCATGGCCAGGTCTGGCTGGCCACCGTGGGTGCCACGGCGCCGTTTGTCGGCCTGTTGGGCACGGTGTGGGGCATCTACCATGCACTTATTGGTATCGCCAGCGAGGGGCAAGTCACCATCGACAAGATTTCTGGGCCGGTGGGTGAATCGCTGATCATGACCGCGGCCGGCCTGGTGGTGGCCATCCCTGCGGTGCTCGCCTACAACGTGCTGGGTCGTGCCGTGGCGCGTCTGGAGGCAGATCTCGAAGGTTTTGCCCGCGACCTGCGCGAGCTGGGCAGCAGCGGCGCGGTCGCGCTCTGAGGCGAGCCATGTCATTTGGCCGCCTGGATCGTTCCTTGGGTGCCCAGCCCATGAGCGACATCAACATGACGCCGCTGATCGACGTGATGCTGGTGCTGGTGGTGATCTTCATCATTACCGCGCCCTTGCTGGCCAGTTCCATCAAGCTGGATCTTCCGGTGGCTGATGGTGCCAAGTCGGGCGATTCACCCCGGTCGGTGACCCTGGTGGTGGATGCCAGCGGCCAAACTTACCTGCAGGACCAGGCGGTGGCCATGGACGCGCTGGTGCGCCAGCTGCAGAGCCTGGCCCGCGCCAATCCGCAGACCGAAATCTTGCTGCGGGCGGACAAGACCGTGCCTTACGGCCGCATCGTCGAGGTCATGGGGGCGGCCCAGTCGGCGGGTTTGAACCGCATTGGCTTTGTGGCTGATACGCCGGCTGCCCAACCCTAAAATCAGTCCCTCTTTTATGCCATTGCGGCCCGGAGCCGCGTTTTCAGATCGCCATGCAAGAAAAATACAACCACCTCGATGTTGAACCCGCTGCTCAGGCCCACTGGGGTGCTATGGATGCTTACCGCGTGACTGAAAACGCGGCCGATGCCAATGGCAAGCCCAAAAAGAAGTTTTACGCCTGCTCCATGTTGCCTTACCCGAGCGGCAAGCTGCACATGGGCCATGTGCGCAACTACACCATCAATGACATGCTGACGCGCCAATTGCGCATGCAGGGTTACAACGTGCTGATGCCCATGGGTTGGGATGCTTTTGGCCTGCCCGCCGAAAACGCGGCGCTCAAAAACGGTGTGCCACCCGCCCAGTGGACCTTCGAGAACATTGCCTACATGAAGCAGCAGATGCAGGCCATGGGGCTGGCCATCGACTGGAGCCGTGAAGTTGCCACCTGCACGCCCGAGTATTACAAGTGGAACCAGTGGCTGTTTTTGAAGATGCTGGAAAAAGGCATCGCCTACCGCAAGACCCAGGTGGTCAACTGGGACCCGGTCGATATGACCGTGTTGGCCAATGAGCAGGTGATTGACGGCAAGGGCTGGCGCACTGGCGCTGTTGTTGAAAAGCGCGAAATTCCGGGTTATTACCTCAAGATCACCGAGTATGCTGAAGAACTGCTGGCCAACGTGACCGGCGACAACATGCCGGGCTGGCCAGAGCGCGTCAAGCTGATGCAGGAAAATTGGATCGGCAAGTCCGAGGGGGTGCGTTTTGCCTTTACCCATGACATCAAGGACGGTACCGGAACGCTCATCGGCGATGGCCGCATGTATGTGTTCACGACACGCGCCGACACCATCATGGGTGTGACCTTCTGCGCGGTGGCGGCCGAGCACCCCTTGGCCAGCCATGCGGCTGCCAGCAATCCGGCGCTGGCCGCGTTCATCCAGGAATGCTCCCACGGCGGCACCACCGAAGCCGAACTCGCCACGCAGGAGAAAAAAGGCATGGCCACCGGCCTGTTCGTCACCCATCCACTGACCGGTGACAAGGTCGAGATCTGGGTTGGCAATTACGTGCTCATGAGTTATGGCGATGGTGCCGTCATGGGTGTGCCCGCGCACGACGAGCGCGATTTTGCCTTCGCCTTGAAATATGCCTTGCCGATCAAGCCGGTTGTGGCTGTCGGTTCAGAGGTCTTCGATACCTCGTTCTGGCACGACTGGTACGCCGAAAAAGGCAGTGGTGTCGCCATCCATTCCGGCAAATATGACGGTTTGAAATTCAAGGCTTGTGTCGATGCCGTGGCGGCAGATCTTGCGGCATTGGGTCTGGGCGAGAAAAAAGTGACCTGGCGCCTGCGCGACTGGGGTGTGAGCCGCCAGCGTTATTGGGGCACGCCGATACCGATCATCCATTGCGCCGAGCACGGCGCGGTGCCAGTGCCGGAAAAAGACCTGCCCGTGGTGCTGCCGCAAGACTGCATTCCGGATGGCTCGGGTAACCCGTTGCACAAACACGAAGGTTTCCATGCGGGTGTCACCTGCCCGGTGTGCGGCAAACCGGCGCGGCGTGAAACCGACACCATGGACACCTTTGTCGACAGCTCCTGGTACTTCATGCGTTATTGCGACCCCACCAACGCTGACAAGATGGTGGCCCAGGGCGCTGATTACTGGATGCCGATGGATCAGTACATCGGCGGCATCGAGCACGCCATCCTGCACCTGCTGTACGCGCGTTTCTGGACCAAGGTCATGCGTGATCTGGGGCTGGTCAAGGTCGACGAGCCCTTCACCAAGCTGCTGACCCAGGGCATGGTGCTCAACCACATCTATTCGCGCCGCACCGACAAGGGCGGCAAGGACTACTTCTGGCCGAGTGACGTGGAGCACGTGTTCGACGAGGCCGGCAAGGTCACTGGTGCCCGTCTGATCAAGGCAGTGGGCGATCTGCCCGTGGGCACATCCATTGACTATGAGGGCGTGGGCACCATGTCCAAGTCCAAGAACAACGGTGTCGACCCGCAGGAGCTGATCGAAAAATACGGCGCCGACACGGCGCGCCTGTACACCATGTTCACCGCACCGCCCGAGGCCACGCTGGAATGGAATGATGCCGCGGTGGAAGGCAGCTACCGTTTCTTGCGCCGGGTCTGGAACTTCGGCGTCAAGCTGTCGTCCGGCGCAAAGGATGCCGTCATGACCCACTTGAGCCCCAAGGGTGGCCTGAAGCCAGCCGAACTTGGCAAGGAGGCCAAGGCCTTGCGCCTGGAGATCCACACGGTGCTCAAGCAGGTGGATTACGACTACCAGCGCATGCAGTACAACACCGTGGTCAGCGGCGCCATGAAGATGATCAACGCGCTCGAGGATTTCAAGGCGCTTGATTCTGCGGGAGCGCAGCTCGCGCTGGTCGAAGGATTCGGCATCCTGCTGCGCTGCTTGTACCCGGCCACGCCCCACGCGGCCCACGCCTTGTGGTCCGATCTGGGCTACGCCAGCACCTTGGGTGACCTGCTCGATGCGCCCTGGCCCCAGGTTGACCCGGAAGCGCTGGTGCAGGACGAAATCGAACTCATGTTGCAGGTCAACGGCAAGTTGCGCGGCTCGATCGTGGTCAACGCCAGTGCCGACAAGGCCGCGATCGAGCAGGCCGCCTTGGCCCACGAGATGTTCCAAAAATTCTCCAACGGCGCGACACCCAAAAAAGTGATTGTGGTGCCGGGCCGTCTGGTCAATCTGGTGCTTTAAGCCATGACACAGCGCACCCCCCTGATCACCCCGACACCGCTGACGCGTCGGGCCGCGCTGCAATTCGCCAGCCTGGCACTGGCGGGCACCGGACTGACGGGTTGCGGCTTCCGTTTGCGCGGCAGCCAGGTTTTTGCGTTTCAGCGCATCGCCATCGGGCCACGGCCGGGCGGCGCTGTAGCCCAGGAACTGCGTCGCTCCTTTGGTTCCGCGGTGCAGGTACTGCCTGCCGCGGCAGAGCTCACACAAGCGCAGCTGGTGCTGACGCTGGCCAATGAGCAGCGCGAAAAAATCGTGGTGGGTGTGAACTCCTCGGGTCAGGTGCGTGAACTTCAGTTGCGCATGCGTGTGCGGCTGCAGTTGCGCAGTGCCAAGGGCAAGGAACTCATCGAGGGCGACGAGATCATGCAGCAGCGTGATATCAGCTACAGCGAGTCGGCTGCGCTGGCCAAGGAGGCCGAGGAAGCGCTGCTCTACCGCGACATGCAGTCCGACATCGTGCAGCAGATTTTGCGGCGGCTCGCCGCCATTCAGCCGGGCCAACTGGACTGATGCCGTCCCATGCAAATCCAGACTGCAGCGCTGGCAGCGCATCTGCAAAAAGGCATCAAAAGCCTGTACACCCTGCATGGTGACGAGCCGCTGCTGATCCAGGAGGCACTTGATGCCATTCGTACGGCGGCCCGCGCCCAAGGGTTCACTGAGCGCAGCTCCCACACGGTTTCGGGTGCCCATTTCGACTGGAGCGAAGTGCTGGCGGCCGGTGGCTCGCTGAGCCTGTTTTCCGACAAGCAAATTCTTGAGCTGCGCATCCCGTCTGGCAAACCTGGCAAGGAGGGCAGTGTCGCCTTGCAACAACTGGCGCAATCGGCCCATGGCAACGACAGCATGCTGACCTTGGTGATCCTGCCGCGACTGGATCGGGCGACCAAATCCAGTGCCTGGTTTGTCGCACTCGAAGCCGGCGTCACACTGGAAGTGAGCCCGGTGGAGCGCGCTGCCCTGCCGCAGTGGATCGCCCAGCGGCTGGCGACTCAGGGCCAGCGTGTGGTGACGGGTGTGGAAGGTCAGCGCACCTTGCAGTTTTTTGCCGACCGGGTCGAGGGCAATCTGCTGGCTGCACACCAGGAAATTCAGAAGCTGGCCTTGCTCTACCCGGCAGCTGAGCTGGGTTTTGAGCAGATCGAGAGTGCCGTACTCAATGTCGCCCGTTTTGACGTCTTCAAGCTCAGCGAGGCGGTGCTGGCCGGCCAGCAGGGGCGGGTCCAGCGCATGCTCGACGGCTTACAGGCCGAAGGTGAGGCCGAAGTGCTGGTGCACTACACGCTGGCCGAGGACATTCGCGCCCTCAAACGAGTCAAGGATGCCATCAGCCGCGGCAGTCCGCTGCCCATGGCCTTGCGCGAGCAAAGGGTGTGGGGCAACAAGGAACGCCTGTTTGAACGGGTGTTGCCGCGCCTGAGTGCAGACAGGCTGGCCGAGCTCCTGCACGACGTCCACCTTGTCGATGGTGTGGTCAAGGGACTCAAGCGGCCCGACTGGCCGACCGATCCCTGGCAGGCATTGCAGTTGCTGGCACTGCGCTTGTGCCGGGCCTGCGCGGTTCAAAAACCGGCGCTGTCGAATTGATAACATTTGGCACTGGTGCGTCAGCAAGTTGGCAACGTCTGTGTGTCATGATGCGTTTTGAACAGGAACCCTTTTCGGGACTCTTGTCTTTTTTAAAGGATTTGCCATGAAGAAATTTTTGACATTATTGGGTTTGAGTCTGTCCATGTCTTTTGGGGTAGCCTATGGGGCTGACGCTGCAGCTCCCGCCAAGCCAGCCAGTGCAGCCAAGCCGGCAACAGCTGCCGCACCCGCAACATCTGCCACGCCAGCAGCACCTGCCACTGGTGCAAAAAGTGCCCAGCAGGGCAAGATGGCGACCTGCAACAAGCAAGCTGGTGACAAGCAGCTCAAGGGCGACGAACGCAAGGCTTTCATGAAGACTTGCCTGAGCGCCAAAGGCTGAGCCAATATCTCAAATTAGCAAAAAAAACCCCGCCGGTGATCCTGTGCGGGGTTTTCTTTTGGCATGATGCAGGCCTATGCCAACCCGACCCAACCTGAACCCTTCCATTTCCTGCGTGATCCCTGCGTACAACGAAGCACGCAGCCTGGGCTCGCTGGTGCCCGAGGTCCTCGGTACGCTGCGAGCCTTGAGCTCGCAGGTCGAGGTGATCATTGTTGACGACGGCAGCCGTGATGACACGCCGGCGGTGATGCGCACCCTGTGCGAGTCATATCCGCAGGTGATTTACCTCAAGTTGTCACGCAACTTTGGCAAGGAGCCGGCCCTGACGGCAGGCATCGACGCGGCGCAGGGTGATGTCGTGATCCTGATGGACGGTGACGGCCAGCACCCGGTGTCTTTGTTGCCTGACATGTTGACCAAGTGGCGTGATGGCTCGGACGTGGTTTACGCCGTGCGCCGCACCCGGGATGATCAGTCGGGTTTGCAAATCACCTTGACGTCCTGGTTTTACAAACTGGTTAACCTGGGCAACCGGGTCAAGATTCCACCGAATGCCGGTGATTTCAGGCTCATGGACCGCAAGGTGGTGGAGGCCCTGAAACGCCTGACGGAACGCAACCGCTTCATGAAAGGCCTCTATGCCTGGGTGGGTTTCAACAGCACGGCCATCGATTACGAGCCCCTGCCACGCACCGATGGTAAAAGCAATTTCGGCTTGCGCGGCTCGCTGTCGCTGGCTTTCACCGGCATTCTGGCGTTTTCCATCGCGCCCTTGCGTGCGCTCACCCTCACGGGCTTGATGTTGTCCATGATCGCGCTGGGTTATGGCCTGTGGGTGGTGGGGGAATATTTCATCACTGGCATTGCGGTCCCTGGTTATGCCACCATTGTGGTTGGCATGATGTTTTTCAGCGGAATCCAGTTGCTGTCGATCGGCATCCTGGCCGAGTATGTGGGCCGCATTTACGAAGAGGTCAAGCAGCGGCCCAATTACCTGGTGAGCCAGCGGTTGGGGCAAGGGCTGCCAGCGCAGTGGCCGGACCAACCGACGGCGTGAGTGCCTCCACTTACTGGTTTCTGGCGGTGGGCGGCGCTGCGGCCGCGACCCACATGGGCATTTTTGCGCTGACTCAGGCCCACATGTGGCCCGAACTGGCCAACGCCCTGGGTTTTATGATTGCCTTCATGGTCAGTTTCGCCGGGCACCGGCTGTTGAGTTTCAAGGATGCCGGCACCACCGTGGCCACCAGTTTGCTGCGCTTCGGTCTGACGGCGCTGGCAGGTTTTGCCAGCAATGAACTCATCTTTGTGCTGTTGCTGCGCGGGTTGGCGCTGCCGGCCCTGATAGCGCTGTTTTTAGCGCTGCTGTTTGCAGCCGGGCAAACCTTTGTGCTGAGCCGTTTCTGGGCTTTTCGCCGCTAGATCACCAAGCCCCCCGGAGCGGTGCAAATCCCAGCCCGCACCCTGGTACACCAGTTTCCAGCCTGGCATGTTGGCAGTGATCTGGTTGCCGCTACGGCCGACAAACCAATGGCCTGGTGTTTGCGCCACTTGCATCAGCATGTCCACGGGCTGCAGCACCTGGGCCGCGTGGGCGTCAAAGTCAGCGCCCTCAAACAGTTCGCGCTGCCAACCATCACCCGCTTGTCGTCGCAGCGCGGGCCAGTCGCCCAATACCACCATGGGCTTGACGGACTGGGTGTAAAGCGGCAAGTCGTACGGATAGGCATCTGACACATACACGGTGTCCGTTGGACTTGCCGCACAGGCCAGCACCTGCGCCAGGTCCTGGGTGCGGGCGGTGCGGGTGACTTCGCCCACGTTCAGCACAATGGTCAGCGCGATGACCAGGTTGAGCACGACCACCGCCGCGAAGCCCTTGCCGGCCCAGGGACGCTGTGCCATCACGCGCTCCCAGCCCAGCGAGGCCAGCAGTGCCAAGGGTGGCACCACAGGCAGGATGTAGCCGACCAGTTTGGAATTGGGCACCGAGAAAAACAGCAGGATGGCCAGCACCCAGCTCCAGCACAGTTTCCACCAGGGCGTGGCCATGACCACATCACGGGTCAGCATCACGGCGGTGACCCGTCGCATCTGGTTCAGTGCAAAAAATACCCAGGGAAACAGCAGCAAAGTGAGCGCCAGCAGGTAAAACCACCACGGCTGTGGGTTGTTGTAGACGGTTGCCGTGTAGCGGTTGAATTGCTGGCCGACGAACATGTAATTGAAAAATTCGGGATAACTTTGCTGCGCCAGTACAAACCAGGGCAGGGCAATGAGTGCGAACAAGGCCAGGCCACTGAGCCAGGGCAGATGCCATATTTTCTTGAATTGGCGTGTCCAGATCAGCCAGACAAAAATCACCAGACCGGGCAAGACCAGGCCGATCAGGCCTTTGGTCAGCATGCCCAGGGCACAGGCGACAAAACCCAGCCGGGCCATGTTGGCGTCTGGCTTGTCTCCCGCCGTGAAGGCAAAGGCAAAACTCCATATGGCCAGACCAATCCAGGTGGCAACCAGCATATCGTGATTGACGTACTGGCCACCGACCAGAAAACAAAGGCTGCTGCCCAGCATGATGGCGGCGCGGCGCGCCATGCGCTCGGTGCTTATGCTGCGTGCCGCCAGATAAAGCACTGTCAGCATCAGCGCAGCATGTAACGCGGGCACCAGGCGCAGCGCCAGCGCACTGACACCAAAAATGCTTGTGCTGATGGCCTCCAGCCAATATAGGAAGGGCGGCTTGTGGAAGAACGGGATCCCGTTCAGGCGCGGCGTCAGCCAGTCGCCACTGACCAGCATCCAGCGGCCCACTTCGCCATAACGTCCCTCATCAGGCACCGCAATCGGGCGCAACGAGGCCAACACCAGCAGCGTCAGCCACAGCACCAGAAGGGTCAGCCAGGACTTTTTTTGTTCAGATAGATTTTTAATCACGCGTGGATTCTAGCGATGGGGAGCGCCACGCAGCCCCGAGCCACTTGAACCCCGGCCAGGTGCAGGGCTAGGGGAAAGTCGTGGCTGGCGAGGTAAGAAAATTCCTGGGTGCGAGCGATTCCGATGGCATCCTCGGGCTCGGCCGCCTGCGCCGGATGACACATCAGGATGGCACCCGAGGGGGCCTGCGCCAGCCAGCGTGTCATCAGGTCGGCGTAACGCTGGGGGCCACCGCTAAAGTCATAAACACCGAGCAGGCCGTTGGCCGTGCGCACATCAGCAGCGGTTGCGGCTGCCTCAAGGGCTTTTGCGCCCATCCCCGCAATGACCCGGCTCTTCAGGTCGGCCATGCCGCGTGGTGCGCGCGAAATCCGCAGGTAGGGCCGGTCCGGACGCTTGCCATAACGGCGTACCAGGGCAGCGACCAAAGCGTCTCGGATACCGGCAAACTGTTGCACATGTTGGTGGCCATCCACAAAGTCGGGTGGCGCCTGCCAATGCTGTTCGAACAAGTCAAGCTGGCGCTCGATCACTGTGCCTGCCTGCCCGGCGCCAAAAGCACCCAGCAGCCCTTGGCGCATGGCCCGGCCCAGCGCCATGCCGTGACCTTCGGCCACTGCGAAATCACTGGTCCAGTCCAGGTGCAAACCGACGTCAATTTTGCCGCGCAGGTCTTGCAGCAAGGCGGCGTCAGAAGCCCAGCGCGGTGACAACACCATGGCGCTGGTGGCGCTCAGGCGTCCCATCCGGGCCAGCCTGCTGATGCCCAGCGATACGCTGGCGTTGATGGCAAAGTCATCAGCGCAAAAAATCACCGGTCGCCTGTTGGTGGGCACAGGCTCAGCCATGGGACAGCCAGAATCCGGGGCGGCCATAGTGTTCCTTCAAACAGTCCACCCACAGGCGCACGCGCAGTGGCAAATGCTTGCGTTGCGGATACACCGCATAAATGCCATTAGGCGGTGCGGCAAAGTCTTCCAGCACAGCCACCAGCGCGCCCGAAGCGATTTCGGTCTGCACCTCCCAGGTGCTGCGCCAGGCAATGCCGTGTCCGGCCAGGCACCAGTCAAACAGCACCTCACCGTCCGAGCAACTCAGCGGGCCACCGGGCTTGAGGTGAACCACCTCCACGCCCTTCTGCTGTGGCATTGAAAAAATCCAGCCCCGGTTTTGTGAGGCCTCGCTCGACAGCGTCAGACAGTCAAAACGCGTGAGATCATGAGGATGTTGCGGTGTGCCGTGACGCTTGAGGTACGAGGGTGCGGCTACGCAAAGACGGCGGTTGTCGGCCAGTCGCACGCTGACCAGCGACGAGTCCGGCATCTCACCCACGCGCACGGCGCAGTCAAAACCCTCGGCCGCCAGATCCACCACCCGGTCGCTCAGATTCAATGAAATGGTGACTTCGGGGTGCAAGTTGCGAAAGTGCGGCAGCAGCGGCGCCACATGGCGGCGGCCAAACCCGGCTGGTGCGGTCAAGTTCAAATGGCCACTGGCTTTTACACCGCCCTCGGAGACGCTGGCCTCGGCATTGGCCAGGTCGGACAGCAGCCGCTGGCAGTCGCCCAGGAACATGCCGCCCTCGTGTGTCAGGCTCACACGCCGTGTGGTTCGCACCAGCAGTTTGACGCCAAGACGTTCCTCCAGGGCATCCAGACGCCGCCCGACGATGGCGGGTGCCACGCCCTCCGCCTTGGCCGCTGCCGTCAGGCCACCGCGTGTTGCCACGGCCACAAAAGTTTCGAGTTGTTTGAGCTTGCTCATGGGTTGGTTCCAGGGCCGGTATGGCACCTGCGCTGAGCCCCGATGTTAACGGGCAAGCTGTGGATGTCAGGCGTAGCGCTTGCTGCGCAGGTTGTTTTTCATTTCGCGCAAGAGGGGTTGCAGCTTCTCGCTGCCAATGCGCAGCGCCACGCAGGTGGCCAGAATGTCGATGATCATCAGGTGCAGCAGGCGCGACACCATCGGGCTGTAGCGGTCATACCCTTCCGGATGGTCGGCTGCCACATGAATGTCGCCCGCTGCGGCCAGTGGCGAGCCACTGGCGGTGATGACGATGGTGGTGGCCCCGTTCTTGCGCGCAATGTCGCAGGCGTCCATCAGGTCGCGTGTGCGCCCCGAGTTGGAGATCACCAGCACACAGTCGCCCGGCTGCAGCAGTGAGGCACTCATCACCTGCATGTGGCCATCGCTGTAGGCCACACCGTTGATGCCAAGGCGGAAGAACTTGTGCTGTGCATCCTGCGCCACCACGCCCGAGTTGCCAACGCCGAAAAACTCGATGCGGCGACCCGCGTGGTAAGCCTTGAGCAGGGCGTCGACCGCTTTTTCGATGGCGCTGGAAGACGCATCGTTGCGGTATTTCAAAAAGGCGGCCACCGTGTTGTCGATGACCTTGACCATGATGTCACTGGTCTTGTCGTCGACGTCGACGCTGCGGTGAATGAAGGGCACACCTTCGCTGACGCTGCCGGCCAGCTTGAGTTTGAAGTCGCTCAGACCATCGTAACCCACGCTGCGACAAAACCGTACCACCGTTGGTTTGCTGACGTGGGCGCGCTCGGCGAGTTCGCTCACCGGTAGCAGGGCAAAGCTGCGCGGATCACTCAGAACCAGTTTGCCCACCCGCTGTTCAGCCGGGGCCAGCGATGGCAGGGATGCCTTGATTCGGTCTAACATTCTTCACTCCAGCAAAAGCCATCGCGGGCGATCATGGCGCTGGTGGCGCTGGGCCCCCAGGTGCCTGCGGCATAGGGGCGCGGACCCTGGGTGTCGGTCTGCCAGTGGGTCAGGATGGGTTCGACCCAACGCCAGGCTTCTTCCTGCTCGTCGCTGCGCACAAACAGGTTGAGTCGGCCGTCGATCACGTCGAGCAGCAGGCGCTCATAAGCGCCCACGCGCTCCCCGCCGAAACGCTTGTCAAAGTCGAGGTCGAGTTGCACTGGTGCCAGCGTCTGGGAGGTTTTGCGGTTGTCCTGGCCCTGGGCCAGCAGGTGCAGCTCGAGCCCGTCCTTGGGCTGCAGGTTGATCACCAGGCGGTTGGCCATGCCGATTTGCGAGTTGAAGATGGCGTGGGGTGTGGGCCTGAAATTGACCACAATGCGTGCGTCGCGCCCGGCCAGGCGCTTGCCGGTGCGAATATAGAACGGCACACCGGCCCAGCGCCAGTTGGAGATCTCGGTGCGCAGGGCGACAAAAGTTTCAGTCTGGCTATCTGCTTTGACGCCCAGTTCGTCGCGGTAGGCCGCGACTGCAGCGCCACCAATGGCGCCGGCGCTGTACTGGCCGCGGATCACGTCCTGTGACAGAGCCTCTGCCGTCCAGGGTTTGAGCGAGCGCAGCACCTTCAGTTTTTCGTCGCGGATCGCGTCGGCGTGGGAATTAATCGGCGGCTCCATGCCAATCGCGCACAGCAGTTGCAGCGCATGGTTTTGCACCATGTCGCGCAGCGCGCCGGTGGTCTCGTAAAAGGCGCCACGCTTTTCCACACCCAGTTCCTCGGCAATCGTGATCTGGATGTTGGCGATGTGCTCGCGCCGCCACAAGGGCTCAAACAAGGCATTGCCAAAACGCAGCGCAAACAGGTTTTGCACGGCAGGCTTGCCCAGGTAGTGGTCTATGCGGAACACCTGGTTTTCGCTGAACACCTGGGCTACGCTGCGGTTGATGGCGCGGTTGCTGGCGAGGTCGTGGCCCAGCGGTTTTTCCAGCACCACGCGGGTCTGCGGCGTGTTCAGGCAGGCCGCAGCGATCTGCTCGACGATGGTGGTGAACAAGGTGGGTGCGGTGGCCAGGTACATCACTACGGTGTCGGCCTGGCGCTCAGCCAGTTTGTTGCCCAGGTTGGCGTAATGCTCGGGCCTGGACAAGTCCATGCTGACGAATTCGAGCAGGCTGGAAAAGCGCTCGAACTCCTCGGGGCTAGGGCGCTTGGCCAGGTCCACCTCGTCGAAGCGGCTCATGATCAAGGCGCGGTAGCGCTTATCACCGAGGTCGTCACGTCCTACACCAATGATGCGCGCTCCGTCCGGCAGGGTGCCGTGTTTGAAGGCCTGGAACAGCGCGGGCATCAGCTTGCGCCATGACAGGTCGCCGGTGCCGCCAAAGAGAACAAGGTCAAAACTCATAGGGAAGTCGGATGTGGGTGAGAGGCCTGGAGCCAAAAAATAATCCGTAATGTAACTTAGTTTCATAATTTTTTCAAAAACAGGTAACCAACGACTTTTTGCCGCTGACGGCAGGACGGTCCGCCACCGCGTCCTATACTGACATTCAGGTCAATTTTTGGGAAATAAAGTGCAAATTGCAGTGAGTCAGGTCAACGTTTTCAGCACTTGCCCTTGGGCGGCGCGGGCCTGATTGACCCATGAAGCTGCCTGACGTGAGTCGATACTTTGGGCCGGGTGTGCCCGGCCTGCGTTTCATCTGCATTGTGCTTGTGGTGCTGCTGCTGCATGTTTTCTTGGTTTGCCTGCTGATGTCGGGTGTGCCCCGCGAGGTTGCGCATCTCACCGGTAAGTCGGTGGACACCGTTTTGATCCAGCGGGTCATCGCGCCGCCCAAACCTCCAAGTCAAGCGCAGTTGCAGCTACAGGTGCCCGCTCCCAGCGCCAGGATGCCACCGTCACCTGATGTGCTTGAACCCGATGCGGTGCCCCAGGTGACCCGACAAGCCCCTGTGATGCAGTCGGTGGTGGCCTCGCCAGCACCTGCCGCAGTCATCGCCGCTGCGCCACCGCCGTCCGAACCCCTGGCGACCGCGCCCCAGCACGCCAGCATCATGCTGGTGTGCCCCAAGCAGGTCGCGCCCGAGATGCCGCGCCGGGCGCTCGTGGAGGGTATCGAGGGTCTGGTCAGGGCTCAGATTCAGGTCAAGGATAGTCGCATTCTCGGTGTCACCATCCTGTCGGGGCCGCGCGTTTTTCATGCCGCCGTACGTGAGGCCATCATGCAGTACAGCTGTAGCAGCGAGGGGCTTGAGCTGATCGCCACCCAGGACTTCAATTTCAAGCTGGAATAAGTTTCCCCTCCAGGCTTCGGATGGTTTGAATTTCTGCAGTACATGGCGTTTCCCCTCTTCTTGAATCGGTTCAAATGGGGGTAAGCTCGCGCTTGTTTAATCAATCGCCCCGGGTGTTGCCTTGGGGCACCACAGGAGTTGAGATGAAGAAATTATTGCTGGTTTCCGCCCTGGGTTTGACCGCCGGTCTGGCGCAGGCGCAAACCGTGAATGTGATTTGTTCGGTGCAAGCGGAGTGGTGCAACATGATCGGCACAGTGTATTCCCGCACCACCGGCACCAAGGTCAATATCTCCATGAAGGGCTCAGGCGAGGCGCTGGCCCAGTTGATCGCCGAGAAAGACAACCCCAAGACCGACATCTGGTTTGGCGGTACCGGCGACCCTCACCTGCAGGCAGCCGAGCAGGGACTGTCGCTGGAGTACAAGTCGCCGGCCTTGCCGCAATTGCAGGCCTGGGCACAGCAGCAGGCCCAACAGTCGGGTTACAAGACCGTGGGCATTTACTCCGGGCCTTTGGGTTTTGGCTACAACACCGAATTGCTGGCGAAGAAAAAGATCCCGGTTCCCAAGACCTGGAACGACCTGCTGAACCCCGCGCTCAAGGGGGAAATCCAGGTGGCCAATCCGGCCTCGAGTGGCACCGCTTACACCATGGTGGCGACGCTGGTGCAGATGATGGGTGAGGACAAGGCCTTTGACTACATGAAAAAGCTGCACAAGAACATCAGCCAGTACACCCGCAGTGGCACCGGTCCGATCAAGGCGGCTGCACGTGGCGAGACCACGGTGTCGATCAGTTTTGTCCATGATGCGCCCGGCGAGAAGCTGAGCGGTTTTCCGGTCGAGGCGGTCACGCCAACCGACGGCACCGGCGCTGAAATCGGCTCCATGAGCATCATCAAGGGTGCACGCAACCTGGAGGCGGCCAAGAAGTTTTACGAATGGTCTCTGACACCCGCCGCGCAGGAGATGGCCGCCGCTGCCAAGCAGTTCCAGGTGCCCTCCAACAAGGCAGCCAAAGTTGACAAGAACGTGCCTGACTTCAAAAAGATCAAGTTCATCAACTACGACTACGCCAAGTACGGTGCGTCTGCCGAGCGCAAACGCCTGATTGCCAAGTGGGAAAAAGAAGTCAACTCCTTGCCCCGTTGATTTTGACGAGCGTGCATCGTCATTGCGAGCGAAGCGCGGCAGTCCATGCAGTCCACATGTCATGGATGGCTTCACTGCGGTCGCCATGACAGGTTTTGCCCATGAATAAAAACCCCAACCAGGCGGTACGCCTCTGGCTCGTCACTGGCCTGCTGGCCTACCTGCTGCTGCCTTGGTACGCGATTCAGGACACCGCCTGGTACAGCGTGTTGCCGCAGATTTTTGGTGGCACCGAGACCGCCAATGGCCTGTTGCAGGCCGTCCTCCATGGGCGGGTCTGGCTGGCTCTGGGCTTGCTCGGCATGGGCATCGCCGCCGTGGGCCTGCTGGTTCCAGCGGGGAAAACGCAGGGCAGCTGGCTGCTGGCGGGTGGCCTGCTGGGTTTTTTCGGCCTGCTGCTGAGCGGCTTCATGATTGGTGCCAAAGGTTGGACCTTGGCTGTCCTGAATGCGCAATTTGGCGATGTGACGGTGAACCAGTTCGGCATCGGGATCGGTGCCTTCATGGCCTTGTTGGCGCTGGTGATGATCACCGCCTTTGGTTTGGCGCGTCGGGGTTTTTTCAAGGGTGACCTGTTCATTGCCTCGGCGGTGTTGAGCTGCACCGTCTTGTTGTTGCTGTTCATCGCTTTTCCGGTCACCAAGGCCCTGTATGGCGCTTTTCTCAACGAAGACGGGCACTGGGCCGTCTCGGCGATATTTGAACGCATTGGCCATGAACGCATCTGGGGCCTGAGTTGCCTGAGTGGGGGGGTACGTTGTGGCGTGGCCTGGAATACCCTGTTCCTGGCACTGTTGACGGCCACCGGCACCACTCTCTTGGGCACCATGATGGCGTTGCTCGCTGAGCGCAGTGCCGGACCGCGTGTGCAGACCCCTTTGCGGGTGGTGGCCTTGTTGCCCATCATCACACCACCTTTTGTGGTGGGCCTGGGACTGATCCTGCTGTTTGGCCGTGCCGGCGTGGTGAACCAGTTTCTTGAGTATGCTTTTGACATCCCGCCGACACGCTGGTTTTACGGCCTGTTTGGCATCTGGATCGCGCAATTGTTTGCTTTCACCCCCATTGCCTTCATGATCATGCGCGGTGTGGTACAGGGCGTGGCGCCGAGCATGGAAGAAGCGGCGCAAACCCTGCGCGCCAGCCGCAGCAAGACCTTTTTTACCGTGACCCTGCCTTTGCTCAAACCTGGACTGGCCAACGCTTTCCTGGTGGGATTCATTGAAAGTATTGCCGACTTCGGCAACCCGGTGGTGGTGGGAGGACAGTTTTCGGTGCTGGCCACCGACATCTTTTTTGCCATCGTGGGGGCGCAATACGACCAGGGACGGGCGGCGTCGCTGGCCTGGATCCTGACCGTTTTTGCGCTGGTCGTGTTCTTCATGCAGCGTGCCTTGCTGGGCAAGCAAAACTACACCACGGTCAGTGGCAAGGGCGACGCGGGCATTCCGATGGCCTTGCCTGACAACGTGCGTCGCCTGCTCAATATGGTGGTGTACCCGTGGCTCGCCTTCACCGTGGTGGTGTACCTGTTTGCCTTTGCCGGTGGTTTTGTGCAAACCTGGGGCCGCGATTACACCCTGACACTGGCCCATTTCAAGACCGCATTTGGTCTGGAATGGGGACAGTTTGGTCTGGTCTGGGCAGGCACCGCCTGGAACTCTTTGTTCACCACCGTCAAGCTCGCGGGCCTGGCGGCACCGATGACGGCCGCCGTGGGTTTGTTGATTGCCTATTTGCTGGCGCGCACCGAGTTCCGCGGGCAGGGCGGGTTTGAGTTCGTCGCCCTGCTGGCCTTTGCCATTCCAGGCACCGTATTGGGCGTGAGTTACATCCTGGCCTTCAACGTGCCACCGGTAGAGCTCACCGGCACCGGGCTGATCATTGTCCTGTGTTTCATGTTCCGCAATTTGCCGGTGGGTGTGCGCGCCGGCACGGCGGCCTTCAAACAGATCGACAAGGCGCTCGACGAGGCTTCGTTGATGCTGCGCGCCTCGACCTTTCAGACCTTGCGCCATGTGGTGTTGCCCTTGCTCAAGCCGGCGCTGGTGGCGGCCCTGGTCTACAGTTTTGTGCGCGCCATGACCACGGTGAGCGCGGTGATTTTTCTGGTGACCGCCGAAAACGAGCTGGCCACCACCTACATCATCGGTCGCGTTGGGAACGGTGACTATGGTGTGGCATTGGCCTATTGCACGGTGCTGATCATGCTGATGTCGGCCTCCATCGCGCTGATCCAGTTCCTCGTCGGAGAGCGCAAACTCGGGCGGCGCAAGACCGGTGTGGTCATCAAACCCATCGCTGCACACTGAACCTACCAAGAGAACACCATGAGTCACGGCGTTGAATTCAAGAACATCACCAAGCGCTACGGCATTGACGCCAGCGCCCCGTTGGTCATCAAGGGGGTGGATTTTGAGATTGAAAAAGGCTCCCTCACCACCATTCTCGGGCCTTCCGGATGTGGCAAGACCACGGTGCTGCGCATGATTGCCGGGCTGGAGACACCGACCAGCGGCCAGATCATCATGGACGGTAAGGACGTCACCACGCTCGGCCCGGCTGACCGCAACGTCAGCATGATGTTCCAGAGTTATGCGCTGTTCCCGCACATGAACGTGCTGGAAAACGTGATGTACGGCCTCAAGATGTCGGGTGTCGGGAAGGTCGAGGCGGCTAGTCGCGCCACCGAAACGCTGGGCAATGTCGGCCTGGTGGGTTACAACGACCGCCTGCCCAGCGAACTCTCGGGTGGTCAGCAGCAGCGTGTGGCACTGGCGCGTGCTTTGGTGCTCGAGCCCGGCGTGTTGTTGTTTGATGAACCCCTGAGCAACCTCGATGCGCGCCTGCGCCGCGACATGCGCGAAGAAATCCGCAGCCTGCAGCAGCGTCTGCACTTGACCGTGGCTTACGTCACCCACGACCAGAGCGAGGCGCTGGCGGTGAGTGACCAGATCATCGTCATGAACGACGGCCTGATCGCCCAGCGCGGCACGCCCCAGGACATGTACGAGCGCCCGGGTAGCGAATTTGTCGCCGGTTTCATGGGTGAGGCCATGTTGTTCCCCGGTGTCGCCGATGCCGTGGGCCGGGTGCAACTCGGGCCACTGTCGATCACCTCGCGCCAGGCGGTGGCGGCCGGCGCGGTCAAGGTCGCGGTGCGTCCCGAAGCCTGGCATATCCACCGTGATGGCACCGGACTCGCCGCGAGCCTGCGCAAGTTGGCCTACCTGGGTAGTTTTTTTGAATACACCTTCGACACCGCCCTTGGCCCGATTTTTGTGGTCTCGCCTGAGTTGACCGATGAGTTGAGCCTGGGCAGCGAGGTCGGACTGACGCTGGCCGACCACGGCGTGTCGGTGGTGGCAGTGCTGTAACCGGCTGGTACCGGTCGGATTGGCGATCCCCTGATAATGTGTGCATGAACCAATTAGATGCTCTCAAACAATTCACCACGGTGGTCGCCGACACCGGCGATTTCAGGCAAATTGAAGCCTTCCAGCCCACCGATGCCACCACCAATCCTTCGCTGATTCTCAAGGCGGTGCAAAAACCCGAGTACCGTTCCTTGCTCGACGAGACCGTGGCGCAGCACCGAGGTCGGCCGCTCGACGAAATCACCGACCGGCTGCTGGTACGTTTTGGCTGTGAAATCCTGTCCCTCATTCCGGGGCGCGTCTCGACTGAGGTCGATGCCCGCTTGAGTTTCGACACCGACGCCACTTACAGCCGCGCCGAGCGCCTGATCGAGCTGTACCAAGCGCAGGGGATTCATATCGACCGGGTGCTGATCAAGGTGGCGGCCACATGGGAAGGCATCCAGGCTGCCCAGCGGCTCGAGCAGCGCGGCATTCACACCAATCTGACCCTGCTGTTTTCGTTTTGCCAAGCGGTGGCCTGTGGTCAGGCCGGGGTGCAACTGATCTCGCCCTTTGTCGGGCGCATTTACGACTGGTACAAAAAATCTGCCGGCGCGGCCTGGGTCGAGGCGGATCACGCGGGAGTCAACGACCCCGGCGTCAAGTCGGTCACGCAAATTTTCAACTATTACAAAAAATTCGGCATCACCACCGAGGTCATGGGCGCGAGTTTTCGCAATGTCGGTCAGATCACGGCCCTGGCCGGTTGTGACCTGCTGACCATCAGTCCGGAGTTGCTGGCCCAGCTGACTGAGAGCCAGGCGCCGCTGGCGCGTGTGCTCGATGCCCGGACGGCCCAGGCGCTGGACCTGGAACGTGTGGCATTTGATGAAGCCGGTTTCCGTTTTGCGCTGAACCAGGACGCCATGGGCACCGAAAAACTGGCCGAGGGGATTCGTGCGTTCTGTGTCGATGCCAGTAAGCTGGACCAGATGTTGTTGGCTGCTTGATCCCGCTGTCTGCGTGTGCCGTGCATCCAACTCAATCGCGGCGAGGGCGCCGCT
>JACCDQ010787746.1_pt1 | contig 23775 bp, 18 predicted proteins | sample 7446031 | NCBI WGS metagenome assembly JACCDQ01 (sample SAMN15323442, study PRJNA562643) | freshwater metagenome | isolation source: river surface water | place: USA:Blue River Watershed | collected 2017-08-17 | reverse complement strand
GACATGGCACAAACACTGTTGAAGGTTTCGGGCCTGAAGGTGTCCTATGGCGGCATCAAGGCGGTCACAGGCATCGACATGGAGGTGCGCGAGGGCGAGCTGGTCACGCTGATCGGCTCCAACGGCGCAGGCAAAACCACCACCATGAAGGCCATCACCGGCATGCTGGGCTACGAAGCTGGGACCATTGAGTACCTGGGCAAAAGCATCAAGGGCAAGGGTTCTTGGGACTTGGTGAAAGAAGGCTTGGCCATGGTGCCCGAGGGCCGTGGTGTGTTCACCCGCATGACCATCACCGAAAACCTGCTGATGGGCGCCTACATCCGCACCGACAAGCCGGAAATTGACGCCGACATTGAAAAAATGTTTGGCATATTTCCGCGTTTGAAGGAACGCAAAGACCAGTTGGCGGGCACCATGAGCGGCGGCGAACAGCAAATGCTGGCCATGGCCCGTGCGCTGATGAGCCGTCCCAAGGTGTTGTTGCTGGACGAGCCCTCCATGGGCCTGTCGCCCATCATGGTGGACAAGATTTTTGAGGTGGTGCGCGACGTGTACGCCCAAGGCGTGACCGTGGTGTTGGTGGAACAAAACGCCCGCCGTGCCTTGCAGATCGCCGACCGTGGCTATGTGATGGATTCGGGCGAAATCACCATGACCGGTGAAGGCAAAACCATGCTGGACGACCCCAAGGTGCGGGCGGCCTACTTGGGCGAAGCCGCCTGATCGCAGCGGTTTTTAACAGACCGTTTCTCAAAATTACAATAGAGGGTTGGTGCGCGTTGGCGCACGCCCTCTTTTTTCTTTTTCATGACCCAAAACGCCGCTCCCCAGGCCGCCGGTGCCACCTCTGCCGCTGTCCATTCTGATGACAACCAATTGATGGCCGAGCGCCGCGACAAGCTCAAGCACCTGCGCGATGCGCAGCAGGCCGGATGCGGCCCCGCGTTTCCGAACGACTTCAAGCCCCAGCACAAGGCCGAAGACCTGTTCGCCGAGTACGACGGCATGAGCAAAGAGATGCTGGACCCCATGACGGTGCGCGTCACGGTGGCGGGCCGCATGATGCTCAAGCGCGTGATGGGCAAAGCCAGTTTCGCCACCTTGCAGGATTCGTCGTTCGGCCCCAGCGGCGGCCGTATCCAGATCTATGTGAACAACGATGGCGTGGGTGAGGCGGTGCATGCCGCTTTCAAACACTGGGATTTGGGTGACATTGTGGCCGCCGAAGGCGTGCTGTTCAAAACCCGCACGGGCGAGCTGACCATCCAGGCCGACAAGGTTCGCCTGATCACCAAAAGCCTGCGTCCCATGCCGGACAAGTTCCACGGCATCCACGACCAGGAAATCAAGTACCGCCAGCGCTATGTCGATTTGATGACCGACGAGCAGGCTCGCAAACGTTTCATGGCCCGCAGCCTGGCGGTCACCAGCATCCGCGAGTTCATGGTGCAGCACCAGTTTCTGGAAGTGGAAACCCCGATGCTGCACCCGATTGCTGGCGGCGCCAACGCCAAGCCTTTCACCACCCACCACAACGCGCTGGAGCAGGACATGTTCTTGCGCATTGCGCCCGAGCTGTACCTCAAGCGCCTGATCGTTGGCGGGTTTGAGCGGGTGTTTGAAATCAACCGCAACTTCCGCAACGAAGGCATCAGTGTTCGCCACAACCCCGAGTTCACCATGATGGAGTTTTACGCCTCCTACTGGAATTACCTGGACTTGATGGCGTTCACCGAGCAGCTGATCCGCCATGCGGCGCACCGGGTATGCGGCAGTGCAAAGTTGACCTACCAAGGGCGGGATGTCGACCTGGAAGCTCCGTTTGAGCGCCTGACCATCCGCGAAGCGATTTTGAAACACACCGAAGCCGGTGCCAATGTGGACCAGCGCGACTGGCTGGTTCAGCAGTTGAAGAAGCTGGGCATGGACCCAGTGAAAGACCGCCTGGACAGCCGCAGCCTGGCCGGTTTGCAGGTGATGTATTTTGAAGAGACGGTGGAAGACAAGCTCTGGAACCCCACCTTCATTTGCAACCACCCCACCGAAATTTCGCCGCTGGCCCGCGCCAATGACGCGGACCCGACGATCACCGAGCGGTTCGAGCTGTACATCACCGGCCGTGAGGTGGGCAACGGCTTCAGCGAGCTGAACGATGCCGAAGACCAGGCCGCGCGCTTCCATGCCCAGGTGGAAAACAAGCACGCCGGGGACGACGAAGCCATGTTCTTCGACGCCGACTACGTGCGTGCGCTGGAATACGGCATGCCGCCCGCCGGGGGCTGCGGCATTGGCATCGACCGCCTGATCATGCTGTTGACCGACAGCCCCAGCATCCGCGACGTGATTTTGTTCCCGGCGCTGCGCCGGGAGGGGTGATTCAGGCGTAGGCCTCCAAGGCCTTTCGGGTGCCCTGACCTATGCAGCCAGCAGTCACAGGGGTTTCTCCTACGCGCCGGGGGTTGGGCCGAGCGCTCTTGGCTTGGGCTGCTGGATGGGTGGGCATGCTGTTGCTGGACGGACAGCTGGACCTGGCGAACCAGGCTATGCTGTTGGTCTTGGCGTCGGCGCTGGCTTCAATCTCGTTGCCTGCCTGGATCAGCATGTTGGCCAGTACGCTGGCGGTGCTGGCCTTCAATTGGACTTTTGTTCCGCCGCGTTACACCTTTTCGGTGGATCTGCACCAGAATGCCCTGTTGTTGATGGCCTTGTTGCTGGTCAACTGGATCATCGCCGGGTTGGTCATCCGTCAACGACGTTTGGCCGAAATTTCGCAAAGATGGGCCGAGCGTGAGGCTCGATTGCGTCAGTGGGGCGATACCTTGCGCGACGCCAACGATCCAGCTGCCCACGCGACGGCGCTGCATCATGCGCTGGCACTGGCCACGGGTGCGCCGGTCGTTGTGTCTGTCATGCGTGGACTGTCTGGCCAGCCCGAAGTCGCGTCAACCTTGAACGTGGGTGAACCCAATGACGAGCAACGTGCGGGCCTTGCCATGTGCATCCGGGATGGCCACCCCATGGGGGCGGGCAGTGGGCGCTACGAAGAAGTGCCAGACGCCTACCTTCCTTTGCGTGGCCTTGGCATTACCCTGGGCGCTGCCTTGGTCTGCGGCTTTTCAGAGGGAGCGCACTCGTCCGAGTTGAGGCCGCACCTGCAGGCGTTGTGTGACCAAATGGGTGGCGCGTTGCACCGATCCCTGATTGCGCAGCAAGAGTCGCAGGCCCGTGAGCAGGCCCAGCTTCAGTCGACGCGCAATGCCTTTTTGGCGGCCATTTCCCACGACTATCGCACGCCCCTGGCCTCTATCATGAGTGCGGCATCGGCTTTGCAGGAGCAGGGCGAGCGCATGGGCGTGGAGCAACGATTGCGGTTGGCTTCAGGTATCGTTGAAGAAAGTGAACGCCTCGCGCGCCTGACCGACAATACCTTGCAGCTGGCTAGGTTGGATGCGCCGAACGTGACATTGCGTTGCGAATGGGAGTCGGCCGAGGAGATTGTGGGAGCGACGCTGCGGCGCCTGCGCAAGCGCCCTCAGGGGGGGCGAATCCGTGCCGAGGTAGAGCCCGGTTTGCCCCTGCTCTGGTGCGATGCGATTTTGGTTTCTCAGTTGTTGGACAATTTGCTGGACAACGCCTTGAAGTACAGCCCAGCCGATACACCGGTTGCCTTGTGCGCCGCCCAAGAGGGTGACGACGTGTGTTTGAGTGTGAGTGATTGTGGGCCGGGTATCGGTCCCCAGTGGCGCGAGCGGGTTTTTGAGGTGTACCAGCGTGGCGAAGAATTGTCTGTACCTCCCGACCGGGACGCCGAAAGACGAGGAGCCGGTGTGGGGCTTGCCGTCTGTCGTGCGATTGCCCGAGCGCATCGGGGTGAATTGAAATTGGTATCGCCTGCGGCAGGAGGATGTCGCTTCGATTTTCACTTACCGCAGCGCAAGCTGGAGTCCGCGTGAGCCAAACCGTCTTGCTTTTGGAAGATGATCGGGTGCTACGGGCCTCGCTACGGGAGGCGTTGCAGGTAGAGGGCTATCTGGTGAAGACCGCTGCCAGCTTGGCTGATGCCCGGGCACAGCTCAAAAATGCCACGCTGGGCAGCAACATTGATTTGATGTTGTTGGATCTGGGCCTGCCCGATGGCGATGGCCAGACCTTGTTGGTCGAGTTCAGGCGCCAGGGAGCGACGCCGGTGATCGTGATTTCTGCCCGCGAAGCCGAGGGGCAGAAGATATCCTTGCTTGACGCAGGCGCTGACGACTACCTTGTCAAACCTTTTGGCATTGGTGAACTGTTGGCGCGTGTGCGGGCTGCTTTGCGGCGGCGTGGCCATGCCAGTCAACCGGCAGTTCTGATGTACCGCCACGGCGCATTGGCTGTCGACCTTCGTGCTCGTCGTGTACGGCGCGAAGGCGTCGAGGTGCGTCTGACGCCCACCGAGTTCGACCTCTTGGCCCGACTGGTCCGGCAGGCTGGACAAGTGGTTACGCACCGGCAGTTGTTGGCTGATGTCTGGGGCCCCGAGCACACCGAACAGACCCACTACCTGCGCCTGTACATGGGCCAACTGCGAGCCAAGTTGGAGGACAACAGCGCAGATCCTCAGCACCTGCTCACCGAAACAGGTGTGGGCTATCGGATGGCAGACCCCGATTCGGTTGACTGAACGGGCACTTATGCGTTTCTGATGCGATGGGGTGCATCGTGGAAGCCCACGTCGTTCCCCGGAGATCCCATGACTGACACTGCTTCACCTTCCGTTCTACCGGAGGACGCCTCTCCCATTGCGTCCTCGCACGCTGGTCATGGGCGACAGGGCTTGACCGCTTTGACCTTGGCGGCCATCGGTGTCGTCTATGGTGATATCGGCACCAGCCCCCTGTACACCGTCAAGGAGATCTTTGCCCCACACACCGGGGTACCACTGGATGCATCCCATCTAATTGGAGCGGTTTCGACGATTTTTTGGGCGCTGATGCTGGTCGTTACGCTCAAATATGTGGTTTTGATTTTGCGTGCCGACAACCACGGCGAGGGCGGCGGCTTGGCCCTGACCGCATTGGCTGCCCGCGCAGTGGGCGGTCGGCCGGCTTTGCGCCGGGCTTTGTTGTTGTTGGGCGTATTTGGAGCAACCTTGTTTTACGGTGACAGCGTGATCACGCCAGCGATTTCGGTGCTGGGTGCCATGGAAGGGTTGGAGCTGTTGACGCCCGCGCTGAAGCCATTTGTGGTGCCCGCTACAGTGATTATTTTGATCGTGTTGTTTCTTGTGCAGCGATTCGGGACCGCCGTAGTTGGGCGGTTCTTCGGTCCCATTATCGTGCTTTGGTTTGTGGTGTTGGGCGCCGTGGGCCTGTGGCATATTGGGCAGCAGCCAGCTATTTTGGCTGCGCTGAATCCATGGCATGCTTGGGCGTTTCTTGCGGAGCGCGGTTGGCATGTGTTCGCAGCCGTTGGTGCGATCGTGCTCGCCTTGACGGGAGCTGAAGCACTTTACGCCGACATGGGGCACTTTGGGCGACTTCCCATTCAATTGGCTTGGACCGGTCTGGTGTTGCCAGGACTGGCGTTGAACTACCTGGGGCAGGGTGCACTGTTGATGGGTGACCCGACCGCGATTCAGAATCCGTTTTATCGACTGTTTCCTGACGCATGGGTGCTTCCTGCGTTGGTATTGGCCACCTTGGCGGCCATCATCGCGTCGCAGGCTGTTATTTCCGGGGCCTATTCGATGACGAAGCAGGCGATTCAACTGGGCTTCTTGCCCCGCATGCAGGTGCGCTACACCAGCGCCCGTGAGATGGGGCAGATTTACATGCCCGCAGTCAACTGGGCATTGCTTGCTGGCGTGGTGGCCGTGGTTCTGTTTTTTGGCAGCTCGTCGGCGCTGGCCAGTGCGTATGGCATTGCGGTAACCTTGACCATGATGATCACCACCGTACTGACATACTTTGTTGTGCGGGAGGGCTGGCACATGTCGATATCGATAGCCATCGGAGCCACGGCCTTCTTCCTGGTTATCGATGCCCTGTTGGTGGCTGGTTGCGCCATCAAGTTTCTGGATGGGGGGTGGTTCCCGTTGGCCTTGGGGCTCACGTTGTTTGTGTTGATGAGCACTTGGTGGAGGGGCCGTGCTTTGCTGATGGGCAGCATCCGCCGTGACGGTCTGTCGCTGGCTGAATTTGTTTCAGGATTGGACCCGCGCAGCATCCATCGCGCGCAACGGACCGCCGTCTACGCCGTGGCCGATCCTGACACCGTGCCCCAAGCACTGTTGCACAACCTTAAACACAACCAGGTGCTACACGAACGCAATGTCATATTGACCGTCCAGTTCCGTGACGTGCCTTGGGTGCCGATGGGCCAGCGCTTGGACGTGGAGGCTTTGGGCCACGGGTTCTGGCAGGTGCGTGTCAATTACGGCTTTATGAACACGCCCGACGTGCCAAGGGCGTTGGAGTTGGCCCGGTCCCATGGTCTGCCGATGCCACTGTTTGAGACCACCTATTTCCTCAGCCGAGAAACGGTCGTGCCTTCGCCGGGCGGGGGCATGGCCCACTGGCGTGAAAGGCTGTTTGCCGCCATGAGCCAGAACGCTGGTGGTGTGGTCGAGTTTTTTCGCCTCCCCGGCAACGCTGTGGTGGAGCTGGGAACGCGCGTGCTTATTTGATTTGTCGCTTTTGTTCGCCTCCGGGGTCACCACTTCGAGGGTGAACCGGTTGTTCGGAATTCAGGCGTAGGCCTCCAAGGCCTTGCGCATTTTTTTCATGGCAGCGACTTCGATCTGGCGTACGCGCTCAGCGCTGACGCCGTATTCGGCTGCCAGCTCGTGCAGCGTCATGCCGCCGCTGCCGTCGTCGTTCACTTTCAGCCAGCGTTCGGCCACAATGCGGCGCGAGCGTTCGTCCAGCCCACCCAAGGCCTGGGCCAAGCCCTCGCTGGCCAGCAGGTCGCGCTGGGTGGCCTCGATCACGGCGGTGGGTTCGTGCCGCGCGTCGGCCAGGTAGGCAATCGGGCCGTAGGCTTCTTCGCCGTCGTCGCCCGGGCTGGGGTCGAGCACCACATCACCGCCGGACAAGCGGGTTTCCATTTCAAGCACGTCTTCCCGCTTCACGTTCAATTCGCGTGCCACCACGTCGATTTCGTGGTCACTCAAGGTGTCGCGGTGCAGGTGTTGCAGCTCATCGGCTTCAGCGGCGTCGGTTTTGAAGCCCGCTTTCATGCTGCGCAGGTTGAAAAACAATTTGCGTTGGGCCTTGGTGGTCGCCACTTTGACCATGCGCCAGTTTTTCAGGATGTATTCGTGGATTTCGGCCTTGATCCAGTGCAGGGCATAGCTCACCAGGCGAACGCCCTGGTCGGGGTCGAAGCGTTTGACCGCTTTCATCAGGCCCACGTTGCCTTCTTGAATCAGATCGCCATGGGGCAGGCCGTAGCCCAGGTACTGGCGCGACACCGACACCACCAAACGCAGGTGCGACATCACCAGTTTGCCGGCTGCATCGAGGTCGTTGTCGCGGCGCAGGCGTTGGGCGAAGTCTTTTTCTTCTTCTGGCGTGAGCAGGGGCAGGCGGTTGACCGCCGAAATGTACGCGTCCAGATTGCCCAGCGGGGGCAACACCATGGACGAACCGGCCCAGCCTTTGGCGGCAGGAGCCAGGGCAAAAGTGGAGGTGGCAGCAGCGTTCATAAGCAAACAACTCCCTGTAAATTTGGGGAATACCCCAATGTTAGCACTCATGAAGAAAGAGTGCTAACGCCCTCAAAAGGTTCCCGTTGCAAGCCGTCGGCGGCAGCTTGGACGACTGCCCGCGACAATCCCTGCAGCAAAGAGGATGTCGCGCGGGCCTGTTGCCAGTAAAGCGGGATGTCCAGGGCGGTGCTGGGTGCCAGTTCGACCAGCTGCCCCTGCGCCAGGTACGGGGCAATCAAGGCCTGCGGATGCAAAGCCCAGCCCATGCCTGCCAAAGCGGCCGCCACAAAACCTTGTGGCGACGGCAAGGTGTGGCGGGGCAGTTCCACATGCCGGCCGCATCGGCGATGCACCCACTGCTGTTGCAATTCGTCTTTGGCGTTGAACATCAAGCTCGGTGCGGCCCCCAGGCTGTTGGCATCGACGCCATGCAGAAAGTAACGTGCCACAAAAGCGGGACTGGCGGCAGCCACATAACGCATGGCGCCCAAGGGGCGGCTGTTGCAGCCCGAGGCGGGCTGCTCAGCCGCTGTCACGGCGGCCAGTACCGCACCGCTGCGCAGCCACTCTGCGGTGTGGCCCTCGTTGTCCACGGACAGCTGCACCAGTGCGGTCGTTTGTGTCACAAAATCGGTCAGGGCCCGCATGAACCAGGTGGCCAAGCTGTCGGCATTCACCGCCACCGGGACTTGCACCCAGACTTTCTCATCGGTTCCCAGAGCGGGCAATTCGCCTTGCAGCTCGTGTTCAAGCAAACGCACCCGGTCTACATGCTGGCACAGCCGCCGCCCGGCTTCAGTGGCCTCGCAGGGTTGACCGCGCACCACCAGCGCACACCCCGCCCGTTCTTCCAGCAGCCGAATGCGTTGGGACACCGCTGACGGTGTGACATGCAGCGCACGCGCCGCGCGCTCAAAACTGCCTTCTCGTACCACGGCGGCCAGGGCAAACAGCGAGGGATAGTCCAACACGGGATAAGTATTTCTAATGTTAATGAAGTAAATGTAGCTTGCATTCATGGCGCCGGGGCGTCAAGCTGGGGGCATGACTTCCATTTTTCTCTCGAACACGGCCGCATGGCTGGTATTTGTACAAGGTTTGGCACTGAGTTTTGGGTTGATCGTGGCGATCGGTGCCCAAAATGCGTTTGTGTTGCGACAAGGGCTGCGGCGTGAACATGTGGGCAGCGTGGTGTTGTTTTGTGGCGTGGCCGATGCGGTGCTGATCTCGGCCGGTGTGTTTGGCATGGCCCAGGCCTTGGGTGACCGCCCCCAACTGGCCCAGGCGCTGGCGCTGGCGGGGGCGGTGTTTCTGGCTTGGTATGGTTGGAAAGCGTTGTTGCGGGTGCGCCAGGCGGGCCACTTGCATGCGGCATTGGGCGGCGCTGCGTTGGGGCGTGGGGCAGCGGTGGCCCAGGCAGCAGCGTTCACCTTGCTCAACCCGCATGTGTACCTGGACACCGTGCTGCTGGTCGGCAGCGTTGGCGCGCAGCAACCGGGTGCAATGCAAGGGTGGTTTGTGGCCGGGGCCAGCTTCGCCAGCATGGTGTGGTTCGGTTTGCTGGGGTTGGGTGCCCGCTGGCTGGCACCCTGGTTTGCCCGACCGCGTGCGTGGCAGGTGCTGGATGGACTGATCGGCTTGACGATGTGGGGGTTGTCGGTCCTGCTGGTGCGTCACGCTTGGGCTGGATTTTGAGGCGTTCCCGATGTACCTGCCCAAATACCATGCCTTGACCGACCTGGGTGCGATGCAAGCGCACATCGACCACCATCCCTTGGGGGCGTGGGTGTGCTGGGGAGATGACACCCTGGTGGCCAATCACATCCCGTTCATCCTGGACAAAGCACGCGGCCCCCAGGGAAGGCTGATGGGCCATGTCTCGCGCGCCAATCCGGTGTGGCGCTTGTTGCAAAGCGGCGCGCCCTGTGTGGTCATGTTCATGGGGCCGCAGGCGTACATCACACCCAGCTGGTATCCGGGCAAGGCAGAACACGGGAGGGTGGTGCCGACTTGGAACTACGTCGCGGTCCATGCGCACGGGGTTGCCCGCGCCATCGACGAACCGGGTTGGGTGCTGGACATGCTGAACCGCCTGACGGATGCGCAGGAATCAACACGCGCCACGCCCTGGACGACTGACGACGCTCCCAGCACATACGTTCAACAAAAACTGCGCGCCATTGTGGGCATTGAAATCACCATCGACCGTTTGGAAGGGCGGCTCAAGGTCAGCCAGGACGAAGACCGCGCGGATCGCGTGGGAACGGTTGAAGGTTTGCTGCAAGAACCCGATACCGAGGCGCAAGCCATGGCATCGCTGGTGCGCGAAGCACTGAAACACCCGTGATGTGGCGCCGACCCGACGAGAGACCCGACGCCACCTGGCAGAAAGCGAAATTTCGCGCGCACATCGACCGGCATGGGATACAGTGAAGTCCAACTTTCACGGAGGCGCAATCTGCCATGCCTTTGGAGTCCACGGGTTTTGCAACGCACCGCTATTCCCTGCGCAGCACTTTGTTGTGGCTGGTGGCGGTTTGTATTGTGCCTGCTGCATGTGTCATCGCGTATCTGCTGTGGCAGGTGTACGAGCTGGAGCGTCGGCAGGTGTTCAACAGCACCTCGTTGTTGGCTCGCAAGGTGGCCGCCGATCTGGATCGTGAGTTGTCGGCCATTGAGTCGGGCTTGCATGTGCTGGCGGAATCCCGTCAGCTGCAAACGGGCGATCTGGGGGCCTTCCACGCGTATGCGGGCAGAGCGGTAACCACCCAGATCGTTTACAACTACGTGTTGTTGGACCCAGAGGGGCGACAGGTGTTGAACACGGTGGTGCCCTACGGATCGCCGCTGCCTGCGACCGGCAACCCACCCGCCTTGCAAACGATTTTTGAAACTGGCAGCACCGTTCTGACCGATTACTTCATCGGTCCCGTGACCCGCCGCCCTGCGGTGGCCATGGGTGTGCCGGTGCACATTGACGGCCATATCCGCTATGTGCTGGCGGTGGGTATGTCTCCGGACGCGGTAGCGCATATTCTGGCCGCCAATACCTTGGCCCCCGGCTGGCTGGTGGCGATACTGGACGCATCCGGCACGATCGTGGGGCGAACCCGCGCCCCCGAACAGTTTGTGGGACAAAAAGCCACGGCGCAACTCTGGGAACGGGTGCAAAGCCAGCGTGAAGGGGCGTTTGTCTCGGTCAACAAGGAAGGCGACCCGGTTTACACCGGTTTCAGTCGAGGGGCCAAATTCGATTGGGTGGTGGCTGCCGGGGCCCCCATGCACGAGGTGGAGGCGCAGGTGGTGGATTGGCTTTTCAGTGCCAGCCTGGGCATTGGGGTTGCGATGCTGTTGGGGGTGTGGATGGCGTTGCGAGTGGTGCGCAAAGTGGTGTCCACCGTGGAGGATTTGAACGAGGCCGCCCGCCACATAGGTGACAACGAACCCGTGAAACTGCCGCGCATTTCCCTGAAAGAGGCCGATGCGGTGGGGCAGGCCATTGTTCAGGCGTCGCTGACGGCGGCCCAGATTCGCCACATGGCGCACCACGATGCGTTGACTGGGCTGGCCAACCGGTGGCTGTTCGATGAGCTGTTGCATCACCAGTTGGAACGTGCCAAGAGGGTCGAGAGCGGGCTGGCTGTGCTTGCGTTGGACCTGGATGGTTTCAAAGCGGTGAACGACCGCTATGGGCACGCGGCTGGCGACAAGGTGCTGATCGAGGTGGCTCGGCGCATCGCCCTGGTGGTGCGGTCCATGGACACCGTGGCCCGCATGGGTGGGGATGAGTTTGCGGTGTTGCTGGCCGATGCCAACGAGCCAGAGGGCGTCGCCCAGATTGCGGCGCGCCTGCTCGAAGGTTTGTCACGGCCATACGATGGTGTGGAGTGCCCTTTGTCGGTGAGCATTGGTGTGGCGCTGTACCCTGCCACCGCACACACCGCCAGCGATTTGCTGCAACGCGCAGACGAGGCTTTGTACGAAGCCAAACAGGGCGGCAAGTGGCGTGTGGTGTGGGCCCGATGATCTGGCATGCCGTGTGGATGGGCACAGCCCCACCGCGTGAAATACAAGTGAAATGACGAAATCGGAGCTAAATCCTTGATTTTTAAGAAGGTGCAACACTTATCCAGAATTTCTGTGGATAACTTTGTTGACAAGGCTGTGATCAGGCGGTCCTCCCTTGGGATTTCAGGTACAAAGTCAATTTGCCTTCTTTTTGGGCAAAAAAATAACTTCAATAAAATCAATGACTTAAAATTTTTCTGGAAAAGCAGTTCCGGTTGCTTGGGTTTGTGCTAGCCAATTGTCCAGCTCAAAAAAATTGTGCATAAACGTGGGTGACCACCTCCTCCACGGTGTTGCGATTGCAGGCAGATGGGCGTGCCCCGAGCTGCCGACTTTTCTGGGTGCATGCTATAACCGCATGACATTTGGACGAAAAAGTAGAAGGGAGTCGTACATTGGAGTCCTTTTCGCTCAATGCGGCCCCGGATGCCGAGGTGCAATCCAGCGGTCCGGCGGGCTTTGCGGCCTCGGCCATCACCGTCTTGAAGAGAGTAACCCTGGCCGTTGGATGCGTGATTGCGTTGAGCCTGGTGGCCGTGTTCTTGCTGCTCACACACATGGGGCAGAAGCAAGACGAATTGGCGGCCACGGCAGCGCAGCACCAGTTCCAGGGTTTGTTCAAGCTGCAGGCCCGGCAACTGGCCTCCCACGTGCTGGATTACGCAAACTGGGACGAATCGATTGCATCGGTGCTGGTCGCCAAAAATGCCGAATGGTGGGAGTCGAATGCGGGAGACTACGCGGTCGAAGCATTTGACCTGTCCTTTTCTGCGGCCGTGGACGGGCACGACAACCCCATTTTTATTTCAACCAGTCCCACCCAGCCGGTTGAAGCGAAAGATTTTGACCGTGAACCGTCGCTGACCGCCCTGCTTCAAACAGCTCGCAGCAAACCCATGCAGGGGGATGCGACGGTGGCGGTGGCGACCGGTTTGGTCAAAATCCAGGGGCACATACACTCGGTGGCGGCGGTCCGGTTCCGCCCTGAAAAATCCACCTCCAACCCCAACCCCGACCCCTTTGCACTGTTGTTGTTCGCGCGATCCTTGAGCGCAACGGTGCTGCCGATCACCAAAGAAGTGATGGGGCAAAGTGACATGCAACTTCATGCGACGTCTGGTTGGGGCAATGTTGCTGTGGACTTGACGCTGATCGACGGGCAACGGGCGGGAACCGTGGCTTGGGCTGCGCCGCGTCCTGGACGCGAAATGTCCGATGCGGCCCTGCCATGGGCAGGGGGGCTGCTGGTGCTGGTGGCCTGCGCCCTGACCTATGCCGGGCGACGCATCCACCGGTTGACGGTGGACATCGTGACCGAGGTGCGGCATTGCGAAACGCTTGCGGTGCGCAATCGTTCCATACTGGACGCTGCGCGAGATGCCATCATCGGCGTCGATGTGGATGGCAGGGTCACGTTCGTGAACAACACGGCAGAAGAGTTCATAGGAGAACGGAGTCAGTCGCTACTGGGGTTGAAGCTGGACGAGATCGTGCAGGTTCAGGGCATCGATGTTTTGCAAGATGTCATGGCGTCTGGGCAGGCTTGGAATCGCGATACCCAGATCACCTTTAACAAGGTCGGGGCGCGGTTGTTGGCAGAAGTCTCCATCAACCCTGTGCGTTCCAACGGCACCGTTGCGGGTTCTGTGGTGGTGTTTCGGGACATATCCGAGCGCAAATTGATCGAAGACCAGATCTACAAACGCGCCCACTTCGACGCGCTGACGGGGGCGCCCAACCGCAACCTGCTCAATGAGCGTATAGATCAGGAAATTCTGCGTGCGAAAAGAGACAACAGCTCGTTCGCCGTGATGTTGATCGATATCGATCTGTTCAAGAAGGTCAATGATTCAATGGGCCACGAGACCGGCGATCTCCTGCTACAGCAGGCCTGCGAACGGTTGCGCCACTGCGTGCCAGAGACGGACACGGTGGCCCGACTGGGGGGCGATGAGTTCGTGGTGTTGATGCCTCAGGTGCGCGATCAGCCTTCTGCAACCCAGGCGGCCGAGGCCCTGCTCAACACCTTGGGCGACAGCTTTGAGCTGCTTGGGCACACCGTGTGGTCGGGCGCGAGCCTGGGTGTTGTGTTCTACCCCGAAGGGGGCCAATCCCCTGCGGATTTGTTGCGCCATGCCGAAATGGCCATGTACAAAGCCAAAGAAGAGGGGCGCAACAGCCACCGGTTTTATGAGCGCGTCATGACCGAGCAAATCCAGTCCAGGCGCTCGCTGGAGGTCGACCTCAGGGGTGCCGTGGCAGATCGGCACCTGCTGCTGCACTACCAACCCATTCTTGACGTGCGGACCAACAGGCTCTCGCACATGGAGGCTTTGGTTCGGTGGAACGATCCGCAACGCGGTTTGATCCGTCCGGATGCTTTCATTCCGCTGGCAGAAGAGACGGGGCTGATCGTTGACATCGGCGCGTGGGTGCTGGATGAGGCCTGTGGGCAATTGGCCGCATGGCACGCCCAAGGGTTGGAGCCGACCGTGGGTGTTGCGATCAACGTGTCAGGGCGTCAGGTGCCCCGCGGGCTGCCGGTCGCCGATGTGAAGGCTGTTCTGGCCTCCCACCGGGTTCGCGGCGAGCAACTGAGCTTTGAGATCACCGAGTCGGTTTTGTTCGATCGCTCCCCGGAGGTGCTGGCCTGGTTGGATGGCATACGTTCGCTGGGCATACGGCTGATGATCGATGACTTTGGCACCGGGTACTCGTCGCTGAGTTACCTGAAACATTTCCAGGCGGATGCGCTCAAGATCGACAAGGGCTTCATTTCCGGTGTGGTGACGCAGCATGAAGACCAATCGTTGGTGCGTGCCATTCTGGCCATGGCCCACAGCTTGAATTTGCCGGTGGTGGCAGAAGGGGTAGAGACGCCCGAGCAGCTGCAGTGGTTGCGCGACCATGGCTGCGACTACGCGCAAGGTTACTTGTTTGGTCGCCCGCTATCGGCTGAAGATTTTGCGCACTGGGCGCGTGTACCTTCACAATAGTGGGTGGTGTGGCGTGTGTGTTGGCAACGCTCCAAATAAAAAAACCCAAGTAAATCAAATACTTGGGGTTTATTTGGCGGAAAGAGAGGGATTCGAACCCTCGATACAGTAGAAACTGTATACCGGATTTCGAGTCCGGCGCATTCGACCACTCTGCCATCTTTCCGCGCGTCGAAGCACGCATTCTAGCAGCACCGCAGACGCGTCCTGGTGGCAGACTTTATTCGGCGTTGCGCAGGGTGTCCAAGGCGGCTTCAGCGGCGTTGGCGTCGGTTGCCGCTATTTGGCTGTGCAGGTCGCGGCAGTTGGTGTAGCCTTCGCTTTTCAGTTGGGCAATCGCTTGTCCCGCATCTTTGGGCGATGCAAAGCCCGCGCTCTGCAGCAACACTTGCCCCTTGGCATCTGCCAGCTTGAAGTAGAACAAACCGTCTTTTTCGCGGTATTGCTTGAAGGTGGGCAATGCTGTTTTTTCGTTTTTGCCACTTTTGGCCTGGGTGGTGGCTTGCAGTGGGCGCAGTCCCACGGCGTGTTTCAACCGGGCGGTGAACGGTGTTGCAATCGTGCGGGCCTTTTGTCCACCCGTTTGCAGCAGGGCTTCTACCTTTTCTGGATGCGCCATCAACGCGTCGTAAGTGGCGCGCATGGGGGCGATTTCCCGGTCTATGCGTTCAAACAGCAGCTGTTTGGCATCGCCCCAGGCAATGCCGTCGGCGTAGGCTTGGGCCAGAGCGGCGGTTTCGGCAGGCGTGGCAAAGGCCTGGTAGATCTGGAACAGCGCCGATCCTTCGGTGTTTTTGACCTCACCCGGCGCCTTGGAGTCGGTCAAAATGCCCATGATCAGCTTCTTCAACTGTTCTCGCGGTGCGAACAGAGGGATGGTGTTGTCGTAGCTTTTGCTCATCTTGCGGCCGTCCAGGCCGGGCAGGGTGGCCACCGATTCCTCGATCACCGCTTCAGGCAGGGTGAAGTGTTCGCCATACAAATGGTTGAAGCTGCTGGCCATGTCGCGGGCCATTTCAATGTGCTGAATCTGGTCGCGACCCACCGGCACCTGGTGGGCGTTGAACATCAAAATGTCGGCTGCCATGAGCACTGGGTACATGAACAGCCCGGCGGTCACGCCATCGTCGGGTTCGTTCTGTGTGGCGGTGTTTTTGTCCACGGCTGCTTTGTAGGCGTGGGCGCGGTTGAGCAGGCCTTTGCCTGTGACGCAAGTCAAAAACCAGGTCAATTCCGGGATTTCGGGAATGTCGGATTGCCGGTAAAACGTGACTTTGGCCGGGTCCAGACCGCAGGCGATCCAGGTGGCTGCTATTTCGAGGGTTGAACGCTGGATGCGGGTTGGCTCATCGATTTTGATGAGGGCGTGGTAATCGGCCAGGAAAAAAAAACTCTCCACGTTGTCGAGCCGGCTGGCGCGCACGGTGGGGCGTATGGCCCCCACGTAATTGCCCAGGTGGGGCGTACCTGATGTGGTGATTCCGGTGAGGACGCGGACTTTGCTCATGACAAAAAACTCTTAAAACAACAACCAACGCAAAGGGCTGACCAGCACATCAATCACGCTGCTGCTGAGGGACATGAGCGGGCGCAGCCACACATTGCCCACCACGCCAGACACCACCAACGCCATCACGATGAAGAAGCCCCAGGGCTCAACCCGGGACACGGCCACGGCCGCTTTCCAGGGCAGCAAGCCCACCAAGATGCGCCCCCCGTCCAACGGAGGGAGCGGAAACAGGTTGAACGCAAACATGACGAGGTTGGTCATCAGCCCCGCCTTGCACATTTCAATGAAAAACCGTTCTTCCAAGCCCGCTGCCAACAGCAGGTAGCCCAGCACCACCCACAGCACCGCTTGCGCAAAATTGGATGCCGGCCCAGCCAGGGCCACCCACACCATGTCGCGTTTGGGGTGGCGCAAACGGCCAAAATTCACGGGCACCGGCTTGGCATAACCAAACAAAAATGCCCCCGATGTGGCGAAGTACAGCAGCAGCGGCATGGCAATCGTGCCCACCGGGTCGATGTGCTTCATGGGGTTGAGCGTGATGCGGCCCTGCACATAGGCGGTGTTGTCGCCGAAATGCCGGGCCGCGTACCCGTGGGCGGCCTCGTGTACGGTGATGGCGAACAACACCGGCAAGGCATAGATGGCTACGGTTTGAATGATGTCGGCAAAGTCCATGGGCGGTATTGTGGCAGGCCAGGCGTTGGCCTGGTTTTCAAAGTCCCAAGGTGGACAAAGGCCCTTGGCCTTCGCGCAGCACTTCGGGTTCGCCGCCGGTGCCCATCGGGGTCAGGTCGATCACGGTGGTGGGGTCCAGGGCACAGGCGCCTGCATCCACCACGCCGGCCAGGTCGTGTTCAAAGCGTTCACGGATTTCGTGGGCGTCGTTCAAGGGGCTGTGTTCGCCGGGGGCGATCAGCGTGGTGGCCAGCAATGGGGTGCCGTGCAACTCCAGCAGCGCCTGCAAAGCGGTGTGTCCGGGCACGCGCAGACCGATGGTTTTGCGCGATGGGTGGCTGACCCTTCGTGGCACTTCTTTGCTGGCCTCCAGTATGAAGGTGTAGGGGCCCGGCGTACCCAGTTTCAGCAAACGGTATTGCCGGTTGTCCACCCGTGCGTAACTGGACAGTTCGCTCAAATCGCGGCACAACAAGGTCAGGTGGTGTTTGTCGTCCACGCCTCGAACGCGCCGCAGGCGGTCGGCGGCTGTTTTGTCGTCCAGGTGGCACACCAACGCGTAGCTGGAGTCGGTGGGTACAGCCAACACGCCGCCCTTTTGCAGCAAGGTAACGGCTTGCTTCAACAGGCGGGGCTGGGGGTTGTCTGGGTGGACTTCAAAAAACTGCGACATGGTGCGATTGTCCCACTGTGCCAGTGGTGCGCCTTTTGCGTCAGCCTGGGGCCTTGCCAGCGCGAATGGGCTGCGCCGAGAGCCATGCCAGCGAAGCCCCGCACAGCACAATGAGGCCAATGCCCCACCACTCCATGTGGCCAGGTACGTGGTCGAACAACCACCAGCCGGCCAGCAGCGCAAACCCGACTTGGACATAGAGGTAAGGTGCCAGCATGGCTGCTGGCGCGCGGGCAAAGGCTTGTATCAGCAGGAAGTGGCCCGTGGTGCCCATGGTTCCGGCCAGGAAAAGCAGGGTCCCTGTCTGGACATCCGGTATTGGTTGCCAGATCCAGGGCAGCAGCAAGGTGCTGAGGAGGGCGCCGGTCCATCCGGTATAGAAATGCATGGTCATGGCGTTTTCGGTCCGCGCCATGCGGCTGGTCAATATCTGGAACACGGCGTAGGCCAGCGTCATGACCAGGGGCAGCGTGACCGCCCAGCCCACGGCTTGCCCGGTGGGCTGGATCACCAGCAAAGCGCCGCTGAAACCGCCCAGCACCAGGGCCCAGCGCAACCAATTGACCCGCTCTTTTAAAAAAACCGCCGCCAGCAAGGTGACCACCAGGGGCGTGAGCATGATGATGGCGGTGAATTCGCCCACAGGCATGTAAATCAGGCTGAAGAACCCCAGCGTGCTGACCGCCAGCAGCAAAGCGCCTCGCAGCAGGTGCAGCCCAGGGTGTTGGGTGTGCAGCGATTGCCAGCCTCGGGTCGGCAGTACCACGCCCGCCATCACCACGGCTTGAAACAAGTAGCGGAACCACACCACCAGCAAAATGGGCACTGAGGCGCTCAAAATTTTGACCGCAGAGTCCAGGGCCGCAAAGCAGGCCACGGCCGCAATCAAAAATGCCACGCCCCGCAGGGGGTGAGCGTAGTGATGGGTCATGCGATGGGTGGTCCGGGCGCGTTATTGAACCCGGTCGGCCAGCAGTTCCCACACCGGGGTGAGGCGACCTTCCAAAAACGGCAGGGTGCCCAGGTCGGTGTGGCTTTCGTCTGGGCTGTGAAAATCACTGCCGCGCGAGGCGGCCAGACCAAATTCCAAGGCCATGTCAGCGTATTTGGGGTATTCGCTCGGCGCATGGCTGCCTGTGACCACTTCCACCGCCTGGCCTCCGTGGGACTTGAATTCACTGAACAAGGCATATTCCCGTGTGGGACTGTGCGCGTAGCGGGCCGGATGGGCAATCACGGCCACACCACCGGCTTCGCGTATCCAGCGCACCGCATCGCCCAGTTGGGCCCAGCGGTGGGGCACGAAACCCGGTTTGCCTTCTGTCAGGTATTTGCGAAACACCTCGCTGGTGTCTTTGCAGGCGCCCGATTCCACCAGGTAGCGGGCGAAATGGGTGCGAGAAATCAATTCGGGGTTGCCCACGTATTTCAACGCGCCTTCGTAAGCGCCGCGGATACCGACTTTGGCCAAGCCATCGCTCATTTCCTGGGCCCGTTCGCCCCGGCCACCCCGGGTTTGTGCCAAACCTTCGACCAGTCCGGGGTGCTCCGGGTCGAAGCCCAGGCCGACAATGTGCACCGTCACATCGGCAAAGGTGACGGAAATTTCCACACCCGAGAGCCAGGGCAACCCCAGGGCCTGTGCCGCCAAACGGGCTCGGCGCTGGCCTCCCACCTCGTCGTGATCGGTGAGCGCCCACAATTCAACGCCGTTGGCTTTGGCGCGCTCGGCCAGGGCTTCGGGTGACAAGGTGCCATCGGATACGGTGGAGTGGCAGTGCAGATCGGCGTTCAGAATACTCATTGACAGTGATTTTAGTGGCCCGGCTAAACTCGTGTGGTGTCGCTCTTCAAATCCGCCTCTCTGGTTTCGCTGCTCACACTGGCTTCCCGCATCACGGGGTTGGTGCGTGAACTGTTGATTGCTTCGACTTTCGGGGCCAGTGCCCTCACGGACGCCTTCAATGTGGCCTTCCGCATTCCCAATTTGTTGCGGCGCTTGTTTGCCGAAGGGGCATTCAGCCAGGCATTTGTGCCGGTGTTGGCCGCGAGCCGGCAAAAAGACGGCGACGCTGCCACCAAGACCATGATCGATCAAGTGGCCACGGTGTTGGCCTGGGCTTTGACCCTGACCTGCGTGCTGGGCGTGGCAGCCGCGCCAGTGCTGGTGTGGATGATGGCGGCAGGTTTGAAGCAAAGCCCGCAAGGGTTTGATGTGGCGGTGGTGCTGACCCGCTGGATGTTTCCTTATATCGCCTTCATGTCGTTTGTGGCTTTGTCGGCCGGGGTGTTGAACACCTGGAAAAAGTTTGCGGTGCCGGCCGCCACCCCGGTGCTGCTGAACGTGGCCATGATCGCGGCTGCGATCTGGGGTGCTCCGATGTTTGGGCGTTGGGGGCTGGAGCCGATTTATGCCTTGGCTGGGGGGGTGATGGTGGGCGGTTTGTTGCAACTGGGGGTGCAGCTGCCCGCCTTGCACCGTCTGGGCCTGCTGCCCCACCCGCACATGAGCTGGGCTGCGCTGCGCAGCGCGTGGGCGCACCCGGGCACGCGCCGTATCACCACGTTGATGTTGCCGGCTTTGCTGGGGGTGAGCGTGGCGCAAATCTCGCTGCTGATCAACACGCAGATTGCATCCCATTTGGTGACTGGCAGCGTGAGCTGGTTGACCTACGCCGACCGGTTGATGGAGTTTCCCACTGCCCTGCTGGGGGTCGCGTTGGGGGTGGTGTTGTTGCCACAACTTTCGGCCGCCAAGGCTGCCAACGATGCCCAGCGATACAGCGAGTTGCTGGATTGGGGCCTGCGCTGGGTGGTGTTGTTGGCCGTTCCCTGCGCGATTGCCTTGCTGACTTTTGCACAACCCTTGGTGGCGGTTTTGTACCACTACGGGGCTTTCAGCTCGGGCGATGTGCGACAGACCTCGGCCGCCCTGATGGGCTATGGTGTGGGATTGTTGGGTCTGATTGCCATCAAAGTGCTGGCTCCGGGCTTTTATGCCAGTCAGGACATCAAAACCCCGGTGAAGATCGCAGTCGTGGTGCTGCTTTGCACCCAGTTGCTGAATCTGGTGCTGGTGCCCTGGCTGGCCCATGCTGGCTTGGCCCTCGCCATCGGTTTGGGTGCGCTGTTGAACGCCACCTGGTTGTTGGTGGGGCTGGTGCGTCGTGGAGCCTACCGGCCTTTGGAGGGCTGGGCCCGTTTTGGGTTGCAGGTGTTGGCGGCGGGGTCGTTGCTGGTGGTTTACCTGCTGTGGCTGGCCGGTCGCATGGATTGGCTGGACAGCACCCGTGCGGCCCAGCGCGCGCTCTGGTTGGTGCTGGCCGTGGCCGGTGCGGGAGCGGTCTATTTCGGGGCGCTGTTGCTGGCGGGCGTGAATTTGCGCCGTTTTGTGCGAAAGTAGGGCATGTCGCTGTCCTGGAGCCACCCATCACCGCTGGATTATTTCGCCGCACTGGTGGCCGCCGATGCGGGCTTCCCGCTTCTGGAGGCAACCGTGGCGGTGGCGATGGATGAATACCCGGAGCTGGACGTGCAGCAGGTGTTGGGGGATGTGGACCAGTTGTTGGCCCGGGTGAGGCGCCGTTTGCCCGCAGATGCCCCCCCCATGCACCGATTGCGCCTGCTCAACCAGTTTTTCTTTCAGGAGCTGGGTTTTGGTGGCAATGTCAACCATTACTACGACCCCGACAACAGCCACCTGAATGTGGTGCTGCGCACCCGTCGCGGCATTCCCATCACGTTGGCGGTGTTGTGGCTGGAGTTGGCTCAAGGCCTGGGGTTGCACGCGCGCGGTGTGAATTTTCCAGGGCACTTCATGGTCAAAGTCACCCTGCCACAAGGCCAGGTGGTGTTGGACCCTTTTACGGGCCAGTCACTCAGCCGGGAAGACCTGTCAGAGCGCCTGGAGCCCTTCAAACGCCGCAACGGTCTGGTCGATGACTTTGATATCCCGGTCGGGCTGTACCTGCAGGCCGCAGCCCCGCGCGATATTTTGGCTCGGGTGCTGCGCAACCTCAAAGACATTCATCGCACCCAAGAGGATTGGCAGCGCCTGCTGCCGGTGCAAGAGAGATTGGTGCTGCTGCTGCCCGAAGCGTGGGAGGAGTGGCGTGACAGAGGTCTGGTTTGGGCCGAACTGGGCCAGCCCGCCAAGGCGGTCCCAGACCTGGAGGCCTACCTGGCCCACACCGATGCCCCTGAGGATGCCGATGCGGTGCAGGAGCGATTGAGTGCGTTGCGGCGGGGGCTGAACTGAGTCAGGCCACCACCACCTGAGCCCCAGCGCCCTGAGGCGCAATCACGCCGATGCGATGCACCGTTTCTCCCAAGCCGCGCAGGGTCGCGGCGGTGGCTTCGGCTTCGGCTGCGTTCACCACCACAACCATGCCGATGCCGTTGTTGAACGTGCGGTTCATTTCGATGTCATCGATGCCGGCAGTGGCTTGCAGCCAGGCAAACAGCTCGGTTTGGGGCCAGCTGCCCTTTTGCAAGTGGGCTGCCAATCCTTCTGGCAACACACGAGGAATGTTTTCCAGCAAGCCGCCGCCTGTGATGTGAGCCAGTGCTTTGATGGGGTGTTTTGCCAGCGCGGCCAACACGTTTTTCACGTACAGGCGGGTCGGCTCCATAACGGCTTGTTTGAAAGGCTTGCCATCCAGCTCAGCCGGAACGGTGCCAGCTGCTTCGGCCCGCTCAATGCACTTGCGCACCAAGCTGAAACCGTTGGAGTGCACACCGGCCGAGGCCAAGCCCAGCACCACGTCGCCTGTTTGCACGTCTGCGCCGGTCAAGATTTTGGATTTTTCCACCGCACCAACGGCAAAACCCGCCAGGTCGTATTCGCCTGCGGGGTACATGCCGGGCATTTCGGCGGTTTCGCCCCCGATCAGGGCGCAGCCGCTCAACTCGCAGCCCTTGGCAATGCCTCCGACCACGGCAGCGGCGGTGTCCACGTCCAGCTTGCCGCAGGCAAAATAATCCAGGAAGAACAGTGGCTCGGCGCCTTGCACCAGCACGTCGTTCACACTCATGGCCACCAGGTCGATGCCCACGGTGTCGTGCATGTTCCACTCAAAGGCCAGCTTGAGCTTGGTGCCCACGCCGTCGGTACCGCTCACGAGCACCGGCTCCTGGTAGCGTTTGGGTACTTCGAACAGGGCGCCAAAGCCCCCAATACCGGCCAGCACGCCTTCGCGCATGGTTTTTTTGGCCAGCGGCTTGATCCGTTCGACCAGCGCATCGCCAGCCACAATGTCCACGCCAGCGTCTTTGTAGGAAAGGGGGGTCGTCGTCATAAATCAGAGGAAGTAGGAAGCCCGATAGAATTTGTCCGATTTTACGGGTCTTGCCCGTTCCCACTTTCGCACACCCAGCCATGCAACTGTCTGCCTACCAAATTCGAGCGCTCGCATGGGTGGGGTTGGCTGTGCTGGCGTGGCTGTTGTTGGCCTGGCTGGCGCCGGTGTTGATGCCGTTCGTGGTGGGTGCGGTGATGGCCTATGCCCTGCACCCGTTGGTGGAGCGCCTGAACGTCCGCCGCATTCCTCGTGCCCTGGGCGCGGCTTTGGCCATCGCCTTGTTGATGCTGGGGGTGCTGGCTGCGGCCCTGCTGATCGTGCCCGTGATCACCCGCCAAATCCCTCTGTTGCGCGAGCAGGTGCCTTTGTTGCTGGACCAACTCAACCTGTGGCTGGTGCCCTGGGCGGCCAAGCTGGGGGTGGAGTTGCAAATTGATGTGGCGGCTGTGCGCGGTTTGTTGCGTCAGATGATTTCTGGGCATGAGGGCGACGTGCTCGAAGGGTTGTTGGCCTCTTTGCGCTTGGGCGGCAGTGCCCTGCTGGCTGTGCTAGGTAACGTGGTTCTCACGCCCATCGTGGCCTACTACCTGCTGCTGGACTGGACAGGGCTGACGCACCGTGCTTTGCATTGGGTGCCACCCCGCTGGCAGGGTGCCACCCGGTCATTTTTGGACGACACCGATGGGGTGTTGGGCCAATACTTGCGCGGGCAATTGCTGGTAATGGGCTGGCTGGCGCTGTTTTACACCGTGGCCCTGGCCGCGGTGGGGCTGAAGCTGGCGGTGCCGATTGGCGTGTTCACCGGCTTGGCGGTGTTTGTGCCTTACCTGGGGTTTGGCTTGGGGCTGGTGTTGGCGCTG
>JACCDQ010186589.1_pt1 | contig 23784 bp, 19 predicted proteins | sample 7446031 | NCBI WGS metagenome assembly JACCDQ01 (sample SAMN15323442, study PRJNA562643) | freshwater metagenome | isolation source: river surface water | place: USA:Blue River Watershed | collected 2017-08-17 | reverse complement strand
TGTTCAACCCCAAGGCCATTGTGTTTTACATGGCGTTTTTCCCGTTGTTCGTCGATCCGGCGGTGCATCAGGGTTTGGTGACCTTTGCGTTCATGGCGGTCACCATTGCGGCGTTGACGTTTTGTTACGGGTTGGTGGTGGTGCTGTTGGCGCACTTTTTGGCCGAACGCATTCGGGCCAGCGACCGAGCCACATCGGCTTTGAACAAAACGGCGGGTGTGTTGTTGATTGGTTTTGGCCTGAAGTTGGCCTTGTCTAAATAGCGGAAGTTTTTTCTAGAAAGTAAGTCATGGCCAAAATCTTTTGTATTGCTAACCAAAAAGGCGGCGTCGGTAAAACCACCACCACTGTCAATTTAGCTGCGGGCTTGGCCACCGTGGGTCAACGCGTGTTGATGGTCGATTTGGACCCCCAAGGCAACGCCACCATGGGTTCGGGTATTGATAAGCGCCAGTTGGCTTTGTCGGTCTACGATGTGCTACTGGGCTCATCCAGTTTGAGCGAAGCGCGTGTGCGCAGCCATTGGGGCGAAGAGTCGGGTCGCCAAAACATGCCCACCTACGATGTGCTCGGTGCCAACCGCGATTTGGCCGGCGCTGAAGTGGAGTTGGTGGAACTCGACAACCGCGAGAACCGATTGAAAGATGCGATCGCTCAAGTGAGCGACGAGTACGACTTTGTGCTTATAGACTGCCCCCCATCGCTCTCGATGCTCACCCTCAATGGTCTGTGCGCTGCGCACGGTGTGATCGTGCCCATGCAATGCGAATACTTTGCACTCGAAGGTTTGACCGATTTGGTCAACACCATCAAACAAGTGCATGCGAATTTGAATCGCGAACTCAAAATCATTGGTTTGTTGCGTGTCATGTTTGACCCACGCATCACTTTGCAACAACAAGTGAGTGATCAACTCAAAGACCACTTCGGTGACAAAGTGTTTAACGCAGTTATTCCGCGCAATGTGCGTTTGGCCGAAGCGCCGAGCTATGGCTTGCCGGGCGTGGTGTTTGACCCCTCTGCCAAGGGCAGTCAGGCGTATGTCGAATTTGCCCGCGAGATGGTCAAGCGTGCCCCCACGCTCTGAGCTGAACATGATCGCCACTTCGACCGTGTTGATCCTGCCCGGCTGGCAAGGCAGTGGAGATGACCACTGGCAGATGCGTTGGGTGCGGCTGCACGGCTACCGTGTGGTGGAGCAAAACGACTGGATGCGCCCGCGTCGGGGTGATTGGCTGGCCCGACTTGACGAAGTTGTGATCGATGCGCCCGGTTCTGTGGTGTTGGTCGCGCACAGCCTGGGTTGCATCCAGGTGGCGGCATGGGCGGCTTTTTCCCGGCACACGGCGCGCGTGCGCGGCGCTTTGCTGGTGGCCCCTGGGGATGTTGAATCCCATGATCTGAAAAATAGACTGCCGGGCTGGTCGCCCATCGTGCGACAGCCTTTGCCTTTTGCCAGCATCCTGGTGGGCAGTCAGAATGACCCGTATTGCAGCGCCGAGCGCGCCCAAGGGCTTGCCCGCGATTGGGCGGCTCGCTGGGTGGATCTGGGGGCTGCCGGACACATCAACGCTGAATCATCGCTGGGCGATTGGCCAGAAGGCCAAGCGCTGTTGCAAACATTACTGAAGGATTGACCATGGTCACCAAAAAACCCAAAGGCCTTGGGCGCGGTCTGGAAGCCCTGCTGGGCCCCACCGTTGAAGATGCCCCTGCGAGCCCCGTTGCTGAAAGTGGCCTGCCCAGTCAGCTCAAACTCGACCAGATGGTGGCCGGCATTTACCAGCCACGCACACGCATGGACGAGGGTGCTTTGTACGAGTTGGCCGAGTCGATCAAGGCGCAGGGCATCATGCAGCCGATTTTGGTGCGCAAGCTCACCGATGGCGAAAACGCGGGCAAATATGAAATCATTGCCGGCGAGCGGCGTTTTCGGGCCAGCAAACTGGCGGGCCTGGAGAGTGTTCCGGTGCTGGTGCGCGACGTGCCCAATGAGGCTGCTGCGGCCATGGCGCTGATCGAGAACATCCAACGCGAAGACCTCAACCCGCTCGAAGAAGCGCAAGGCCTGCAGCGGCTGATCCGCGAGTTTGGCCTGACGCACGAAACCGCCGCGCAAGCGGTGGGCCGTTCGCGCAGTGCCGCCAGCAATTTGTTGCGCCTGCTCAACCTGGCCGATCCGGTGCAGACCATGCTGATGGCGGGAGATCTGGACATGGGCCATGCGCGTGCCTTGTTGTCACTGGACAAAGCCGCCCAGATCACTGCGGCCAATCAGATCACGGCCAAAAAGTTGTCGGTGCGCGAAGCGGAAAATCTGGCCAAAAAGCTCGGTGCCGAATTCAACCTGGTCACCCAAAAGCCCAAGAAAGAAAAGTCACGCGATGTCAGGCGGGTGGAGGAAGAGTTGTCGGATTTGCTGATGGCCGAGGTGGAGGTGCGTGTCAAAAAACGCGTCAAGCGCCTGGGCAAGATGGAAGAAATGGGCGAGTTGTCGATCCAGTTCGGCTCACTGGATGAACTCAATGGCCTGATCGAGAGGCTGCGAGGCTGAGATTCCCAATGGCCTCGGCGCACAAAAAATCAATGGCCACAATTTGGCGAAACTTGTTTCGCCCGGATGGTTTTTTGCGTCAGGAAATGCTCAGCATCTATTTGATGCTGGTGAGCGTGACCACTTTTTTTGGATTTTTGTTCACACCGTTCAAGTTGGTGTCGCAAGGCAATCTGGTGGTCTCGGTGTTGGCCACTTGCCTGTTTGCCGTGGTCCGTGTGCGGGCCTTGTTTGAGATCATTGTGCACACCATCACCGCGCTGCTGGTGATGCTGGTGGTGTTTACAGCCACGCAGACCGGTGGCATCAACTCCACATCGGTCGTCTGGCTCAACGTCTTGTCTGTGCCTGTTTTGTTGCTGCTCGGGCGAGTGGCCACATTGGTCTGGATTGGCATCATGTTGTGCGGTGTCTGGGGGCTGGCTCTTGTGACCTGGCAGGGCTGGGTCAGCAGTCACGTCAATGTGTCGGAAGCGGTGGTGACCTGGGCCTGGCTCAACCATTTTCTGGCGTTGTTGAACCTGATGATGGGGGTGCGCATTTATGATCATTTGCACCGCATCCAGTTGCGCAAACTTCATCAACGGCAAGAAGAGTTGCAGGTCACTCATCAGGCGCTGATTCAGGCCCAGGCTCACAAGGACGAATTTGTGGCGGCTGTGGGCCATGAATTGCGCACACCCATGAATGCCATTTTGGGTTTCAATGGGGTGTTGCGCAGCGAACTGGCGGATGATCCGGAGCAATTGGCCGTGGTGGGGCACATTCGTCGTTCGACCGAGCATCTGCTGCAGGTGGTCAATGACATTCTCGATTTTTCGCAACTGCAGGCCGGCAAGCTGCACCTGCATCCGGTGGACTATGAGCTACAGGTCTTGGTGCAGGAACTTCAACACCGCCATGGCGACAAAGCGCGCAGCAAGGGTGTGCTGTTGTGTCTGCATGTGGACCCGGCCCTGCCCGTGCGTGTGCATGGCGATCGCAACCGGTTGCTCCAGATTCTCAACAACCTGGTGGACAACGCGATCAAATTCACCGTTGAAGGGCGGGTGGATGTTCGATTTCTGGCTCAACAGGATGTCCTGCGCATTGAAGTTCAGGATACAGGCCGAGGCATTGCACCAGAACGGCAAAAACACATTTTCCGCCGTTTTGAGCACGCCGATGTCCAGACCAACCGTGCCTACGGAGGCACTGGCCTGGGGCTGACGCTGTGCGAAAAACTGGTCACGCTCCATGGGGGCCAGATTGGCGTGCACAGCATGCCCGGACAAGGGGCCCTGTTCTGGTTGACCATTCCTTTGAAAGCGGCGAAGGACCAACGCTTACCCGCAGAAGTTGCTCACGACGACCTGGCCGACGAAGCTTTGAACATGCTGGTGGTGGACGACAACCGGGTGAACCTGATGGTGGCCCAATTGCAATTGCAAAAATGTTGGCCCCGGGCGCAGATCACCACGGTCGACAATGCCGCCCAGGCCCTGGTCTTGCTGGACGCCAAAGCCTTTGATGTGGCGCTGGTGGACATGATCATGCCCGACATGGACGGCATGCAGCTGACCCAGCAGATTCGTCAGAATTTTCCGGCCATGGTGGCGCGCATGCCCATTTTGGCCTTGACCGCCAACACCAATCCCGTGGACCGCGAGCGTTGCCTGGCTGCCGGCATGAATGATGTGCTGCACAAGCCCATGGATGCAGGGATCCTGATGCGCACGGTGGCACATCATGTGCGCCAGGCCAGGGAGGCGAGTTTGTGACATCGGCTAATTTTTCACGCCCCTGGATACCGCGCATCATTGCGCGTTTGCCGGCTGTGTACCAGCAGGGCAAGATGCCTTATGCCTTCTTTTTTGGGGTGATGGTGGTGGTCCTGATGGTGGTGTTTGCCTTGACCAGTCCTTATCCGCATGCCCTGCAGATTTTCAGCGTCTTTGCCGCTTTCATCGTGGGCTTGATGGTCCTCGTGAACATGGGCATGTCGATGGCTTGGGCACTCCACTTGGGCACGGGCCTGGGGGCCGTCATGCTTTTTTATGGGGCCTGGGTGTCAGGCGGTATTTATTCGCCGCGGTTGGCCTGGCTGCTGATCTTGCCCTTGATGCCGTTTTATGTGATCCACCGCCGTGCGGGCTTTTTTTGGCTGTCGGTTGTGCTGATTTTGCAATTGCTCATGGCCGTGGCCAATCACCAGGGATGGGTTCCTGTGTTTGAAACAGGCGTGCAGCACGTCTTTTCTTCATTCATGACTTACACCCTGGTGACGGGGGCGTTGATTGTGGTGCCCTTGATGTATGACCGGTTGTACCGCCAGGCGTTACAGGACAGTCGTCAGCACTTGCACGAGCTGGAGACCAAGCGCGAAGAGCTGGAACACACGTCCGAGATGCGCGAACATTTCATCGCCACCGTCAGCCATGAGCTGCGCACACCGATGAATGCCATTTTGGGTTTCAACGCCTTGCTGCTGGCCAGGTTGGGTGACAAACCCGGTGCGCGCAAGGTGCTCAACCACACCCGGCAGTCGGCGGACCACCTGATGACGGTCATCAATGACATCCTGGACTACTCACAATTGCAGGCAGGGCGTTTGGTCATTCAGCCAGAGATCTTTGAGTTGCGCAAAACGGTGGAACATGCCTTTGAGTTGTTCTGGCCCCGTGTCAAAAGCATGGAATTGGCTTACCGCATCGAGCTGGATCAGGGCTTGCCACAATGGGTGCATACAGACCGCCATCGCCTGATGCAGGTGCTGGTCAATTTGTTGGGCAATGCGCTCAAGTTCACCCACCAGGGTCAGGTGCTGCTGCGTGTGCAATGGCAAGATCCCGGGGTGCTGTTTTCCGTGCAGGACACGGGCATTGGCATTGCCAAAGACCGGCAGGCCCAAATTTTCAACCGGTTCAGTCAGGCCAATGGCGACATCCAGTCCTTGTATGGTGGCAATGGCCTGGGCCTGGCGATCTCGCGCACATTGGTTCAGCTGCTTGGCGGTGACATCGGCTTTGAAAGTGAACCCGGGCAAGGTTCGCGCTTTTGGTTCCATTTGCCCCTGACCGCGTGTTCTGCGCCAGAGCAAAAACCAGCCACTGAGCGAACCGAAGTCCAGACTGCACAATTGCCATGGCGCTTTTTGATTGTCGACGACCATCCGGTTAACCGGTTACTTGCTCGGCAGGTCCTGAAAAACGCCTGGCCTCACAGCCAAATCGTGGAAGCCGCCGATGGCCAGCAAGCGGTGGCCTTGTTGCGTCAGCAAACGATGGATCTGGTGCTGATGGACATGGTGATGCCCGTGATGGATGGCATTGTGGCCACCCAGACCATTCGTTCCCAGTTGACCGGTGCCGCACGGGATGTGTTGATTGTGGGCTTGACGGCCAACGTCAATCCGGTGGATCTGGATGCCTTCCGTCAGGAAGGGCTGAACGACGTGATGCTCAAACCGTTTGAACCTGATCTGTTGTGTGCCAAGGTGGAGCATTGGTTGCTTCAGCGGGATTGAGCGTTGTCGATGAAGTCCTTGATGAATCTGTTCAGACTTGAAAATTTTCTGCAACGGTTGCCGGACCATTCCAACACGGTGCGTCGGTCCTGGTTTTTGCATGCCTGTCTGCTGGCTTTGGTGGTGTGTTCCTTGTTGTTTTATGGCGTGCACCAGCCTGCTTATGACCACGATGTGCACCTGTGGGCTTCGGCGCTGTATCTGGTCTTGCTGGTGGCCTTGCCGTTGGGCTTGTCCTATGTGTTGGTGGCCAACCTGGGTTTTTTGATGTCGTTGCTGCACATTGGCGTGGTGGTGGCCCAAACCGGCGGTATCAATTCGGTCACGATGGTTTGGACCACGGTGCTGGCCTTGCCGGCCATCTTGTTGCTCAGTCGGGTTTTGGCCATTTTCTGGGGCCTGATGGTGTTGCTGGGCAATTTGGCCATTTTGGCGCTGACGGAAAACGGCATTTTTGGCAACTTGACCGACATGAGCAACGACGTCATGACCTGGACGTTGATGAACAAAGTGTTGGTGGTCTGCATGGCCATGGGGGTGGTGGGGCTGGCCGAGCGCATGCACAGCCAGCAGGTCGCCCGGTTGGACAAGAGCAACCAGGCCCTGGAAGAAACTCACCGCGCCTTGCGCCTGGCGCAGGCGCATAAGGACGAATTCATTGCATCGGTGGGTCATGAACTGCGCACGCCCATGAATGCCATTTTGGGGCTCAACGGCGTCTTGCGTTCTGAACTGTCTGCCCAACCTGAAGATGCCGATGTGGTGGACCACATTCGCCGGTCCACCGAGCAATTGCTGCGCGTGATCAACGATATCCTGGATTTTTCGCAATTGCAGGCGGGCCGTTTGTCCTTGCGCAAAGACCGTTTTGCCTTGAGCGAAACTGTGCAGAGTGTGCTGGATATGTTGGCCGACAAGGCGCAGGCCAAAGGATTGGTCATGCGTCTGGATGCCCCTTCGATCGAGGGTATGTGGGTGCAAGCCGACCGGCAACGCCTGATCCAGGTGCTGCGCAATTTGTTGGAAAACGCTGTCAAATTCACGCCCCAAGGGCATGTGCTGGTGCGGGTCAAAATTCTGGGCTGGGGTGTCTTGTTTGAAATTGAAGACACTGGCATCGGGATTGCTGCAGACCGTTTGCAGCAGGTGTTCAACCGGTTCGAGCATGCGGATTCACAAACCAACCGCCAATATGGCGGGACCGGTCTTGGGTTGTCCATATGCGAGCGTCTGGTTAGCCTGCAAGGCGGGCACATGGGTGTCAGCAGTGTGCTCGGTCATGGGACCACGATCTGGTTTGATTTGCCTTTGACCATGACGGCGGCAGAAGATGCCTTTGCGCCCGATCGACTTGACCCGTTGAAGGAGGGCCCCCAGCGGGTTTTGCTGGTGGATGACAACGCGGTGAATTTGATGGTGGCTTCCTTGATGATCCGGAAATTTTTGCCACAAGCACAAATCACCGAAGCTCATGGTGGCGCGGCGGCGTTGGCGTTGTTGCGCGAGGCCGTCTTTGATTTGGTGTTGATGGACATGGTCATGCCTGATATCGATGGCTTGCAGGCCACCCGGATCTTGCGTGAAAACTTTCCTGACCCCGTGTGCCATGTGCCTGTGTTGGGGCTGACGGCCAGCACTCACCCCGTTGATCGTGAGCGTTGTCTGGACGCCGGGATGAACGAGGTGCTGCACAAACCCCTCGACGAAGCCCAGTTCGTGGCGCAATTGTCGAAAATGGGCTGGTCGACCATGCCGGCGCGGATGTCATGAAACGCCCGGTGTTTGACAACATGCTTGAACGCATGGTCCCTTATCTGCACAGACATTTCCGACAGGGTCGATTGCCCTACCTGTTTTCACTGGTGATCATCATGATCGCCGCCATGGTGTTGGTGGCCATGGTGACACCTTACAGCAACGGTGTACCCGTTCCGATGGCTTTTGCCTGCGTGCTGGTCTTGTTGCTGGTGGGTTTCAGTTATGGCATGCCCATGCCGGTGGCGGTGCACATTGGCGTCATGGCTGGTTTGGTACAGGTGACATATGCCGGATGGGTGTCGGGGGGCATTTTCTCGCCTCGTCTGGCTTGGTACACGTTGATGCCGCTGATTCCGTTTTATGCCATTAGCCGACGTGCAGGCTTGTTTTGGCTGGTGGTGATTCTGGTCACGCTGTGTGGCATGTCCTATGTCACCTGGCAAGGGTGGCTGCCGGCCCATCCCACGGTGGGATTGGCGCAGACCAAATCGTCTTTTGCCAGCAACTCGGTCACCATGTTGCTGATCCTGTCTGTGGCGTTCCTCTACGACGGCTTGTATCGCAAAGCCTATGGCCAGCGGCTTCAGCGCAATCGTGAACTGGAAGAGCGGCGCGCGGAGCTGCAGCGCACATTGGAATTGCGCGAGCAATTCATTGCCAATGTCAGCCACGAGCTGCGGACGCCCATGAACGCGATATTGGGGTTCAACACCATGCTGATGAGCCGCGCCAGCGGCAACCCGCAGGCCTTGAAAATCCTCAACCACACCCGCCAGTCAGCGGATCACCTCATGACGGTGATCAACGACGTGCTCGACCACTCACAATTGCAAGCGGGCAAGCTCCGGGTGCAATTCGAAATATTCTCTTTACACGAGACGGTGCATAACGCGTTCAGTTTGTTCAATCCGCGTGTCAAAAGCATGCACCTCCAATACGACTGCGAAATCGGTGAGAGGGTGCCTGTATGGGTTTTGACGGATCGGCACCGGTTGATGCAAATCCTGGTGAACTTGCTGGGCAATGCCATCAAGTTCACCCACCAGGGCCATGTCACCTTGCGGGTCCAACTTGATGCCCAGGGCGTGCGTTTCACGGTGCAAGATACGGGAATTGGCATTGCCGAACACCAGAAGCCGCGAATCTTCCAACGTTTTGCTCAGGCAGGCGATGACATTCAGTCGCGTTATGGTGGTACAGGTCTGGGTCTGTCGATCACCCAGCGGTTGGTCGAGTTGATGGGTGGTCAGATCGGTTTTGACAGCACTTGGGGGCAGGGCTCGACCTTCTGGTTCACCTTGCCCCTGACCGCACAAGCGACACCGCCCAAACCCGTGGTTGCTGCCGATTTCCATAAAGACACCAAACCGCAGCGCCTGAATTTTCTGGTGGTTGACGACCATCCGATCAACCGTTTTCTGGTCAAGAAAGTGTTGACCAGCCACTGGCCGAACAGCAAGGTCGTCGAGGCCGAAAACGGCGTGCAGGCCATGGCGGCAGTGCAAACAGGCCGGTTTGATGTGATTTTCATGGACATGGTGATGCCGCAGATGGACGGCATCGAAACCACCCTGGCATTGCGCCGCGAACTTGATACAACGATACGCAACACGCCGGTATTGGGCCTGACGGCCAACGTCAACCCGCAGGATCTGGAGCGGTTCAAGGCCGCAGGCTTGAACGACGTCATGCTCAAGCCTTTTGACCCGGTGTCTTTGTGTGCCCAAATTGAGGGCCTGGTGCTCGCCCGAAAGGTCTCTTGAGGCGTGTGGATCCGGGGGACGATCGCCCGGGCTGACCGAGGGTTTGCAGGACTCGACAAGCGCGGAGGGGCTGACCAGAATGGTTCCATGTCTTTTGGAGCCATCATGAAATTTTCTGGTTTTTGCCGTGCAGTTGGGTTGTGTTTTTTACTGAGTCCAGCGCTCACGGCGTGGGGGCAAACCTGGCCCAGCAAACCCATCAAGGTGATCACGTCGGCGGCACCGGGCGGCATTGTGGACATCTATGCCCGCAGGCACCAACCCCATTTGCAAAACGAATTGGGGCAACCGATCGTGGTGGACAACAAACCGGGTGCATCGGGCGCCATTGCCGGTGATGCCGCTGCCAAGGTCGATGCCGATGGCCATACGCTCTTCATGGGCAGTCAAAACGAGTTGGGGCTCATCGGGCAGCTGGGCGTTCCGGTGCGGTACGACCCTGTCAAGGATTTCTCGGTCGTCGGGCTGGCCATTGCGGGCTATCCCATCTTGATGGTCAATGCGCAATTGGGTGTGAAGACCGTGCCTGAGCTCGTGGCTTACATGAAAGCCAAAAATACCCCGCTCGACTGCGGTGGCAGTGGCACCGCCACCATCGGACATTTTGTGTGTGCGGCATTTGGTGTGCGCACCGGCACCAAAATCCAGTACGTGCCCTACAAGACCAATGTGCCGGCCATGACCGATGCCGCTTCGGGCCAGGTGCAACTGGTTTCAGCGTTTTACAGCGAAGTGGTGCCTTTCATGAGCAGCGGCAAACTCATTCCCCTGGGTGTTTTTGGGGCCACCCGGTTGCCCTTGTTGCCCCAGGTGCCGACCATGGCCGAGCAGGGCTTGAAGGACCTGGAGCTGCAAAGCTACACCGCTTATGTGGTGCCAACGGGCACACCGGTGGATGTTCAAAGAAAGCTGAACGCGGCCATCCTGAAGGCGGCCAACCACCCTGACGTGATGGACAAAGTCAAAGCCGCCGGGGGCGTTTACTTTGACATGGGCCTGGAAGAAACGCAGGCCTGGCAAAAGCGGATTCAGACCCGCTGGAACAACATCGTGCAAGAGACAGGCATCAAACTGGACAAGTGAGTGGGTCTGTCATCGGCCCGGGACGCCGGTGCGCACCCCGGGTGCCGGATCGCGCAGATCAGTGTTGCTTCTGACCCATGAAGACCCCGGTCTGCGCCTGACCGGCCAGGCCCCAGTTGCCGCTCAGGGTGCCGGTGGCGGCCTGAATGCTGCCGTTGAATGAGGTCACACCGGCCGGGCTTTGCCCGCTCATGCGGAACTCGCCTGCAGGGCTGAGCGTGCCCGTGAGCGTGAAGCCGCCCGGGGCCAGTTTGGACTTGCCCATGCCGGACACCGTGCCGTTGGGCATCACCATGATCATCACGGTGCCCTGGTCTTGCCCCATGAACTGGCCATTGAACATGCCGGTCAGGCCAGGGGGCAAGGTGGCCCCACCGACCAGCGGCATGGCGACGGCCGTGCCAACGGCAGCTGCTGCCACGGGAGTGGCCTGAACCGAATTGGCTGCATTGAACTGCGAGGCGGCCGAAGTCGATTGCACCAGCAAGGGTTTGTCGCGCACCGACAGCACGATGCGGTTGTAGTTGTCCAGCAAGCTGGCAGCCAGCAATTTGCCTTCCGGTGTTTTGCTGTAACCCCCGGCAGATGCCCAGCCCATGCCACCCCAGCCCCAGCCACCCAGGCTGAAATCCATCTTGCTGGCCTTGCCTTCAGCCGATGCGACCTGGATGCCCGAGCGCACATCGGCCAGCAACAAAGTGGTTTCGGCTTCCTTGAATTTGAGCCCACCGGCCAGGCCGCCAAGGGCCACACCCAGACCCCCGCCATAACGGCCCAGCAGGCCGACGGCCGCGCCGCCAATGCCGCCGGTGTTGTCTGAAAACTGCAAGGCCGGGGTCATCACGAAATCGGCCGCCTGCAACTGCCCCCCGCCCATGTTCGCGCCTTGCTGGAGCATGCCGCCCCCGGCCAGGGCGCGCTCTTGCTGGATGTTTTGCATGGCCACACCCCGCTCGACGACCGTGAAACAGCCCGACTCTTGCGCCATCATGCGCAGCATGGTGGTGGGCGAACCCAGGCTGAACCGACCCAGCGACGACAGCATGTGACTTTGTGGCTCGGCCACCGCCAGTGTGCCCAGCACGCGGTTGCAACGCTCGATCGACCCGTTTTCTGCGCCGCCTGCCCCGGTTTGGGCCTGGGTCGGTGTGGTCAACAAGTTGGCCAACAGGCCGAGTACCAAGCCATGGCGGATGGTGTCTGCAAGGACGGGCATGAAAACTCCAAATAATGAAAACAATTGATTTAATTATTTCACAGTTTGGAGAGCCTCCTGGTGCGCAAGGAGGCTTGTGTGCCGGGTGGATCACATGGAAAAAATCTTGCCCGGGTTCAGGATGTTGTGCGGGTCCAGCGCCTGCTTGATCGTGCGCATCATGTCGATCGCGCCATCGCCTGTTTCGGTGCGCAAGAAGTCCATTTTGTGCAGGCCAATGCCGTGCTCGCCCGTGCAGGTGCCGCCCAGGCGCAAGGCGCGGCTGACCAGTTGCTGATTTAACGCTTCAGCGGTGGCGCGCTCTTGCGGGTTGTCGGGGTCGATCAGGTAGCCGAAGTGGAAGTTGCCATCGCCCACATGGCCCACCAAAAAGTAGGGCAGGCCGCTGGCTTCGGTTTCGGTCACCGAGTCCAGCAGGCAGTCGGCCAGGCGGCTGATCGGCACGCAGGTGTCGGTGCTGATGGCGCGGCAGCCAGGCTTGCTCTGGATGGCGGCAAAGTAAGCGTTGTGCCGGGCGGTCCACAGGCGCGTGCGCTCTTCCGGGGTGGTGGCCCACTCAAAGGCGTTGCCGCCAAATTCGCTGGCAATCTCCTGCACCGTTTCGGCTTGTTCCTGCACGCCCGCAGGTGAGCCGTGGAATTCCATCAGCAGCAGCGGCTCTTCGCGCAGGCCCAGCCTGGCATAGGCATTGACCATGCGCACCGTGTGGTGGTCGATCAGTTCCACCCGGGCGATCGGCACGCCCAGCTGGATGGTCTGGATCACGGTGCGCACCGCGGCTTCGATGCTGGGGAATGAGCAAATCGCTGCCGAGATGGCTTCGGGCAGGGGGTAAATGCGCAAGGTGATTTCGGTCATCACGCCCAGCGTGCCTTCGCTGCCCACCATCAGGCGCGTCAGGTCATAACCGGCGCTGGATTTTTTGGCGCGGGTGCCGGTGCGGATCACTTCGCCTTGCGCCGTGACCACTTCCAGGGCCAGCACGTTTTCGCGCATGGTGCCGTAGCGCACGGCGTTGGTGCCGCTGGCCCGCGTGGCGCTCATGCCGCCAATCGTGGCATCGGCACCCGGGTCGATCGGGAAGAACAGGCCGGTGGACTTGATCTCTTCGTTGAGCTGCTTGCGTGTCACGCCCGGCTGCACCGTCACCGTCAGGTCGTCGGCGTTGATGGCCAGCACCTTGTTCATGCGCGAGACATCGAGGCTGATGCCGCCTTGCACCGCCAGCAAATGGCCTTCGAGCGACGAGCCGACCCCGAACGGGATGACCGGGACCTGGTATTCGGCACACAGCTTGACCGCGTCGGCCACGTCTTGCGTGCATTCGGCAAACACCACGGCGGCCGGGGGCGGCACGGTGGTGAAGGCCGATTCGTCGCGACCATGCTGCTCGCGCAGGGCCAGCGCGGTCGAGCAGTTGTCCTTGAACCGGGCTTTCAGTGCGTCCAGAAAGGCGTCGGGCACCTTGCGCTGTGACACGGCGGGGGCCAGGTGGACGTTGGCGGTGGGGGCGTTCATGGCGGGATCTCCTGGGGGTGGCGGTGGGCGGCCAGCCGTTCATGTGCAGTTTGTGTCGCAGTTTACGATGTGACGCAGGCGGCCTTTGTCCTGTGTCAGACAGCCGCAGGCCAGTTGGCCGACAATCCCCGTAGCCAAAAACCACTGACCGAGACTTTCACCATGGGCAACCGACTCACACAAATCGCCACCCGCACCGGCGACAACGGCACCACCGGACTGGGCAACAACCAACGTGTGTCCAAAAACAGCTTGCGTGTGCACGCCATGGGCGAGGTCGACGAGCTGAACTCGCACATCGGCTTGCTGCTGTGCGAAGAGATGGCCGCCGATGTGCGCGAGGTGTTGGTGGAGGTGCAGCACCAGCTGTTCAACCTGGGCGGCGAGTTGTCCATCCCCGGTTTCGAGTTGCTCAAGGAAGACGCCGTGGCCGCGCTCGATACCGCCCTGGCCACCTACAACGCGCAGCTGCCCAAGCTCGAAGAATTCATCTTGCCTGCGGGCACACGCGGCGCGGCGCAAGCGCACGTGTGCCGCACGGTGGCGCGCCGGGCCGAGCGTGCCTGCGTGGCGCTGGGCAACGAAGAGTCCATCAACGACACGCCGCGCCAATACCTCAACCGCTTGTCTGACCTGATGTTCGTGCTGGCCCGCGTGCTCAACCGCCTGAACGGCGGCGACGATGTGTACTGGAAGAGCCAGCGCATGAAGGCTTGAGTGGCGCGTCTGGCTGTCACCTAGGCGCGTGTTTGAGGGTTGCCCGCCGTGACAGCCCCACCTGCCCACTGATACGCTTTGCGGCATGAACACCGCCATCACACCCCACGCAGCCGCACCCTATGTGCCCCAGATCCGTCTGTACCAAAACTGGTTGCGTGATCAGCGTGGCCTGAGTTTTGACCGCTACAACGATTTGTGGCGCTGGTCGGTGACCGAGCTGGATGCTTTTTGGCAAAGCGTCTGGGATTATTTCGAGCTGGAGTCGCCCAACCCCCACACGGCGGTGCTGGAAAAAAACGTCATGCCCGGTGCGGTGTGGTTTGCCGGGGCCAAGGCCAATTACGCCCACCAGGTGCTGCGCCATGTGCAACCGGCGCATGAGGCGGGTTTTGACGCGGTCATTTGTCGCAACGAAAAAGGGGCCGAAGTCACGCTCAGCTGGCCTGAGCTGCGCCGCCAGGTGGCGGCCTTGGCGCTGCACCTGCAAGCGCAAGGCGTGCAGCCGGGTGACCGCGTGGCGGCGTATTTGCCCAACATCCCCGAGACCATCGTCGCCTTTTTGGCCACCATCAGCGTGGGGGGCGTCTGGAGCATTTGCGCCCCCGACATGGGCACCCATGCGGTGCTGGACCGCTTCAAGCAGATCGAGCCCAAGGTGTTGATTGCCTGCGATGGCGTCAGTTATGGCGGGCGCGACTTTGACCGCATGGGGGTGGTGCAGGAACTGCGCGACGCCTTGCCCAGCGTGAAGCACGTGATCTTGCACGACAACCTGGGCACGGCCGATCTGGCGCATTGCGAAGTGGGGGCGGCAGTTCGGCTGAGCGCCATCACCGCCCGCCATGACGATGCCGTCGATGCGTTTGAACCCCTGTGGCTGCCGTTTGACCACCCGCTGTGGATTGTGTATTCGAGCGGCACCACCGGCTTGCCCAAGCCCATCGTGCACGGGCATGGCGGCACGGTGATCGTGGCGCTGGCCAACAAAATTTTGCACAACGACGTGGGGTGCAGTTACCACCCCAACAGTTGGGGTGAGCGCTTTCACTGGTACAGCTCCACCGGCTGGGTCATGTGGAACGCGCAGGTGGCCGGGCTCCTCAATGGTGTGACCTGCGTGCTGTACGACGGCAACCCTGGTGGCAGCAAGGACAACCCTGATTGGGGCATCTTGTGGCGTTTGGCGTCGGACTTGAAAGTCACCTACTTTGGCGCCGGGGCGGCGTTTTTTGCCAATTGCCAGAAGGCCGGTGTCGAGCTGTCGCAGTGCGGTGATTTGTCGCGCATTCGTGCGCTGGGCTCGACCGGTTCCCCCCTGTCGCCCGAGACGCAGATGTGGGGCTCGGAGCAGTTCAAGAAGTTGGGCACCGACATCTGGTGGTGCAACATTTCTGGCGGCACCGACTTTGCCGGTGCCTTTGTGGGTGGACAGCGCGAATTGCCCCTGGAGCCGGGTGTCATGCAATGCCGTTTGCTCGGTTGCGCGGTGGAGTCGTGGAACGAAGCCGGTGAGCCCGTGCAGGGCGAAGTGGGCGAGTTGGTGTGCACTCAACCCATCCCGTCGATGCCGCTGTTTTTCTGGGGTGACCAGAACAATGCCCGTTACCTGGCCAGCTATTTCGAGATGTACCCCCCCGGCCACGGCCGCCGGCCCGGCGGTGGCGATGGCCCGGCCAGCATGGGCGGCGTCTGGCGGCACGGCGACTGGCTGCGCATCGGCAACGCGCAAGGTGAGGGCGAAGGCTGTGTGATCTTTGGCCGCAGTGACGCCACCATCAACCGCCACGGTTTGCGCATGGGCACCAGTGAGCTGTACAGCGCGGTCGAAGCCCTGCCCGAAGTGATGGACTCGATGGTGGTGGACCTGGAGTACCTGGGCAAGGAAAGCTACATGCCGCTGTTTGTGGTGCTGCGTTCAGGCACGGTGCTTGACGATGCGCTGAAAGCCAAAATCAACAACGCCATCAAGGTGGCGCTCAGCCCGCGTTTCATTCCCAATGAGATTTTTCAGGTGACCGAGATCCCGCGCACCCTGTCGGGCAAAAAGCAGGAATTGCCGATCAAGAAACTGATGCTCGGCCAGCCGCTCGACAAAGTCGTCAACAAGGACGCCATGGCCAACCCGGGCTGTCTGGATTGGTATGTGGAGTTGGCGCGGCGGCATGTGGCCAAAATTTGAGAAACCAAATTTTGAATTTGTTGATTTTGCCGAAAATACTTCCTTTTCTCGGTAAATTTCCAAGATTATGACATTTAAACTTACCAAAACTGGTATTTTTTGAAAACTATCTTTTTATACTTGACGCTTTTATCGGTGAGCGCAGGTCCTCATGATTAGGAAGAAAAGTATTTACCTTGGGGTGGCTGGTTTCGTATCGGTCGGGTTGTCGGCTTGTGGTGGCGGTGCTGCGGACAACGCGCCCACGCCGCCAACGCCCCCGCAGGTGACGCAGGCCACCTTGCAAGCCCAATTGCTGGCCGACAACCAGGTTCATTTGGTGATCCAACCGGGAACTGACAGCACCGTTGCCGCTTATTGCCTGCGCACCGATGCGGTCACGCCCGCAGCAAGCGATGCCTGTTTTGGCACTCAAACCACCCGGGACATGGCCACAACGGGAAGCGCAACCCAAGGTACATCGGTTCGGCTGTGGACCAAAAATCAAACCGGCGAAGTGAAAAAGCAGCAGGAGTTGGCGTTGCCAGGCAAGACCTGTGGCGCACAAGCCCATGCGGCCGCGATGGCCAGCAAGTTGCCAGCAGCGTGTTTAATCACGGATCAAGGCGAGTTGGTGCTGGCTTTGGACAACGTCAAAGCCCCGGTGTCGGTCCAGAATTTTCTGCGCTATGTGAACGAGGGTTTTTACAACGGCACATCCATCCATCGGGTGTTGAGCAACTATGTGGTTCAGGGTGGCGGCTTTGTGTGGGACGGCACCAACTACACCAAAAAGACGGCTATTTATGGTCCCATTGACCTGGAGACACCTGCCACAACAGGCTTGTCGAATACCCAGTACTCAGTGGCCATGGCCCGTACCAGCACGCCCAAATCGGCCACCACCGAGTTCTTCATCAATGTGGTCAACAACACCGGTTTGGACACAGCCAGCGGCGGATATGCCGTGTTCGGGCAAGTGATTTTTGGCCAGACCACCACCTTGTCTGCGGTGACCCAAGTGCCTGTCAGAAGCAGCACGATCCTGACCGGTGAAAACAGCCTGCCGGTGACCCCCTTGGCCTTGCAATGGGCCTACCAGATCAAAGAATAAAACGACGCCATGACGACCGTATCCTCAACTTCTTCTGGTGCTGAGCGCCAGTCCGAAACACCATTGCGTGGTCAAACTTCTTCTGCGACCACAGCCGGAGCTGACGGTCTCAAGACCCCTGCCGGGGTGCAAGCCGTGGCACCGGGTACGCAGGAGATGTTTCTGCCCAAATCGCGTCGTTTTTCCTGGTTCAAGCGTTTGATCGGTGCAGAAACTGAATCGGAGGGGGCTGTCCACGAGTCCTCTGATTTGCAAGTGGCCCAGGCGCAAACCAATATGACTAACAGCCCCTCGACGTCAGGGGGCCGCGGGGTGGCACAAGCGGCCCCTGCGCCCTCATCGGTGACTCCCAAGGTCGCATCCGCCGACAGCCAGGCCTCGCGCATGCCTGATTTCATGAACGACATGGTGGGCGGTATGCCCTTGGGTGCAGCGGTCGCTTCAGGCGGCTTGCTGCTGTATGGCCTGGCCGGTGGTGGCAACACCAACAGCGGCAGCTCGGACAGTCGTGCACCGGTGTTGCAAAGCTTGGCGACCAGTGGCGATGGTAAAAAAATCATCCTCACCTATGACGAGGCACTCGGAACCACCATGCCTGCCGCCACGTCGTTTGTGATCACGGTGGACGGTGTTGCGGTGGCGCTCGCAGCAACCACACCGGTGGCACGCGGCAGCGATGGCAAAACGCTGGAGCTGAGTCTGGTGTCGCCCATCACGGGCGGCAAGGTGGCGTTGGTCAGTTACACCGCGCCTGCAGCGCCCACGGCCGGAGGGCTGGATTTGACCTTGTCCATCCGTGATGCCGCAGGCAACCATGCGGCCAGTTTCAGCGCACAAGCGGTCACGGTGGTGGACACCACGGCCCCGGTCATCGCATCAGGCAGTGCCTACACCTCGGCCGGTGCTACGGTGCTGGTGCTCAGTTTGTCCGAGGCCTTGCTGCAAGGCATGGCACCGCCTGTCAGTGCATTCACCGTCACCCATGATGGCGTCTTGGCCCCTGTGGCGGATGTGCGTGTGATGGGTTCAGAAGTGCGGCTGACACTGCAAAACAAAATCAGCAACGTCAGCGGTCACGCCAATCTGTTCACCGTGGCCTATACCGCACCCGTGGCCGATGCCGGCAAGACCAATGCCGCCTTGCAGGATGTGACGGGCAATGATGCCGTCTCGACGACGACGCCTTTGGTGATCAGCAACCATGTCTTTGACAGCACCGCACCCACGCTGCGCTCAGCCTCTGTCAATGCCGCAGGCCAAGAAATCACCCTGACCTATTCAGAAGCCCTTGACGTCCCGAGCACCGCTTCAGCGGACGCTTACACGGTGCAGTCGGCCGAAGGCGGTACCTACCGCAGCGTGTCGGTGTCGGCGGTTCGCGTGTCCGGAACCACGGTGGTGTTGACACTGGCTGAGGCCTTGTCGTCGGCCAATGCGGGCATCCAGGTCGGGTACGTTGTTCCTGCGTCAGGCACTGCGGCATTACAGGATGTGGCAGGCAACGATGTGGCCGGTTTTTCGGCTTTTGGTGTGGCGAACAATGTGGACGTGACTGGTCCCACGGTGCTGTCGAGCAGCTTCAAGGACAACGTGACCCTGGTGCTGACGTGTTCAGAAGATCTGCTTTCTTCTGCGACCGCCCCCGCCAGCGCCTTCACGGTGCTCGTGGCGGACAAAGTCAATGCGGTCACTGCGGTGAAAGTCGTGGGTAAAACGCTGGAATTGAGTTTGACGGATGCGGTCAAATCGGGCGACGTGACGACCTGGAGCTATGCCGCACCTGCGACGGACCGCAATGCGGGCAACGCAGCCGTGCAGGATGTGATCGGCAACGACATGGTCACGGTCAGCAACCAGCCGGTGGACACCACGCGTGCCACTTTGGTCAGTGCCAACACGGGCACTGCGGGCAATTTGCTCGTGCTCAATTTCAATGAAACCTTGCTCAGCACCAATTTGCCAGCGGGCTCGGCGTTTCAGGTGTTGGGCAGTCAGTCCGGTTTGCACACGGTCAGTGGTCTGAGTGTCAGTGGCAGCACGGCAACATTGACCTTGAGTGCAGCTCTGTTGCACGGTGAAACCGTCAGCCTGAGTTATGCAGCGCCCTCGTCCAACATCGCCAGCAGCAATGCCGCTTTGCAGGATTTGGCAGGCAACGATGTGCTCAGTCTGGGCACACCTCAGCCTTTGTCTGTGGGTAACCAGGTGTCGGCGGCATTGCTGACCAAATCCTTGGCGATGAACGGTTCGGGGCAGCTCAACCAGTTGGTGCTTCAATTTGACGACACCCTGAGTGGCACGCCAGCTGCGACATCGTTTGCGGTGCTGGCCAGCGGGACCGCCCAAACGGTCAGTGCGGTGCATGTCAATGGCCACACGGTCACGCTGGATCTGGCCACGCCCTTGGTCAGCGGCACCAGTGCTGTGCCGGTCACCGTCAGTTACACCGCCCCTGCTTCCGGTGCTTTGCAAGACAGTTTGGGGCATGCCGTGGTCAGTTTCAGTGCCACGCCTGTGGCCAGTGTCCGTTGGGGCACTTCGGGTGCAGACACCCTCATCGGCACGGCCGTGGCGGATTATTTTGTGCTGTCACAAGGCACGGATGTGCTCACCGGCGCGGGTGGCAGTGATGTGTTTGCAGGGTCACCGAACACAGGCGCATCCGTGTCCACCACCACGATCAAGGATTTTGGTCTCAAGGCGGGCACAGGCACCTGGCAAGGCAGTGCCGAAGCCGACATCCTCGATTTGAGCCATTTGCTGGTGGGCTATTCGTCGGCCACGCGCAGCCAGTTTTTGCAGGTGAGCCAGGACAGCGCCGGTAAATGGGTGCTGAACATTGACCACGATGGGGGTGCATCGTTCAGCGTAACCGAATCACTGGTGTTTGACAACATCACGGTCAACAGCAGCAGCAACCTGGTGGTCAATGGTGTCTCCACCAGCTACACCTTGTCCAATGTGCTGGACCAGTTGGTGGCGGATACGCAGCTGAGACTGGTTTAACGGCAGGCAAAAAACAGGCCCATGGGCCTGTTTTTTCTTGTCAGGGGGCCTCTCTTGGGCTCAAGGCGTTGCCAGTGCCAGCCAGCCTTGGGTCAGGCCGTGGCGCACCAGCCAGGCGGCGGCGGCCAACCAGATCAGCACAAAGCAGACGGCGGCCACGCGGCTGCGCGGGCGGGCCAGCACGGCTGCAGCGCGGGTGCGCGCTTCGGTCAGCACCTCGGTCGGCAACAGCCGGATCACGGCCAACAAGCCGAGCGGCACGATCACCAAATCGTCCAGATACCCCAGCACCGGGATGAAGTCCGGGATCAGGTCGATCGGGCTGAGGGCATAAGCGGCCACCAGCAGGGCCAGCCAGCGGGCCAGCAGTGGCGTGCGTGTGTCGCGGGCTGCGAAATACACCGCCACCACGTCTTGCTTGATCTGGCGTGCCCAGGATTTGGCGGACGTCAACAGGGCATTCATAAAGGGTGTGCGATGCAGGCAAAATAAGATGGCACACATCGTACCGCCACCGGAAAAGCCCCATGACGCCTGAAAAACAGCTCGACAAACCCGAGTTCAAAGACGAGCACCTGTGGGCCAAGCTCAAGGGTTTTGCCATGAGCGCGGGCAAGGACGTGGTCGAAAAAGCCCTGTGCCTCTATTACGCCGCGCAGCAGCCCGGCACCCCGCTGTGGGCCAAAACGGTGATCTATGGCGCGTTGACTTATTTCATCTCACCGGTGGATGCTGTGCCCGACATCACCCCGGTTCTGGGTTATTCGGATGACCTGGGTGTGCTGGTTTCGGCGGTGCTCACGGTGGCCATGTACGTGACCGACGACGTGAAACAGCAAGCCCGCGAAAAATTGCAGACCTGGTTTGGCTGAGCCTTCAGCCTTGGCCCTTTTTCAGCGGCTGCAAGCGATTTTGCTTCCCCTGAAAACCATTCAAATCGCTTGCTGCTTAGCCAAAAAAACTTTGAGAAATCATTGAATGACAACAACTTGAATGCGTTGTACCATTCAAATATCTATTCAGATATTCATTCAATGAGCACACCCGACCTCCTGATCAGCGCCTTGCGCCGCCGCAGCGGCACGGCCAGCAGCCCCCAATTGCAGGCCGAGCTGGGCGTCAGCCAGCCCACCGTTTCGCGCCTGCTCGTGCCCTTGCTGGCTTCGGGCCAAGTGGTCAAGGTGGGCGCAGCCCGGGCGCAGCGCTACCTGCTGCCGCGTGATGTGCCCGGCGTGGGCCGGCAAGTGCCGATCCACCAGGTGCAGCCCGGCGGCGAGGTGCAGCGCTTTGGCACGCTTTATCCTCTGGTCGGCGGTGGTTTCTGGATGGACGAGGCCGACAAGCAACACGGCCAAAGCGAGTTCCACCCCAGCCTGCCCTGGTTTTTGATGGACACCCGGCCGCAGGGCTTTCTGGGCCGGGCGTTCACGCAGGCGCACCCCGAGCTGAACCTGCCTCCCCATCTGGCCCACTGGAGCGACGACCACATCCTGCTGGCACTGGTGCAAGCGGGCGAAGACCTGCCTGGCAACTTGCTGGTGGGCAGCGCCGCGCTCGACCGCTACCTGGCCTTGCCGCCCAGCCGCAGTGCCGCCCCGGTGGTGACCGACCCGCAGCTGGATTACCCCCGCTTGGCTCGGCTGGCGCTGGGCAGCGCTGCACCCGGTTCCAGCGCGGGCGGCGAGCAACCCAAGTTTTGCGCGGTGACAGACGGCGTGCCGGTGCTGGTCAAGTTCTCGCCCGCAGGCCCGTCGCCTGCCGAGCAGCGCTGGCGCGACCTGCTGGTGTGCGAAGCGCTGGCCCTGCAAACCCTGCAAGCCGCAGGCATTGCCGCCGCGCACACCGACATCGTGCAGGCCGGGGGCCGCGTCTTTTTGCAAAGCCGCCGCTTTGACCGCACGCCCCAAGGCCGCGTGGGCATGGTGTCTCTGGAGATGTATGACGCGCAATACATCGGCATTGGATCGCAATGGGCGGCCACCGCCATGCAAACGGGCCGCGCCGGTGCCGAGAAACTGAGCGCCGCCGACATCCGGACCCTGTGTCTGCTCGATGCCTTTGGCGCCCTGATCGCCAACACCGACCGCCACCACGGCAATGTGTCGTTGTTGCTGCACCAGCACCGCTGGCAACTGGCCCCCGCTTACGACATGCTGCCCATGTTTTATGCCCCGGTGGCGGGCGAGGTGGTGGCGCGCGACTGGGCCAGCCAGCTGCCGCGCCCGAATGCCGAGACGCTGGCGGTGTGGCCGCAGGCGCGGGAGCTGGCTTTGCAGTTTTGGGCTCGTGCCGCGGACGATGAACGCATCAGTGCCGGCTTTCGCGACATGGCGCGTGCCAACGGCGGTGCCTTGAGATAGGCACCTTCAACGCAGAATCTGCCGACCACCTGCGTGAAGGCGTGCTGAACGGGCTCAGGATTTTTTGGCTTGGCGTTCGCGCTCCACGCCGGGCGGGTCCGCAGGGAACCAAAGCCACTGCGTGTCCGTACCGCCCTTGCGCAAAATCCAAGCGTTGACCCAGCTGCTGATCGCGGCGTTGACGACCAATGCGGCGAACAGTCCGGCCAGAATGCCCCAGCCCGCCAGCACATACAGTGCCGTGGTCCACAGGTTCAGTTGAGGCCACAGCAGGCTCACCATGAACCCGATGGCGGCCGAAGCCAGCAGGGCGCAAAAGCCCAACTTGCCGATCAGGATGGCGCGCTTTGTCATGTTCATTCCTCCGGGGATGGATGGGCATCATAGAGGCCAGGCGGCATGGCCCGCAATGGACGATGCTTTTGGGCACCTGCCGACCATCAAACAGGCGTTCACATTGCCATGGGGACAAATTGTCCCTAGGTAGCCATGCCCAGTGCCTCTGGAGTCATGCGCAGAACCCTGGCCGCCGATGTGCCCACACTCTTGCACCTGATTCAATCCATCCCTTCACCCAAGACCGAACCCTTCAAACAATGGCTGGCCAAGGTGGGCTCTAACGGGTCCGCTGAATGCACACCAGACGCAAAAACGGCGTGCCGCTTTCGCAGGCACGCCGTTTTGTTTTGAGGCTGAACCAGGTCAGTTCTTGTGCAACTCAGCGTTCAGCTCGCCCCAGCTCTTGTTGCGCGGGATGGCGTGCAAAGCGCCGGACTGCGAGTCGCGGCGGAACAGGATGCCGTTCTTGCCGGACAGTTCCTTGGCTTTCATCAGGCTGCCGTCGGGCAGCTGCACGCGGCTGCCGCCGGTGATGTAGCAGCCGGCCTCGACCACGCAGTCGTCGCCCAGCGAGATGCCGATGCCGGCGTTGGCGCCCAGCAGGCAGCGCTTGCCGACCTTGATGACTTCCTTGCCGCCGCCCGAGAGCGTGCCCATGATGGACGCGCCGCCGCCGATGTCGCTGGCGTC
>JACCDQ011751866.1_pt1 | contig 23785 bp, 23 predicted proteins | sample 7446031 | NCBI WGS metagenome assembly JACCDQ01 (sample SAMN15323442, study PRJNA562643) | freshwater metagenome | isolation source: river surface water | place: USA:Blue River Watershed | collected 2017-08-17 | reverse complement strand
GTCCCTTCCCAGATCTATTTGGATCTCTACCTAATATAGTTAAGAATTTTGTGTTTTTATTATATTTAAAGGCATATGTATTTAATAGATAGGCCTTAGCCAAATCAAAATAAGAATACATCACCGTTCTATAAACAAGATTATCTCCAACAAAAGGAGATAATAGGAGTTCAGATCCAAGCAACTTAGAATCACTGAAATCCCTGTCTGGGTTTCCGGATATCCCATAACCACCTAGCTCTCTAACTTCATAAACAGCCACTATTGCTTTAGGAAGTTGGATTTGTCTAGTTCTTTTAAACTCAGGATGTTGAAATAAAGAATTTGCAAGAACGAAGACTCTTTCCTCTGCAGCATATTGATAGTTATCATAAAACCATGCTTTAGCCCTATTTATGATTCTTTCGATTTCCTGTACATTAAGCTGATACGGTAAAGCACAGCTAAAAGAGAGAGCGTCCTGTATTTCTTGTACTAATTCTTCTTGAGTCATCTGAGTAGATTTTTTTAATAATTCATGTTACCAAACTTTGGATTATTATATCTATCATTCAGATCCTTTAATCTTTTATCTGTAACAAATCTAGCCATTCTTTGATCTGCAGGATTTTTAACTTTCATGGTTTCTTTGCTTATATCAGAATTCTCCCCGATATTACCAGCTCTTAAAACCCCACCAATTATTTTGCAGTTAATATTCTTTCCTTCGCAGTCTATAAAACAATCCTTAAGCTCATTAGAAAAATCAACTATCGTGGATTTTACTTTAGAGGAGGTAACTTTAGTTCCACTGTAGATATAAGAATCTTCTATAGACGATTTCTTAATGTCGCAATTATAAATATTACAATTTTTAATAACCGCATTTTTTATATCACAAAGAATAAGATCCAAATTGGATAGCTCGAATGAATTTCTGCATCTAGCTTCTTTTATTTGGTATCTCCCAGTTGTGGTGTCATAATTAAAATAACAAGAAGTTATATTTCCTTCAACTATTAAATCAAATATCTTATCTCTTATTACAGGAAAATATGTCTTAACGTTCTCGTCAAATCCCTTAAGATCTATAAATACGTGGAAATCAGGGAATGCTTTAAAGAAAAAATCAGGGTTGCTAAATGATCTAACAACTTTAGAATATTTTGACATCATTTTCTGTAAAGATGCAAGATCCTCCTTATTGTATCCAGATATTCTGTGACTTAGAAGATCATAAAGATAAAGAATTATATAATCAATAATTTCTCTAATATCCTTACTTTTTTTCTGATAGTCACGATTCCCGAGATATCTAAATTCCAGATACCCCTTTGGTATTTTAGTGAAATTTACCCCATAATACTTGTCGTTGGGAACTTTGTACATCTTAGGGTCTATCGTGCTTATATTCTCTAGCATAGAAAATCTATTGATCGGAACTACCCTTTTTATAGATTTTGCATACACGTTTCTTTCCCTATTACCAAATTTGGAATATATGAATGGCTCATCTAAACCCAGTATAAATTTAAGCTTATCCAGGTTCTCCATTCTGTCTTTTACGTCTCTTCTAAACTTATCAAAGCTAACTGAAAATTGGAAAGCACATCTATCAGTGGTCCACCCATTCTCGTCTATCCATTTTAAAGTCTTTATCAGTATGGTAATTGCCTCATTATATGGTAAAGGCCCTGTAATAAACTCCATCATTTTGCTCCCACCTGAATAATCCGGTTCTAGCTTAAAATTATTAGCATCAACCGGAATATTCGAATGGTATTTCTCAGATACCTCTACTTTTTTCTTTAAAAGCTTAGATAAAGATTCTGCTGCCCTACCTTTTAGAAGGTTGGTATAGAACTCAAACTCAAATCCTATAACAGAAGAACTAAGAGCATGTAGTTTATCAACATGTGTTCTATTATCCGACATCTACTAGTTGAACAAATATTTTTCCAGATAGTGCATCAACCTCATATGGGGTCACGGTTAATATATCTCCAGGTTTAACTCCTCCTGATTTTTTGCCAAGTCTGTCTTGTGGAACTAAAGCCATAAGGCCCAAAGATTCTATTTCAACTAAAGCCCCATTTTTTCTTTTGTGCTTAACTTTTGATTCGTAGATATCTGATGTTCCCTCCTTAATTCTATTTTCAAGGTCCTGGAGGATTATATTTCTTTCCAGTGGTTTATCGAGAGTAAGGGTTAGTCTGTTATTTTCTTTTATCTCTTTAACGTAGAATTCTACCTCGCTTCCAGGGGTAAGATCAGAAAGATAACTTTCGTCTTGGAACTCCGTCTTATGGATAAGTCCGGTATAAACACTGTCCCATTCAACAAATACACCAAAGTCTGATGTACCAGTAACATACCCTTTATATTTTTTAGTCAGATCAAGCTCTTGGATTTTCGAATCCATTATCTTATTTAGATACTTCTTATATGATACGATGAAGATGTCCTTAGCTGGAACGTAACCTTCAATCATTACATGAAGTGTCTTACCAATATAAGATTCGAAATCGGTTATCTTGTTAGCAGCTGCAAGAGATCCAGGTAGGAAACACTTAATTCCAGATAGATCGGCTATATAACCTCCTTTATTTACGCTAACAACCTTAACAAGATAAGCGCTGCTTTCTTTCTTAATCTGATCGAATAATTCAGCTCGAAGCGTGTGGATGTAATATTCAACAACAGACCCGTTAAAACCTCCGTTGACTTTTTTAACTCTTGCATTAACATCCTCACCGATATTAAATGTAATACCATCGATTCCCAGTTTGGTGGCATCTTTTAATTCCTTCTTGAGGTCGATATAAATTGTTTGTCCGGAACCGGTCTGAGCAAGCACCTTGTCAGAATATACATCCATGATTTTACATTTATAAACAGAACCTTCAACTAGATCCTTAGATCCCCCGTCTAGCATGTGGTATGTTGATTCGTATTTCTTATATAATTCTTCAGCGTAAGGCTCGTGACAATACACTTTAGATCCATCTAGAGCTTTAATTCTAGCATTAGGTTTAAATTTACCGGAAACGTTCCAGTCGAATTCTTCAGAATTTGGAAAATTCATATTTTTTTTAGTTTATGAGTGATTAAAAATACTGTTAATTATACTATATATCCATCATTAAGTTCCTTTAAAAGTACTCGCAGAAATATTTCTAAAAGACTGCAAAAACAAATGACGGAGCGGGGATAGGAGAGGGAGCAGCAGGGATCTGTCCAAAGTAAATAAATTTGACAGTAAGAAGGTGTGTCGCAAAAACAGCTGCTATAGCAGCAGAGGTTGCTTTTGCTGAAAGCTTACCTGCCTCATCTATTTTTTTAATCGCAGCGGATGGATTTACTTGATATTGTAAAAATGTTATCTCCGGAATGAATTTGGGATTTACCCCTACATTAAAAGCCTTCTTAAACCCCTTAGCTATTATAAATGGAAGCCCAGGGAAAACTATCTGGTAGGTATTCGGAATAGCTATGGTGGAAGGGGGAACTCCAGTTGCTCCCGAAAAAAGAGTCTGTGTTCCCGTTCCTATTATTGTCCAAAATAAAACTAGGGATCTTGCCATTATGGTATATGGATCCTTCTCTGAATCTATTATCATAGTAGCCAGCTGGTCTGTTACATTCTGGTTTATCTCGTCATCCTCTCCCTCTATTTTTTGAGATTCCGGTATATTTTGGGATCTCTTTATTTCTGCTATTGCTTTATCCTTAGCTGTTTTTTCTATGTAAGGTCTTGCTATCTCTAGCCAAGTCTTTAGCTCATAATCAGCATAGAGCTTTATAAGGATTCCTAGCTCCGAATTTATAGTAGCACTAAGGTTTTCATCGCTAGATCCCGTTACGGATCTGTATGCGTCACCTATTTGTCTATAATCTCCACCTTTACCGTATAACTTAACAAAATCTCTAATTAGCTCACCGTATGTAGTGTCAACTCCTTTCTTGTTTATGTCGGGTAAAAGATCATATCCAGTATTTCTGTACGATATTAATTTAAGAAGTCCTGGTAGATATGTGTATGCTTGCAGAGTTGATATAATCTCATTTATAGTACTCCCGAATATGGACAAAGGGATTCCATATCCCTCGGGTAATGTTAGATCGACTCTGGTTTTGTAATCAAAGATCTTATTTGACTTCGGTCCATCCTTTTGTTTAATAAAGAAAGTCTGACTAGAGTTAGCTATAATCTCATCATAATACTTAGGATCCACCTGAGGTAGAGTATCCACACTAGAAGGTGGCTCACTGGGTATAGATTGTTCTGCTTCAAAAGTGGCAGGATCGAAAAAAGATTTATCTTTCTTCTTATTACTGAACGATAATTTTTGCTGATCTGGGTCTTTAAGCATCATCTCCATTGCTTTACCAAAAGACTCCTTTAAAGCTCCTTTTGCTGAAATTACTTTAGGATCATTCTTGTTAAATAAAGCAGTTCCGGGCAAAGGTCTAGCTCTATTTGATAGTGCATCTAAATAAAGCTCTATCAGCTTGTCCGCATTTTTCTGTGGCGTTTTTTCTACCTTAGATGTTAGATAATCAGAGAAGCTATCTATAAATCCTTTCCAGTCAGCAGGCATAATTACTTAGTTTTTGAAACTTGACTTAAATGAATGTTATCAACCATAGTAGGGATTGGCGTCCCAGATGGACCCACTGGAGTTGGATGTGTGTGAGAATTAAATAGGGTTAAGAATGTATTGCCTTTAACTAATTTCTCAACAGCAGCTTCCCCTAATTCTATATTACTTGAATTTACAATAACTTTTTGCTTTCCCCCGCTTTTTTCCATTCTTATCTCATCGTCATTCATTTTAAGAACTATCCTCAGTTTTTCAGAATCCGTTCCACCATTTTGTGTGTCCAATTGTATAGTTGCATCTCCCAATTGGAACACTAGTCCATTCTTTCTTGTGTATATTAGCTTTAGTGTTCCGGGTTGTGCATCTCCATCATAAACTAAAGACTGTGTCCCATCGTAAGAATTATCCTCCTTTAATTCAGCCAGTAAATCTTGAGAAATTTCTTTGACATAATGAAAGTACATTTTATAGTAGTTGTTCTGTTCAAAATGTACAGCTACTATAGACCCTAATCTAGGTATAGAAAGGTTACCACTTCCGCTATCCGCTCCGAAAGAGAGACCCGAGATCTGCTCTGCCCACGGTAAATCTTCAACCGGTATATCGTCAAGAACGCCAAAGACAGAAATCTTGGCTCTCCCCCTGTAGAGAGGATCTTTTATGTCTACTATTTTTCCGAGGTAACTCTTTTCGCTATCCATAATTAATCATAATTAGTAGGATCCGGATTAAACTGTCCTAAACTAACATTATATTTTGTAGGTGGTTTTAGGTTCCCTAAATCTATAGGCCCATCTATTTTAAAATCATCAGTAACAGGGGGATAAACCTTTCCTATTTCTCCTCTGGATTTTGAACTTACAGAGGCTTTAGTTGGAGGATATACTGGGGTAGGTGTGCTATCGAATGTATTGGAAGGACTTCTTAATTCACCTCTGGATGATATTGCCACTTCCTCCTGGTAAACAGGTCCTCCCAAATTTTCGGATGATGAAGGGGCAGCATCAGAATAAACCTTAGTTTCCCCTAGTCCAGATGTCTGTGTGGGGTTTACTGGATAAACATTATCATTTCCCATATTTTTGGGAACTGGGGAATCTGTGTATACATCTTCACCTAAACCATTTCCATAAACTCTCTCAGGTACACCAAGATCAGTCCCAGGGACATTAGAATATACATCGTCATTAAAATCGGGGTAAACCCTGTCAGGAACACCTAAGTCCTTTCCGGGAACGTTTGCATAAACGTCACCTTCAGGGGAAGGGTAAACCCTATCAGGAGATCCAAGATCCGCTCCAGGAACAGTAGCATAAACGTCGACGTTAGGATCAGGATAAACCCTATCGGGAGATCCAAGATCCGCTCCAGGAACAGTATCATAAACATCACCATTAAGATCTGGATAAACTCTACCAGGAACACCCAATTCCTGTCCGGGTACCTGATTGTAAGCATCTCCTTCTGGCTCTGGATATACTCTTTCCGGCGATCCAAGATCTTGACCAGGAACATTGTTATAAGCATCACCTCCAGGGGAGGGATAAACTCTCTCAGTTACTCCTAGATCTTGTCCAGGAACATTAGTATAAGCGTCTCCGCTAGGCTTATTATAAACCCTTTGAGGTGGTCCTCCTAACCCTGTAGTTTGTGGATTTGGTAAGGTTGTTTCTCTTATACCTGCATTAACACCGTCTAACCCGTTTATGAAATTCTGAGCACTATTAAATGATAATTCTGCTAATATCTCAGAAGGATTAAAGCTATAAGCGTTACCTAATACTAATTTATTAAGTCCACTTAGATTTCCTGCTAAGTTAGCTACACCTTCATTTACCAGATCATTGAGAGAATTACTCACGAAATTGGTCAATAATTCTCCACCTATAGAAAGAGCTCCATCTACGCTTCCGGGATTTCTTTGGACCGAAGATCTAGCAGCATCCCAGCTATCACCAAGAACAAGGGGTTTACCGTCTTGTCTAATGTTTGGATATTGACTTCTCATTCTCACTCTACCGATGTGTATCTTAAATTTATTCGTAGATGCGTTAGCACTTGTTCCTATATTAAGATCGCTAGGTATTGGGGTACTTTCGGTAAAATCAAACTCGCAATTTTTACATTCAAAAACAATGACAGGTTTTATACCCGATTGGTCTTGTTGATTCTGGAGTAAAGAAAAATCATTATCCAACCCCGACTGATTTGCTATATTTCCAACAAAAGAGTTAAATGAGCTAGCCGGATTTGTTGAAGAAGATCCACCGTTGAAATTCTGATTTTGTTCTCCAGCTACAGTAGTGGCAACACCTAAATTACTTCCTGGATTATTTCCGGAAGCTAGAAGGGTAGAAACATTATCTATTGCCGTCAGTGCTGCTGATGATCCAATTAATCTTGATGTTTTAAAGAAATTTCTAATCTCTGATACGAAAATGTACATGGTAAATCTCCTAAGATTTCTAGGAAGTAATTCTCTCATGTTATCGTAATCGAATGTTGCCTGATTATAAAGATCAGCTAAAGCTGATATTCTTAAATTTAATGACTCCAGTGTAGTTATCTCTAAAGTCTTACCGGCTGCTCTCTGCGGATTAAACGAGCCTCCAGATTCTTCCGATTGATATCCCGGTCTAGCAACTTTAGCTAATTGATCCAGACCTGAAATTGATTGAAAAAACCAAGGAGAATTAGACAATATATTATCTAGGGTGTTCTTAAACTGCCTTAACATATCAGCTCTTTTAGGACCATAATCAAAATCAAATTCTCTTTGTTCTAGATAAGATGCTGCTGAATAGAATTGAACCATACCATCGGCAGAAGGGTTTCTGTAATCGTATTGAGGTTGAGAGAATGGATTGGAAGCTGCGAAAGCTCCCCCAGATTCAAAAAAATAACTTCTGTCCTTAAAAAGAGGACTAGGAGGAATACCATCTTCCGGACTTATAGGTAGTGTACCAAAGTCAAATACTATCTTAAATCCAAGGTATGTTGGATCCTCATAATTTCCCTGTTTAGATAATTTAAATCCCTTGAGAAATAAACTCCTCTCTCTATCGGTTGCTCCTAAAGACATAAGGTTATTTTATTTTTCATATTTATCCTAATTTCTAGAATTGTCCCGTTTGGATAGAAATAGGGAAAGCCTTCGGAATAGTTCCTGATGAGTTAGCAGTCCACGTTCTTTTAGATAGAGAAAGCTTCTGTCTCATCCCACCTGAAAATTTAGACCAATAAACCTCCATTCCAGTAACAACGTAATTTCCTGATAAGAAGTTATCTATAGTTGGATTGAGACCCGTATTCTTATCCTTATTGGAGAGATTACCAGAGTTTTGCTGTCTTAGACCTCCATCAAAAACATAGATAGAAACTGGTAAAACCATTCCCCTTATAATTCCGGGAAAATATGAGGAAAGTTCTACCTCCAGAGTCATTTTAGAAACATCGCTAATATTTATGGTATTCTGAACCGTAGCATGATAATAGTTCTGATGAACCCCATCATTTAAGTCCGGAAAATAATTCAGAACACCAAACCATTCTCTTCTTGTTTCATTTTTATATTCATTATCTCTGGCCCTTCCCTTCTGAAGAATAGCACCAGGTCTTACATTATCCGTTGTTTGGGTTTCTATCTCGTATTTAACGTACTTTCCATCCAAACTCTGCTCTTCTGCTTCCTCGTCATAAAATCCAACCTCGGTTATATAGCCAAACTCGTTAGTATTATTACCAGCTCTTGATGTTAGAGTATACCCATTTATGAAAAATGGAGTAACGCCAGCTCCTACTGCATTGGTTATTATCAGCGGAACTTTAGCTGAACTTGGAGTTGGGGTTCCGGGAATAGCTGAATCCATTTTTAGACCTCCATCCGTATATCCAGGAACAATAAGAACCTCCTGCTTAGGATCTCCATCGAAAGCAAATTGACTTCCCATGTTTACGAAGTTCAAGTTGTAATATGGATCTATCCAACAATCGAAAAAACTTTGCTCATCATCCTTGTAAGATCTAAGACAAACCTCCTGTATAAAGTCATAATAGGAATAATTGGGACATATCCATGTCATCGAATCATTAGTTGTTTTCTCATTTGTTGCAAATCCGAGATTCAACTCTTGAGAAACGTCAAGTAAAACATCTGCTGAATTCATTTTACTGAAAGATCTAATCTTGGGAGAATATAATCCTGGGATGTAGGCCTCAGCAACTATATGGAATCTAAATGTAGTTCCATTAGAATCTGTTCCGCTCGGTGAATATTTACTAGAAACATCTCCAGAAACGCTAAGAACTTTAAAATCCATCCTTAAAGGATTGTAGAAATCACCCGGAGATCTCATATATGTTGAAACTATATCACCATCCTTAGGATAGTTTACCGATATAAACACTGTTTCCAGTGGAGTAAATGAGAATCTTATTATAGGTAGAAATCCACTAAGATCCAGAGAAAAGGAATCCAAGTACTTAGATACGCTATATCCATTTATAGACATAAATGGTGAATTAAGACCAGTCGATTTATCCTGACCAGCACCAAGTTCTCTCTGCCTATCTGGGTTATCTGAACCGTTAGTTCTGTCGTTTTGGACTAGGTCGTCTAGCTTCATATTATTAAGAGCTAGAGTTACTATTTTAATAGAATCTACTGTCATTTAAAAAAAATTAGTTAGACGGTTTATTAGATCCTCCACCACCCGCATCTGGAGCAAAGATAAGGAAACCGTCTTTCTTAAGAATGGATCTTTGACTTGGCTGCATGACATTAGGTGGAAGAATCATCTCCGGTTGATTCTTAACTTTACTAGCTAAGAATTTTTTTCTACCATCAGAGACCTTGAATTTCTTCTGTTCTTGGTTTTTTCTGAATGCTTCATTCGGATTTGTATTGGTATTAGAAGATGCAGAAGCCTGATTTTTTATCTTTTTAACATCAAAAGATCTTTCGACAGTATTATCCGATGGAATAAGAATAAACCTACCTTCCTTCAAAGCGAATGGATTGCTTATCCCATTTATTTTTAAAAGAGATCCAACTTTGGCTTGATCTCCTAGTTTAATAGCAGCAATAAGATCAGGTCTCATCTGATAAATGTCCTTAACAAAAAAGAAATCGTCTATCTGTATATCTAAGTTATTATAGGTAATTGAAGATTTTGTTAAGTCCCAAATACCATATTTGCTAGAATCTAATCCTGGTTCGGGATTAAATACCGACTTGTTCTTTTTTAATGTGTCTATAAGTAAAAGTCCCATTAGAATTTATTTTTATTCCTCTGTATTTATAGGTCCAAGTTGTTCCTCCAGACCATATGTTGTATTGAAGGCATCCCCTTGCATATATTGATTAGCTAGATTTTCACTAAGAACATTCCCATTAACATCAGAGAATGCACTGAACGACTGAATGGATGAGGATGTTGATGCACTAGAAGAATATAATCTACCATCACCTCTATTAAACATGCTTTCTATTTCTCCTCTTTCTCTATCTCTTCCATGTTCTAAACTAAATGTTGCTTTTAATGTAGTCGGGAAATCGTCAGGTCCTAATACATCACCGAATTCTATTTTTACATTATTGCATATTAGATTCCCTATCATTGCTATAGGATTACATGGATTACCTATAGTTAGGTGCCATTCCCCAATAGGGGCTCCGGTAAGTAAACTAGCAGGAACCTGCCAATTATCAGTAAATTCTTTGGTAACTGATAATTTTAGAAGTCTAGAAAATCCAGTACCAAATTTAGAAGCAAGGTCTTTTACTTTTTCTAGATCCAGATTCTCAGTATTTAATTTTTCAAGTATCCCTCTAAGTTCAGATAAAGCGCTCTGAGAATCCGTAGCTGCATCAGTTCCCTCGCCAACTTCACCATTAGAAACTACCTCGTCCTGGGCCGAAACTGCATTACCTACAGGATTTACCAGCTTATCCCCGTACTTTAGAAGAAACTGCAATGGATTTCTGTAGAATGTAGCAAGACCCTCATCTCCTCCAGGAAACCCATAAGCAGGAAATGTAGACTTATATCTGGTTTCAGGAGTTAAGAAATTACCATAATTCGTACCTATCGACAGAAGATTAGCCATTATGTCCAGTATAGCAGCTTTAGTATTGACCTCACCAACCGAAGTTAATTCATACTCAAAAACAATATCAAGGGTCCCCGCGGTAAAGGATAAACCAACATCTCTAACTTTAGTATTTTGAACTACGTCGAGAGGTACCCAAATAAATTCGCTCATTACTCCAAGCGATCCATCCTTGGCTCTATCTCTAAGTTGTTGAAATCTTAGACCCTCTATAGTTTGATTATTCGGATCAAAAGCAACTGCTGTACCCTCCGCAATGCTGGATATCCCGGATGCGATATCCTCGCTACCTGTTGCCGCTCTAGCAGCAGCTGAAAACCATTGATAAGGTAAATCCTGGAAAAATCCTTTAGAGAATGCCTCGGTTTCTTTAGCTTGCTCTTGGCTTTTAGATCCCCAAGAAAGTCCAGTTGTAAATTGGATTAGACTGCTAAGAGTATTTCCAGTATTTCCGCCAAACCATGTAACAGCTTGAGCAACCGGTCTTCCTACACCCTCTTTAGAGTAAGAATCCGACTGCTTAACCGACTCGGGTATCGACATATTATCTAGTATTGGAGTGGTAAATCTTCGTAGAGTTATCATGTAATTATTAGGTATTGCTCCATAATATTTACAATATAAAAAATCTTTCCAGTAATATGGGGCAGATAATCCACCTACTATATCTTGCTCGAATGTTGAGGGTAATCCTAATATGTCATTGGTAAAATCATTAGAAACCCTTTCTAAATCTGCTGTTTGTCTTACCAAAAATCCAGCGGATGGGTTTTTAGACTTGAGAGAAGATACGTTTCTATTAAAATCTGCTGACTCCGATCTATAGTAGGCATCAACAAAATCATTCTCGTTATTTCCCAGAGAATAGAAAAGAAATTGCCCATATTTCCCAGGGTTTCTTTTCCCAGCTTCGTAAAATAAGCTTCTTGCGGTTGGCCCCTTAAAAGGATTTATTGAATTGAGATTACTATATCTCTCAACAATATCATTGGATGCTCCCTGCTGGAGCCTCTCTACATAATTAGCCGCATTTACTGGATTCCCTTGAGTTGGCATCTACCAATTAGTCTTTTTTTTAAAGATCGCTAATGGTATACTCTAAAGTTTCTGTGTGTTCTTCTAAAAACGTTTCCAGATTTTCTATGAACTCCTGGGATATGTTCTTATAGCACACAAGTATACCTTCACACTTTGTACTATATATTCCCTGAATTATTTTCTTACGAATGGTGTAGTTTATAATAAATTCAGATTCTCTAGTTAATGCCTCCGTGGTATATCCCAGATCTCTGATTATTTTAGAGATATCAACAACATATAAATATTGTCCCATCTCGGATCTTTTTTTAGCTTCCTTAGGGGAATACTTAGTTATATAAAAATCTACCTTAGTTCTCGACTGCATCGTCTCCATTAGATTCTAATGCTTCCCAATTTTTAGAATTTAAAAAATTTCCAAAAAATGAATATTCGTTATCTATTCCTCTATAAATGGGGAAGTCAGGATTAATATCTTCTCTAGCTCCTCTTTCTATCTCTTTTTTTATAGATTCATTTTTTATTCTCTGTAGGTTTTCTCTCTGAGTCTTTTTACCTTCCTCTATTCTTTCAGAAAAACTTTTCTTCTTAATAGAGTCCATAACTCCGAATTGCCTCATAAGCTTTCTTTTCTCTCTTCTTGAATTGCTCATAATCTATTATTATATCTCTACACTAAATCCTTTTGGTTTACCGAAAACTGAATCGTCCCTGTTATATAGATCCATTCCCACTACAAATTTAAAAAGCTTAAGGAAAAGAGCAGGTATGTATACGTCCTGTGCCTTAACCACGTCATTTGCGGGAATAAAATGGAAGCTAGATAATTCCTCCTGCTTAGATCCATCCGTCTCGGCTTCTCCTTTTTTAATTCCTGTAACATCTACAGCAAAACATGGGTACTCTTTTTCAACAAATTTTGTTCCTGTAACTGTTCCTAAGAAAAACCATCTATCGTTCTCATCAACTTCAAATCCGCCTTCCTCTAGGAGTTCTCTCTTTGCAGTACTTAGATAATCCGGATCTTCCTCCTCACAAGTACCTGTTATTAAGCTCATTGAATATCCGCCCTCTCTAAAAAGATTTCTTTCTTTTAGTACTCCAATCATTAAGGGTAGTCCTCTATCGTCGGATATAAAGGGAAGAACCATTACTGTCTCGACAGTAGATACTATTCCAGGCTTACCCCCTCTTTCGACAACGTTGAATTTTGGAGCTTCGTATAGGATCTTATCCTCGTTTTCCTCTCTCATTGTTTGTTATTGCTGTTTCTATTTGTTGTTGCTGGTTTTTTCTTTTCCTCTAAAGAATAATAATTAGATCTGATAGATTGGGCCAAAGATGCTTTAATATCTTCTATATCAACACCATCTAAAACAAATTCTATAATCTCTCTATCAGCATCTTCAAAGGAAGTAGAAAGAACACCATAAAGCTCCTTAGATGGAAGATTTAATTTAAGCTTAATCGAAACCTCAACTAAATTTTTCTTCTGCTTTCTAAGTAGCTTATATATCGGGGAATCCTCATTGGAATTTTTCGAATGGTCGTCATATACAATAGCAGTTACGGTCGAATCTCTTTTAGAAGGGGGTTGGCTAACCATCGGCGGTTCCGGATGATGAATTTTAGGCTGAGCTGGAAAGTAAACAAGATACTCGTCCAATAAATCCATATTGATTCTCCTACCACTGGAGAATTCTATAAAAATAGAATCTCCATTAGAAACAGCATTTTTATAATTCTCCGTAGCTGAAAGATTTTCACCTTTAATCCACTGAAATTCCATGGATTTAAATTTATCTCTTATCTCCTCTACTGTTTGGTCTGTTATGTCCATTTTTAGACTTTTTTTAGGTTCCCTGTTAAAAAAAGACAGAATTTTTCTCATCTTTACTTCGTTTTAGATTTTTTCTGGTCTTTTGTTTCCAACGAGATCTGATTAAATCCTAAACTTTTATAATATCTTAAGTGACTTGGCAAATCTTTAAGTATAATCCAACTAGATTCCCCCTTAGACTTAGAAGTTTTCTTTCTATTATCATATTGCCAAACCTCTACTATATTATCTAAGATAGGATCCGTGTGTCTTTTTAATTCAATCACAGTAAATCCTTTTGTCTTAGACATTGTTATTATATCACCATGATTTAATTCAAAATCATTATTCAGATCCATAAATATTTGTATTGGAAACCCGGTAAAATGTTTCTATTAATAATCAGATGATATTCTTCTTAGTCTTTCGTCACTTAAAAACTGGGAAAGAATCTTTCTAAGATCCTTTATGTGATAAGATTCTTCTCTAGAAGAATTTCTTACGCTCTCCTCACTAGATTCATACCTATCCTTATCGTGGTTATTGTTTGTATCCACGTAGTATGACAGAAGACTTTCTCTGTCAGAATTTCTATCCAGATCCAGAGGTTTTCTTAGTAGGTATCTCAGATAAGGATTTTCTTCAAAATCATCTATCTGGCATTCGATCTCCTTTGTAAAAAGATCTGGCATCTTCGAGATCATTAAAATCCCATCCTTGTTGCCAGATAGCTCTATACCAGGATCCCCTATAATTTTATCCTTATATAAGCTGATCTTACCTATTATATCTGCTGAGTTCCTCTTTTTTACATTAGCACATATATTGTTGTCTAGATAGATCTCATATTCATTCTCTCCGATTTTATTTACCTCAGTGACTGTTAATTCAAATCCGATAGCCTCTAGAAAATTTTCCAGATCATCTTTTACTGATTCGATTCTTCTGTCATCTTTTTCCTCACCATCTGTTCTGATATCATCAAAATTCTCTATGAAGTCCTCCAGTTTTTCTCTGTTTCCTGGAATGTTTATCCATCTACATTCTGGATGGATCGTTATTGTAATTATATCTTCCTCCGCATCTTTAATATCAACGGAATCTTTGGGTATCCATATATCATCCACTATGTTACCGTGTTCGTCGCAATAACATATTCTTACCGAGGTAGGTGTTTCCTCTATTGCAGATATTTTAAAAGACGGGTAATCCTCTAAATCTATGCAGTTTTGTGCAGATATTTCATATCCGTCATCTATAAAATTCTTTACCCCTGGAACCTTATAGAAATCTTCCTGATTTATATTGTCAGACTCATTTAGAGAAAACTCTGAAAAATTTAAGATCTTCATAATTAATATTTGCTATCAGTTCCAAAATAAACAGTAACATCAAAGTTTCTAGGCTCTGTTGATTTGTTCATATTAATTTCTATCCTTTCCGGATATGTTGGGATGATGACCTCCCCCTGTTCTGCTTTAAGCTGACTATAATCTATAGTTTTTCCTGGGATCAATTCAATATCAAATTCTTTAGGATAATCATTTGGATAGTCATCTACTTCAAATTCTAGTTCAACCGAATCAACAGAGAATATAAGATCTTCGATTCCCCCTTTTTTGAAAATAAATCTAACGGAGTATTCTACATAAACTTTAGCATTCGTTATATCATCGTACTCTTCCGGTGTGTTATGTATGTCTATGTTAATATACTTAATTTCATCCCCAAATTTAAAATCATTTTGGTTTGCCCCTTTGTTTCCATCCTGAAAAGAATTATAATCGTATATTCTTGCCATTTTTATTGTTTTAGAGTATATATCCGGAAATGATTTTTTCGTAGGTTAAATATATAGATTATACACTTCTCAATTTAAAAAGATGAAGAATTTTAATCCATTGTGGTTTATACAGGATCCGATAGATCCCGAGCACAAAGAATACATTCTGCTAGACTATCTTAAGTCTCTTACTAAAAAGCTAAATGCAAAGACATCATATTCAGTACTTAGAGAAATATCTAGGATAGTAAAAATATTAAATGACTTCCGGGAAAAAAAATCTATAAACCCAGATATTCTAAAGATCCTAAAAAAGGAAGATCTAAAAAATTTAGAAAACTTTGATTTTAAAAACCTTGATGATGAATTAAAATCCATTGTGGAGGAAATAATAGAATCATCCCTTCATACATTGTATGATTATTCGGAGATTTGTTTAGAAATATTAAAAGAAGAGGAATCAAAGATTAAAATTTTTAGGGTGGAGCCAGAATCTTTATTAAATCCGGATAAATCTAATTCTGGAATATTAATTATAAGAAATATGGTCACCGATGCAATTGAAGCATATAGATGGCAGGGATCGGTTATATTAAAAACACAGGATGGTGATAAGGAGGTATGTATAATGAAGAGAATTCCTCTTAAAAACCGTGTATTTTCAATAAATTATGAGTACATATATCATGAGATTTTAGAGGAATCTGCACACGAGAAAAAAAAATCACCGGATCTTTATGTTATAGAAATATACGAGAATTACAACGAAAACTCTGAAATTCTAAAAATGGCAAAAGAGAAATTTATAGAAAAAATATCATGAAAAAGGGATCCTATTGGATCCCTTTTAATTGTAAATAATGATATTAGAAATCTCCTATCTTCTTTATGTAATTATCCCCAGTATAAAGGGATCCATGATTTTCAGATTCACTAGTATCCATATTAAATACGTTTCCGAAAGACCCAGCATCTGCCATAAATTTTCCATCTGGTGACGATGTTCTATATCCAGGTACATCCATCTTAGATGTATGTCCAAATACAGAATCAGCATACCCAACAAAATCAAAAGCTGGTTGTCTTTGTATGGTTGACAATCCGGTTTTTTCTCTCTGCTCCTTTTGATTTTCCGGAGCGAATGGTTTATAGGTATCGTCATGGACCTTTCCTAAGAATTGCTTGTAGTCCAATATTTCTCTTTTTCCAACGTTTTGTACGTCCATATCTTTTAATTTTTTATTTAGAAGCTCCGGATAATAATCCTCCCCATATAGCACTTAGAGTATCCATCATTCCGCCACCAGATTCTCCTTTTCCTGGAACCGATTCTTTTTTTACCTTAGTCGGGTACATCTTAGCAGCTTGTTGTACAAGTGCACTATCTACTGCTCTTTTGTCCTCTGGATCTAGTTTAGAAAGGGCTCCGGATAATAGTTTTTCTCCCCCTAATGCAGCTATGAAAAATGCTTCTAATCTTTCCTGTCCAATTTCGCTTTGTAAACCCTCTCTTACTGTAGAAGCTAACCATCCGTTAGGATCTATACCAAATGGCTCAAATAGTGAATCTAGACCCTTTCTTTGAATGTATTCCTGACAAGCCTGAGCTAACTTAGGAGCTAAATATTCAGCATTAGCTTTTTCTCCAGTCATTAACCCCGGGATATCCTTTACCGGAATTGCATCAACAAGCTCCTGTATGATAATAGAAAATTTAGAATCTTCCAAAATCCCTATTTTCTCCATTAGGATAGCAGCTATCTTCTGCTTTAGTGTTTTAATAAATCCCTCACCCATAAAAGGAAGAACTTTACCGAATAGTATTTCACTCATCGATAACTCCTCGTTTATGTGCTCAAATTCATCTAGCTTAACTATTTTGGTCATTTCAGAATTTTATTTCTAGTATATATCCAACTAAGATTTCTATTTTAATCTAAGCTATTGAGAGAAATAATTCTACCGCTTTATATCTATATGCTATCCTATCCTGCTTTATCTCTGGATTTTTAAGAGCCTCTTTTTTCCTATTGACTATACTATCAGGAAGAATAGGACCAAAGGTGTCCTTTAGTATTTTTTTATCCGTCCTCCATTCCAAGGGAAGATGCATGGCGAATCTAACTATATCCAAATTAAGAAAGGGATTTCTAAGCTCCAATGTGTGAGCCATTGACATCTTGTCAAGCCTAGGAAGGTGGTAGAAAGTAAGTTCTTCGAATATGTCGGATTTCTGGGAGTCATATTCATGAATTCTCGAATATCCACCAAATAGTTCATCAGAACCATCACCACTAAGAACTATTCTATAGTCGCTATTTTTTCTAATAGCCTCGAAAAGATGATATTGCGGTATTACCGATCCCAGGTCTATCGGACTTTCGTTCCATTTAGCGTATATAAGAGCGTTTTTTTCGCTATCCATAGAATAGTCTAGAAAATTAGTTTTAACGTCTAAATGGGCTTCTAAATCACTAACAAACTGGGTTTCTCCATTCTCTATACTAAACCATTTAACATCAGCATCCATTCCTTTTAGAAGTCCAGCTATTATTGCAGAATCAAGTCCTCCCGATACAAGTAAAGATATCGGATAATCTTTAGAAACCAATCGGTTCTCTATACTCTCGACCATCTTGTCCCATAGCCATTCCATGTGATCTTCATATGATGCTTCTTTTAGCTCCGGGATTGAGGTTTCCCATATTCTGTAGTACCCATTATAAACTTTAGTGAATAAGGGGGAGCTTATGTTGTGCATATAAATGCTATTGGGGAGAACCCTTTTGATGTTGGTATAAGGAGTTCTTTCGTCCTTATTATATCCCCATTTTCTTACTGAGCTAATATACGATTCATCTATATTAGAATTTTGTGTGTATAGCCCCTTTATCTCCGAACAGATCTCTCCTAGCTCGTTACGATATAGTGACTTTTTACCAAGAGGATCTGTGAAGTAAATAACGTCCCCTGTTTTGGAGTCATATATTACTATTGCCCAAAATCCGTCCCATTTAACTATGTGGGGGATATACATTGCACAGAAAAATTCCAGATTAGAAGCTCCTTTATATGGAGAAAATAGATTTATTAAGTACTCAGTGTCTGATCCAAATCTATCTCGGTCATAATTAAATATCTCCCCGTTGAACATGAGATATATCCCATCCGATATCTCAATTGGCTGGCTCCATTCGTCACCATCAGAAGTCTGTATTGGTAATCGATGATGGCAAAGTGTTACCCCTCCAAAATCTACATCACTTCTTTCTATTCCTCTGTGCTTTATCGAGTCAAGTATTTCTGGGGTTTTACCTGCCCCTGTAGTTAAAATTATTCCACACATTTTATTCTGTTGTATTTATAAAATCAAATAGGTTATCAATCTCTCTTAGTCCATCCGAATCAAATGTGTTATTGACAGTAAAAACCCTAAATATTCCTCTTCTTTCTAATTCGCTAAAAACCATTTCAAAGCATTCGGATTCGCCATCATCGGAATCGGCAAAGTCCCATTGATCTTTATCCCTATTCGAACGATCCGGGTTTTTACCATTAATTCTAATTATATAAATTCCGTCCAGGAGATTATTTTTTTCGATATAATCAATCTGACTTATGAGATCGTCCTTAGTAATTCTATTCTCGTATAATCCCCAGGCTAATACTGTGACTATTCCTCTATCGTGAATAAAATCCGGGAATTCAAAAGAAAACTCCTTAGCTAATTGGAGAAGCATCAATTCCTTTCCCATAGAAAAAGAATGAGCCTCCCTATTATCACTACTTTTTAATCCAAGAAGATTAAAGTAACTCCCAAAGTTAAATTGAAAACGCTGGATGTTATATTTTTTAGATACGTAATTGCTTAAATAGGTTTTACCACTATTTCTAGCACCCTCAAATACATAAATCATAAAAATTATATTGCAGAAACCTTTATAGATTTCATCTAGCAAATATAATAAAGATAAACGGGACTAAAAAATTAGCTGACGTCTACGCATTTACCGAATTTAGACTGAGGTACCTTTTCAAAAGAGTTTGCATTCATCCTTTTTACGTGTGAATTTATTATTGGATAAATCTCACAAGCAATATATTTGCAATTAGATGAAAGCGTACTTTTTCCAAGATCGTCGTCATCATCCATGTCTATAAGATACTTAAATCCTGGCAAGTCCTTAGTAGGATCCTTTAGAATTAATTTTTTTACCTTATCTATTAAAGATTTTATTCCGGATTTTGTAGTCACATCTCGAAGAGTTATTCCGGTACTATTATAAGAAAGCATCTCATCTACTCCAGAGAAACCTCCAGTCTTAAGGAATATAATAGAATCGTTAGCTATTCTTTTAGCCGTAACCTCGCCTAAAACATGATCATGTATCCATTTAACACAGCTTATAAATTTCTTTCCATCAAAAGAGACTGCACTAGAAATCATAATGAGAAAATCGTTGACTGCACAAAAATCTTCAGCTCCTAGGTCTGGGGATTTTTCTCCTTTCTGCAAAGCTATATTAAACGCCTTGGTAATATTTCCTTTTAGATCATCAAAATCAATATAGGGTATGCTTTTATTTAGGATTGAGGAGTCCATCAATTCATATGCTGTTGCTAGATCAGAATCCCCTCTCTTTTTAATAATCGATCTAATCGTCTGGTATCTTTCATCACCTTTGACCTTGCCAAAGCTTTTCCACGATTTCATATAATCAGATAAAAAGTCCGAGGCATCCTCAGAATTAAATGATTTTGCTTGTCTGACAACGGACCATTTTTCCCAATTGCTTGGTCTTTTCAAAGAAGAGTATTTACTTTTAATAGGATATAGTCCGCCATCATAAAAGAAGTATCCATATTCTTTAGCAGATTCTCCTACCTTATCTATTGCTTTTGTCCATGCACTTACGAACCCTGGGGTATATGAGGATTTCAGAGTTCCGTCAGTCTTAACAAAATCGTCAGATTCTATCTTCATACCATAAACGGTCCTAAGTTTTTTTGCTAATTCCTTAACACTAGATCCAGGAGATTTTTTAGAAGATGTTCCTTTAGATGATCCCTCTGTGCTAGGAGCAGCGGAAGCTGTTTTATATTGAGATGAAAGCTCCTTCTCAAATTCTGAATTGTTTATAACGATCTTGCTTTCATTAATCGATATAAAATAATCCATACTCATCACGTTATCCTGATATCCATAGAATTCGGACTCATTGGTCTTTGATCTAATTATTTCTAAAGAACTCTCGATCGCTTTCTTGTCTTTTGCTTGAACCCAATCTGAGGCTAAAATTGAATCCAGGAGAGCCTTATCAAGCTGACCGTTTGCATTTTTATTTCCCGATAGTTTTTGAAGACTGGCTACTACAGCAGTAGTCGCTGGACCGTAAATACCATTGGGACCTTTTTTAGATTTAATAAGTTTATCCGCAGATGGAATACCGTGGCACAAAGCAAGCTGAATAGAATATATCAAATTACTCCCTTTTATTTTAGGGTTAGTATCTCTGTCCCCTCTTTTTAGTGGGAATAAAGATTTAAGAAATGTGCTCTCCTCCACTTCGTGCTGATCTAAGATTTCTTTATATGCGATCTCATATTGGGATTTTGCTCTAGTAAGTAGATCCAAAGCCTCGGTTGCAAGCTCTGTTACATCGGAATAGAGTTTATAAACCTCTTCGTCATCTTCTAAAGATTGGAGTGATCTATTAGCAGCCTGCAAAAGAGCATCATTAAATTCAGTTTGATATTTAGTTAGCTGCTTTTCTAATTCATCTAAAGATTTTTTGTCTTTTTCTCCGAATCCAGATCTAGTTATATCCAATACTTTTCTTTTCTCGTCAAGATCTATGAAAGTTCTTTTCCAATCTCTTCCGTATCCATTTTTTTGATCCTTTCCCTCTGCAGAAGTAATAAGGTTGGTTAATAGTTTTTTAATCTTTTCTATTCTTCCTCTGTATCCAACTAAAATAGATTCATTAATATCATCATAGTAATCATATAGATCAGACTCATTGGCAGCTTTAAGCTTAGTTTCTTCCTCTGCTTGCTTTGCTATATTATCTATGATGTTCTGTAACTTAGTAGGGGATATCTTAAATCCTTTAATAATCGTCTCTCCCTTTTCCTTGCTTATCTCAGCTATTCTTTCTAAAGCATCACATAGCTTTTTTAAACACTCAAGATATAGTCTTTTAGCTTCAGCGTATTTGGCATTAACCAATTCATTATCGTCAGCATAATCAAGAAGTTTAGCCGTCATCTGTTTAACACTATCAGAATTAGCAATATCAGATAACTTAACTCTAATAACATCAGGATTTCTATCCCTCTTAGGAGCAAGATCAAAAGTTAATACCTTAAAAACATTAAGAGCATTGTCAGCTAGCTTGCTTGCTAGAGAATCTACTTTCTCGTTTTCGAATAGTTTTGTATAGTGACCTTCGAATATTCTGCTAGCTACTAGATTATTTAAATAAGGATTTTTCATATATTCTTTTAGTATATATTGGTTGATTTTTTAGTGGTACCAGCTTTCTTAATTTCTGCAGATAATAATTTCATCATGTTGGAGATCTCCAAATAAAGAGCTGCTTGCTTATCTATGCTCTTAACCTCCGAATTAATATCGCCTGGTTTTTTTTCATTTTTGGCAACACTTATTTCATCAAACTTTTTAGCAAGATCTAGCTTTATCTGTTGGACTTTAGTTTTCTCACTATCGTCCTCGTTCATAAAATCATAAAAACTAAGCATTTTTCCTAGATATAGTTATTTTTGATCTAAGATCTCTAATTTGATCCATATATTTTTCCCTGATTTCCTTAAGCATTTTACCTAGTTCATCCCTTTTGATCTCATCATTGCTAAACATCAAGTTAGCTGATTCTTTCTCCATTTCCATCTGGACATACAGATCATTCCTTTGTCTAAGAAGGTATGAGGTTACCTCTTTCCTTTCCTTTGTATCTAAATCCTCCACTTCCTTAGTAAAATCACTTAGAGACATCGAAATATAAAGATCCAATGCAGCGTCGCTGAAACCGCTCTTGCTCGTCTTAGAATCCTGAGTGAATTGTGCCTTTTTCTGTCCAGCCAAGAGATCACCATATTTTTCTTTAAATTCAATATCCTTCTCCCTAGCTTTCATAACAGCTTCTTTATATTTAGAATAAAGAGATCCTGAAAGATCAACATTAGCTAGCTGTTTAGATCTTTTTAGCATATCATCAGCAACCTCTGCATCAATCTTTGTTTTATTAACTTCCCAATAACTCTGAAGCTTCCTGCTATCTGCTATTTCTTTTTTGACCTTAACCATCAAATGATCTATCTTTTTAACATGGGCTTTTTTCATGTCCTCGATTAACTGACGATTTCTCTGGATGTACCGGTCTATTTTTTTAATCTCTGCAGGATCTGATTTAGTTTGAGCTCTCTGTAGTTCCAACTTATCAATCTCCTCGACAATCTTCTCCCATTCATCTACATAGTCAGTTTCTGCTGATCTATATTCGCTCAAAAGATCTTCAATTCTTGAAAGAACCCCACCAAAATTAGTACTAAACCATGTTTTGATCTTATCAAAAACATTAGCTTCGTTCAAGCTATCCCAATCTTTAAATTTAAGTAATGTCATATTAAGAGAATTAATTTTCTGATATTTTTCTCATAGCCTCTTCTATAGATTGAGGGGTAACTTGGGAAGACCCAAATAGATCAGAGATAATTTTCTTTGTACCCGAATTTGCGTCTTCGCCATCCAATATACTCTGATTTATTTTATCTGCCAATTGGGTAAATTCTGATTCTTTACCTAATTTTCTATCTATTTCTTTCTCTGTTTTACCTAGATTTCTAAGAGTGTTAAGAAGATTTATTTTCGAATCAAGAGCTGAACAAATTTCTAGAAGGTCAATCTTAATCGATTCAGCATATTTAGATTCTTTTTTACCAGCAGAAGCATTCCCGGAAACTCTCGATTTGAATTTACTTAATTTTCTTTCTAAATCAGATCTAAGATCTGCAATCTCTTTTGTTAGCTCATTTTTTCTGGTTATAATGTCCTTATATTTTCTTCCAGAAACTTTTTTCTTCTCTTCCTGTGGATCTAGAGATAGATCCTCCGGCTCTCCTTCTGAAGTTCCCTTCTTTTCTGCATTCTTTTCTGCATTATCTTTCATTTGAGCAGCCTTAGCATCTGCTTCTTCTTTAGCCTTCTTTACCTTTGCTTCGTATTCACCAAGCTCGGACTTATCTTCGATTCTCTGAGAAGCTAATTTATATTCAAGTTCGGCTATAGCTATTTCATCCTCAGCATATCCAGCTTCTAGGTATTCCTTTCTTCTAGCATTACCATCTACTATTTTTCTTGCAACATCTTTTGATTTTTCAAGCTTAAGTTTTTGTGCTTTAACATAAGCATCCATTTGTTTAGCTTTTAGC
>JACCDQ011537199.1_pt1 | contig 23794 bp, 23 predicted proteins | sample 7446031 | NCBI WGS metagenome assembly JACCDQ01 (sample SAMN15323442, study PRJNA562643) | freshwater metagenome | isolation source: river surface water | place: USA:Blue River Watershed | collected 2017-08-17 | reverse complement strand
CAATTTCATTGTTCATGAAGAGAGTGTGGCCTTGGAAGGCAGCATCAGTGCGGAACACGGGATTGGTCGTATGCATGTCGAGCGACTTGAACGCTTCAAGCCCGCTTTGGACATCCAGATGATGCGCCATATCAAGCAGACGTTTGATCCATACAATCTTATGAATCCAGGAAAAATACTCAAAGCTTGAAGGTATTGCTTGCTGGCTCTTGATGAACTGATTCACACAAGATGATCGACCACTTAGACCATTTGGTGCTCACGACTGCTCGCCCGGTCGAGTGTATTGATTTTTATACACGCGTCCTGGGCATGGCGCTTGAGACTTTTGAGGGTGGTACGCCCCCCGTCCAGCGCACAGCATTCAAGTTTGGGAGTCAGAAAATAAACTTGCACGTACAGGGTTCAGAATTTGAGCCCAAGGCGCATTTGCCTGTGCCGGGCAGTCAAGACCTTTGCTTCATAGCTTCAATTACCATGGAGCAGATCGTCAACAGATTAACCGAGCAATGCTGGCCGGTCATCGAAGGCCCCATCCAGCGCACTGGAGCAACATGCAAGATCTTGTCCGTGTATGTGCGGGATCCAGATTTCAACTTGATTGAAATATCTGTGCAGCTGTAATCCCCCACCATGGCCATCAGTATCTAAAGTGCTGCGCTCTTTCAAAGCGAGAAAGCTTCAGAATTTTATTTTGCCCCCCAAGATACAGAGTACCCTGGGGGAACGCTTTAAATACCCTTGTTGTTAGGGTTCGCATAAATATCCCGGACAGCGTCGGTCATCGGGAAATTCAAATTAACACCTTTTGGTGGGACAGGTTTGGTAAACCATTTCATGTAAAGCGCTTCCATTTCGCCAGACTTCATCAACTTGGTCATGGTTTGATCGACAATGGACTTGAATTCGGGATCATTCTTACGGAAGAAAAACCCATAAGGTTCTGTGCGCAGACGTTCTTTCAAGATGACGTATTCGCCAGGGTTTGTTGAAGTTGCTGCCAAGCCGGCCAACTGCACATCGTCCAAAATCAGCGCTTGCGCTCTGCCGCTCTGCAGCAAAAGGAAGGTATCAGCACTGTCTTTCGCGCTAATCTCAGCAAATTCGGCCTTTTCGTTACGACGGTAAGCACGCAACAACTGAATGGAGGTACTTCCAGCCACGGTGGCTACCGTTTTACCCTCCAGGTCGGCAAAACTTGTGATACCGGAGGCCTTCTTGACCATGGCACCTACGCCAGCCACGAAGTGCGAAGGAGCAAATTCAACTTGCTGTCCGCGTGCAATCGTATTGGTTGTGGTACTGCACTCCAAATCAACAGTGCCGTTCTGAACCAACGGAATCCGATTGGTGGGCGTCACCATGGTGTACTGGACTTTCAAATTCGGCATGCTCAGCTTCGCCTTGACCGCCTGAACTACTTTGTCACAAAGGTCAGCCGAAAAACCAATCGGGTCACTTTCGGACGAATTTTTATAAGAAAAGGGAAATGATGCATCACGGCCGCCTAATTGAATGACCCCAGATTCCTTGATTTTCTGAAGAGTTGGCACTTGCCCAAATGCTGCTGATGAGAGCAGTACACCGAACAAAGTACAAATCGCAAAATTAGCTGGCTTCATGATGGATCCATGAGTTGTTGATATTCACAGATTCTCATAGCTTGGACCAGATTCAGGAAATGATGAATTCTGATTCGTGCATCACTTTTCGTAATCCCTAAAAATCCATAGCCAGTTCGGATCTATTGACGATCAGATCCAATCGCACCTAGGCAGGCGCTAACGCGCATTTGCAGTCAACTGCAAGTATTAGCTTGTCAGACAAGGACAAATCTGAATCAGTGAACCCCTCAGAGTCAGGCAGTTTTTCCTTGTCACGAATCAATCAATAGTGATGTTTCGACGCTTCACAACATCCTTATACACACGATATTCATCAGAAATCTGTTTTGCAAATGCCTCTGGACTATTTCCAATAACCAAGGATCCCGTATCTTCAATTTTTTTCTTCACACTCGGATCAGCGAGTACCTTGACCAATGCACCATTGATGGCATTGGTAAGTTCTTTGGGCATCCCCTTGGGACCGAGTACGCCATAGAAAGCCATCCTATTGAGCTCAGGCATTCCAGCCTCGGCAAAAGTAGGAACATTAGGAAGCACATCCAGACGTCGGGGTGCGGCCAGAACCAGCGGAATCAATTTGCCACTCTTGATGAAGGGAAGGATTGAAGGAATCTGATCCAGGGTCATGTCCACTTGGCCTGCCACCGTATCCGACAATGCCGGGCCTGCGCCACGATAGGGAATGTGCGTCATGAAGGTGCCTGTCGAACCCTTGAACATCTCCATCATCAGATGCTGAATTCCGCCCAAGCCTGACGAGGAGTAGGAGTATTTGCCGGGAGAGCGACGCAATTCAACCAAAGCCGATTTGAGATCATGTCCTGGGAAATTACGCGTCACAGCGATCACACTGGGTGTGGCTGCAAGGTTGATGATGGGCGTGTAATCTGTGAGAGTGTTGTACGGAATTTTTGGATTGACCGCAGGATTGGTAGCTACGGTCGAGACAGTGGCAATGCACAACGTGTAGCCGTCAGGAGCAGAACGCATCATTTCCATGGCGCCGATGGTCCCTCCTCCACCTGCACGGTTATCGACAATCACGGGCTGTCCGAGAATTTTCGACATAGGATCGGAAATAGTGCGTGCCACCAGATCGGTTGTTCCCCCAGGTGCAAAAGGAACAATCAGGCGAATCGGCTTGTTCGGATAGCCACCACTTTGCGCCAGACTTGGCATAACAGACAAGCCCGTCGTAGCGGCAAGAGCAACGGCGATCAGGGTTCGACGACTCAACATTTCATGTACTCCTATGCTTGATAAATCTTTTCCAACAGAACTTCAACCGGATGCCTGAGCCGTTTACCCGACAATCTTTCGGCTTGGCAGCGACAGGAATACCCATCAGCCAACAGCTCACGCGACCCAACCTGGTTTGACTGTTCAACCAACGGCCCCCAGGATTGAGCGTAGATCGCCCTGGAAGTCTCAATGTTGCGAGCTTCATGGCCGTAAGTTCCGGCCATCCCGCAGCACCCGCTGGCAGGCATTTCAACGTGGAGACCGACCTTCGCAAAGACCTCTGCCCAAAGGACGGAACTCGCTGGCGCATTGGTTTTTTCTGTGCAATGTGGCAACAGCTTAAAACTCAAATGGTTATCTACCCCAATGTCGGGCAGTGCCTTTAACAGCCATTCCTGTGGCAGCAACACCTCTGGACAGTCACTGCCATCCATGACTTTCCGATACTCTTGTCGGAACACCAGTGTCATCGCGGGGTCCAGCCCGACAAGTGGAACGCCACTGGCAGCCAAGGCCTTCAACATTGCGGCCTGGCGGGAGGCGATTTTTTCAAAACTGGAAAGGAAACCCTGCACATGCAGCGGCTTTCCATTGGGCAAGTACGGGGCAACCATGACGGTATGCCCCGTTCGCACGGCCAACTCAATGAAGGCCATCCACACGGGCGTATCAAACCAACGGGTGAATGCGTCCGGTATCAAGATGACACAACGGTTTCGTTGCTCGTTGGTCAGTGCATCCAAATTTTGGACTGAAGCCAATTGAACATTGAGCTTTTTGAGCTGTGGGCTGATGTCTATCCCTGAAAGAAGTGGACTATCCACCATGCCGACCTGCTTATGCAGCAGCTCCTTGAACCTTGGACTGGTCATCAGAGCGTTATAGGCCGCCGGGAACCTGGCCATGAATGGAACTGTGAATTCCAGCGATCCAATCAGATAGTCCCTCAGAGGCCTCAGGTAACGCGCGTGGTACAGCTCCAAAAAGCGAGCGCGGAAATCAGGAACACTGACCTTGACAGGACATTGACCTGCACACGCCTTACAGGACAGACATCCTGACATAGCTTCATAAACTTCATGGGAAAAATCTCCCTCAGGGCCGTGTGCACCCAGTGAATTTTTCAAACGCAGTGGTAGGGTAATCAAGAATCCCCATAGCCCCCTGGGAGCGTTGAGAACGTCGCCTCCAGCTTGGGTTTGCAGAAAAAGCCACTCGCGCAGCAGCGAAGCACGACCTTTAGGGGAGTGCCTGCGCTCTCGGGTTCCCTTCCATGACGGGCACATGGCGTCATCGGGGTCAAAGTTGTAGCACGCCCCATTGCCATTGCAATGCATGGCTGTTCCATAACTTTGCCAAACCCGCTCGTCGATCACGCGATCACTGTCTGCCCTCAATGGAACGCCATCGACCTTGAGCAGCTGCGCATCATCGATATTTGCTGGGGTGGCAATCTTGCCGGGGTTGAGTTGATTGCGGGGGTCAAATGCCGCCTTGATCGATTGGAGTGCAGGGTACAGAGGGCCAAAATATTTGGGCACATATTCCGAACGAACGCCCTTTCCATGCTCACCCCAGATCAAGCCACCATGCTTTTGCGTCAGATCGGCCACCGCATCTGAGACGACCCGGATCATGGCCGCATGCGCTGGATCTTTCAGGTCCAGTGCTGGACGAACATGGAGAACCCCGGCATCCACATGACCGAACATGCCGTAACTCAGTCCCAAGCCATCCAGCAATTCACGAAACTCCGCGATGTATTCGGGAAGTTTTTCTGGTGGTACTGCCGTGTCCTCCACGAAAGGCTGGGGGCGCACCTCACCCTGCACATTGCCCAATAAACCGACAGATCGTTTGCGCATCGTGTACACACGCTCAACCGCCTCGTGACCGGCCGCCACTGTGCATCCTAGTCGGTGGACGCTCGCATCGCTGCGCAGATGCTCCACGAAAGCCTTGACGCGAGCATCAACAGCCTGCGGATCATCGCCGCAGAACTCCACTAGATTGATGCCTCGCGTCTGAGCACCCTTTTCATTTTCAGGAAAGAACTCGGACACCTTGCTCCAGACGATGTCCCGCATGGCCAGAAGTAGAACTTTGGAGTCCACGGTTTCAATCGACAGTGGCTGATGCGCCATCAGGGCACGGGCATCACGCAAAGCGTCCATGAATCCCGCGTATCGGATGTTCACAAGGGCCGTGTAAGCGGGAATCGGCAATACATTTAGCTCAGCTTCGACGATGAAGCCCAATGAGCCTTCGCTGCCGCAAAGAATGCTGTTCAGGTTGAAACGTCCATCCGCTTCTTTGAGGTGTGCCAGGTCATACCCCGTCAAACAACGGTTGAGTTTGGGGAAATGCTGCTCAATTCGGCCTTGCTCGGTTGAGACGACCTGATAGGCTGCACGATAGGCATCCCCAACACGTCCTGGCCGATGGATTTGCGCTTGCAGACCTGCGTCAGTCAAGGACTGGCTTTCGAATCGCTCGCCCCCCAGCAGCACCACGTCCAATGAAAGCACATGGTCTCGCGTCTTGCCATAGGTGCAACTGCCCTGACCACTGGCGTCTGTATTGATCATTCCACCAATCGTCGCCCGATTGCTGGTTGACAACTCCGGCGCGAAAAACAGCCCATGCTTGGCCAGCTCAGCGTTCAACTGGTCTTTGACAACCCCGGCCTGAACCCGAACTTTTCGTGCCTTCGGATCAAGCCACAAAATTCGGTTCAGGTGTTTAGACAGGTCAACAACGATGCCATCAGTCAGGGATTGACCGTTGGTACCCGTACCGCCTCCCCGGGCGGTCAGTACGATGCTTTGATGCTCTGGTTCATCAACCAGTTTCGCTAAAAGCCGAACATCCTCCACGTTTTGCGGGAAGACAACCGCTTGTGGCAATCGTTGGTAGATCGAGTTGTCCGTGGAAAGTACCACCCGATCGGCATGACGGCCACTGATTTCACCTGCAAACCCACGCTCCTGCAAAGCTTTCAGGAAAGCCCTGTAGCGTGAAGCCAGGGTGACCGGAGGTGCTACGTAGGCAATCATTGAGGCAGGCCTTATGCCAGGCAGTAGGCTGTCTTCACGGTCGTGAAGAATTCCTGGGCATAGCGGCCCTGCTCGCGTGGACCATAGCTACTGCCTTTGCGTCCACCGAATGGCACGTGGTAATCAACGCCTGCCGTTGGCAGATTCACCATCACCATGCCCGACTGGGAATGCCGCTTGAAATGGGTCGCGTATTTGAGACTGGTGGTCGCAATACCCGCAGCAAGACCAAACTCAGTGTTGTTGGCCACGGCAAGGGCTTCTTCATAATCACGAACACGGATCACGCTGGCTACAGGTCCAAACACCTCTTCACGGTTGATCTGCATGGCTGGGGCTGTGTCCATGAACAAGGTCGGGGCCACAAAGTAGCCTTCTTTTCCGCTGCCTGTATGGCATGGCACCCGCTCACCGCCAGCCACCAGGCGTGCGCCTTCGGCTTTAGCAATGTCGATGTAACGCAGATCTTGTGCCATTTGGGCTTCACTGGAGGCCGGCCCGATATCGGTGCCAGTTGCCAGTGCATGGCCGACCTTCAGACTCGCCATTCGAGCCTTCAGCGCTTGAACAAATCGATCGTGGATGCCCTCTGTCACGATCAGTCTGCTGGAGGCGGTGCAGCGCTGCCCAGTCGAAAAGAACGAACTTTGGGCGCACAACTCAACCGCCTGCTGCAGATCAGCATCGTCCAGCACGATCTGGGGGTTCTTGCCGCCCATCTCCAGTTGAACCTTTTTGCCCTGCTCGGCGCATTGAGAGGCGATTCGACGACCAATTTCAACCGACCCGGTAAAACTCACTGCGGCAATGTCGGGATGGGTCACCAGTGCATCGCCGATGACGCTGCCTCGGCCCATGACCAGGTTAAACACCCCATGAGGGATGCCACTGCGGTGGATGATTTCAGCCAAGGCCCAGGCACATCCTGGCACCAGATCAGCAGGTTTAAAAACCACGCAGTTGCCAAAGGCCAGCGCAGGAGCGATCTTCCATGCGGGAATGGCGATTGGGAAATTCCATGGAGTGATCAAACTGACCACACCAATGGGTTCACGAGTGATTTCAATCCCTACGCCTGGGCGAACTGAGGGCAACAGTTCGCCAGACAAACGGACGCATTCACCTGCAAAGAACTTGAAGATATAACCTGCTCGGGTAACTTCTCCGATGGCCTCCGGGCGGGTCTTGCCTTCCTCTCGTGCGAGCAATTCACCCAGCTCTTCCTTGCGAGTCAGGATTTCATTTCCTATCCGGTCCAGCGCATCCGATCGGGCTTGGATACTGTCCGTGCTCCAGGCAGGAAATGCCGAACGGGCTGCAGCAATCGCTGCTTCGAGTTGAGAAAGATCCGCTTGGGCGTATTCGCCAATCACATCGGAGATGTCGGACGGATTGCGGTTGGTGGTGAAACGTTCGCTGTTGACCCATTGGCCAGCGATCAGGTTTCCGTACTTCATGGATCAGTTCACTTGTGTCAAAAGAGGCTTGCCTGCCAGATGCGCTTCGGCGTTTTCCAGGAAACGCAGTACCGAAGCGTGGATGGCTTGTGGAGAGATGCCGCCAATGTGGGGCGTCAGGATCGCATTGTCGAATTCAAGCAGCCGCGCTGGAGGCGTGGGTTCAAACTCATACACATCTAGGGCGGCAGCCCAGATACGTTGGTCGCGCAATGCATCGGCGACCGCATCGGTATCAACCAGCGTGCCTCGGGCAATGTTGACCACGACACCTTCTGGACCCAGGGCATTGAGCACTTCAGTGCTGACGATGTGATAAGTCTCTTTCCCGCCAGGTGCAGCAATGATCAAAAAGTCACACCACTGGGCCAGACTGACAATGTCGTCAAACCATTTGAACCCGGTCTCATCACGGCGCGTACGGCTGTGGTAGCCGATCTCCATGTCAAAGCCCTGCGCACGCTTGGCAATTTGTTTGCCAATCGCCCCCAAGCCAAAAATACCCATCTTGCGTCCTGAAACATGGGGTGGGCGTGGAATGTCATCACGCCAAAGTCCGTGTCGCACGCCCTTGTTCAGGAACGGCACGCGCCGGATAGCCGCCAGCAAAATGGCCATGGCATGGTCTGCGACAGCCGCATCGTTCGTGCCTGCAGCATTGCAAACTGGGATGCCTTTGGACTTGGCATGGTCACGCGCAACGTTCTCAAAACCCACACCCAAGGTACACACCAGCTCCAGGTTGGGCATGGCATCAATCTCACTAGGCAACAGTCCATTGGTGCCGTTGGTCAGCACAAAGCGGATGTCTTTACCCCTCGCGGCAATTTGAGCGGCTCCATTGGAGCGATCAGCCCCCAACCCCTCGTTAGGAGAGTAGATGAGATCGAATCGCTCGGAGACCAGAGCACGGTGTTCTTCGGACAAGAAAACCAGGACCAGCAGTGTGGGTTTCATTTCAGAGATTCACAAGTTACAAGTTTTTGGACATCTATCAGCCTGGGAATCAATCGACGCGAGCACCGGCCATTTTGATCAGACCGCCCCACTTATCAATTTCCGCAGAGATGACTTTCTTGAATTCTTCTGGGCTGTTCCCCAGAGGGACGGATCCTTGATCGGTCAGTTTTTTGCGCACCACAGGATCCTGCAGAACTTTGCGCAAAGCGGCATTGAGTTTGTTGACAACATCGGGAGGGCTGGCTGCCGGTACAAAGATGCCGTTCCAAAGTTCAATATCAAAGCCTGGGAGCGTTTCTGCGATGGTAGGTACGTTAGGCAGACGCGGCGAACGCGCTTTGGTTGTCACAGCAAGAGGGCGCAGTTTGCCACTGTCAAGGTAACCCAAAACTTCCACCATGGGCGCAAATACGGCTTGAATCTGGCCTGCCAGCAGATCATTGTTTGCTAGTGAGCCCCCTTTGTAGGGGACGTGCACCATGTCGCCTCCAGCCAGGTTGTTGAACAAAACGCCAGCGAGGTGGTTAGATGCCCCTGCGCCAGAAGATCCGTAATTGATGGCGACCTTTTTTTGCTTGACCAGATCGATGAAGTCCTTGAGCGTTTTGGCCTGGAAATCGCTGTTGACCATCAGCACGTTCGGGATGAGCGCGACCTGCGTGACAGGGGCGAGGTCCTTCTGGACATTGAATCCCATGTCCTTGTAAAGAGACACGTTCGCAGTCATGGTGCTGGTGCTGAGCAGTATCGTGTGGCCATCGGGATTGGCACGGCTCACAAATGCCCCAGCGATGTTGCCTGCTGCACCGGCTTTGTTATCCACAATCACGCTTTGCCCGAGAATAGGCGTCAGCTTTTCAGCCAGCATCCGAGCGGTGATATCGGTACTGCCACCCGCAGCAAAAGGCACCACCATCGTGATGGTTTTTGTCGGCCAACTTGCTTGCTGAGCAAACACACTTGCACTCATCGCAAGAGTCCCGCACACAGCAATTGCTTTCAGAAAATTCATTCGCTTCATTTCTTGTCTCCAAATGTCTAAAAGAACCAAAGACATTCCTGATCACATGACCAGGAGTGACCTCTCCGTGTTTTTGGCTTGAATCAGCGCTGGCCGTCACCCACCGAGATTTCATTCGCGCGCAAACCACCCAGACGCTCATGCACGCGTGTGCCCGTAGCCATCACCAAGGTGTAGAACAATTCATCTGGGCGGGGGCCATCCACAGTACCGACTTCAATCGTGCTGAAGTGGCTGCGGACATAGCAGGCTTCAATGTGGTGCAACGGCACGAACAAGCGCGTGCCAGCCGAGGCAACAACCTTGGCTGCAGGAACAATTGACTTCGCATTCGGCAGGAAAGACCTCATCGGGTATCCGCCGCCGATATGCCAAATGGCGCCATGCTCAAGTTCGCCATTGAGACCAACGATGGCCCCCTTGCCATAGGCTTGAATCTTGTCGGCACCACCCAATGCGTTGATCAGCTCAGGAACCAGCTCCATGGCCAGTTCGGTAGTTGCTTTTACGAACGGCTGCAAGTCTTCTTCGTAACGGCCAGCGTATGGGTTTGCGAGAACCACAGAGATGGATCCCATCGTGACCGGAGCCGCTGGTGTTGGACCATTTTCGTGATAGATGGTTTCGATGTTGAGCAGTTTTTTGCGAACTTTGATGAGTGACATTTCAATTTCTCCAGGTTGTGTTCAGTGATACAAGGAGTCAGGCTTGTGGCTTTTTGCCAAATTCAACACCGGCCCATTGTTCAAAGTGCCGGATGGGATAGGCGTTGTCTTTCTGTCCGTCGCCTTGCGATATTGCAAATGCAAGAAATTGGCGCGTTGCTGGATTGACGAGCATTGGTGCACCGATTTTTTCGGCCTCATCAATGCACATCTTGATGTCTTTGTGAAGCAGTTCGGTGGTGAATCGGATCGGGAAGCTTCGATCCAATACACATTGAGGAATGCGTTCCATCGTGGCAAAGGACCGGCCACTCGAGACGTTGATGACATCCAGCATCATCTTTGGATCCAGACCTGCCTTCACCCCATAAACCAACGCCTCACTGCTAGCCACCATCGTTGTGGCGTACAGCGTGTTGTTGATGATCTTCATTGTCTGGCCGAGCGATGGATCTGCTCCCAGGTAGAAGATATTTTTGCCAATCACTTTGAGTAACGGTTCGATTTCCTCGAAGACGTTCTGCGGACCGGCTGGCATCACAGCCAATGTCCCCTTCTCAGCTGCGACGGTACCTCCGCTGACTGGTGCACCAACCATCGCGATATTTTTCGCTTTGAGCAACGCTTCGACTTCCTTGGTTGCAGATGGCCCAGTGGTTGACAGGTCAACAACAATACGAACTTTGTCGCCCTCGGCCACTTCTGCAGCGACATCAACCACAACCCGTGGCATCGGCAGACACAGAAGAACAATCTCTACAAGAGAAGCCATCTCCTTGGCAGAGCCACACGCTTTGGCGCCCTTTGCCACGAGCCGTTCCTTAGCTTCAGCACTTCGATCATGTACAAGCAACTCATGGCCAGCAGCCAACAAACGGGTGCCAAAATGCACACCAATGTTCCCAAGACCAATCAATCCAATTTTCATAGGTACACACCTTTTGTGAAAAACACGCGAAATACATCGCTGTTGAGAGTGGACTGTAGGCAGATTACGATTGCATGGCGAGTGCTATAAATACCTTCACGTATGCAGTAAAGTTAATTGATTCATCTGGCCAATAGGCACCTTATGAGGTCAACTTCGTGGCTCAGGGCACGTGATCACGAGGAAAAAAACAGGAGATCCAATGAAATTCAGACTGCGTCAAATGGAGGTTTTTCGGGCAGTTATGCTGACCGGCTCCATCAAAGCTGCCGCTCAACTTTTGTTCACATCGCAACCTGCCGTCAGTCGGATCATTTCTCACACTGAGCAGACTTTGGGGCTTGCACTTTTCAACCGAATCAAAGGCAAACTGGTACCGACGCCTGAGGGCGAGGCTTTGTTCAGGGAGGTTGATGACTTTTATCAGCGCGCAGTCAAAGTTGATGAATTCGCCCGCGCACTTGCTCAAGGTCCTTCAGGGACTCTCAATATTGCTGGAAGTCCCAGTCTGTCCCGGGATCTGATTGCCGTTGCCATTGGTCGATTTACGGCTCTGTATCCCAGCATTCATGTCAATTTCCGTGGGACACTCCTGAACAACATTCCACAGGAAGTACTGAGCAACAAGGTGGACCTAGCGGTTTCTGTTCACCCGATTCAGCACCCTAACCTGGATGTGCAACCGTTCACCAGAGGGCGAATGGTTTGCGTCGTACCGCTTGGTCACCAGCTCAGTCAAATGAAGCAAGTACGTCTGGCAGATCTGGTGAATTTCCCGGTAATTTCGCATGACCCAGGTATCCCGTTTGGTCACCTGGTTAGAGCGGCTTGCGAAAAGGCGGCAGTAGATCTCAATGTTCAAACCTATGTGCATCAAAGCGACATGGCATGTTGCTTAGCCCGTGCGGGTGCCGGTGTTGCAATCGTGGATCAGTTCACTGCCAATGGTGCAGGCTGGTCAGATCTCCAGATCCTTCCCCTTACCGAAGAGATCCGTCTCGAACCCAGCATCGTTCGCTCGGTTTTCGACCATGGACGGACGCATGCACAAAAATTCATAGATGTGCTCAAAACGGTTGCGGGCGAACGGGAAGAGTAATCCACCGATCAAAAACACGCCTATCTGGAGTCGCTCCCGTCACCTGTTTCGAATCGACGTAGCCAGAGAACAGCAGCTTTCGAGAAAGATAATTTAAAGATGCTTTTGACCAGCTGCTGCAGGTCCTCTCTTCTAGCCGATCAGCGCAACCGTCGGACACCGAGCAATGCATTTTGGAATGCCCCGGCGACGGGCACAGTCATGCGCCAGATTGTGCAGCGGATACCGGATTACCGCAGTTCAGCGATGGTTGACCTGCAAGCCCGCCACCGCCATTTCGGCACGCATGATCTGGCCGTCCGTGGAGTTGGTAACGTACAGAGTCTTGCGGTGCGTGCCACCGAAGGCGATGTTGGTAATCGAAGTGCCGCGCGACGTGTGCAGCACCTGTTCGGGCTCGGCAAATCGGTTGAGCACCCACACGTAACCAAGACCGGGGTTCGCCACCAGCAGGCGACCTTCGACATCTACCGCGAGGCCGTCTGGGCCGCTCGGACCATAGGACGTAAAGAACTGATTTACCTTCGACACGCTGCCGTCGGCCTGCAGCGGCACGCGCCACACGCTGTTGCCGCGGGTCACCGCGACGTAGGCGAATTTTTCGTCGGGCGACAGCGCGACACCGTTGGGGCTGGGGATATTGCCCAACAGCAGGTCCAGCCTGCCATCGATGCCCAGACGGAACAGCCGCCCCGTAGGGTCATGCATGCCCGATTGGCCCTGGTCGGTGAAGTAGATGTTTCCGCGCGAATCGAACACAAGGTCATTCACACCCTTAAAGCTTTCGCTATTTCGCCGCGCAAGCAGAGGCTCGATCGAGCCGTTCTTCACGTCCAGCTTGAGCAGACCCTTTTTGTAGTCAGTGATGACCAGCGTGTTCTGGTCCAGAAACTTCATGCCGTTAGGCTCGCCGTCGTATTCCACAACAACGTGCCACTGCCCCGCGGGGTCTATGCGAAACACGCGCCCCCAGGGCACGTCGGTCACATACAGGTTGCCCTCGGCGTCGAACACAGGCCCCTCCAGGAACGAATCCGTGATCGCGCCGTGCCGGTTGGCATCCGACCATGCGCTGCGCTCGCGGCGGCGCAGTGCATCGGGCATGGTCGTGAAGACTTCGAGTGGCCGCACCTGCGGCTGTTGCATGAGAAACATGGTTTCAGTCCGCCTTGATGTTGCCGGTCTTCACGACGTTTTCCCACTTGTCGTTCTCTGTCTTGATGAAGGACGTGAACTCCGCAGGAGAGGAACCTACCGGCTTCAGGCCCATCTCTTTCAGGCGCGCCTGGACTTCGGGTTCATTGATGCTATCCACCACGGCCTTATTGAGCTGGTCCACGATGGGTTTGGGCGTCTTGGCGGGCACTAGGATGCCGTTCCATTCCACCGCTGTGTAGCCGGGCGCGTGAGCTTCGGCTACCGTGGGCACGTCGGGCAGCAGCGGCGACCTTTCAGCCGATGTGACGGCTAGCGCGCGAAGCTTTCCGGACTTGATCAAGGGCGAGGTTGCCGCTACCGTGGCGAACATGAAATCGATCTGGCCACCAGTCACGTCGATGATGGCCGGGCCACCGCCTTTGTACGGCACGTGCACCATGTCCAAGTTCAGTCGCTGGCGAAACATTTCAGTTGCCATGCGTTGCACAGTGCCGCTGCCCCCCGATGCATAGCTAAGTTTGCCAGGCTGTTCCTTAGCTTTGGCAATCAATTCGCCAGCGGTCTTGTAGGGCGAGTTGGCATTCACCACCAGCGCGTTTGCCGCGAACATCACCAGCGACAGCGGCTGCAGCTGGTCCTGCGTGTACGGCATGCGGGGGTAAATGTATGGATTGATTGAATACGGCGTGGCCACATATACCATCATGTAGCCGTCGGCCGGGGCCTTGGCAACATAGGACTCGCCTATGGTGCCGGTCGCACCAGCACGGTTTTCCACCACAACTGTGGTGCCAAGCTTTGGCCCCATGCGTGCGGCCAGGATGCGTGCCACTGCGTCGGCGGCGCCGCCGGGCGGGTAAGGCACGACCATTGTGATGGGCTTGTCGGGGAACGCGGCCAGCGCCGATAGGCTGAAAGCGCCGGTGGTGGCCAGCGCCGCAGCGGCTACTGTACGCAGCAGGTTTTTACGGATGGAAGGGTTCACGATTTACTCCTGTTTTGATGATGGAATGCGTAGCAGAGGCACGATAAAGTGGCCCCCGTCAATCCAGCTTGATGCCCGCGTTTTGCATGACTTTTTCCCACTTGGCCTGATCCGCGCGGACAAGACTAGCGAGGGTAGCCGGCGTGCTTGTCACGAATTCAACGCCCTGTGATTCGAACTTCTGGTTGAGAGTCGGCTCAGCAACAACCTTGGCTACGGCCTTATTGAGCTTATCGATCACTTGTGCCGACGTGCCGCTGCGGGTGAACAAGCCGTACCATGTTGTGTAGCTGAATCGCGGCACGCCCTGCTCGGCAATCAAAGGCAAACGCGAAGTCAACTGGCCCTTGCTCGGCGCCGTCATACCCAGAGCGCGGATGGAGCCCTTGTCGATCAGTGGCTTCATGGATGGCATGCTGCTGAACAGGCCCTGGACCTGACCGCCGGCAAGATCGACCAGCACCTGAGCTGTGCCTTTGTACGGAACATGCTCAATTTCGATCGCAGCCTCACTCTTGAAAAACTCCATCGCCAGGTGGGCGATTCCGCCTGTGCCCGCAAAGTTGACCTTTCCGGGGTTGGCTTTCGCGTACGCTATCAACTCCGGCACTGTCTTTACCGGCAGTTGAGACGACACAACCAGCACGTGGGGGCTCTGAGTGAGCTGGGTCACGGGAGCCAGCTCCTTGAGAATATCGCGGCCTTCCATGGCCTTACTGGGCACGGTCACGCTGCCAGAAGCCGGCAGGTACAAGGTGTACCCGTCCGCCGGCGCGGCCACAACCTGGTTCAGCGCGGGAATACCGTGCCCGCCGCCCACGTTTAGCACAACGACGGGTTGGCCCAGTTCAGCCTGCAGGCCGCGCGCAAGCTCGCGCGCCACCACGTCCACCGGCCCGCCCGAGACGAACGGCACGATGATGCGTATGGCTTTGTTAGGGTAGTCAGCAGCCTGAGCGTGCGCGGGCGCCACGGAGGTGCCCATCAGGACGATTGCGGCCATGACGGCCAGCAGGGGTCTACGCGATGTCATGTCTTGTCTCCTTCCAAGGGTGAATGAATGTTCCGGCGCCGCTCAGAGCAAAGACTTCATAGGCACCGGGAAGATGCTCTGGTAGGCCTCGGCGTACATCGCATTGCTCTGACCACGACGACCAGCCTGGGTGCCGCGCTGTAGGGCCAAACGTTCGTAGTAGTCCCACAGATTTTTCTGCGTGGGCATGGCTTTAGTGGCCTTCTGCTTGGCTTCCCAGGCAGAGGTGATGTCCAGCAACAGGTTGGGTTTGAAGCCGCACAACTCAGATTGGTGTGGCTCAAAGCACATCACCTGGAACGGCGAGATAAAGTCGCGCCCCCGCCCCGGCGCAATGGCGCTCATTCTCGCGCGCAGCACCGTGGTATAGGCCAAAGCATGATCCAGGTTGGAAGGGTCATGTTCCGGATGGGTCAGTACCGTGGAAGGCCGTATCTTTCGCATGGCGGCGGCCAGACGCGCCACAGTCTGCAGCGAGTCTGGCAGCGGGTAATCGCCCAGGCCATAGAAATCCATGGACGTCACGCCCAGTGCCTCGCCCGCCGCCATGGCTTCGGCATGACGGGTGGCCTTGACTCCCTCGGTTTGCGCGTCTGAAGCGGTCCAAGCCGCATTGGATTCGCCGTTTTCGCCGAAGCTCAAGCAGATGACATGCACCTCGTGGCCCTCCTGCGCGTGCAGAGCCATGGCACCACCACATCTCCAGACGAAATCGCCCACATGGGCCGTAACAACTAACAACGATTTTTTGTCCATTAAATGTGCCTCTCTGAAAAATTCAATGCACTGTAGAACGTACAACGTCGTTGTATCAGGCAAAATGATTGGTAATTAGAGAGAGGATATTGACCATGGGAAACGACGGCGTTGTGGCGGTGGAGCGGGCGCTGGACGTGCTGGACTGTTTTCAGCCTGGACACGAACATCTGACTCTGGCGGAACTGACGGCTCAGTTGCCGCTGCATAAAACCACGATCTTCCGACTGCTCAATTCGCTGGCGCGCAAGGGGTTCGTCACGCGCGACGGCGACGGCCGCTACAGCCTCGGCGCTAAAGTGCTTTACTTGGGGCGTGTGTACCAACGGGGCTTCACACTGGCCCCTACGGTCATGGGCATACTCGACCGCCTGATGCAGCGCACCGGCGAGACAGCCTCGTATTACGTACCACATGGCGTTATCGACCGACTGTGCCTGTTTCGCGCGCAGCCGGCTGAGGGACTTCACTCGCAGGTCTTGGCAGGCAGCATTCTTCCGCCTGACAACTCGTCGTGCGGCCGCGTTTTCCGGATCTGGTTCCATGGCGAAGCCAACCCTGGTGATGCCCTGCCATACTTTTCGAGCGGACAGCGCGACCCCTACAGTTCGTCTTGGGCGGTTCCCCTGTTTGGAACAGAGGACCGCTTCGCGGCCGCCCTGGTCGTGGCTGGCCCCACTGCCCGCATCAAAACTATCGACGCACGTACTGTTTGCTCGGCGATGCTGCAGGCAGCCTGGGAGCTGTCGCTGTCTCTGGGTGCCACGCACCCGTGGCTCGACACGGTCTACGGCCCGCCACCACGCTGAAGTGCAGACGGCCTCCATACCGTCATGCCTAGGCGGCCTGGCCCAATGCGTCAAGAACATTGCGGGCAGCGCCTACACCCATATTGACGTAAGCATCCGCCGTAACGCCACCTATGTGCGGGCTAAGGATGATGCGCGGGTGACCATGAAAAATGTGGCCAGCCGTCATCGGCTCCACGGTAAAGCTATCCAGCCCTGCCCATCTCACCTGACCGCTGTCCACCGCTGAAATCAGCGCCGCTTCGTCCACCAGCCCGCCACGCGCCGTGTTCACAACAATCACACCGCGACGGCATTTCGCCAGCGTCTGGGCATTCAGCAGATTTCGGTTGTCTTCTGTCAACGGGCAATGAAGCGAGATCGCGTCGCATGCTGACCAGATTTCATCGAGCGAGGTGACGCGTTCCACGCCCTCGGGCCATCGGGCGGCATACGGATCAAAGCCCAGGACACGCATGCCCATGGCCTGTGTCATGCGTGCAAATCGCGAGCCGATCGCGCCCAAACCTACCAAGCCCACGGTGCGGCCGCCAAGCTCCATCGTCTTGTAAGTGGCCTTGTCCCAGTGACCCGCGTGCATTCGCTGGTCCAGGTAGGTGACCGACTTGGCGCAGGCCAACAGTAGCGCAAGCGCCTGCTCGGCCACGGCCGCTGCATTAGCCCCAATCGCAGCGCGCACTGCGATTCCGCGGGCGTTGGCCGCTGCCTTATCGATGGTATCGGTACCGCTGCCGTGCTTGGAGATCACGCGCAACGACGGCGCGGCGGCCATGGCGGCATCTCCGATACGGCTGTAGCGCAATATGACGGCCGTAGGATCGTGCTCGTGACACAGCGCCACAATGTCTTCCTCGCTGGGCGTCTTGGTGCTGTAGACAATGTCGAAATCCGTCAGCAAGGCCTGTGCCTCCTGCGCCAGGTCGGCACCGGTCACGAGCAGCTTGCGACGTGGGGTGGCCGGGCTCATAGCGTTTCGCCCTCATTGAGCACGCCGGCAGCGCGCAAGGCTCCGACGAGCCATTTAGCTGTAGTGTCGCCCGCTTTGATGGCGGCGATGCGTGCGAACTCGTCTTCTTCTTTTTTGCGGGCCTGCGGCAGCAGGCTGGCGACCTTATCTCGCTCCACGGCCAACACACCATCGGCGTCGGCGACTATCAGGTCACCCGCGTTCACCGTCACACCGCCCACGCTGACCGGATGCCCGATGCGCCCTGCGACGTTCTTGGTGGGACCGTTGGGATTAAACCCTGCGGCGAAGACGGGGTAGTCCATCTCGTCAATCTCCAGCGTGTCGCGTACAGCGCCATCGATCACCACTCCGGCGATGCCACGCTGGCGTGCGGCCGTCATCATGATGGTGCCCATGAGCGCAGCAGAGAGGTCCCCCTTGCCGTCCACCACAATTACGTCGCCCGGCTCGGCCAGCATGATTGCAGCGTGAATCATCAGGTTGTCGCCAGGGCGCACCTCGACGGTAAAGGCCGGGCCGGCCACTTTCATGCGCGGGCGTAGCGCCTGGATTCGGCCGTTCAGTGCGCCGCGGCGGCCGTTCACGTCGGCGAGGATAGCGGCCTGGTATTGCGCAGCCTGTGCGACAAGCTCGGCCGGCACGCGTTTAAAGTTCCTGATGATGTCGTTGCTCATGTGATGTGCTTGCGTTGCTGTTGAAAAATTTCAATCCACCTTGGCGCCCGATTCCCTGACGACCTTTCCCCACTTAACGATGTCATCGCGGATCATCTTTGCGAAGAGTTCCGACGCGCCGCCGAGGATGTCCACGCCCTGTTCATTCAGTTTCTTGACGAGCTCGGGGGATTTGAGAGCCTTGTTCACTTCGGCATTCAGAGTCGCGACCACGTCCTTTTGCAAGTTAGATGGGCCGAGGTAGCCGAACCAGGTCATCGCCTCAAAACCCTTGTAGCCGGACTCAGCAATCGTGGGTACCTGGGGCAGATCGTCGACACGCTGGGCCGACGTCACCGCGAGAGCTCGCAGCTTTCCCGTGCGGATCTGCCCAATAAGCGTGGGGATGGACGAGACGTACAGCTGCACGCTGCCACCGATCACGTCCGTTAGGCCTTGCGACGCGCCTTTGTACGGAACGTGAACCATTTTGACGCCCGCTTCTTTCTGGAACAGCTCTGTCGTGAGATGAGCTACGGTACCGTTACCCGATGTAGCGAAGGTGATGGTGCCTGGCTTGGCTTTGGACACCGCCACCACCTCGCTGAGGGTTTTGTAGGGCGAGTCGGCTGCCACCACGATGGCAAGTGGGGAGCTACCGATGACAACGATCGGTGTGAGATCCTTGATCGGGTCATAGGGCAGCTTGCTGTAAAGCGTGGGGTTGATCGCTAGGTTGCTAGTCTGGCCGATCACGATGGTGTAGCCGTCGGCCGGGCTCTTGGCCGCCGCGTCGATGCCGATATTGCCGCCAGAGCCTGGCTTATTGTCTGGAACGAAGGACCATTTGGTGTTGATAGCCACTCGATTGGCCACCTCGCGCGCGACGATATCAGTGCCGCCTCCGGCCGGAAACGGCACGACCAGCCGAATGGGTTTGGAAGGCCAGGTCTGGGCAACGGCGAGCGAAGCGCCGCCGAGGGCCATGATCGCTACAAGGGCGCGACGGGTCAAGTTCATTGGCTTATCTCATGAAGGATTAGGACCATCCGATTCGAATGTGGATGGACTGTAGGGATTCGTTCCACTAAGTACAATCACGTTCCATTTCACGGACCATGTTTCACTATGCGAAACACTCGAAAAGCTGCACCGGCCACGGTCGAAAAAACCGAAGGCGACACTCCGTCCGGCGGGGTTATTGCCGTGACGAGAGCCTTTTCCATCATGGAAGCATTCGAAATGGGGGAGTCGGCACTAGCACTTGCCGAGTTAAGCCGGCGCGTTGGCTTGCACAAAACCACGGTGCTGCGGCTGGCGCGCACGTTAGCCGCGACGCACTACATGGTGCAGACGGAGGACGGTTTGTGGCGACTTGGGCCAGCGACCAGCTGGATCGGAGCCAAATACCAGGCGGGTTTCGACTTCAATCGCGTCGTGGGTCCCACTCTGCATGAACTTGTAAACACGACGGCCGAAAGTGCTTCGTTCTACGTGCGTGAGGGCAGCATTCGCTCATGCATCGCACGCGTCGAAGGGCCTCACGCCAAGTATCACAACGTGCGCGTGGGCGAGCCGCTGCCTCTGGACAAGGGCGCATCGGGGCGTGTGATTCTGGCTTTCTCCGGGGAACATGGCGCGCTGTACGAGACGATCCGCGAAAAAGGCTTTCACATTTCGATAAGCGAGCGCGAAGCACAAGTCAGCAGCATTGCCGCGCCCGTTTTCTCAACCAACTGGCGGTTACTCGGTTCGCTTTGCATCTCGGGCCCGAGTTCACGGCTAACCAAGGCCAAACTCGAAAAATATGCACGGACCGTCACCCGAGCTGCCAACCAGCTGTCGTACTCTCTGGCGGGCGCCCGTTCACTTGCGACGCCGCAGGCGCTGACCCGATGGCACCCCTGATCAGTTGAGCTTCAAATCGCCCAAGGCTTGTATAACTGGCCCCCATTCATGTTCAACGTTGCCCTAGGAAACCTAAATTCCCAGCGTCACCAGCCCCTGCGATCGTAGCGCCCTCGCCTCCTGCGCCTGGCTCTTGTAGAAGTCCAGCAGAATAACCTTGCTGTCGGTCAACTCGGCAAAGGCCAGCGACAGTGCTTCGATCTGGTCATCGTTGGCCCCAGTGGGGAAGTTGTGTATTGACCCAGTGGAATCGTAGCGGTCAGCGAAATCGTTACGAAATCAGCGTACGGATCAAATCCTGGGTCGGCGGAAAGTGATGGAGCCTCCTCAAAACCTGGGGCTATTCACCAAGCCGACTGAGCGTTCACTCAACCAATTGAACTATCTCTAGGGTTTTTACTATGCTTGCTGGGTGAATTTTAAATTTACATTATTCATGACATGTAAATTTTATATGCCATCTAATGAAAAACCTCTTCTCTCCACAAGAATGGAAGCTTCGTGTTGACTTGGCAGCCTGCTATCGACTTGCCGCCCTCTATGGCTGGAGTGACCTGATCTTCACGCACATCAGTGCCAAGTTGCCAGACGATGGCTCAGGCAAAGAAAAGTTCCTGATCAACCCCTACGGTTTGTTCTTTGACGAAATGACAGCTTCTGACTTGCTGGTCGTGGACCTGGAGGGGAATCTTCAAGGGCCTGCACGCGGCAATGTGAACCGGGCGGGGTTCGTCATTCACAGCACGATCCATGAAGCAAGGCCGGATGTTCAGTGCGTGTTGCACACCCATTCCAAAGCCGGTGTGGCCGTGAGCATTCAAGAGGACGGCTTGCTTCGGCTCTCCCAGCAATCGACCCTGATCCTGCATTCCTTGGCGTACCACGACTACCAGGGTGTGGCCGTTCATGATGCTGAGCGTGCGTCATTGGTGGGTGACTTGGGTCACCGCGAGTACATGATCCTGCGCAACCACGGCCTGCTGACCTCCAGTCGCTCCATTGCAGAAGCCTTCATGGCCATGTATTTGTTGGAGTCAGCCTGTCAAATCCAGCTGGCAGCGCAAGGCTCCCCACGACTGAGACAGGTCACCGACGAGGTGCTGTCAGAAGTTGAAGATACCGTCAGGATCATGGAGGCCAGTGCCCCCGTGTCTCGCAGCGAACTGGCTTGGCCAGGGTTGCTCCGCCGCTTAGACCGACTCAATCCCGGATACGCCCAATGACCACGAACAACAAGCCTCTCAAGCGCGTGCGGCGCAGCCACGCCGAGCGCAGCGAAAGCACCCGCAAGGAACTGATCGAAGCCACCATTCGCGTGATTGAAGAACGCGGCCTGGAGGGGGCGTCGATTTACGAAATTGCACGCGCAGCAGGCATGACGCCAGGTGCCATCCAACACCACTACGAGTCCAAATGGGCTTTGATTCGTGAGGCTGCAGCACACCTTATCCATCTGGATGACCAGTACGGCAAAGTGGAGGTCTGGCCCAAAACGACTGGCCCCATTGAACGACGTGCTCGCACCGCCCTCACATCGGCATGGAATGCGATGTATGCCGCGCCGCACTACCTGACGATGTGGAGCATTTTCTTGTCTTGCAGAACCGAATCGGAATTGCTGGGCGCCATGGCTGCAGAGCGTGAGCAGCTGCGCCAAAGAACACTGGCGGGCTTTTTCAATTCATTTCCCGAACTGGCCGACCACGCACAAGGTGAGGTGGTCGCCAATCTGGTGTTTTCCACTTTGCGCGGCATGGCCATGAACGAGCTTTTCAAGATGCCCAAAGAGGCCAGTGCCAAGCAACTCAAGATGCTGGCCGACTTCGTTGCCACGCAATGTCGCTAGGCAATTCCCCCAAATTGATCCAGAGGTCGCCACAGAAGCGGTCCATTTTTATAGCACCACCCTACAGAAGGAGACAAGCATGAAAACATTAACCCGTCGCCGCATGAGTTTGGCTGTCCTGAGCCTTGCCAGTGCGTGGTTGGCACCTGCCAGCTTGGCACAAGCGCAGGCCCTAGAGACCGCCAAAATCATTGTGGGCTTTCCCGCAGGCACCACCCCCGATGTGCTGGCGCGGCGCGTTGCAGAAAAACTCGCCCCCGCGTATGCCAAGAGCGTGATCGTGGAAAACCGCACGGGTGCGGGCGGGCAACTGGCTGTCTCGGGTGTTAAAGCGGCACCCGCAGACGGGGCAACCATTCTGCTGACCCCCTTGGCGATGCTGGGGGTGTATCCACACACCTATCGGTCGCTGCCCTACAACGCCGAAACCGATCTCGCACCTGTTTCCTTGGGCGTGAAATTCGACATTGCTCTTGCGGTGGGTACAGGTGTGCCGGCCGAAGTGAAAACCGTACCGGATTTCATCCAGTGGGCAAAAGCCAATCCAGCGCGGGCTAGCGTAGGCTCGCCAGCTCCCGGATCGCCTTTGCACTTTGCCAGCGCAGAGCTGAGTCGCCTGTCCAAGGTGGAACTTCAACACATTGGTTATCGGGGAACCGTTGCCGCCATTCCCGATCTGCTCGGCGGGCAGCTGCCCGCCATGGTAAGCCCCTTGGGTGAGTACCTGAAATACATCCCGGACGGCAAGATTCGTGTGCTGGCCACTTCCGGCAGCAAGCGCAGTGGTTTTACGCCACAGATCGGCACCTTCAGCGAACAGGGCTTCAAGGACCTGGAAGTGCAGGAGTACTACGGCTTCTACCTGCCTGCCAAGTCCTCATCGGCACAGGTTCAGGCCCTCAACGCTGCCATTCGTCAAGCCATGGCTCAGCCTCAGGTGAAAGAGGCGCTGGACACCTTTGGCATGGAAGCTGCCCCAAGCAGCCCTGAAGAATTGACCACGATTCTGCGTAACTACAGCAAGCGCTGGGAGCCAGTCGTCAAGGCTATTGGGTTCAAAGCTGACTAACAGCCCAAAGCATGAAAAGAGGCCCTGTATTACAGGGCCTCTTTGTTTGGGAGCTCCCAACATGGGTATGGCGGCTATCAGGGAACTGAATGACCGACTGCTACTGGCCGGACCGAGTCACGTATTAGTGACCATCTCTAGCCGACCCAAAGGCGTCCTCCAGCATTGATCAAACCACTCATTCAAGTAGTTAGGCTGCAGGATTGGTGCAAACATAGACTCTCGCTGACCACTCCCAGAGGGACGAGCACTCCGTGAGTCAAATCAAAGTCATTCCCTGAAAACAATTCGCTTTGAACAATGCTTTCAAGTAACTTAATGCGTTGACTCACGGTGCTTGGGCTCCTTCAATGACCAATGGAATTAGTGCTGATTCAACTTATTCGGCCTTAGCGCCGGTCTCTCGCACGATGGCGGCCCAGCGACTGCCCTCAGCCTTCATGTAGTCGACATATTGCTTTTGAGTGCCGCCCAACATCACCGAACCTTGTCCCGTCAAGCGCTCCCGCAGACCAGCATCAGCCAACGTCTTTTGCAAGGATTTTTGGAGT
>JACCDQ011436695.1_pt1 | contig 23796 bp, 17 predicted proteins | sample 7446031 | NCBI WGS metagenome assembly JACCDQ01 (sample SAMN15323442, study PRJNA562643) | freshwater metagenome | isolation source: river surface water | place: USA:Blue River Watershed | collected 2017-08-17 | reverse complement strand
TATTAATGTTACTGAGTAAACTTTTTACTTGTTTTATACTTGCAGGCATGTGTGGCCTCTACCCTACCGATGCTTACGACGAACGCCTCTTGGCTCTCGGAGGGCTTTTCGTAGCGACTGGGCACACCGTTATCTGTCAACAATTTTTCTTTTACGAAAACCAGTTCCTATCGTTCAGTCGTAATCTTCCGCTCAGTTCTCAACAACGGCTTTTAAGCTACGCTATGACCTATTCATTGTTGCTTATTCCCGAATTGATTGTTTTACTTCGTAATCTTCCCGAAGACGTGAGTTATCTTTTTGCTCTACAACTCATTATTTTTGTTCTTTCAATGGTATTTCTCAATCACCATACGCAGTATATAAATAATGTATCAGACGACACCTATTTACAACGGTTGTTTTTTACAGGAATTCTGTTTTTGCTATTGATAATGTTCAAAATTCCTGTAATTTTGATGGCATTAGTCAATTTCTCGCTGGCTATTTTCGTTTTCCACAAGAACTATTATCAAAGCCAGCCTTCTTAAATCCAATAGCTATGATTCGTTTCTTATTTTTATTTACTTTTTTATCATCTATTTGTTCGGCACAGGGTATATTCAAACTGTCAGGTGAAGTACAAAATCCTACCGAACGAAAAGTTTTAATTACACTGTACCGAGACTGGGTGGGTGAAGAAGAAGAATACGAAATCAAACTTAATGATAAAAATCAATTTAGTTTCAGCACAACCCTCAACCACGTGGCTTACATTGATTTTTATTACGCCGACCAAGGTTTTCATTATTGGATTATCGAGCCAGAAGATGATATTTCGATGAGGTTTACGCCCAAAAGTTTTTGGACATCGCTCAAATTTTCTGGAATGGGTGCCGATAAACTGAATTACTACGTAAAACAGCGAGAAAAATTTGAAGAAAAACGTGACTTTGAAAAAGAAGCCGATGCCCTTAGCAAAGCTCCGCAAGAACAATATTTCGATTTTTTAGATAATGAACAACAAGTTCAAATCGAATTTCTCGAAAAAACACCTTTCCTTTCGGACAACTTTATCCAATCTCGAAAAGCCGATATAATCGGTACGCTACAAAACTATAAAGTCAACTTCTTATCAGGTAGCAAATACACTTCTTGGACCGAGGAGAAAATAAAAAATTCATTAAAAATTGAAGAACTCCCTGACTCTGTGCAAGCACATTCGCTCGAATACGGCAATATGTTTCAGAACCTCATGGATTTGTTTGTGGCGAAATCGGCCGTTAGAAAACGAAAAGATTTGACCCAACTTGAAGAAATTAATCTCATAAAGTCTTCCTATTCTCGTGCTTATTTCTCTTTTCAATTGATAGAAAGAGTAACGGCCTTCAAACTAAAAAGTATGATTGAAGCCGAAAGCATAACGCCAAAAATCCAGTCAATGGTCGATGATTTTCTGGCAACCGCTACGAGCCGAGACTACAAAAATTATCTTTCTAAAAAAGTAAGTTTCTCTAAAACACTGGCCAAAGGTTCGCCCGCCAAATCATTTAAACTAAAAGATTTAGATGGAAAAGAAGTTTCGCTCAAAGATTTTCTTGGTAAAACGGTTTATCTTGATTTTTGGGCAAGTTGGTGCGGGCCGTGCATTTATGACATGAAATTTATGGAAACGGTGAAGGCAAAGTTTCAAGATGAAGTAGTTTTTATTCAAATTTCACTTGATAATGATGCAGAATGGCGTGAAGCCATAAAAATGTATGATGTAAAAGGAATTAATTTAAGAGCCGACGAAAACAGTACAATTACCAAAAACTACGGCGTAACGGGTATTCCTGCTTACAATTTGATTGATAAAAAAGGAAATTTTGCGGTTTCACAAGTAAGCGACCCTAGCAACGACGAAGGGCAAGAATTAATCAGACAGATTGAGGAGGTTTTACAGAGAAAATAATAAACTTCGGACTTGAGTCCGAAACAAAATAAAAATCCGTTGTTCCTTTAGCAGCCTATTTCAATAGGCGAATACAATAATATGTTAAAACACATCATCATAATATTATTGAGTCTCTTATCCTTCCAAACTTTTGCCCAAGAAGAAAACCCCTATGAAGCCTATAAAGTAAAATGGATTGGAAAACCTGCCCCCGATTTTAAGTATAAAGATATTAGCGGCAAAGAATTTTTCTTATCCGACCTCAGAGGAAAAGTTGTTTTAATGAACTGTTGGTTTATCAACTGCTCTGGTTGCAGAATTGAATATCCTGGACTACAAAATCTAAAAAACAGACTCGAAAAACAACACAAAGCCGACCAAATCGTACTACTTTCGCTGGCTCTTGATGCTAAAGAACAACTACAAGAATACTTAAAGAAAATGCCACTCAATTTCTTTCACATGGCCGATGCTGGCGAAATCACCCAAGGTACTTTTGGTGCTTTAGGATTTCCAACTAACCTAATTATCGACCAAAATGGCATTATTCGTCACATTAAACTCGGTGGCTCACCCCAATCAGCCGATGATATTGAATATGAAATGTTGCAATTATTGAAAAAGTAATCAAAAACTCATTTTTCGTTATCTATGTTTTTCGGAAGATGCCCTTCTCTGACGTAATTTTTATAAAATCTAAAAAAAGTTCCTCCCTATTGTTTCCTTGGGTCATCCTTATTTTTGCCCAATCATCAATTTCTCACTTGGTCGGTCATTCAAAACTCCCATACATTTGATGCAACAAAACGCAACAAATTATGTGGACATCTATCCTCAAAAGAATCTTAAATATTAGTAAGGCACAAGCACATGCTGCACTTGATAATGTCGAAGACCCTGTGCAAATGATGCAACTGGCAGTAGCTGAATTAGAAGCCTCAATCATTAAATTATCGAAGGCAGTGGCCGTGGCAATGGCCAATCAGAAAAAACTGCAAAAAGACCACGAGCAGTTTAAGCTCGAAGCTATTTCGTGGTATCAGAAAGCAGCTTTAGCTATGCAAAATGGCAACGAAGAATTGGCAAAAAAGGCTTTAACTCAAAAAACACTCGCCGAGAAAAAAGAAGTAGAATATGGCCTTTTGGCCAAAAATGCTTACAAAATGGTCGAGCAACTCAATGCTCAGTTAGATGAATTTAAGCTAAAACTTGAAGAAACCGCCACCAAACAAAAGATTTATGCCGCACGAGCCGAAACTGCCAAAGCACAAAAACAAATTGTTGAATCGCTCGGTGGACTAAATGCAAGTGCCTTGGCTAATCTCGAAAAGTATGAAGATAAAATTAATCAATTAGCCGCCGAAGCGGAAAGTATTTCTGCCATGAATTCGGCAAAAAACAGCCTTAATCGGGAATTCCGAGAAATTGAAACTGAGCTAAATGTTCAATCAGATTTTGAACAATTAAAAGCACAAGTGGAGCAAAAAAAAACAACAGAGAAGCCACTTAATTTAGATACAATCGAGACAAAATTTAAAGAAATGGAAGCTCAGCAGCAGCCACAAATCGAACAAAAACCAGACTTAAATAAATTATTAAACGAATTTTTTAAACAGTAAAAAGCTATGTCTATCAACTTGAAAAAAGGAGGTTCGATTAACCTCAGCAAAGAAATGACCAAACTCAACAAAGTAATGATTGGGTTGGGTTGGGAAAAAACTAACATGAATATCGACCTCGATGCGTCAGTCTTTATTTTGGGCAGTAATCAAAAACTCATCGCCGATGATTATTTTGTGTTTTACAATAATCTAAAATCTCCTGATGGAGCCATTCAGCATACGGGTGATAATCGCACGGGAGCAGCCGAAGACGACGACGAAATCATTTTGGCAAACCTTGAAACCATTTCACCAAATGCCCAAGAGTTAGCCATTTGTGTTTCGATTCACGATGCCATTAACCGTGGACACAATTTTGGCTTACTAAAAGATGCTTACATCCGTATCGTTGATGTTGATTCTAAAAAAGAAATCACCAAATACGATTTAGATATTTCGCACGCCTTTGATAACGCCGTTGTGTTTGCACAAGTCAGAAAGTCGGGTAATGAATGGCATTTCTCGGCCAATTCGCAAGGGTCAATTGCCGAATTACAAGGCTTGGTTGATATGTACGCTTAATAAATTCAGACAATGATAAATCTAACAAAAAACGCAAGAATCTCGCTCGAAAAAAACGGAATCGAGTTAAAAGAAATAACCGTTGGCCTTGATTGGGGGAGTATCAAACAAAAAAGTTTTTTCGGTTTACTGAATACGCAAGAAGCCGTTGATTTAGATGGAAGCGTGACGCTTTTCGATAAATTTATGAACGAAATCGAAACGATTTATTATGGAAATCTAATATCGAAAGATAAAACAATCAGGCACAGCGGCGATGACCGAATCGGCGATTCGTCAGCCGATAATAAAGATAACGAAGTGATTAGTATTAATCTCGAAGGAATATCAAACGAGGTAGATAGTATTTATTTTTACCTAAATTCATACAAACAGCAAGATTTTGCTACGATTCCATACGCAAAAATCCGAATCATTGAGGGCAAGCACCATAATCCAAAACAAGTTTTTGCTACATTCAATTTATCGACGGATGATTCTTACCGAGGCTACGTTTCGATGTTGATGGCAAAACTCAAACGTGTAGGCACTCGCTGGGAATTTACGGCATTGGGGGAGCCTGTTTCGGCTAAAGATATTGCCGAAACCATCAGATTGATAAAACACAATTATGTGTAAGGTTTCGTATTGTAGTAGAGACGTAGCAGTGCTACGTCTCTACCTCGTTTTCGAGCAAATAGGATGCGGTCATCGCACGATTCGCTCCACAAAATTATTTTTTCCTTCTTCCTAAATACTCCTCTATTTCAACCAAACTAAGAGCATTAAAGGTCATATTTTTTGTCAATCCACCTTTACGGGCAGCTGCCACGCCGTAGTGCATATCATGGTAGCCTTGCATTTCGTGAGCATCGGGGTTTATACTTAGCATAACATTTCGGTCGAGGGCATATTCTATCCAACGCCAATCGAGGTCAAGTCTATACGGACTGGCATTTATTTCTATTACTACACCATTAGCAGCACAGCAATCAATAACTTCCTTATAATCAATCGGGTATCCTTGTCGAGAAAGTAATAATCGGCCCGTTGGGTGTCCTAAAATTGTTGTGTATGGATTCTCGATAGCACGCACCAAACGCTCGGTTGCACGAGCTTGATTCATGGTAAGATTTGAGTGAACTGATGCTACGATATAATCAAAACTTGCTAAAACTTCATCAGGATAATCAAGCGAGCCATCACCTAAAATATCTGATTCGATACCTTTCAAAATCTTAAACGGTCGGTCAATGGATAGTTTTTTGTTTAATTGCTCAATCTCGGCGTGTTGTTGTTGCACTTTCGTAATCAATAAACCACTGGCATACGTAGCAGACTGCGAGTGGTCAGCAATGCCCAAATATTCAAAACCTAATTCTTTGCAATAAGTGGCCATTTGTTCGAGCGAATGTTGACCATCAGAATACGTTGAATGGTTGTGTAGAATGCCCTTTAGGCTTTCCCAAGTAACCAAATCTTCGTTCTTGTTTTTCTTTATCCACTCAAATTCGTTCACACCCTCACGCATTTCGGGAATGATATACGGCACACCAAATTTTTCATAAATAGCAGTTTCGGCCGACTCTTGGGTCAGACCTTCGGTCAGACCAGTAGAAAGCCCAACACTCAACAATGAAACGCCATTTTCATTACGTTGTTTTAAATGGTTTTCGTTAGCGGTATAAACAAATTGTTTATTAAGTAACTCATTTTCAGCAACATACCTAATTTCGACACTAATCTTATTCTCCATAAATTTCCCTCGCCAAACAAACGGCGAAGAACTTTTTTCATCTTTCGTGAAGCCCTCGGATGCAAAATCAGGCAGAGAATCGGTGTATGTGGCCAAAAAAGTAAGCGTATCAACGGTTTCTGATTTTCTACGTACTTGTCCCGAAATTTCAACTTTATCAAAACTCTTTCTGAGTTCTTCTAAAATAATTTCGGCCAAAATTGCTGCTTTGTCCATGCGAAGTTTTCCTGCTTGGCTTTGAATAAACTTCAACGATTCAAGAATCGACTCTTGTGTTTTTCCACCAAAACCTTTTACTTTCGATATACTTCCATTTTCGCACGCAATCTGCAATTCGTTGAGGTTATCAATGCCCAATTCATTCCACAAAACTTTGATTTTCTTCGCACCAAGCCCCTTAATCTTAAACATTTCTATGACACCTTCGGGAGTTTTGGCCAATAAATCCTGTAAGTCTCTGAGCTGTCCCGTACTGACCATTTCTAAAATTTTGCCTGCCATCATTTTGCCAACTCCTTGTATTTGAGTTAATTGCGTGAAATCAAGCTGAGATAGCTCACCTACATATTTATCTAAATTATAGGCAGCATTAGTGTAGGTTTTTATTCTAAACTCGTCTTCGTTATGAAGCTCGAGTAGCTTTGCGGTGAGTTCAATAGTATCGACAATATCGGAGTTAGACATCATAGTTTTTTCTTAATTTTTGTGCAAATTACAGCAAATTCAGTTCAAATAAAATGACTTCCGTAGTAAATAAAAAACTCGTAGAAGCTTAGCCTCTACGAGTTTTTTTACAATAATATTCTTTCAATATTACAAAGTAGCTAAAACATTATTCATGTTTCTTACTGCATCAGCCGATTTTGCAAACGCAGCTTGCTCTTCTTGGTTCAAACGGATATTGATGATTTTCTCCCAACCATTACGGCCAATAACTACTGGCACACCCATACAGATGTCTTTTTGACCGTACTCACCGTTTAAGTAAACACTCGAAGGAATTACTTTTTTCTCGTCACGTACGATAGCCTCAACAACCGCACACGAAGCAATACCTGGAGCATACCAAGCTGAAGTACCCAACAAACCTGTAAGCGTAGCACCACCAACCATTGTATCAGCAGCAACTTTCTCAAGCACTTCTTTCGATAAGAAACGGCTCACTGGAATACTGTTTACAGTAGCCAAACGAGTCAACGGAATCATGGTAGTATCACCGTGTCCGCCGATTACTTGTCCGTGAATATCGCTTTGAGCAAAGCCAGTTGCTTGCGATAAATAATAACGGAATCGTGATGAATCCAAAGAACCACCCATACCGATGATACGTTTTTTGTTTACGCCCATTTCTTGAGCTACTTGATACGCCAAGTAAGTCATTGTATCCATTGGGTTAGAAACAATCAACAAAATAGCTTTTGGTGAGTGAGTCAAGATTTTTGTAACTACATCTCTTACGATACCAGCGTTGATACCAATTAACTCTTCACGAGTCATACCTGGCTTACGTGGCAAACCTGAAGTAATAACCACTACATCAGATTTTGCAGTTTTTGTATAATCATTTGTCGAACCGATGATAGTTGTATCGAAGCCTTCTAATGAAGCTGTTTGCATCAAGTCCATTGCTTTTCCTTCAGCAACACCTTGCTTAATATCGAGCAATACAACTTCATCTACGATTTGCTTGCGAGCAATGTTGTCGGCAGTGGTTGCACCAACCGCACCTGCACCTACTACTGTTACTTTCATAGTTTTTTTAAGCCCCCAACCCCAGGAGGAACTTTTTATAAATTAATTCATGCCTTGGGGTTATATTTCAGACATGAAAGTTGAAGAAATATTTAGATAAACTTATAACTCCCCACCAAGCAATTTTCGTGTAAAAATCAGCAAAATAGTTTTGTTATAAATTGACAACAAATTTATTGGACAAAACTAATACAAAACAATGTATTTGAATGTTTTTTTTGTATTTTTTATATTTCATGGATAATTTTTATAAGTTTTTACGTTTCTATGTTAAGTTTCAGAATGTTAAGACAATCATAGACTCTATTTTTGTTAGAAACCATCGAAAAACGAATTACCCAAAAATTTCTTTTAAAAGCACAATAACCTACGAAAGATGAGTACCAAAACCCGTTCAACATCAAATTTGCTGTCAAAAATAATTGAGTCTGCCATTTATAAAAGTGCTCTGGGGAAAGCTCCTCGCATTGCTAAAAATGCGAAAAGTTTATTGAAATTATTGCAAGCAGCTCTTTCTAAAACCCAAGAAATGGGCGTAGGAGGAATTTTTGATGTAATCAGAGAGAAAATTACCATCATGGGAACTCTCATAAAAGCCTATGCGGTAGGTGATTATCGCCAAATCGAACTCGGCAATTTACTTAAAATCATTGCTGCTTTTGTATATTTTATATCACCGATTGACATCATTCCTGACTTCCTTCCGTTTATTGGTTTGAGCGATGATGTTGCACTATTGGTATTTATCTTTAAAAGTATTGACGACGAACTTGTAAAGTTTGACCAATGGAATAACAAGAAATAGACAATCAAGGAGATTGAATCGACATAAACTAAAAATTAGTTGATAATCAATCTTTTAATAGCCCAAACCTTGTTTTTCGTATCAAATACCGAACTAAGTCGGACAAAAGTTTAAGACGAAATTAATTTTTTAATTTCCAATTTACTTTTACATTTGTAGTAGAATAAACAAAAAACACTGTAGGCAGTTGTCTGCGGTATATCGACTAAAAAACACTTAAAATTAATAATATTATGTTTGGTCTTGGAAGTACAGAAATGATTCTGATTTTGGTTGTAATTCTTTTCTTTTTTGGTGCAAAAAAATTACCTGAGCTTGCACGTGGATTAGGAAAAGGAATTCGTGAGTTTAAAGATGCTTCTCGTGAAGTAAAAGAAAACATCGAAAAAGCGACTTCAGAAGATAAATAAGGATTTTTTTGCCTAATTACCGCCTTCGACTTCGCTCAGGCAACGATAATTAGGCAACACCTTAACAACAGCCACTCAGTTTTAAATTGAGTGCTGTTGTTTTTTTGTTTTTACATTATTATGATTTAGAAATGACCAAATACAATTCATTCAGGGAAGTAAAGCAAGCCATTTCAAGCGGTGAAACCAACTGCGTTTCGTTGGTAAAACATTACTTAGAGCAAATCGACACCCATAAAAATCTGAACGTTTTTTTGGAAGTGTATGCCGATGAAGCCCTAAAACAAGCAGAAACAGTTGACCAAAAAATGAAAGACGGAACAGCTGGACGTTTGGCGGGTATGGTTATTGGCTTGAAAGATGTGTTGGCCTACGAAAATCATGGTTTACAAGCATCAAGCAAAATATTAAACGGTTTCCAGTCGCAATTTACGGCCACTGCCGTTGAGCGAATCTTGGCCGAAGATGCCATTATTATTGGTCGCCAAAACTGCGATGAATTTGCGATGGGCTCATCGAACGAAAACTCTGCCTTTGGCCCAACCCTCAACTTTGCCGACCCAACTCGTGTACCAGGAGGCTCATCAGGAGCATCAGCAGTAGCCGTACAAGCCGATATGTGTTTGGCATCGCTTGGCTCTGACACTGGCGGTTCGGTGCGTCCACCTGCTGCATTTTGTGGCGTCGTTGGCCTAAAACCAACTTATTCGAGGGTTTCTCGTTGGGGTCTGATTGCCTACGCTTCCTCATTTGACTGTATCGGTCCAATCACCAAAACAGTTGAGGATGCCGCTCTCCTACTCGAAATTATTGCAGGGGCCGACGAACACGACAGCACCGTTTCGCATACCTCAGTTCCAGCCTATTCTGAAAACCTTGCTCCCAAAAAACAATATCGCCTTGCATACATGCGTGAAGCTCTCGAAAGCGAAGGGCTTGACGAAGACGTAAGAAAAAATACAGCATCAAAAATTGAGCAACTAAAAGCAGCAGGACACATTGTTGAAGCGGTTGATTATCCTTTAATGAAATATTTGTTGCCTACCTACTATATCTTAACAACTGCCGAAGCAAGTTCGAATCTCTCGAGATTCGATGGCGTTCGTTACGGGTATCGTGCGGCTGGCGTTAAAAATTTAGAGCAACTCTACAAAAAATCACGTGCTGAAGGCTTCGGTGCAGAAGTACGTCGTCGCATTATTTTAGGCACTTTCGTGCTAAGTGCAGATTATTATGATGCTTATTATACGAAAGCCCAGAGGGTTCGTCGTTTAATAAAAGAATCGACCGATGAAATTCTATCAAAATATGATTTTCTGATTTCGCCAACTACGCCAACACCCGCAATCAAGATTGGAGAAAAATCAGATGACCAATTACAAATGTTTTTGATGGATATCTTTACGGTTCAAGCAAACGTAATAGGAAATCCGTGCATTTCAATTCCAAATGGTGAAAATTCAGCAGGTTTACCAATCGGAATTCAAATTCTTGGCAAGAATTTTGATGAAGCAGAAATGCTCGCTTTTGCAAAATCATTAGAGCAATAAAATATTCTTGAATAATTTATACTTTCAGAAATATTTGAAAATACAAAAATAAAACACTATTTACTTGACAAAAAAGTACTTATGAATTATTTTTGATAATGGTTTGCTTTCCTAACACCATAAATCAAGCGTAAAGTACCTTCGCTAATACATTATAATGATGAAGATATCTAAAAAAATTCTTGTCCTATCGAGTTTTTTAGGTTGTGCATGTTTCATTACAAATGCACAATCTGTTATTCCTGAAGAGGCAATTACGGTTTCAGCCGAAGACTCGCTCGTAGAAGAACTCCCCACGGTAGAAACCTTTATTCCTACTGCCGATGTAAATCGAGTAAGAGAAGGTTTTCAGAACATGCAGCGTTCTATTCCTTTGCAGTACAATTCAATCGTACATAGCTTTGTAGATTATTTTATCTACAAAAAGCCGAGTTTTACTAAAAAAATGCTCGAAAGGAAGAACTTTTACTTCCCGATTTTTGAGAAATATTTGGCTAAATATAACATGCCTGACGAACTAAAGTATCTTTCGATGCTTGAATCAGGCTTAAATCCGAAGGCAATTTCACACGCAAAAGCGGTTGGTCTTTGGCAGTTTATGAAACCTACGGGTAAAGATTTCGGCTTACGAGTTGACGAATACGTGGATGACCGCATGGACATCGAAAAATCAACCGAAGCAGCTTGTAAATACTTCCGTCAATTATATAATATCTTCGGAGATTGGGAACTGGTCTTGGCTTCGTACAATACTGGCCCAGGAAATTTACGCCGTGCGATTCGCCGTGCGGGCAATATTACCAATTACTGGCAGTTACACCCCTACTTGCACAAAGATACTCGTGCGTACGTTCCGCAGTTCACAGCCATTATGTACATGATGAATCACGCTGATGAATATGGCATCTTCCCAGAAGAAATCATGGAGCCAGTGGCAGTTGAGAAAGTAATCATTGATGGCTATTTAGACCTCGAAATTTTCTCGAACATGAGTGGCATCAGTATTGATGATATTCAAAAGCACAATCCTTCAATTCTAAAAGGTGTTTTACCAGCTCATTCAAGAGGTTTTGAATTAAAAATTCCTGCTGAAAGTTATGCGTACTTTGAGGCTAACCGACAAATGATTTTAGATTCGGCTCAAAGGCAAAATGGCGTTTCGGTGATGTTGGCATCAAATAAAGATGTAACCGAAAACGGTGTAGTTATCATTGGTGGTGGCTCGGCAAGAGCATCAAACGATAACGAAACTATCGTTGAAGAAAATGATAAGCCTGAGAAAGTAGAAGATGAGATAAAGAAAATTCGTAAAGTAAAGAAAAAGACCTACACAGTCAAGAAGGGTGACGTATTGAACCGAATTGCTGAAAAGTATGACGTTGATATGTATGATTTGAAAGTATGGAACCACTTAAAGTCATCAAAAATTATGGTTGGCCAGAAGCTCATAATCTTAGATGATGTAGAAGAGGTTGTTGAGGTAGAACGCACAATCAAAGAAGAAAGAAAATCGAAGAAAACGATTGAAAAGACAAAACCTAAATATCATATTGTTCAAAGAGGTGACACACTTTGGAGCATTTCGCAAAGATACGGTGGTATTTCGGTAGAAAAAATCAAGAAAATGAACGGCTTACGCTCAAATTCAGTAAAAAAAGGACAGAAATTGAAAATTGTTTAATCGACGATGATTCTATATAAAATCGGTATTAAGAGCAATCTTGGTACCGATTTTTGTTTATATCTACCTGTGACAATAGCCCCAAAAACTACATTTATAAGGGTCTTCGCACTGGTTTCCAACGCTAATTTGTGGAATACTATCTTGCTCTAAAACATTCTTGAAATGCTCAATAGTTGCCGCAATATTGGCTTGTAGAGCTTTCACTTCGATAGTTACATCAATAATTTTATATGTTCCTGCTTCATCATTCAGTACTAATTTGGCGTCAAGGTCTTGTCCTAAAGCTCCTTTAGTAACAAAATATTGCAAGGCTATGTCCTGAATATGGGTTTGTTTTAATTCCGTACTATTTTTTATTTCTTGAATCTCCCATTTTCCACTACTTCTTGTCAATACATCATTCATTACCAATACTTCTTGATAAACAAAAGTAGCCTCAAAAATATCAGAGACCTGTTTTTGTAATGCCTTTTGGGTCAAAGCTTGATAATCATTTCTACTTTTGGCAATTTTCTCAATATCAACCGCAAACGGAAAATACTTTTCTCGGTAAGCATCTTCAAAATCATGACCACCTTTAAACTTTGCTAAGGTTTCGGGACTGAGTGGGTCTTGAAGTTTATAATGGTATTTGTAGAGATATAACTGCTTATCGCACTGGACACCTTTGATATATGCTGTTTTTGAGAAAAGGTAATTCGACATATTTTTTTGATTCAAATGAATGAGTAAGCAAAAGTATGCAAACTTATAGCTGTAAATTAACTAACGAAAATTTGATTTTGCTTTACCTAAAGCCCATTTTTTGTATTATTCACTGTAAAAGCTAATAGTTTGATTCTTACCAACTCGATATTATTCTTTGACATTCAAGTGAAAAAACCAAATGTATCCGCTTGATAAGTTTATTTATTATCATGATACCGCAAGATAACTTATTGTATTTTTTGGCATGATAGGGTATGCTTTTTGTGCCAATTAAGATAGTAAAAGTATATTTATTCAATCTGCATATACTTTTGAACAAAGAATAATTTTCCTAATATACCATGAAAAATTCAATAACGTTGATAAGCAACCGAGGGAGGACTTTTACAAGAAAATTGTGGTTCATAATGCTACTTTTTGTGAGCATCGCAGGTTTAGGGCAGGTTAGTTATCGTGTAGGATTAGATACAGATAATAAAACTTATCGGTTGTATATGAAGTCGGCGGTTAGTTATGTAGGTATTCAAGCTAAAATAAGCACAGCCCAAATGACGATTATTGTACCGCATGGCACAGGAAACAATTATTTTCAACCTACGAATATAAAAGGAAAATTAGCTGGAATAAATCAAATGTCTTGGGGAGCAACAAGGGTTGACCAACCAACTGAAAATCAACTTTCAGATTACATTTCGTTTGGTTTTAGTGGTAGTAGTAGTCAAGTTTTATTTGATATTATTGCCAATGAAGAAATTGAACTATTGAATTTTCAGAATGCAGGAAATTGTGTTGGAACGGTAAACTTAATCTCAAATACTGACCCTTTTTTAGCACCGAATTCGCAAAATACAAACCCTGGAAATCAGATGACAATTTTAGGGTATGGTACGAACAATGCTTATAGTACAAACTATGGTGGAGGTGTAAATTGTCAGACAAATTTATTGCCAGACCTAACTTTAGGAATTAGTGGCAGCAGCAATATCACGGCAGGTATCAATACTAATTATACTATTTCGGTAAACAACACTGGTGCAGCTGCATCAAACGGACAAATAACTGTTTCGACTACACTTCCTGTGGGAGTTAGTTATCATTCATTTAGTGGGGCTGGCTGGAATGTAAGTTCAGCACTTCAATCGAATGGTAGTACAATCGTTACGGCAAGTACTAATAACGTGGTTGCCATTAGTGGTTCATTATCACAATTAGTGCTGAATGTTACGGCCTCAGAAGGTATTGGTAATGGCAACTCGATTACGATTAGCAGCGTTTTATCGGGTGGTGGAGATAATAATTTGACTAATAATTCGGCCAGTACAAATTCAGTAGTGACGGTCAACTCTCCTAATTTATCGCTGGCTATGAATGGGCCTTCTACAATCAGCCCAAGTCAATCGGCCAATTATACACTAAATGTTTCAAATATTGGAAATTCGGCCTCAACGAGTATTGTTACAGCAAACATTACGATTCCGAATGGCTTATCGTATAATTCATTTACTGGCAATGGTTGGTTATATGGCAGTAGCACTTTACAAAACGGAGGAGCTATTTTACTTACTTTTACGAATACTAACGTAATTAATGCCAACACAAGTGCCAATGCTTTAATTCTGAACTTAACTGCTGGCAGCAATACAACCAATAATTTGGTTCTACCAGTTGTAGCGGCTGTTTCGGGCGGTGGTGATAATACCACTGGAAATAATGTAGCTTCAGTCAATACCACGGTTATTATTGGTAGTGTTGCTAATTTGGCATTAAATATTAGTGGTCCAAGTAGTATCATAGCTGGAGCAAGCAGTAGTTTCACTATCAATGTAAGCAATATTGGTACTGCAGCTACTAATGGACAAATTGTTACTACAAGCATCCTTCCTGTTGGGTTTATTTATAACTCATTTGTTGGTGCAGGTTGGTCTGTTGTAGCAACCGCCCAAGGTAATGGTACTACCCTTCTGACATCTACCTATAATGGAATTATTACAGCAGGTGGAGCAGCAACTCCACTTGTGATTAATACAATTACACAGTCGAGTCTCGGTACGGGTTTGACTTACATTATTAGTAATACACTAAGTGGTGGTGGAGCGATTGGAAGTATTTCGAGCAATTATAATGTAGTTGTCAATGCCGCTGCAAATCTTTCTTTAGTTATTAATGGCATCAATAATATCAACGCTGGTGATACTGGCAGTTATGCTTTTACGCTTTCTAATAATAGTTCTATACCTTCAACTGGTGTGATTACCAATACGATTGCGTTACCAGCAGGAGTAAATTATTCTTCATTTACGGGCAATGGTTGGAGTTTCGTTAGTGCAGTACCCCAGTTAAATGGCACTACATTAGTGACCTTTACCTATAATAATATTATTGCAGGAAATAGCTCAGCTCCATCTTTATCTCTAAATCTATCTTTTGCCAATACTCTTACTAAAAACTCTTCACTCATCATCAATAGTATCATTACTGGGACAGTAACAAACACAAAATCAAGCATTACTCTAATTGTTGACTCTACTCCTATTCCAGACTTACAATTGAGTATCAATGGCACAAACGCTACAAACCCGAATGGTTTGGCAAGCTATACTATCAGTGTAAATAATACTGGCACGGCTACAAGTAATGGGCCGATAAGTATTTCGTTGCTCATTCCGAACGGATTGAGCTATACCTCGTTTACGGGTAGTGGTTGGAGTTATGGCAGTAGCACTTTGCAAACTGGTGGAGCAATACTGGTAACTTTTACTACTAACAGTATAATCAATGCAGGAGCATTAAATAATAGTTTAGTAGTAAATCTGACAACTGGAGCAAATGTGGTAAATAACACAATCTTTACAATTTCGGGAAATGTATCGGGCGGAGGAGAAACAAATACCAACAACAATACTGCCTCAACTAACTTAACGATTACAACTCAAGGAGGTGCAATACTTACGGCTACCATTAGTGGAATGCTTCATGTCGATATCAATTATTCGTATAATTATATCATCAATGTCAATAATATCAGTACAGTAACAACTACTGGCACCACGACCGTAACCACAGTATTACCCATTGGCGTTTTTTATAATAGTACATCAGGAAATGGTTGGACTTCGGTGGCGATTCCTCAACCCAATGGAACAACATTGATAGTTTCTACATACAGCGGAATCATTACTGCAAATAGTGTTGCTAATCAACTAATACTCAACATAACTCCTTCGGGAATTCTGACGGCGGGTAGTACTATTACCTTAAATGGTTCGGTGACTGGTGGCGGTGCAACAAATACTAATAATACCTTTTTCACGAATGTAATTATCAATGGTAGCTCACTAATAGCCGATTTAGGAGTAAGTGTAACTATTAGTAATAATACACCAAACTTAAACCAAATTATCAATTATACATTTACCATTACCAATAATGGAAATGGTACACCCAATAATGTGCAAACGCTCATTACACTTCCAGCGGGTTTTGTGGTGACAAACTTCAGCACTACTAATGGCGGATTTGATATAAATTCAAAAATTTGGAATGTCGGAACAATATCAGTTGGGCAATCATATACATTAAATATTTCGGGTTATGCCACAATCGAGGGTATTGATTTTGCTATAATCTCGCTTATTAATACAAGTTTACAAGATAATTTTGTATTTAATAACTCAGCAAAAATTTGTTATACCACTCCAGTAAGTATATGTACAGGTGAGGGCTATATTGCTTACTTAGGGAAACAAAATACTAATATTCAATGGTTTAAGAATGGGAGCCAAATCAATAATGCAACCGCCGATTCTTTGTTTATAACAACTGCGGGTTCTTATTCAGCTACTTATACCAATAGTTGTGGCGAGTTAGTAGTTACTCCAGCAGTTACGGTTATCACTGGCACCGTTCCTAATGCCCCAGTTATTACGTCCAATAAAACTGCTATTTGTGGGAATGAGTTGGTTCAGCTAACGGCTTCGAGTTGTGGTTTGGGTAAAATTTTGTGGAGTACTGGAGCAACAACCTCAACCATCAATATTAATACAGCTGGTACTTATAGTGCATCTTGTGTAAATGGTTGTGGAGCAAGCCAAGCTTCTAATCTATTGGTAATCAGCAATAATTGTCAAAATACAGGAAAAATCGGAGATTATGTATGGTATGATAATAATAACAATGGTAAACAAGACAATAATGAATCGGGGGTAAAAAATGTCAGGTTGGAACTTTATAAAGACGGTATTTTTACAGGACTCAGTACATCGACCGATAGCACTGGTAAATACTTGTTTTCTAACCTTACGACAGGAAATTACCAAGTAAAAATCTTATCAATCAGCCTTCCTGCGAAATATTACTTATCTAAAAAAACAAATGCTACAAGCGTAGCAGATAGCTTAGACTCCGATTTTGATACCAACTCTGGAATGAGCCAAATTATCAGTATCAATACAATTACTCCATCGCTCGCTGCTAATTTAACTATCGACGGTGGCATTGTTTTAAAACCCGAAGCCAATATTAGCGACCCTTGCAAATGCTTTGGTGTAGAATATACTTTAGACGAAAAGAAGGAACTTTATGAAACAGTAACCGTAAATGGACCAACTAACGACACTTGGAGGGTTATTGCCCAAACAGGTATGCTCGCCTTGGATACACTCGTCAAACGACCTGTGCTTATTGGTACTCTACTGACAGAGGTTTCACCAGGGGTTTATCAAATTAATTTTACTCATGAAGACAGTATCGGTTATTCGGTAAAAGTCTCAAATGGGCAAGATACGCTATCAATCTCTAATTTTTGTTCTATTTACCCTAAACTTACAGCAACAACGCTCAATCAGACCATTTGTAAAAATGCAGCACCGATACCGCTAACTGCCACTATGAGTTTACCTGGTACAGCACAGTTTTATTACATAGATAAAACAACTCAACAAAAAGTTAGTATTACAGAATTTGACCCAAAAAGATTTACTGCAGGCGAAACAATCTATATAAAAATTGATGTAACTCCTGCTGATGGCCGTCTCTGTTCATATATCATTACGCAAACTGTCCAAATCAGTGTTTTTGATTGCGGTGCTACATGTAAGTCAGTCATTTTCATTCCATTAACAATAGCTAAAACTAAAAATTAATACCCTTTTTAAAGAAAGGATTATTTAAAATATCATGAATAAAACATTCAATATTTTCGGAAAAACATTTTCAGCCACTGCTGTTTTTATTTTTTTGATAGCTATTATGGTTCAAAACAGTTTTGGGCAAATTAGCTATCGTGTTGGTTTAGATGCCGACAAAGTAACGTACAGGATTTTTATGAAATCGGTTGCTTCATACTCAACTATTCAAGCCAAAATCAGTACAGCTCAAGTAACACTCGTTGTACCTCACGGAACTGGTACTAACCAATTTACGGTTTCAAACTTACAAGGAAAAACGGTGGGTAGCAATCAGATGAATTGGGGGGTATCGAGGGTAGATGCTCCTAACGAGAACAAATCTGCCGACTATATTTCTTTTGGCTATAATGGCAGTGGAAGTCCTTTGTTATTTAATATTGTGGCAGGAGAAGAAATTGAGTTATTAAACTTTAAAAACCCAGGAAATTGTCTTGGGAGCGTAGCACTCATTACCAATACAGACCCTTTTTCACCACCCAACTCTGTTAATACCAATCCAGGGAATCAGATAACTGTCTTAGGCTATGGTACAGGAAATGCTTATCAGAATAACTATGGAAATGCGGTTACTTGCCTTGCATCTACCAGTATTGCAGATATAACTGCCACTATTAGTGGCTCAAACGTAGTTACGAGCAACATCGCAACTAATTATACTATCAATGTAAGTAATATAGGTACTGCTGCGAGCAGCGGAAACATAACAGTAAGTACAACATTACCTGCTGGTGTTATATATAATTCAACTTCTGGTAGTGGATGGAGTTCGAGCATGAATCCACAAATCGGAGGCACAACATTAGTAAGTTCAACCTATACCCAAAGTATTGCTTCAGGGGCCAGTGCCGTTCCTCTCATACTGAATGTAACTCCGAGTGGAGCATTAACTATCGGTTCAAATTTTATTATAAATGGAGTAGTTTCTGGCGGAAACGAGACTAATCTTACGAATAATAGTTTCAATAAAACCTCTACCATTCAAGCAAACAGTACCTCAACAGATTTAGGCGTGTCGGTCAGTGTTAGTTCTACAACACCAAGCATCGGAGGAACTGTTACATTCACATTTACGGCACAAAACTTCGGTTCGATAAGTGCATCAAATATTCAAAATCTACTAACATTACCAGCAGGTTTTTCGATAAGTAGTATAAATATCCCTGCTGGAACCACCTATAACTCTACTACCAAAATATGGACTATTAATACTTTAGCAGCAAGCCAAAATACCCAATTAATCATCACTGGAAGTGCTATTGCAGAAGGAGTGAATTATGCTCTTATTAATTTTGTTTCAGCGGGTGTTACCGAAACTAATCTATCCAATAACATCGCTACTGCTTGTTATTCAATACCCGTCAAGCTCTGTACTGGAACAAACTATATTGCACGTATTGATAAAAAATTCACTAACATTCAGTGGTACAAAAATGCCACAATAATTACTGGAGCAACTGCTGATACCTTATTAATCAACAGTGCAGGTACTTACACTTTCACCAATTCAATATCAACAATTAGCTGCCCGCTAATCGTTGCAGCCCCTACCAGCACAACAGCAGCTTTAGCTGTCAATCCAACAAGTGTAAACGCCTGTGGCAACTATAATCTCACAAACCTCAAAATTACCCTAAACGGTAATACCATTACCAATGGTTTAAGTTATTATAAAACCCAAGCCGATGCTCTTACAGGAAGTAATCAATTAGGTAGTTTTGTGACACAAAGTGGAAAATACTGGATTCGCTATAAGCCTTCAAACGACTGCCCATATATTGGTTCAGTGGATGTAATTTTGAGTTCATCTTTGAGCTTTACACAACCCAATCCTACTTGTGCTGCCAATTTTGATTTGGCCAGTGTCGAACTCTTCAATAATGGAATAAAAGTAACCAGTGACATCACATATTATGGCACTTTCTCGAATTTTGCGAGTAGTGTTGTGATTTATCCTTTAAGCAGCACGATTGTATCGAGCTCTGGATTGTACTATGCTACCATAAAAAATAGTAATGGTTGTGTGAGCTTAGCAGCTATACAAGTACAACTAACTGGCCCAAGAACACCCAGTGTAACTGATGTAATAAATCAATGCCCCGCAACTACTGTAAACTTACTCACCACACAACCACTTCCTTCAACAGTTGGAGGAGTATTTGAGTGGCACATAAGCAATAGTGCCACTTCAGCACTGGTCAACACGCCATCAGCAGCGGGTGCTGGCACTTACTATATTTTTGAGAAAAGCCCTAATGGTTGCATAAGCAACGGCGATGCCGTAAAAGTTATTATCCAAAGTTGTTGTAGCACGCCAGATTGTTCTCCATTTAAAATGTTAAAAACAAGCAGCCTAAAATAGCCAACTACTTGATTATTAGTATATTAAAAAAACAAACACCAAAAACTTCCCAAGTATTTTATTATATTTTTGGGAAGTTTTTCATTAAAATTCACTTTACTAATGTTCCGTTGTTTACTTATACTCTTCGTCAATCTACTGTTATTACAACCTATTATGGGTTATCAAATAACTGGAAACATAAAAAATTTGAAGGCAAATAAATGTCTATTGGGCTACTATTTTGGGTCATCAAATCAAGTTATTTACGTAGATACCGCTAAAGTTGATTCCAAAGGAAGTTTCGTTTTTGAAGGCAATCACCAACTTGCCGAGGGGCTTTACTTTGTAGAATTTCCAGCAAAAAAACGCCTTGATTTGGTAATTGGAGCAGACCAAAACTTTGAGTTTTCGACCGACTTCGTAAATCTAAGCAAAAGTGTTTCGTTCAAAAATTCAGAAGAAAACACAATTTATTATAGCTATATTCATTTTGTTCGTTCTCGACAAGCATCACTAAAAACTCGATTAAGTGCTGAGCAAAGCAGCAAAATTCAACAAGAATTATATACTTTTCAGACAAATTTTTTCAAAGAAAAAAGTGGGCATTTAGCTACCAGTATTTTAGCAGCCAGCGAGATGCCCTACATTCCAACGTTTACGCTTCCCAACGGCAAACCCGATAATGATAAAGTTTATCACTACTACAAAAATCATTTATTTGATAATATTAATTTAGGCGACGAACGATTGATTCGGACGAATCTGATTGAACCCAAAATCGACGAATATATTCAAAAATTAACTTATCAGATAGCTGATTCTGCCATAAAATCGGTAGATGCACTCATACTGAAAGCTCCAGTAGCCGCTTTTAGAAAATATTTTGCTTCAAAAATGCTCAATTTTTATCAGAAAAAGCCATTTATCGGAGCCGAAAACGTATATGTTCACTTAATTGACCGCTATTATACCAATGAACCAAACCTGTGGGATGCTTCGGCACTCAAACAAATGACAGCTCGTGCAAATACCCTTCGCCCCCTCCTACTCGGCAAGAAAATCCCGAATATGACCGTAACTGGCACTGACGGTAAACAATATTCTTTACACGATATTCAAGCACGCTATACGATACTCTATATTTATAGCCTCGACTGCCCACATTGCCAAGAACACGCCCCTAAAGTAGCAGCCCTTCAAACTAAATTAGCAGCCAAGGGTGTCAGATTCTTTGCTGTTGCCGTAGAGCGTGACGAAGTCAAGTGGCGTAATTTTATTACCAAATATCATACTCAAAACTTATTGAATTTGATAGATAAAAACAATACTATCAACTTCGTAAAAGATTATAATACAGTAGAATACCCAACTGATTTTGTGCTGGATTCTCAAAAAAGAATCGTAGGAAAGCAAATTAACCCATCGCTCTTGGAAGAATATATCGGATATTTAGAACAAACATCCAAAAAATAATCTGGTATAAAAACCGAGAAAAAACTATGTTTTCTGGCATATTTTAGCTAATTTAGCAAGAGAAATTTACAGAAAATGATAGAAATTTTAAAGGATAATCGAGCAACTAATTTATTGTTAGTAAGGTTTGAAGACCTCAGCTCAAACTCGCTTATTTCAAAAATACCTAACCGCCGATGGAGTCGTTCGCAAAAAGCTTGGGTAGTACCTAATACACGCTATAATGTTTCTATGATTGGCCAATTATTTGGTAAAGAAAACTGTGTCTTTTCAAAAGAAATAATCTTACAATACAAACCAGAAATAACCAAAGCAGAAATTAATCAGTATTTTTCAAGAATAAAAAAATCTTGGGCAAATAAACCTACGTATTACGAAATCTATAAACACCCGATTTTGGTTGAGCTACACCAACACATGAGTGTAAGAAACTACAGCTACAAAACCATTAATAATTATCGAGGGCAGCTCATAAAAATTATCCATTATTTTCACGGAACAGAATTAAAGGATGTTTCTAAAAAACAATTCGAACAGTATCTCGACTTCTTGGTTAATCGACGAAGATTGTCCCACTCTTCGCTCAACGTTGTCATTAATGCTTTTAAATACTACCGAGAAAACATGCTGAGCCTTGAGGAAAGCACTTACTATGAAATGCCCAAGATTATTAAATCGAAGCAACTACCGACGGTCTTAAGCAAAGAAGAAGTAGAACTCATTTTGAGTAAGACAACAAGCCTAAAATACCAAACTATTTTCAGCCTAATTTATTCGACAGGTATTCGTATTAACGAGGCCGTTAATTTAAAAATTACTGATATTGATAAATACCGTAGGGCAATTTTTATAAAAAATGGAAAAGGCAAGAAAGACCGTTACGTGGTGTTATCGAATAAAATTTTGGAATTATTGAGGCAATATTACATGGAATACAGGCCAAAAGTATTTTTATTTGAAAATGAATTAACCAATGAACAACTCGGCGAACGAAGTATTCAGATTGTATTTGGTCAGGTAGTTAGGCAATGTCGCCTCAACAAGACAGCTACAATTCATACCCTACGCCATAGTTTTGCGACACATTTACTCGAATCAGGCGTGAATATTAGACACATACAAGAGTTGCTCGGTCATAGTGACCTCAACACAACTATGCGTTATACTCATGTGCGTAGTGAGGCCTTAAAGCAAGTAAATAGCCCATTTGACCTGCTAAACATCAATTTTTCGGAGAAGCGGTCGTAGTTGATGTAAGCTAAAGAACTTACGATTCAGGTAATAGCCCTTGGTGTATCCATTTAGGGTAAGTTTAATTTCACGTTGGGTTTTTAGCCTATACATTTTCTTATTTTCAGCAATAAAAAAATCGGGTTGCCCATCAATTAACCATTTAGCTTTTATTACTCTCGATTTGACAACTACCTCTACCATATTATAACTATTTATCAGTCAACATTTTATAATAATGTAAATTTATCATTTAAGCAGCAATTATACAAATTTTGAATGTAATTTTACATTATTATAAACACTTAATTATCAATACTTTAAGAGTAAGTCAAAAATCATAGCAAAAATAAACATTTAAGATTTTTGGATTAGTTAAAGATAAAAACTAATATTGTAAAGTAAACTCCCAAAACTGGGAAACATAACTAACTAATAATCAGCAACTTGTAATTGTACGCCTTTCGTCCAATACAATGTTGGAAAATTTAAAAAGGCAAGAAATTGAATGTTTCCATAAAAGCTGGAAATTGGAGGATTTTTGCAGAACTGAAGACCTCCATAACAAGTAAATCTTTATCACCTGTTATCAAATAATCTAAATTAGCATCTTCACATAAATTTAGAAGATAATTATCTTTCGAGTCTCTGTTAATCTCATGGATTGAAATTAAAGACACTTTTATCGCTCTTTTCTCGAAAAAACCAATAAAATCTTCTATAACTTCTGTTGTTATACCCTTTGAAATAAAATACGCCGACTTCGATAATTTCCTTATTTCTACTAGTAACTCTTCACAATAATAAATATCAATTTGATTACT
>JACCDQ011259650.1_pt1 | contig 23802 bp, 39 predicted proteins | sample 7446031 | NCBI WGS metagenome assembly JACCDQ01 (sample SAMN15323442, study PRJNA562643) | freshwater metagenome | isolation source: river surface water | place: USA:Blue River Watershed | collected 2017-08-17 | reverse complement strand
CGACTGTGGTTGGCGTTGGCATCGACGCAATGAAGTTCACGTCGTTCTCGGTGCCGCACCTGCTCGAAGGTGGCAATGGCATCGACATCTCAGCGGGCCGTGTTCAGCTCAAGCTGGGTGGTGGCACTACGTTGGATGGTCAGGGTGCGTTGATGCTGGACGTGCTGCCAGGTGGTGGTCTGATGCTGACGAAGAACAACGTTGGCGCAACGCTTGAGCAGACTGGTGCGCTGGCGCTGGCACCGACTGGCATTCGACCAGGCACCTACAACAATCTCGGCTCCAAGCAGACGCCATTCACCCTTGATGCGAAGGGTCGTGTCGTTGCCATCGGTGAGCCGACTGACATCTCGCCGGATTTCACCAACATCAGCGGCAAGCCAACGACGCTTCGTGGTTACGGCATCAACGATGCGGTCAGCACAACTGGCGCATCGACCATCAATGGCGTGCTGTCGTTCACCAACGGCACATCCATCCTTGGAACGACGCCGACGCCGAACCAAGCGCTGTTCAGCACAGCGAAGGTCTCAACGGTTGGCGATGGTCGCACGCACTTTGGCTTCTTCGCTGGCGGCGAGTTCATCAACTACATTCGAGGTGCCCGAACGCAGCTTGATGGCGATGTGGTCATCACCGGCAAGCTGCAGTCGTCTGAGCTGGATGAGCTGCGTGCTGAGGTCGCTGCGCTCAAGGCTTTGGTTGAGAGCCTGGTGGGCCGTTGACGGTCGAGACCAGATACCGAAGCTGGTCATCAAGGTTCTGAAGGTTCTCGATGAGCCGTTGCTGTAGATACGTAAGGAACTCGGCGGAGGTCATCGTTGAACGAGCCTCCTCCAGAAACGACTGGAACTCCATCAGGTCAAGCTGACGTTCCTTCGGACAGGTCTCGATGTAGTCCCGAATGAGTTTGGCCCGAGCGGCCTCCCATTCAGGACTTCCGTCCTTCAGACCTTGAAGTGCGCTGAGGTCGATTGTCATCATTCATCATCCGATTTGTCATCGAGCTCGACTGGGTAGCCCCAGAGCATGTCGATGTAGTCAGCCACCTGCAATGCTGATGCGCGGTCGAGACCACGACCACTGTACGGCAGATACTCCAAGTAGAGCGTCCGGTCGCCATCAAGGTCAGCACCCTTCACAACAATCTGTGGCACTCGATTGATGCGTTCGTAGCTGCGAGCCAGATTGATTCGAATCTGCTTGTAGCCAACTTCGTCGTGAATCTCAGACACGAAGGCTGGTCGCTTGTCGTTGTCGAAGTCGATTGACACGCTGAACAGCTTCAGGTCGCGAATGACCTTCGGCGAGAGATACTGCATGATGAAGCTGTCATCACGATGTTCGAACGCTGCCTCTTGAACAACCTCTTGCCAGCGGCGGCCGATGAGATTCGGAAACCATTCACGGTCCTCGTCAGTCGGATTCTCGCAGATGCGCTTCAGGTCGTTCAGAATGGCGAAGCCGAGGGCATACGGGTTGAGACCCGAATACCAGCGCTTGTTGTACTCCGGTTGATACAGCACTCCTGAATGCGATTCGAGGAAGGCGATGTAGGCATCCGGCGACAGAATGCCCTTCTCTTCCAGCCGCGTCATGATGTAGTAGTGCGTGAATGACGCGAAGCCTTCGTTCAGATTCTGCGTCTGCGATTGCGGATAGAAGTACTGGTTGATCTTGTACACAATCCGAAGAATCTCGCGCTTCCACTGCTCAAGCGACGGCGAGCGCTTCATGATGTAGTAGAGGATGTTCTCTTCTTCTTCCTCGTACGCTTCATCGTCCTTCAGATGATCCAGCTCGGTGTCGCGGAAGGACGTCTTCTTCAGAATGATGTCCAGCTCTCGCTGACGCTGTTCTTCTTCAGCCATCAGCATCTTGAGACGGGCTTCTTCCGACAGCTTCGGCTTGCTCTTGCGCTTGAACTTGTCGACGCCGTGCGGTGCCAACGCATGCGCTGCATCCAACACCAGCTCGACCTCTTCAGGACCGTAGCGGTCCTCGCACTTGCGAATGAAGTCACGAGCAAAAATCATGTAGTCGATGATTGACCCAGCATTGGTCCACTGCTTGAAGCATTCGTTGTTCTTGAACACCGCATTGTGTCCGAAGGCAGCGTGCGCAATGACGAGCGCTTGCATCATCATGGTGTTGTCTTCCATGAGATACGAGATGCACGGCGACGAGTTGATGACAATCTCGTATGCCAGACCTTGGCGACCCTTCTCGTAAGCACGGAAGGTCTTCATGAACTCCTTGCCAAACGACCAGTGGTTGTAGTGCACCGGCAGTCCGATTGAAGCGTAGGCATCAATCATCTGCTCCGATGAGATGATTTCAATCTGGTTCGGATAGACCTTGCCTTCGAGGTCCATTTCTTCATAGGCGATCTTCTCAATCTCCTCATACACGCGCTCAATGAGCGCCGGCGTCCAGTCGGTTCGAGAAGTGATGACAAGCGGTTCTTTAGACATGTTGATTCCTAGTCATTGGTGTGCGCTGATTTAGCTCACTTGGTCTTGGTCGACGCGTAGACCTTCTTGAACGCCGTGAACACATCGGTCTCGCTTTGAATCTTGATGAGGTGCAGACGACGATTGGTTTCGGCAATCGAGTTCATCGTGTTCCAGAAGCGCTGCTGACCACTTGCCAGACCACCCCATGAGTTCATCTCAGCACCTACCTGAAGATAGACCGCATGGCGCAGCTTGTTGAGGAAGCCCTTGTCCTCAATCTGAGTGATGACGTCGCGATTGTCCTGCTCCCAGTTGTCGCCGTCGCCGGCATACGAGAAGTAGATGTTCGTCTGCGTGACGTCGTAGCGTTCCTTGATGATGTTGTTCGCCAGCTCAATCACCGGCGACACAATCGTTCCGCCATTCATGCGCGTCGTGAAGAACGTTTCTTCGTCGCACTCCTCAGCGTGGTCAGTGTGCCACAGGAAGACGAGGTCGGTGTTCGGGTACTTGCGCTTGATGAACACGTACTGAAGCGTGAAGAACTTGCGAGCGATTCGCTTGCGCTCCTCATCCATCGAACCAGACACGTCCATCGCCATCATCAGCACGGCATCCGCAGACTTGACCATGACCTTCTCGGTCTTGCGGAAGCGCTGGTCAACTTTCTCGAACAGTGGGATGTTGTCGATTCGAGTTCTGATGGCAAGAATCTCCGCCTCAATCTCATTCAACCGTGCATGAATTTCATGGGTTTCGTTGATGGCGAGCTGACACATCAGCTCCTTGTATTCTTCCTCGAGCTCTTCGATGCGCTCACGGTCATCAGCGGACAGGGCGCGGCGCCGACCAAGCGAGTTGCGATACGAGCGAATGACGCTGAGCTGACCAGGCGTGCCCTCTTTCTGAAAGCCAGCAGGCTTGTTGACAGCTTCTGGCAGCTCCTTCTGCGAGCTCTGCTCAAGGTCTGGAAGGTCGCAGTCCTCGAAGAACACATCGTAGAACTCTTGACGACTGATGTTGACGACGAAGTCATCCTCACCGTCTTCACCAGGTCCGTTGCCACCACCGCCACCCTCTTCATCAGGTCCGCTGATTGGAAACTCGTCGCCCTTCAACCAACGGTCATTGCCAGGCAGAACGACCTCACGTGAGCCGCTGGATTCAGCGTAGCGGAAGTTTGGCTCAATCAGCGCATCACGAGCGACGGCAACAGGATTGGACAGCTGCTTGTTCGGAGCTGTTGAACCACCCTTCACACCACCGGCATCGATGTCCTGCGGATTGGCTGACTTGATGCTCGACTTGATGCGATGAAGCAGCTTCTGTCGATTCGGAAGTGACTTCCCGCGGCCGGTCTTGCGTCGGTCAACGAAGATGAATCGAGCCGTTGGTAGCTTTTCAGTCATTTGTCTTCTTTCGTGAAGAGTAGTGTGCCTTGAATCGTGCGATGTCTTCGGCGCTCAGATCCAAACCTTGCCAGTCGAGAATCCCGAGTTGCTCATCGATTCGCCATTGATGTTCTGGTGAGAGGCGGAAGTAGTTGGATGGGCGTTTAAAGGACTTCTCAAACATTTCTCGTTCAGACATTTCGTCTCCAGTCAAACGTCAAACTTGCGATACGCTGCGCACTTCGTGCAGCGCTGAATAACTCGAATGCTGTGCGGATACTTCGAATCCTCGGTTTCATACACCTTGATGCTGCGCACATCCTCCCAGACATGCTTGCACGGCGACATCGGTTTAATCGCATTCGACAGATACTTGACTGCAGAGACGATGCCTGAAATCACCACGCGGATCCTGTTCGCCCACATTCGTTTTGTTGCTGAGAAAATCATGCCAGACGAATCGAATAGAGGATGAATGCCAAAGCTGCTGTGCCGCCGAACAGCGCAACGCCGTACTTCACACCGTCAGCGTACTCGCCGGCAATTACACGAATCGACAGGACGACGATGATGAACGCAAAGATGATTGTTAGTAGCTGCATTGTATCGCCATTGTGGAGGTGCCGCTACCTACAAATGCAGGTAGCGGCGGTTGTCATCAGCTCGACTTGCGGTTGTCGGTGAACCACGACACGAGAATCTTGACTTGATTCAGCGTGTAGCCACGATCCATCATGCGCTGAACGAAGCCGTCGTGCTTCTCCTGCGTGTCCTTGTCCTGCTTCGGACCGAAGGCGATGACCGGCATGATCTGCTCAGTCGCCGAGAACATGCGCTTCTCGATGACGGTCTTCATCTTCTCATACGCATCCCACGACGGTGCCTTGCCTTCGTTCTTCGCCTTGTACTTCAGAACGTACGTGACGATCTCGTTGCGGAAGTCCTTGGCGTTTGTGATGCCTGCCGCCTTCTCGATCTCTTCCAGCTTCTGATTGAGCGTCTCGCGATTCATCATCACGTGCGTCTCAGGATCACGGCACTGCGAGTCTTCCAGCCAGGCGTCGGCGAACATGACGTAGCGCTCGAACATGTTCTGACCGAACGAACGGTACGATTCGAGGTACGCGGTGCGCAGCTCCTTCTCGACGAACTCGAAGTACTTCGGCTGCAGCCACTCCTTGATGAAGGCGAGGTAGCGCTGCTCAGCTTCTTCCGGCAGACCTTCCTTGTGAACGGCATTCTCGATGACGTACATCAGGTCGATCGGGTTGGCTTGCTTCTCCTCCGGACGCAGGTCGAACACGGCGGACAGCACCTTGAAGGCGAAGCGGGTCGACATGCCGCTCATGCCCTCGTCGATGCCAGCACGGTCACGGTACTCCTCCAGCGGCTTCGCGTTCGGCATCGTGTCCTTGACGTTCTCGCCGTTGTAGACGCGCATCTTGGCGTAGATGGTGCTGTTCTCCGGCTGCTTCAGACGGGTCAGAATCGACCACTGAGCCAGCATCTTCAGGGTGCCAGGAGCGCACGGTGCCGAAGCGAGCGATGAGCCAGCGAGCATCTTCTCGTAGATCTTGATTTCTTCATCAACGCGCAGGCAGTACGGAACGTCGACGATGTAGACGCGGTCGAGGAACGCTTCGTTCGTCTTGTTGTTGCGGAACGCGAACCACTCAGACTCGTTCGAGTGAGCCAGAATGACGCCGTTGTACGGCATGGCTGGAATCGACTCGGTGCCTTGGTAGTTGTGCTCCTGCGTGGCCATCAGCAGCGGGTTCAGCGTCTTGATGTTCGCCTTGAACATTTCGGCGAAGTCCATCAGACCTTGCGTGGTGCGGTTCAAACCGCCGCTGTAGCTGTAGGCGTACGGATGGTTCTGCGGGAACTTCTCGAGCTTGCGCAGGTCAGTCTTGCCGATGAGCACCGACACGTCTTGGTTGTTCTCGTCGCCCGGCTCGACCTTCATCACGCCGACCTGACGATCCTTGTTCGGCCACATGCGAATGACCTTGAAGCGCGAGATGTCGCCGCCGAACTCTTGCAGCTTCTGCTGCGCCCAGCCAGACATGACCGAGTTGAGGTAGCGAGCCGGAATGCCGTACTCGGTTTGCAGCAGGTCGCCGTGCTCGAGAACGTTGAACAGACCCAGCGGCGATTCGAACATCGGCGAGGTGGCCAGCTCAGGATTCTTCTCGCTCTCGTCGTGCAGCACGTAGATCGGATGGGCCTGCATCAGCAGCTTCAGACGCTCAGCGATGGAGCTCTTGCCACCACCAACCGGACCCTTCAGATACAGAATCTGCTTGGATTCTTCCAGACCAGCAGCGCTGTTGCGGAAGTAGGCTGCGATGCGCTCGATGGCTTCCTCAGCACCGAAGAAGTCCTTGAACGCCGAGTAGACGCGAATCTTCTTGTTGCTGTGAATGCGCGACAGGCGAATGTCGTCGCTGGTGTCGACGACCATCGGTTCGCCGATGGCAGCAACCATGCGCTCGGCTGCGGTTGCATAGGCGAGCGGTTCGGTCTTGCACAGTTCCAGATACTGCTCGAGGCTCATCACCTCAGGTTGAGCGAACTTGGATGCGAAGGTAGCCGAGAGGGAAGAAAGTGCTGTCATTGGCGTGAACTCCGGTTGTAAAGAGATGAGACCATTCTACTGCTGAATGCTGTGAGTGTTGGAATCGATTTAGGTTAGGTCGCGAGTAATCTTGACCATTCGACCTTGAATCACCGCAGTCGGGTCGATGATGAGGTCGAAATACTCGATGACGTCGGCGTTGACCTGCGCGCCCTTCTCGAGACGAAGACATCCATCAACCCGAAGGATGTCGCAGGCAACCACACCGCTGACCGTGACGTTGTCAACCGTGACGCGCTTGGCGTTGACGACACCACCAACGACGAGCGTTGGTCGAATGTCCTTGACGCTGACGACGGTGCCGAGGATGGATTCGCCGGCGAACTCACCGTCGAGAACCATGGTGTGACCAATCGGAACTTCGAGGTTGCCGGTGATGCGAACACCACGACCGATGATGGAATCGAAGCCTTTGGTAGCGAAGGGGTTTTTCATTTGATCTTTCGGAAGACGAGGTAGGTGGACGACGGTTGATCTTGAGTTGCTGCATCCTCGACCGGGTCAGCGACATCCCAGAAGATGCCTTTTTGCTGCTGAGCGAGGATGAACGATTTCCATGCGGCGAAGTCGACTGGGAACTTCACATCGGCATTCGAGTTGGCGTGGATGCGGGTCAGATGGATCTCATCGACCATGCCGGACTCGAGCGCTTGACGGTAGACTTCAGCACCGCCGATGATCCACAGGTCGGGCGGGGTGCAGCCAAGGCATTGCTGATGGGCTTCGATCCAACGGAAGCTGGAGATGACCTCGACGGTCAGGCCGACGTGTTCACGAATCTGCGAGTAGGGTCGGGACGAGAGAACGATGTTGCGTCGATTCGGCAGACCTTCGGCACGCCCAAGCGACTTGAAGGTGCGGAAGCCCATGACGACCGTGCTGTTGTCAGTCAGGGCCTTGAAGCGCTTCATGTCAGCCGAGACTCGCCATGGCAGCTCGCCGCTGGACCAGCCAATGGCGTTCGAGTTGTCGACTGCGGTGATGAGACGAATCATGTTGCGTTGTCCCAGAGTTGTTCAGCGTTGCCAACGATGGATCGCGTCATCGTGCCAAGATGTTGAAGAAGGTCGCTGATGAGAACGTCCTTTTGATGCGGCGGAAGCGCTTCAATCGCGACTGTCAGCTCGTCAGGTTTTAGGCCGGCGAGGTATGTCAGGAGTGGTGACTCAGTTTGCATCAGGTCTCCGTTCAGTCACTTCGATGCCAAGCGCATCTGCAATGCGCTCGAACATGCGATTCATGTCATCCTTCCCGGCCCATCCGTGGTCATTGTGGTTTGGCCGGCCCACCCATTCGTCATTGACGTAGAGCTCATCGGTCTCTTCATCCACCTCTTCGGATTCGAACACAGGCTTTTGAGCGAGCAGGGTCTCCAGCTCGGCGATGCGTTGTTGAAGCGCTAGCACCTTTTGACTTTCGACGATGGTGTCCTCTGGCCAGCCCCACTGCTTCTTGATGGCGTTGGCGCCGGCGGCAGCTTGAGCCGAGCGGACGGCATCGACACCCCATGTGGTCACGACTGTGCCGGTCTCCTGTGAATGGGCGAAGAGGATGGCCTGCGTGAAGCCAAGGTCTTCGGCCATTTTGCCGAGGGCGTCGATGCGGTCTTGTGCTGCGTTTTCTACGTCTTGTCGACTCATGAGCGTCCTTGGTGATTAGGTGCGTGCGTCGATGTCGCTGGTGCGCCGCTGGACCATTGGTTGAACGTATTCGTCAATCACATCGAGATTGACCACCAGCGGTCCATACGGTTGCCATCCTTGCTGAATAGCTTCATTCACTTTGTCTTCTAGCAAGGAGCTAGAAGCCGCTTGACAAATCTTGTATCCGGTAATCATTCAGCGTTCCTTAGATGATTAGGTGGCGACATCGTTGGGCACGTAGCCGTCGAGGATGTGGCTGATGAGGGTCAGCGTGCCGGTCAGCTCGAGCTTGATGTTCTCGAAGATGGCTTCTTGGTCAGGGAAGGTCCGACGTGACTTCTTGAGACGAGGCATGAACTCCTCCATCGTCTCCTTGACGTAACGCTCCAGACGAGGACGCTTGAAGACGCCAATCATGCTCGACACGTTGTTCACACGGTCACCACCCTTGGCGACGCTCGTGTCCTCGTCGTCAAAGACGGCATCCAACGAGAAGTCAGGGTTCTTGACACCGAGGACCTCCTTCGACATCTTCCTGAGCTTCGACAGGAAGACTTTGCCGAAGCGGCGCTCGACTTCAGCCGGCTCGATGTAGGCCTTGGTCTTCTGATTCGGGTCTTCGAGGGCGTCGTGAAGGAAGACCAGCATGTAGACGGTCTTCGGGTTCCGAATGTGCTTGTGCATCGTCCGCAGGTAGTGGAAGATGCCGAGCTGATGAATGAACTCGGGGTCGCCGCCGTTGCGGTAACCGTCGTGATGGTCCAGACCGAGCTCCATCGCCTCGAGAACCTTGAAGTACTCGGGGTCATGCTCAGCCATCCCGAGCAGCCAGTAGCGAGCTGAGATGCGAAGCTTTTCGAAGTTGGTCAGGGCTTCCATGTCTGTTTCTCCGTTCATGAAGCTATTGTATCACGCTTCCATCCTGAATGACAAAGTGAAAGCGTAACAGCCTCAATCTTCCACTTTGGATGCGAGAACCTCAGTCAGCAGGAAGCCCACTAGGGATTGGCATGGCGTCGGTGAAGAACCATGGTCAGCCGCCGCCTGAATCGCCCTGACGACCTCCTCGACGGCCTGATGCAGCATTTTAGGACTGACCTGAATGGACTGGTCGCCGAGTTGAAAAGTGGAAAAATCGCCAGCCGCAATCAGATGGTGGAAGGCTGATGAGGCCTGCTGAATCGTGGTTGGCTTTTTCATTTTCAGTTTTCTCGGTAGGCGAGCTGTTCGAGAGCGGCGGCCTCACGACGAAGCTGGTTGCTGACATCGTGCGAGTGCGCGGCGATGTTGTCGAAGTCCTGCTTTTGAAGCGCGGCGGTCTGAAGGCTCAGGTAGTTCATTACGGCGTAGAACGCGACGCTCGAGATGAAGAAGCCGATGATGGAGAACTTGAGGAGGCGCATTAGTCGAGCTTGACGAGGTGAACAGGATGGTAGAACTGCAGGTCGCCGTAGGCGGTCACTGGAGATTGCCAGTTGTAGCTTGTCGGCAGCTTCTTCAGGACGCGAACGCCGACGATGATTTCGTCAGTCGAGTTGAGTGCGAAGCCCTCGATGGTGCCGAACTGCATCTCGCTGGCGTTCGTGACGACGGTGATGCCACGAATGCCAACGTTCTGACCCACCTTGAACGTGGACATCGTGGCGCGGTTGGCAGATTGCAGAGCAGCCGTGATCTTGGAAGGAGCAGTCATGATTTAGCTTTCATCGGAAGGAATGAAGCCGGTGGACCGGCGGTAGGTGCCGACCTTCTTGCCATCTTTCTCAATGGTGATCGGCATGTCGAAGCCGTAGACCAGCAGAAAGAAGATGATGAAGGCGACGATGAGGGTGACCCAGATGGCGAAGAACGCGCCGAACAGTACGGCAGCCAGCGCGTAGATGACGATGATGCCGATGAACTTGAGGATGGATTTCACTTGAAGATCCTTGATCAGACCAGTTGGAAGGCGACGGCTTCGAGGTCGAAGGCTTCGCTGTAGGCTGCGGTGCCGACGTCGTAGTCAGCAATGGTGATGACGCCGTTCTTGACCTTGAACTGGAACACGCCGAGGACCAGGTGTTCGCCGTACTTGCGACGCGTCTCCATGTGTTCGGCTTCGTAGAAGGTGCCGATGGTCAGGCGCTTGGCCGGCTCGGGGATGAGGAAGACGTTCGTCTCGGTGCCATCGGGGTTGGCGCGGGTCGCGTAGATGGCGACGCCAGCACGACGCTTCAGGGCGATGTCGCGGAGGCCGACCTTGGTCGAGCTGAAGTAGTCCTTGGAAACAGGCTTGATTCGCAGCATGATGTCGCTCCTTGTTTCGATGATGCCATCTTAACACGATTCCAAGGAGCGTACACAGCTAAAGTGTAACGACTCGGCGTCTCGTTACAGGGTCTTCTCGATGCAGTCCACGTAGAACAGAAGAGACAGCTCGGTGCCGCCATCTTCATACACCTCGACACGAGCGGTCAGACCGCCAGTGGAGTGAACCATGCCGCCAGCAGGTCGACCTTCTTGCTCGAACTGCTGCAGGCATCCTTTGAGAAGGCTGAGAGCGGTGTAACGAAGCTGAACGACCGTCGGGACGCGACTGGTATACGCACTCGCCCATTTCCAGTCGAGGAACTCCATGACCTTCTGAACTCTCTCGAAGTCGAAGGTGTCCATGATTTCGGCGATGGTGTCGATGTTGGCGTCGGTCATTGTGGTTTCTCCAGTGAATCAGATGGTGAACTTGCCGTTCGCATTGCGCTTGACGTGGCAAGTCTTGTGGGTGTAGACGGCGCGGTAGGATTGCGCGCGGGGCTCATACACCGCCACCTCTTCGCCGGTCTCGTAGAAATGTTCGCTTGCGTCCTCCATGGCATCGCCGAGCGAGCAGGACTTCGAGAGCGGCTCAGCATCGTCGGCATGCGACAACGGCGTAGTCGAGATGAGCTTGAAGACGTAGTACTCGGCGACGTTGGGCACGCGCAGCAGGTAGCTGTCGAAGGAGCCATCAGGCCATTGCTTGTCGGCGGCCCAGTCCTCGTATGCTTGACGAAGTTTGCAGGTCATGTTGTTGATTCAGAAGTCGACGGAACACTTCACTTCGACGACACGGCCAAACTCCTTCACATCGCCCCTCCCGGTTTTGATGGCTTTTTCAGCCGACTCTCGAGTCGAGTAGAGAATGGCGAAGCCGAAGTTGGTCGGGTCTTTTGGGGAACCTTGGCAGTACCAGATGGCATCAACGTAATCCCCATTCACCCAGAAGTTGTATTGACGAACGCCGTCAACAACAGCCTCGATGCGAATGGCGAACCGGGTGTACGTGGTCATTGTGATTCCTTGTTCAGACGCCGAGGGCAGCACGTTCTTCAGCGGTGAGCTTGGCGAGCGCTTGCGCAATCAGCGCTTGTTTTTCCATCACCTCGAACTCTGCGAGACTGTCGCAGATGGTGATGGTCTCCTTGATGTAGTTCATGCCGCGCCACGACGGATTTTTCATACGCCACGCGTCGGCTTCGTTCTTGTCCTTGATGATGCCGACGCGCTTGCGGGCACCGTCGAAGTCGAGCTCAATCAACTCAAAGCCGATGATTTCAAAAGTTTGCATTTGCTGCTCCTTGTTTCGATGATGCTATCTTAACACGAAGCATGGTCGTGTAAACAGCAAAGTTGTAACGAACGCCGGGCTTGTTACAGATTCTGCAGGTAAAGCGTAGCCTTGGCAGACGGTGACAGCGATTCCCACCACTTCTCGGCTTTCGCATCTGCACCCGGATTCATCTCGAGGCAGGTGCAGTCCTCGCAGCGATACTGGGGCAGGACCTTGCGAGTTGCGACTGGGCAGTCGTCATCAAGGTACTTGCACGCCGAGACGCAGCAGTGCGTGACGTGGACCATGTAGTCGTCGGTCACTTGAGGCTCACTATTAGCAGTGGTCATAGTTTGGTGTAACCGTCGATGGTGAGAGCGTAGACCTTGTATTCATCCGGGTGATGCTTCATCAGGCTTTCGAAATCGCTGATGTAGAAGTGTTCCCGCCCGAATCGCTTGTCAATGGATGCCAGCGTGATTTTGTATCCATCAGCAACCACGTATCGAGATTCGTCGATTTCGCATTCGACAATCTCAGGAGTCGAGTTAGACGTCTTGAAGGCGATGCCAGGAATGATGCCCATCATTTCGAGTGGGCGCATCGGGATGAAGAAACGAAGGTTCTTGACGCCGTACTCAGTGGCCAACTCGACGATGTTCATCATGCGACCTTCTTGGCGGGCTTCTTGGCGATGCGGTAGCCGTGCTTCTCAGCCAGCTCTTTCAGCAGGGTCAGCTCTTGGCCCTCTTGAGTCTGGCCACGGAACCAGTGAGTGCGAACGACAACCCTGCCGCTGTAGCCGTCCAGAATGGCCAGGGTCTGCGTGTCAGCGTGGACGCATTCGAGGACTTCACCACCGATGATGTTCAGCGGCGTGGAGCGGCCGTCATCTCGCTTGTGCATGTCCTGCGCAATCTTGCGACCGAGCTCGGGGTCGTTCTCCCATTCGCTGGTTTGGTCGTTGTTGAAGACGACGACGGTGCGGTATCCCATGGTGCTGCTCCTTGTTTCGATGATGCTATCTTAACACGACCTCAAGTCGTGTAAACAGCAAAGTTGTAACGAAATTTGACTTTTGTTACAACTCACTTGAACACGAACGGGGATGCCTTGGCTTCGATGTAGCTGGTGTTCAGGTAAGACACGACCGGCTTGCCGTCATCGCCCTTCTTGTAGCGAACCACATTTACCACTTCGAGGTCGCCGAAGGGGCGAAGGGTCTGGTCATCACGAGCGGTGGCGACAAAACCAACCGGTGCGTCCATGTGACCGCAACTGGAGATGAACCGAATGGTGCCTTTCCGGCGGCAGCGAGTGATGACGATGGAACCTTCACCCCACTCACCCATGATGTCCAGAAGGGAGACCTTGCGCCGATTTTGAAACAGGCACGAAGCAGAAAGAATCGACCAATCAGAATAGTTGTACATTGGAATGTCCTCTTCAATTACGCACAAATAATAGCACTAGTGTGCAAATAAGGAATTACGCCGAAACAGCGTCCAGCACGGCGCTCGTCACAATAACGCCGCCATAGATTGATTGATACACCTGCGCGCAGCGCTCGATGTAGAAGGTCATGACTTTGCCAGATGCGGTGATGAGCGTGTAGTCCATAGGTGAACTATACCACAACCTTGGTTCAGGATGCGCAGACCAATTGTAACGCTGTGTAAACATACCCCTACGCCTCGAGCGATGAAACTCGAGGCGTAGGCTACTTACTTTGCGGCGAGTCTAAAACCAACCCACCACAGGTCGATGCGAATGAACCAAACACCGCCATGCTGGCCGAAGCCAACACGCAGCATTCGATTCCCCTTCGAGAGGGGAATCTTCGCTATCACAGCTGAGCGATCAGCTGCGGAGCAGCTGAGTCGAAGCCAGCGATGTCCAGCGAACCGGCATCCTTCGGGTCAGCGATGCTGAACTGCGACATTTCGGTGCCGATGACCACCGACTTGGCCATCGGGTTGACGGCCTTGCGGTATGCAACCAGCGCCTGATGCGGATGGCGGCTGCCCATGTTGACTTCGTTGTCGGTGATGCTGACGAACTTGTCAACCTTCCACTTCTTGCTCAGCGCTTCTTCGAACGGCTTGGAGCAGTCCGTGCCGGAGCCGTCCCAATGCAGGTTTCTGTAGGCGCGCAGCGCATCGTCCAGACGCATCTTCGGCGACACCGGGATGTCGACCAGACGGCTGTTGTAGCCGACGATGTGGTGGTTCGGCGAGTTGCGAGCAATCACCATTGCCATCACGACAGCGACCTCAGCAGCCGTCAGGTTCGGCGAACCGTTGACGCGACCGCTCTGCATCGAGCCAGAAATGTCGCATGCCAGCAGGTAGCTTTCATCCGACTTCTCGACGGCATCGAACGCAGCGTAGAACGCACCATCCAGCGCATCGATGACACGCTGATTCGGCGCCCACGTCAGCGAGCCCTTGTCACCATGACCGACCTTGTACTGCTTCATGGCCTGAAGCAGCGTGATCGGATGAACGCGCTGCTTGCGCAGCTGCTCAACATCACCCAGCTTGGCCACGACGTCCTTCAGACCATCCGACAGCGGTGCAATCACGCCGTGAGCCGTGAGCGCACCCAGCTTGCGAATGACGGCCGTCAGACCCATGTTCTTCACCAGCAGGCTCAGAACGTCCTTGTCCTTCAGCCACTGCGTCGGCACCATTTCCCAGCTGAACGAGCTGTTCGCTTCGATCAGTCGCAGAACGTCGGCCTTGCGGTCCGTGCGCTTCAGCATCTCGAAGTCGATGACCAGCTGCGGCATCATCGTGCCCTTGTCGATGCCGTCCGCACCCTTGACGGAGTAGCGGAACATCGCCGACTGAATGTCGGACGTCGGCTTGACGTGCGCCAGTCGCAGAACGTCACGATGCGCCCAGCCGTTGCGCGACTGGTACTTCAGCATCTGAACGGCCAGGCGATCGATGGTCTTCGTCGTGTACCACTTGGCAACACCGCGCTTCGCAGCCGCGTTCCACTTGCCCAGCGAGTCGAGAATCGACACGAACAGGAACAGCCACGTGCCGGTGCGAGCAATCTGCGGCAGCGCATCGAACGCGGCTTCGCGCGTTTCGTCATTGCCGTACACAGCAGCCAGCGCGATGGTCACGACAGCCGGATCGTTCTTCGGAGCGCGGCCAGCCAGCGAGTACTCGAGAGCACGAGCCACGACGCGCAGACCATCTTCCTTCAGGCATGCCTTGACGGTGTCGAAGCCCTGCGTGGTCTTCGCTTCGCTGCCGACGTAGTAGCCATTGGACTCGGTGCCCAGCATGATGAAGCGGTCCAGAACGGCCCACTTGTCCATGACAAAGCTGACGCCACCGCCGTTGTTGGCGGACATGTCAGCCTCACGGCCTGGAATCGCCTTGGTCACCGGCGTGGACGTCGCCTTCGGCGACTTGGAAGCAGCGTGGGATGCGTAGATGTTCGACATGGAAGTTTCTCCTTGAAACGGCTGCGATTTGCAGCGAAGTGGTCAACTGACCGTGATTGAAATCAGAAATCAACAACGAAAACAAAGGGCGACAACGGAGACTTCAGTTTTGAGCGTGCTCGCAACCTACATCGCTTTCTCGGGGCGATAACCTATTCGGTTTCCTATAACCGACAATCATTCGATTTACGACTTCGACAACCGTGCCTCAATCTTTGATGAGACCATCGCAGGCAAGTCTATTGCCATTTACCGTCTTCAAAGTGACTTGCTTTCCATCTTGCGACTTCGGCGGTATACTCAGTTTCGGTTAGACATTTTGATAACCATTATCAGCGGTTATCGTTGTTGATTAAATGAATGAAGACCTAAAGGACACAAACAAAGATTTGGATGGAGATTGCACATTTTTGACTGAGAGGTGCGTCTCATAAGCTCACGTCAGGGACGTAGCTGTCATTTCATAGATAACCATCACAGGTCGGTTTGCTAGTTCTTTTGTTCGTGCGGTGTTGTCCGCTTGTTATTTATCGATGTTTGTATTCTACACAGACGACGGGACTTGTGTAGGAAATTTTTAGGTTGCGATGACGTCAATCACTCGGTCACCGCGACGATACACGCTGCCGTCGATGACGATGTCGGTCGTGATGTCTTCGACGCGGGCGACGTTGTCATTGTCGAACTTTGCCATGCCGACGTACTCGTATCGATACGTCGGCGCAGTTGGATTCAGACGTGCATGAACCCAATCGTGAACGTCAGCTTCCTTGTACTTGCCGATGACCGGACCGACCTCGATAAGCTCCGGACCAACCGAATAGCCGAGCTTTGCAAGATGTTCGTCGAGCTGTGCAATCTGCTCAATCGACAGCTTGCCGCTCTTTCGCGCCTCGCCGTAGTCACGAACGAGTTGAACCTTTTCGGCTTGCGACATTGGCTCTGCCGCCTGCACATCGGGATGATCCTTGATGACGAACCAAAGCATCAGCCCGATGACAAGGGCGCCGACGTAGAAACCGAGAACCAACATCATCAGCAGCACGGCCAGATCACCGATCGACTTGCCAATGAGCGCTGAAATCATGAGCACGGCTGCCGCCGAGCTCACATAAAAGCGACCGTAGATTTTGCCAGCGCGTTGAGCAAGCTCATTACGAGTCATGGTGATCCTTCAAAAGTTGAAAATCAATGCGACTTGAAGCGGTCCAGAACACGCGACTGCGGCGGGATGAACGACACGAGGTAGTCCATCTGGCACGCCAGAATGTTGCGTCCTTCCAGAAGCAGCGACTCTGCCAGGTTCGGCGTGTACGGCACGTAGACGAGCTTCATGCCAACTTCTTCCAGCAGATGGTCGTCCTTGCGATGGTTGCACGGACCGCACGCCGTGACGACGTTCGTCCAGATGTCGCGACCACCCTTTGAGCGCGGGATGACGTGGTCACGCGTCAGGTCGCCGAAGCTGAAGCGCTTCGCGCAGTAGGCGCAGACATGGTCATCGCGCGAGAAGAGGTTGCTGTTGTTCAGCGACGGTGCCTTGTTCGCACGACGCGAAGCAGTTGCCTTGCCCTTGATGGCGATGATCGGTGCCGTCGTGATGCGCGACACCTGTCCAGTGATTCGGTTCTCGCCACCACGAAAGGTCGTATCGCCCTGTCCTTCACCAAGCTGCCACGCGACCAGACCCTTGGCATGGTACGTGATTGCGTCTTGGTGCGACACCCAACCACTCGGGTGTCCCTGCTGGTCTAGCGTCAGAATGCGGCTCATCTTCTAATCCTTTCTTCGATGGCTTCCACGAACTTCACATGGTCACGACGACCTTTTTCCCTGAACTCTTCTAGCGTCATCCAAACGGTGTATTCGGTCTCCTCACACCACTTGTCAAAGTCCCAGCGCGACTGAATCTCAGCGGCATACACCGTCAGATGGTATGCGCCTGAGAACAGCTCTTGCCGTCCGCTAAACACTTCGAAGACATCGCCACGAATGTTGCGTTGAACGAGACCGAGCTCCTCTTCGGCTTCTCGGACTGCGGCGACGATTGGCGTCTCACCTTCTTCAATCTTGCCCTTCGAAATCATCGGACGCGGTCCGCCGAACTTCGAGTCGGATGCGACCATCATGAGGTACTCGAGATTGCCAGCATCGTTGCGCATGAACGGAATGAGGCCAGCGCGGGCACGCTTCTCGTAGCCCTGCTCGTCGTGGTGGTCGTTGGTTGCTGTGGTGATCATGGGATGATTATAACCTATGGTTGGATGTTGTACATCGCTAAAGCGTAACGAAAACGGGTTCTGTAACAACAGAACCCGTCATGAAGGCTAAGCGAGGCTATGTGTTGTTCTATTTATTCTTCTTCAACATCCCATGCAATCACGATGCGAACAAAAAGAAGTGAGACGATGACTGCAAACCCAAGGTCATCTCCGATGATTTCGATGCCATCTGCATTCAACTCGTCAATCTCTTCTTTCGAAAGCTTGTCTTCATTGAAGTATTCGATGCCGAGGCAAAGACCGCGAATGAGGTCAAACGTGATTGTCATCTTCTTCCTTGTGTTGATGAGCCGATGGATGCATTTTAGACCCGCAGACAGGACACGTGCGGACAAATACAGGTTGATCGTACACATCACGCTCTGTGGTGTCGTGACGACGCTCAGGTCCAGCGTATTGCTGGTCGTGCTTTCGGCGACGATGGCCAGGGCGCTCGCTCTGAATGCAGATGTAGGCGGATGCAACGAACACAAGCACCCACACGATGAGACCAATAATGCCGAATAGATTCATAGCACAACTTTCAAATGACGGCAGTATTTATGTCTCAACTGCTGAGTTGCTTTAAGAAGCATTTTCGAAGATTAACGAAACTGCTTGCGTCTTCATCAAATGCTCAAATGAAATGTCCAATGCTGTCAAAACACCATCAGGCAGCACATCATCTAAAATCAGTTCAATCAAACCACAAACTGTGCCAGCCGCCACAAATTCGGTGGCTGAAAGAGACAGCTGTCTATTGGGATAAAAATGGATGCCGGAAGTTGATGAAAAGCCCGTCATATCAATCGCCTGCGCTGAAATAATGACCAAATCGTCTTTGGTATAGAACAGCTTTTCGTTCAGAGTATCGACCACTTCATCGAATGGCGCAGCACGATTGACAATCTTTTTCAGCGCGGCAAGATGTCCAGGATACCGAATCGTCTTTATCGACACCGACGGGATGTTGGCAAAGGCCTTTGCTGAGCCAAACATCTCGGCTGCAGTGAAGGCTTCGTAGCTGCAGCTATTGACAATCAGTGATTCGAGCTGACCAAGTGAATCGACCGTCATTGTGCGCCCATCAATCTTCTGAATGCCTGGCATCAGAACCTGTCGTGCTAGGTCATCTGCGGAATACGGCAACGCATAGTGCAGTGGGCCACTTGAAACTTGTGGCAGCGAGCCAACGCGGATGTGTAGACTAGACGGCAAGTCCATCTTGTCGAACAATGCCGTGCCAATGTATGTTGCAAGTCCAGGCGCGAGCCCAGTGCCCGGAATGAAGGTGGTCGATGGTTGCAGCTTCTCAATCTCGGCAATCATCGAATCGTCGCCGCAGAAATCCAAGTAGTGGCAATTGGTCGCAGCTGCCGCCTTAGCAACGGTCAAGGTTGTCTCTGGTGAAGTAGCGCAAACAACGACTGATGGCTCTAGCTCGTTGAACAATCCAACGTAATCGATTTCTTCAGGAACAAGGATTGGGGAGAGTTGAATCGTCGGCGCGAATGCAATGCGGTGTCCCGGACGCTGAATGTCCAAGCAGTCGTCGATGCAGGCATTCAGCTGGTCTTCGTCGATGTCGATGATGACCACTTCATTATCCGTTGTGCTGAGCAGCACTTTAGCTACGGCACATCCAAGCTGTCCAGCTCCAACAATCGCTACCTTAGCCATCAATGTCCTCCATTTTGACGAGAGTATTTACCCTCATCAAAATGGAGTTTTCTTGCTGGTTGGGACTACATCCCGAAAGTAGATTTCTGTAGCTAAAGACTCAAGTTGATTCTTCAACAAAACTTGCTGGTCGACGGATGGGTCAGTATTGAGAAAGACCGTGATGAAGCCTGAAAAGTATCCGTAGTACGGTGGCAAACTTGCTCGACAGATTGTGATGACGCCTGGGTTTATCTCTGGCGCTGATTTAGCTAGTTGTGATGTGCCGTATGGAGAACAAACAAACTCGCCATTGATGAGCTTGATGATTTGGCGATTGTTTTCAATGCTGTTTGTGAAAAGCGGAAGTCGATTGATTGGCAGCGCCTGAGATGGCGATGCTGATTTCAAATCTTTACTGTCAGCGTAAAAGAAAATTGACTTGCGTGAATTTAGACGAACATCGGCGCTAAGAATGGCGAACCCGACAATTGTTTTGTCGCTCTCGACAAACTCAGCAATTTGCTTTTTTGTTTGATTGCCAATTGTAAACTCAAGACCTACTGGGTTTCCAGCACGACCGGAGGATTGTCCGGTTGAGAAAATTTCATCTCTGTTTTCAAATGCAGTATAAAAAACAACAATCGCAATGGCTGCAAGTGACCAGAGTAAAACGCTTCTGAGTGTGATCGTTTTGATCAGCTTGGTCAGAAAGCCAATCAGCATCGTCTATTCCTTAACAATCTTAATCTTTTGACTGGATGTATTTAGGTCCAAGTCAGAAGGATGGTGGATTCTTTGAGATGTCTCTGAGGTATAGCTCGATGGCAGTTCGATTCATCTCAATTTTGAGGGCATCGAACTCTGATGGAGTCGGTTGACGATTTAGACCAATAGAAATGAAGCCTGCAAATTCACCAAAGAACGGTGGAACAGCAATGCGACAAATGACTGGTAGCTTTCGTGGAAGATCAGGTAAAAATCGAACGTATGACGTATCTTTTGTTTGACTGCAAATGAACTCGTTGTTGAGCATTGCAACCATTTGGTCGGTGTTCTTTGAATCGTAGTCAAACAGCGCTTGTGGAAGGAGAGTTGACAAAATTGGCGCTGCCGCGGTGGCTAGTGATTTATCGACGATGTATGTATATTTGATTGTCTTTCGATTCTTCTTCAAATCGACGTCTGAGAGTAAAACTGCGCCGACCAGCCCTGTTTTTGTTAGGTTCGTTAGCTCAGCTTTGCTTTCATTGCTAAGCGTCCATTCAATTGCCGTTGACGTATTTGAGTTTCTGTAAATGGTTGCAAACACCGCTGCTCGATTTTCGAAGACGGTATAGACCACAATCAAAATAGATGAGAGTAAGCAAAGTAGTGCAACGCGCCGAAATGTCAGCGTGTCAATCATGTCCTGCAAAAACTTTGCAATGTCATCCTTGTTCATTTTGAGAAGTTCTTTTCAAGTTCAACGATGCTATTTACATCCAAACCCCCTGAAGGGCTCAAAAGAGCCCTTCATTTCGTTCAGACCAGCTTAGCGGTCGATGCGAGCGTATTCGTCGTCTTCATCTTCGTTGTCGTCGTGCGACATCTGCGACTTCAGCTCGTCGATGGTCTTCTTCATCGTAGCTTCGTGGTCAGCTGTCATCCAGCGATGCTCGCCACCAAGAGCAATCATGATGTGCGGAATCCAATACGACTCAGCAAGCCCGCGCTCGCTGCGTGGCAGATGACGAACGAGCTGTTGAACTTCTTCCATGATTTTCGACAGCTGCTCGAAGTGTTCTTCGAGTTCTTCGACAATCGAAGCATCAACTTCTTCGTGCGACTCTACGACTTGCTCAGACTTTGTCAGCTCTAGGAGGTCTTTCAAAATAGACATCTTCAATCCTTAAGGTTTGTAGTTGTCTATTTATCGGTGAAGACTCGACATTCTGCGAGTTTTGAATGCCATGGCGAGCAGACCAGCAAGCATGAGAATGAGCATGCTTGGCTCAGGCACGGCTGGGGCAATGGTCGTCAGCTGCGGCGCTTGCGTCATCGTGATGGTTGGTTGAACCGCCACAATCATGCCGAACTGAACGACGTAGTTGACGCCAGACGAGAAGGTCGACACCACCGGAATGGACGTGCCAGTCGTGTTGGTCGGCACCGTCGGTGAAAGAACCTCACCGCTCTCCAGCTTCAGACGAGCGTCGCCATTCAGCAGGGCATTCAGGTCATCCCATGAGAAGGTGACATCCGGAATGGCGAACTGAACGCTGAGCCGGTCAAGCGTCGACATCGAGCTCGACGATGACAGCACATCACCGTACAGACTCAGGGTCTTTCGTGCCGTCGGGGCGTAGGTGTTGTCCACGCGAATGTCGCCGGTCGCTCGAACGAAGTCGCCGTTGTCGAACGTCAGCACCATGTCGGACAGTGCGCCACGATACATCGAGCTGAACGTCGAGCTCGCGAAGGTGGTCGTTGCGGAGATGGCATCGTCGTAGGTGTAGGTGGCGGTGTAGCCACGCTCCAACCCGTTCTGAACGAGCGAACCGCTAAATGAACCAGTGATTGGTGCTGCGGAAGCTGCGCCAACGAAGAGAGTTAGGGCAGCAGCGAGAAGGCGAAGCGTCTTCATTTGAATCCTTGTGAAAAGAGTATTTTATCACACCTTGATGTAATAAGGAGTTATTTACGCAACCTTGAAATCAGGATCAGCGGCAGACCGAGCAGCATCAGCAACATCGATTTAGGTTCAGGCACCGCCGGAGTGAAGGAGTCCAGCTGAATGCTCGACGAGCTGTTCAATCGGAAGGTTGCGCCGTTCGTGAAGGTAGCCATCATCGGATGCGGGATGTCGGTGCCAATGATGAACGGGTCCGTCAACGGGTTCAAGACTTGACCAGCTTCAAGGTCAGCCATCATCACGCCAGTCACGGCTTCAAAGTCGGCTTGCGAGAACTGACCAGGCACGGCTTGGAAGGCGAAGGTGGCGGTGTTCGTGAACCCGTTGCCAGTGATGTTGCGAAGGTAAATCTGAAGCGACTTGCCGAGTGGCACCTGCGCACCAGCTTCGGCTTGCTGAATGTTGTTGACGACGATGTCGCCGGTCGTGCCACTCAGATGGGTGCCGTCATTGAACTGAATGTCGAACAGCTGAACGGCGTTCGAGTAGGTCGTGATGAAGCCTTGCTGAACCGGCATGGAATCGCCCATGCTGTAAATCGACGAGGGCGAGGACGAGTCAAAGGTGATTTGTCCTTGATACGTCTTCGTTACGACGCTGCTGCCAGCCCAGAAGTAGCCGAGGCCGCTGAAGTCGTAGGTTGCCGCAGACGACAACATCGGGATGGCCACCAGTGCGGCGACAAGAAACTTTTTCATGATGAACCTTGTGGTGTGGAATACGTCCATTCTACACCATCTACATTATGTCAAGGTTAACAAAAACGGGGCCAGTGGCCCCGTTCGAACGTGAAGTCCTAGCTTATCACCAGACCATTGCGTCCTTCGTAATCTTACGAAGGCCAACGTTGATGAAAGAGATTGCCAAGGCTTGAAGCTCTGGACCGACGATGAAGCCATACTTGGTTTGAACCATCACAGCACCAGCCATGACGATGTTTGCCCAGAATGTCTTCGACAAATACCACTTCTTGCCAAGCAGCTCGCCAGTAACAGCTTCGTTGATTGCGTTTGTGAGACCTTCGTTTTTCACTTGTTCAGTCATACATACCTCCAATGAGTTGACCAGAAGTATTTATGTCCAAACTAAATCGGATGCAATGTTTTGAGTTGGAGCCCCCGGAGAGATTCGAACTCCCGACTCCCTCGTTCGAAGCGAGGTACTCTAGTCCACTGAGTTACGGAGGCACATTTACTTGATGTCGCGCTTCACGACCTTAACTGGGCGTGAACCTTGCTTGAAGCGGTCATACATGTTCTGCATGTGCTTGAGATGACCGGCGGCAATCTCATCAGCTTCGTTTTCCCACTTGTCGGAGTTGCGCTTCAACTTGAAGGTGTCCTTGACGATGCTGCCATCTTCGTATTCGAGATGGACTACGACCTTGCCAGTTGGCGCCTTCTTTGAAGCAGCTGCCAATGCTGCGGCTTCGCGTGGGGTGCGGTCAACAAGCTTTTTGCGCTTGATGGATGCAATGTCAGCAACACCCTCGAGGAATTGTTTGAATGTGGTCATTGTAAGAACTTAATCTGGAATGACCTATTTACAAAATACTTGGCCCTGATGGTGAGGAATCGAACCCCACATCCTCCCGCTTAACAGGCGATAACCATCTTGCGGACGGTCATTTGCATGACAAAAAGGTGAAGACGATGTATTAGGCGCTCAACCATTGAGCTACATCAGGATTGTTTTGGTACCCACAGCTGGTGTCGAACCAGCCACCTCTTCGATGTCAACGAAGCGCTCTACCGATGAGCTATGCGGGTATTGAAATCTTGGTGCCTTCTGCAAGATTCGAACTTGCGACCAACGCCTTATCAAGACGCTGCTCTACCACTGAGCTAAGAAGGCAATGCATCAACAAAAAGAGTTGCTAACGGAGTTTTCAGTACAAGTGATAACCATTAGCATGCCGGTTGATGTATGTTATTCTACACAGACTTGAATCAAATAGCAAGCCTGTTTTAGGTTGGCGCCGCCGATGGGAATCGAACCCACTTCCATCCGCTAGACAGGCGGCGACCCTTCCAAAGAGCTACGACGGCAATG
>JACCDQ011988177.1_pt1 | contig 23804 bp, 33 predicted proteins | sample 7446031 | NCBI WGS metagenome assembly JACCDQ01 (sample SAMN15323442, study PRJNA562643) | freshwater metagenome | isolation source: river surface water | place: USA:Blue River Watershed | collected 2017-08-17 | reverse complement strand
GGCGGCTCCAGGTGTAGCCGCCCACGGTGACGAACCCGTCGGGCAGGCTCGCGGTGCCGCTCAGCGTCACATCCAGCGCGCCGGCGGTTGCGTTCGAGGCGAAGCGCAGCGTGCCCGAGTAGGCGCCCAGTGCCGAAGGCGCGAACGTCACGTCGGCCTGGCACGAGGCGCCCGGTGCGAGCGAGCCCTCGCAGGTGCTGCTCACCGAGAAGCCCGTGCCGGTGAGCGCCGGCGCCTGCAGCGTGAGGCTGCCCGTGCCGACGTTGGTGAAGAGCACCTGGCTCGTGCGCGAAGCGCCGAGCGTCGTCTGCGCGAAGGCGAGCGTCGAGCTCGAGAGCTCGGCGACGTAGGTGGGGGCGGGCGCGGGCGCGGGGGCAGGGGCCGGAGCGGGGGCTGGCGCCGGGGATGAGGCCACGACGCCCAGGCCCTTCTTGGGGGCGCGGAATTCGTAGGTCTGGGCCGAGGCGGTGCTGACGGCCGCCATCAGGCCGGCCAGAGCCAGGAGTCGAGAGGAGGGGGTCATTGTCGTGTCCGAAAACGCAAGGAGGTGCTGCCTGTAGGAACCGGCCACGCACGCCCAGGGAAAAGGGCCGTTCTCTGTAGCGAGAACGGCCCTTCAATCAGTGTGCGCTCAAGGCCGGCGCCAGGTCCCGGGACTCGAGCAGGGCGAGTTCGCGCAGCTGCTCGAACGCCCGCTCCACCGGTGCCAGCGGTGCGGCCATCTCATCCAGCGCTCGGCGCGCTGGCTCGAGCCAGGTCCGAACCCACTGCTCGACACGGCCCCGGTACGGCTCCCAGTGAGCCTGCTCGGCCTGAAAGGCGCCGTGCAGCAGCGAGAGTCCTGCTTCGGAGGCCTTTCGGCGCGGGAGCTTGTCCTCCAGCGAGGGGTAGGCGCTTCGCACCAGCTCGCTCTTGGTCTCGCTCCAGCCGTCGGTGGCGAACCAGTTGGCCTGCTGCAGCAACTGCAGCTCCTCGCCCGAGTGCACGTAGAGCGTCATCGCAAGCAGCTGGTCCAGCACGGGCGTGTCCTTGAAGTACACGCACAGCCTCGCCAGATGCACATCGTCGCGCGTGAGCCACTGCACCTCGTACGGGGTGTGGCTTCGCCCCTCCTGGGTGCGGTCGACCAGCCAGCCCGAGACTTCGGGCGGCTTCACGACGTACTTGAAGGGTGAACTCGGATGCATCAGCGTCACCTCGCGCCCGCTCACCACCATCTGCAGGTTCTCCCGTTGCCCGAGGTTCTCGAACAGGCGGGTCGCCTTCTTGATGGCAGCCTTCGCGTCCTGAAGCCGGGCGCGCAGTTGCCTGCGTCGGGCCCGCTCCTCGCGCTGGCGCCGCTCGAGCAGCGCCTTCGCAAGGCCCGCGCCGTCCTCGAGACGCTCCGAGCGTCCGGCGAGGGCCTGGCGGACCTCATCGGCGGGCGCCGCGTGGTACCAGTGCAGGGCTTCCTGCAGAAGACCGAGGTCCTCGCCCCAGCGCCGGGCCAGGTCCGAGCAGGTGTGCTCCAGCAATGCGCGAACGCGTGCTTCAGTCACATCCTGCGGGCCCTGGACGAAGCCCCGCAGGGCCCCGAGACGGGCGCCCAGCGGGCTCACGCGGTCCAGCAGGGCGGGCCGTGGCTCCCGCACGCCCAGGTCCTGCTGCACCTGCGTCTGCACCAGATGGCAGGCGAGCTGCTCGAAGGCCTTGAGGGAGAACGACAGCGCGGGCACCGCGCCCAGCACGAGGGCGTGCCGCTCGGCGCCGGCGCTGCGCGCCAGCACGCTGCGCGCGGTGTTGTGCAGGAAGTGGGGTGGCATGTCCAGGTCGTTGTCGACCATGTGCCGCACCGGCCAGTAGCCGCCGCGTTCGCTCGAGAGCACGGCGTTCTCCACGGCGGTGACCTCCGAGAGCTCGAGCGCGCAGCCGAGCACGTATTCGGTGTCCATGTCGCAGCCTTTCCGCTTCAGCCGCCCACCACCGGGCGCACGGCCACGGTCTGGCGTCGCACGACCTCTTCGGCGTTGCGGGCCCGGCGGGCGGCGGTTGCGTTCGCTGCGCGCGGGGCGCGGCCGATGTGCGCGGCGCCGGCGGCGACCGCACGGGCCACGTCCTTGTCGCCCAGCCGGGCCACGAGGCTCTCGACCTGGTCGTCGGGGACGACCACGGCCTTGACGCGGTCCAGCTGGCCCGGGTCGGTGAGCAGCGTCTTCTTGTTGCCGAGAAACGGCAACAGGCGCGGCGTGATGACGAAGAAAGCGTAGCCCTCGGCCATCTTTGCGCGCACCAGCTCCAGCACGCGTTCGCGGTTCTCGGCGTCCCAGGTGATGGTGACGTCGCCGCTCATGTTGAGCCAGGTGATGGCGGGCGCGAAGCCCTCGGGCAGCGCGTCGCCTTCGGGGCCGCGCGCGGCCTGGGCGTCTTGCATGTCGATGTTCGATGCGGTCATGTCGGGGTCCTTGCAGAAAAATGGGTTCCTCAGCCGCTGTGTAGCCAGCCCGCGGGCATGTGCGCGATGTCCCGGCCCGGTTGGAGAAGACAGGCCGGGCACCGTTCCCGGGCGGAACAGCCGACCGTCACGGGGCTCCAACGAGTCACTTTCGACACCATCGCGGAACCCGCTTCATGACTCAGACCACCCCCCAGGACCTCAGCGCCACCGACCCGGTGCGCTGCCCGCACTGCCACGCCGAGCAGGAAGGCACCGCCGAGGACTACGTCGTGCCGGGCCGAATCGGGCCGGCTTCGCGCTTTCTGGAGCGCTGCACCGAGTGCGACGGTCGCTTTCACGTCGAACGCACGCCCGAGGACCGCTACATGGTCTCGCGCGGCTGAGGGCGGCTCTCGATGACGCCGTCTCGGTCTGAAGCAGACTCGGTCGCTCTGCGGCACGGGGCGTTGTGGAGCGCACTGTCCGGGGCCTTCGACCAGGCGCTGGGCGAGCTGCGCGCTCAGCTCGTGGCGCAGGGCTTTCGCGACCTGGGCGTGGACTTTCGGTATGCCGCAAGTCGCGAGGACGCGTCCTCGTTCGTCTACGTGGTGATTCAGGACCCGGCGAGCGGCTTTCCGGCTGCCCTGGGTGTGTCGCTCGTCAGCGTGCTCGAGGGCGGTGTGGTGTGCACGTCCGTGCGCATGCACGCCACGGCGTTGGATGCCCAGAGCGGCGCGCCCTGCGCGCCGGTGCTGCACAGCGAGCCGCTGCAGACGCTGCCCTCGGTGCCCGACGAAGCGTGCGCCGAGGCGATGGGCAGCATTCTCGAGGCATCGCTGTTGCGCCGGGGGCTCGTGCGGCTGCTCGAGCACGTCCGGCACTGACCCGTCTTCCCGATGACCACCCCCACCGCGCTCACCACCGAAGAGTCGCATCGCGAACTCTGGGAGGCGTTCGAGTCCGAATGCACGATGCCACTGCTCGATGTCGCCCAGGCGCTCGCCGAGCAGGGCTTCGAGCGGGCGGGCGGCATCCGCGAGGTCAACCCCGTGGTGCTCCCGGATGCGCTTCGCTCGTACTCGGCCTACATCTTCGTGGACCCTGCGAGCGGTGCGGGATTCTCGATGGGCGTGCGCTTTCGCACCGAACGACGCGCGGGGTTCCTGCAGCGCTCGCTCGACATGGTGCTCGAGCTGCTCGATGACGAGTCGCTCGAGCCGGTGGCCGAGCTCTACTCGAGCCCGCTGCTGCACCTGGTGGGGCCCGACCTTGATGACACCTGGCTTGCCCAGGTGCGCACCCGGCTCACCGGGCAGGCGAGCGGCCCCGTGCTCAGGGCGGCCCTCAACGCGTTTTCTCGCTGACTTTCCCGAGAGGAGATTTTCGTGCGCTTCTTCATGGCCATCGGTCTGCTGCTGTTCCTCGCCGCAGGCGTCATTGCCTTCTTCACGGTCAAGGACTTCCTGCGAGCCCGTGAACGGCGCGCCGCCGAACGGCGCCGCCGCGAGGACGCCGTGCGCGTGGCGGCTCAGACCGAGGCTCGCATGGAGCCGGCCGCCGTCTTTGCGCTCGGCCAGGCGCATCGGTCCTTGCTGAAGGAAGGGGCCGACGCGGAGGCTCTCGTCTATCTGCAGGAGTCGGTCGCCCCCGCCGTCGAATCGGCGCTGCGCCCGGGGCGCGGACCCGCCGACACCCTGGAGCTCGAGCTGGAGCTGGAGATGCCGGAGACGAACTCTCCGCAGGCCCAGGCCGTTGCCGCCTGGTGCGACGCACTTCGGGGCGCGCGCTGCACGGTGCAGCTCGCCAGCACGTCTTCCCCTGCAGGCGGGCTCACCCTGCAGGTGAGCGCGCAAGGCGCGTTTGCTCAGGTCTACAAGGCGCAGGACTGACCGTGCGGGCGCCCGTTTTCGGGCCCGTCCTCGCGCTCGTCTTCGCGGGCTGCAGAAGCACCAAGGCGCCCCGCGGGGCGCCTTGTCGCATCAGATGAGCTCAGGGCCGGGCTGGGGCTGCAGCGCCTTCACCTCCGGGCGCTCCAGGAGCTGGTCGAGGAGCGCTCGCATCGACTTGCCGCAGCGCTCGGCATAGACCATCGGGGGCATCCAGCCGAATGCGTCGGCCTCCGGAATCTCCATGCCGGTGAAGCGGCTGCGCAGCGTCGCCGTGCACCGGCAGCGCGACGGATTGAGGCGCTGGTGGGGCACGCGCGCGGCGAACAGATGCAGGCGCTTCTTCGGGATGTAGGCCATCTCGCCCAGCTCCAGCACCTCGAGCACGAGCGCGCCCGTGGCGGGGTCGATGAGCTCGATGCCCGTCTCCTCGCGCACTTCGCGCACCATCGCCTGCAGCGGGGTCTCACCCGGCTCGATGCCGCCCTTGGGCAAGTCCCAGTGGCGGCATTGCGTGGCGTGCGCAAGCAGCACCTCGTCGGCCTCGGTGAGCAGTATCAGTCCGGCGGAAATCTTCATCATCCCCGTTGGAGCCCCGCGGCGTGCAGGGGTTCCTTGCGGGGCGGCGCTCAAGAGCGAGAGCGGGTGCTCACATTGGCGGGCAGCGTCGCAGCATCGAGCTGGCGCGCGAGCCAGGCGGCGCCCAGCGCACGCAGCCGGGCCTTGTGGGCGGGCTTCAGGCGTACGGTGGCCACCACCGTTCGTTCGTCCTCGGGCTTGCGGGGTCGCCCCGGCGAGGCCTTGCGCGGGGGCGCCTCATCGCCCTGGGCGAGGGCGTTGCGTCGAGCCGGGTTCATCCTCGGGCCTCCCCGGGCGCGACCGCCAGCCGCGCACCCAGCACCTCGACCGCGTAGCGCTCGTAGCGCCGGCGTGCCGCCGGTGTGCGGGGCAGGTTGGCCAGCAGTTCGCGCACCGCGTCCTCGACCCGGCAGCGCAGCCCCTGCCACTGCCGCACGGGCACCGCACGACGCACCGACAGACCGCGGGGGCCTGGTCCGAACGTGCCGAACTCCCACCAGCCCTCGCCGTCCCAGTAGGCCATCTGATTCCACCAGGAGTGCGTGAGCGCCTCGGTTCGCGTGCGGTACCAACCCTCGAGCCGCGGCGGCTGCGAGGCCGGCTGCCAGGGCGCGAAGAGGCTCGAAATCGTGAAGCGGCTCATTCTGGGCGCACCCGCACGATGCCGGGGTTGAGGTATCCGCGTCGCACCAGCTCCAGCTGGGCTTCGGTCTCGTTCAGACCGGGGACGCGGACCTGGCCGTAGGCCATCGTGTAGAAGATGAACATGCGCATGGGGGGTCGTGCCTTCGAGCTGCGGGTGTCGGTTGGGCCGCACCACTTGTTGATTTGTGAAGAGCAGTTATTGTATTACTAAAAAGCGGTCGTGTCAACGACCTTAACGCAGATTTTAGGTGGTGGGCTTCGGAACGGCGCGGGTTCCGGGCGCTCCATCGGTCATCGCCACCCACGTCTGTTGCGTCCACCATGTCCTCGTCCTCCGCCCCCGCCTCCCGCCTCGACGACCTTAAAGTGAGCGCCGACAGCCGGCTCATCAGCCTGGCCAAGCTCGTGGGCTCGCCCATCGTCGACATCCACGGCCGCATCTCGCGCGAATTCGGTGAGCCCGTCTTCCAGGCCACCGAGGTCGTCTTCGCCGACGGCACGGGCCTGTCCTTCGAGGGCGAGCACGACATCGCCTACCTGGTGGGCTCGTACTCGCGCACGAGTGCGGCCGCGGCCGAACCCGATGCATTGCGGGTGCTGTTGAGGGGCGAACGGGGCTGAGCAGCCGGTTCTCGGCATCTCGGACGTCCGGGGCCGATTCGGTGCTGTTGCGGCTGGCGCGGGCCTGTCGTGCGGGTTCGCCGCGACAGACCTCGTGCGCGGAGCCGAACGTGCCCGAGCGGCGCCCGCCCGCAGGCCCGCGCCCCCGAATGTCCCGAGGGCTCGCCGGACAGGGCGCACGCGCTACCCCGTCCCACGGCAGCCGTGCTGCAGCGCGAGGACCGCACAATGAAACGGACCGCCAGCACGAGGCGGGCGGTCCGGAAAGGAAGGAAGGGCTCAGCGCGAGCTGGAGTCGAAGGTCACTTGTTGAACCACTCGTAGCCGGCCAGCATCAGGATGTCGCCGTTGGTGAGCTCGGCGAACTGCCACTCGATGACGGCGTCGCCGTCCGAGGGGAGCGTGGCCTGCGTGTAGCCGGTGCCCAGCAGGCACTGGTTGATGCGCGAGACGCCGATGCGGTCGCCGAACTGGTCATTGGTGCCGAAGGGAATGCCGTCCTCGAGCTCGCTCGAGGCGTATTGCAGGCTGTCGCGGTCCAGGCCTCGCGTGCCGGGGCGCACGTACTGCTCCCAGGACAGCGTCACCAGGTAGAGCGGCAGCAGCGAGCACATCTTCTGGCCCGTGTAGTGGCACGTGTAGAGGGCGCTGTTCTTCATGTCGGCGAGCGCCATCGGGCCGGTGCCGGGTGAGAGCATCTCGAGCAGCACCTTCCACGTCTGGGCGCCCAGCGCCGACAGGTCGACGGCCTTCATCGGCTCGTTGCCCTGGCGCACCATCGAGATGATGGTGTCGAGCTTCCAGTCGGTACGCAGGTACTTGTCCTGGGCGTCGCCCAGCACGTAGTCGCCGCGGTCCTCGTGGGGCACGATGCCCAGGCCGTTCTGGGCCTTGATGGTTGCAAAGTCGTGCGACACAGGGGTGGTCGTGGTCATCTTGGGGGTCCTCGGGTGGATTGAAAGGGTCTTCACCGTGTAGAACCCGCACGGGAGAACACCTTCTTGGTCGATGCCGTCGAAACCTTCGGGCCGCCGAACGCTCTCAACGCCATGACGCTCACCGCTGCCCAACGCGCCCAGGCCGCCATCGAGGAGGACCTCGCATGGCTCAATGCCGGCGCCGACCCCGACGGCTGCGCTCCGGCGGGCAGCGAGCGCGCCCAGGCGCTCGGCTTCACCGCCGAGCGTTTCCAGGGCTATGTCTGGCTGAGCGGCAAGACCTGCTGGCTGTCTCTCGTGGTCTCGTTGCAGCCGAACCAAGGCCACCTGTCCGAGTTCATCTCGCAGCTGGCGGCGCGAGGCTACGAGATTCGTGTGCCCAACCCGACTCCGGACATGCAGGCGCGCCTCGCGCGCAAGGGATTTGCTCCCGATGCACTCGATGCGCTCACCTGGGTCCTGCCGGCCGGTTGAGGCGGCACGGCTCGGCACTCAGGCCCGCAGCCAGCGCTGCGCAAGGCTCGTGGGGCGCTGCAGGGGCGGCGCTGCGAGGTGTGCCGGGTGCGACAGGTCCAGGGCCTGTGCGAGGCCCGCCACCCAGGCGCGGTGCTCGGTGCGGCTGCGCTGCGCGGCGAAGACTGCCCGGGGCCCTGTGTTCTCTTGCCGGACGTGCACGACCTCCCCGTATCGGGCAGTGTGTTCTGCCCGAGCGGCGGCCCACCGCTGGTTGCCGAAGTCCTTGTGGAAGTACTCGTTCTCGTCGTGGGAGAAACCCGCGGCATCCAGGGCCTCGAACATCACCTGGCGCCACCGGCGAATCTGCTCGTCGGTGCCCGGTGCATCGAAGGCGCGCAGCGCCGCACGCGGGGTGAACTCGTCGAAATCGGCTCCCAGCTCGACACAGACGTCCCGCTCGACGTCCCACAGCCCGAGGTCGACCGCCCCGCCCGTCGTGTGAGGCGGGGCATAGTCCGTGCGCACCGGCAGTGTCACGAAGTCCTGCACCCGCTCATGCAGCTGTGTCGGGGTCAGCTCGGGATGATGGGCCGACATCTCCCTCCAGTAGTGCTGGTAGATGGCGCACTGTGTCGCGCGCGAGCGCCAGGCATCCCAGACGAGCCAGCGCACGCCGAGCGGGCGCAGCACCGTGTGCTCGAGATGCAGCAGACGCTCGACGACGCCCCGGCGGGCGTAGAGGCGTTCGCTCTCCGACCAGCCGTTCAGGTGGTAGACGGGCACGGCAAGCAGGCCCGCAGCCTCCACATCGAGCAGGGGCTCGCCCGATTCGTGCACGACGACGGTGCTCGCCTTGCGGTAGCGGTCGGGTTGAAGAAGAGATGCAGAGGTCATCGCGCCTGTAGCGTCCCGCACTTATCGGCGAGGCGGCAGGCCGGGCAACGTGCCCGCCGACCCGGGCTCGGGAGAGCTCAGAGGGGCTCGGGGCCCTGCCGCACGTACTCGAACAGCCGTTCGATGGCCGCAGGCAACTGCTCGAGCTGTTCCGGCACGGCCCGGGTCTCGTAGGAGGTGCCCTTCCAGGGGTGCTTCTTGTAGCCGTCCGACCACAGCAGGAACACGATGCCGCTCGCGGTGTCGTCGAACACCCACAAGCCCGGAGTGGACTCGTAGGCGGGCATGCGCACCAGCGGAGCCCCGAGGTGCGTGCAAGCTTCGGCGCCATGCAGCGAGAAGTCCTCGCGCCGCAGCAGGTGTCGCTGGAGCACGTCGTAGACCCCCGGCACGCGGGCGCCCAGATTCATCAGCGGCTGGGCGCCTTCGCCCAGTGCCTCGGCTTCGTTGCGCGTCAGGCGCCCGGTGCGCTGGACCAGGCCGTTTCTCTGGCTGGCCGCAGGGGCTGCAGGGCGACTCACGTCGAGGCGCCTTTCAGCGTCCGGGTCGCAGGGCTGGGTGCTTGCGGAACGGTCGGCTCGGGCATCGCACGGCGCAGCTCCTCGGCCATCGCGTCCAGGGTCTTCTTGATGAGCGCCACGGCGCGGTTGTGCAGCGCCTGCTGGGCCACGGGCTGCATCGCGAGGGTCAGCCTCACGCCCCGCGCCTCGCACGCCAGGCGCACCTGCTCGAAGCGGCCTCGTTGCGTGAAGGGCTGCAGCAGCGTGTTTCGTTCGGCCTCGGGCAGGCGTGCGGATTCCGCGCGCATCGGCTCGAAGAGCTCGGCGAGCATGCCGTAACCCAAGGCCTGCGTGGACGCCAGCGACTCCTCGGCGTCGTCCTCGGTGCGCACGGCCTGCACCAGCGACAGCACCATCATCGAATGCATCGCCTGGTGGCACACGAACGCCTGTCGGGCGACGTCCAGCGCATCGAGCTCGGCCATTCGTTCGGCGGAGGAGGGCGGGCGCCCCTGCGGCTCGGCCTGGGCAAGACCGATGAATGCCGTCAGACCGAGGGCGAGAACACAAGAGCCGATACGCACGGGAGCGCCTTTCAGCAGGCAGGAGAGGCCCGCATGCCCTCTCTAGCGAATGCCAGAGCAGCGCGGGTTCTGGCGCTTCAGGGTCTGCAGCCGCGTCGGAGTTCCGCCTGGAACACCCGGGGCGCTCGGGCGTCTGACGCAGATAGCCCGCCTGTGTCATGCGGGCCTTCAGGACCTCCTCATGACCCATACCCGCCAATCCGTCTTCAAGGACGTGCTCGTTCCGACCGGCCAAGCCCTGGAAGTGCTCTCTGCGGCCTTCTCCCGCCTGCATGTGCGCGACATCGCTGCGCGCAACGCGCTCGCCGACGCCCGCGAGACGCTCAACCTCGCCGCCGTCTATGCGGCGAGCCCGCAGCCGCGCGAGCTCTACGTGCTCACCGAGGCCCTGGCCGGGGTGTCGGGTGCGATTCGCACCTTCTTCGAGGGCACCGGCAAGGCGTTCCCGGAGTTCCTGCGCGGGGTCCTCACCAACGCCCGGCTGGATACCTCGAACGTGGCCGGTCGCACCACGAGCTTCTCCAACACGGTCCGCAAGGCGCTGCCGGGGTTCATCACGCAAACGCTCGCCCAGCGCGTGCGCGTCGTGCGCGAGGCCATCGGCTACGAGGCCTCGCGCCGCCAGGCCTGGCTGGATGCCGAGCTCACGTTCGTCACGCCGCTCACCGCGGGTCGCCGCACCAACCGCTGGCGCACCTTCGTTCGCCACCTCGACTGGGCGGAGTGCTACGAGCGCATGGGGCTCACCGCGATGATGGACAAGCGCTATCCGCTGCTGCCGGGCGTGGGCGACAGCCGCATCGCGCACGCCAACGCGCTGTGGCAGGCCACCTTCGATGCCGAGCCGGTCTGCCCGACCGAGTCGAAGAGCCGCCTGCCGCAGGGCGTGAGCGTGGGCACCAACGCCATCGGCCTGCTGGAGGTGAGCGCCTCGTTCAATCCGGCGAGCCTGCTGTCGCGTGCGCAGACCCAGGCGCTGGCCGCGCATCGCAGTCGGCCGGAAGTCGCGGAGCTGCACCGCACGACCCTGGGCGCCCAGCGATTCGCACAGACGAGCGACCTGGAGGGGCTGGCGGCCACTGTCAAGCGCGTGGCCGACTGGTACCAGACCCAGATGCGCGAGGCTCCGCAGCGCGTGGTGAAGGTCGAAGCCGTGCTGCAGCAGTGCCGCATGGCGGAGCTCGTCTCCAAGTTCGACCGCACTTTCGGCAAGGCCGAGCGGGACGGCCTGCTCGATGCGCTGATTGCTCGCCGGCTCGCCCAACAGGCCGAGCCGACCTGATGCCCTCGGGCGGCGCCGCATCGAACGGCGTCGCTTTCTTCAACCGAATGCTTTTCCGACCATGACCCCTACACCCCGCTCGTCCCCGCCTTCAACGCCTCCTACCTCTATCTCGCGCCCCTGGTGGTCGCCCCAGACGCCCGCGGCCCAGGGCTTTTGTGTGCCCTGGCACGGCGTGTCGCCAGGCAGCGGCTGGCAAGTCATCGTGCGCTGAAGCGGCGAGACCCGCTCCCTTCAAGAAGGCCCCGTTCGGGGCCTTCGTTCTTTGGTTGCGGTGGGCGGCTTCCTACACGCACAGGCCTTCCAGAGGCCTGCTTCCATGTCGACCACCACCACCACCTCCTCCCGCGACGCCGACCTCGGCTGGGTCTATGTCCTCACCAACCCCTCGATGCCGGGGCTGGTCAAAATCGGGTATACCAAGTACGACCCGCAGGAGCGGGCTCGCCAGATTTCGGATGCGACCGGTGTGCCGCTCCCGTTCGTCGTGGCCCACGCCCGCCAATGCCCGGGGTATCGGCAGGTCGAGGCGCTGCTTCATCGGCGCCTGGCCCGGCACCGTGTCAACAGCCGTCGCGAGTTCTTCGAGATGCCGCTCGCCGAGGCGTGCGAGGCGCTGGACCAGGCCGCGCAGTACCGGCCGACGGTGAGCCCCGTGCTCATGCTGCGCGCGGTGCTCGCGCTCGTGTTCGCCGCGCTCGTCTGGCACGCAGGCGCCGAGCCCGTCTCGGTGGTCATCGTCGCGGTGCTGGCCTTCTTCGCGGGCCCGATTCTGCGCGGGCTTGTGCGCACCTCTGTCAAGGGTTCGCGTCGGCGACGCCGGCGTCGGCGATAGCCGTTCAGCCCCGCACGCCCAGGGCCCGCAGCCGCTCCTTCGAGCGTCGCAGGATGGCCTGCTGTTCGTTGCTCGTGCGCAGTGCGGCCAGGTGCGTGTCCGGGTTCGTCCCGTTGTAGGGGAAATCCGGGTAGCGGGTGAGCCGGGCCTTTGCCTCTTCGAGCGGCACCTCGTAGAAGCTAGCCAGCCACTCCATCACATGGGGTTCGTTGACCGCCTCCGGCGGCACGAAGCTCACCAGGATGGCGGCGGTCCAGTCGCTCAGGAAGACGCGAACCGGAAAGGCGAGCTGGCAGTGGCGCACCCCGTTCTCGAAGTAGCGGATGTTCTGCAGGGCGCTCGAGGCCTTGTAGCTCAGCATCCAGACGAAGGGGATGCCGGGCCGTGCTTCGCTGTGCTCGGCAGATACTCGCTCGAGCACCGCAGGGTCCACGAGATGGGTGTGCAGCAGGCGTTCGTCGCCGATGGAATCGCTCATGACAGGGGCTACAGGTCTAGACTGGGAATGTGTCAGGGGTCAAGCAGTGACGGGGAACGGCTCGAGGCACTTCAGTGCACGGCCCACTCCCGCACGAACTGCGCCATCCTTTGGCAGTCCTGCTCGAGTGAGCGGGCGAGGGCTTTCAAGGTGTCGCTCGAGGGGGCCGCCTCTTCATGGCCGCGTGAGGCGGTCCCGATGACGTTTTCCACCACCTCGAGCGTGCTGCCCGCCTCTGGTGCATCGAGCCGGTTCACCTCGAACGTGATGAGGTGGCCCGCCGCGGGCGGCTCTCCATCCGGGGCGTAGGTCCAGCTGAGGAGTTGCCCGCCCACCAGCAGGCGCAGGCCGCTGTGCGGCTCGCGCAGCCTCCTCTGATGCACCCAGAGCCGGCAGGCGCCGCCGTGCTCCGCGCAGGGCCCGACGGTCTGCGCCAGCAGCTCGAAGCCCGCGCGCTCGACGAGCTCAGCCACGGCCAGGGCCTGCACCATCCTGCCCAGGAGAGGGCCCAGGGCCTCTGACCAGGCACGATGCGCCCGCTCGAGCAGGGCTCGTTCGGCCTCAGCCACGGGCAAGGAGGCGGATGCCGGCAGCACAGGCGTCACGCCAGCCCGTGCAACGTGAGGCACGCTGTGCGCCCAACCTGCTTGCGAGCCTCTTCCCGGGCGAGGAAGGCGAGCAGCTCCATGCGACCCAGGTCGAACTGGCGCAGCGTGCGCTCACGTGCGAGCAGCCCGTCTCGATAGGCTCGCACCGAGTCGTATTCGCGCACGAGCTCCAGGACCTTCGCGCATCGCTCAGGACTCGTGCCGGCGGGCTCGAGCGCGACGAGCGCCTGGTCCCGCCCGCCATTGGCGAGCGCGAGCGCGCCCATGCCCAGCACCGCGCCGACGCCGGCCGCGCACCCGGCCATGAAGAGCACGGCAAGCAACGTGAGAACACCTGCTCCGAAGCCCGGCGTCACCGCAGGACTGCCTTGCATCACCATGGACCCGACCGCGACGAAGACCGCGGCGAGCCCGCTCACCCAGGCCACTGCCCGCAGCACCGGGTTCGCTCGCGTCTTGGTCCAGTGCTCCCGACACTCTCGCGTCACCGCCTCCAGGTCGGCTTCGCCCAAGGCAAGCCACTGCTCCAGGTCGCGGTCCTCGTAGAGGAAGGCCAGGCGCTGAGCGAGCTTGCGAAGGAGTCGTGTCCGAACGGGGGAGGAGGGTGCGATGTGCTGCATGACGAGGTGCTTCGAGGGGAGCGTGTCTGCATTGGGGCGTGGGCGGCTTCATTCGTTCCCGACCCGCGTGCGCTCCGGAACCCCGGAGTGCCCGCCGGCTCTCAATTCTCATGAACACTTCGCCCGCCACGTCCGCCGCCCCGCCCAGGGACCCCTCCCGCGTCGAGTCCAATCGCTGGCTCATGATGCTGCGCGAAGGCGAGTACGACACACGCTTCGGTGAGGCCGCAGCGCGCCTGAAGCGCGCCGTCGACATCGCAGAACGCGTCCCCGACGCCGAGGAACGGGCGCACCTCCTTTCAACGCTGGGCTGGGCGGTCATCAGCGAGAGCGTCAAGCGCTCGGCCTGCGCGGAGCGCGACCAGCTGAAAGGCGACATGGAGGCGGCCCGCCCCGAGGTGCTGGAGATGCGCCGCTACGAGGCAGCGATGCGGCATACCGCGCGCGAGCTCGAGGGCAAGATTGACCGGGTCTTGAAACTCGTGGCTCCGCTGCGTGACGGCTCGCACATGGACCACCTGCACTGGCTCGCCCACGAGATGTTCGTCTTCACGAACTATGTGCACGCAGGGTTTGCCCAGCTCCTTCCGGCCCGGGCGCCTCGACCCCAGCTCGAGGAGCCCGCTCAGGACGCTCAGGCCGAACCGGGTTCGTCCTGAGAAGGCAGGGGCACAGGCCGCAGCTGCCAGCTCGTGCCTTGGCCGAAGAGCATCCGCACGCCGAGCCCCCAGCTCACGAACGACACATTGCCGAAGCGGCACGTCTCGTCCTCCACGCAAGAGCCCGGCAACACGCCCGGACCCTGAGGGTCGACCACCAGCCGCACGAAGTGCTCGACGTCCTGTTCGCAGACGTCTTCCCAGCCCAGGCGCCGAAGCGTCTCGTCGCGGAAATAGGACAGGTCCTCGTCGCCGAAGGCCGCGGCGTCGCCCCGCTCGAGGAGCGCCTGGCGCATGCGCCAGAACGTGGCGCTGCGCGAGAACGCCTCGAGCGCCTGCTGCTCGGCGCGCAGCTGGTCGGCCCACTGCTGCGCGAAGGCGGCCAGTTCAGAGGCGTTCAGCGAATCGGCAAGAAGGGTCGAGGTGGGCGTCATGGCGGGCTTTCCGAGTCGGGGCCGGGTCGGGCTAGATGTCGTGTAGCGCCCAGCGCCTCGTGTTTCAATCTCAGCCGGCAGCACGTTCGGAGCGGGCCGTCATCAGCGGATAGATTCGGCGGGCCTCGATGCCTCGCGCCACCGTCTCGTATCGCTTGACCGGGCGACCCGCTGCGCGCAGGGCTTCTTCGAAGTCGCGCGTTCTCGCGGCGATGTGCGCACCGGTGCCCGTGAGCAGCGGGTTGAGCAGAATCGGCCAGTGCGGCTCGCCGAAGGCGATGAGTGCCTCGAGCGCCTCGGGCGAGTCGTTCACGCCGTCCTGCAGCACGACGTTGAGTTCCACGGCATCGAACCGGGACGCGTGCCGGCGCAAGGCCGCCTCCAGGTCGGCCACCGGCACCGAACGGGGAACGAGGCGGCGTCGAACCGGCTCGAGCGCACAATGCAGGGAGCACTGCAGCCGCACCGGCAAGTCCGCCGACTCGCATCGCGCAAGCAGCACCTCGGCACCCACACCCGAGAACGCGTACCGCACGGCCTGGACGCGGCGCTCTTCGGCCAGGTCGCGCACGAGCTCGCGGCACGCCCGCCAGTTCAGCAGCGGCTCGCCTTCTCCGGTGAAGGACAGCTCCACGGGCCGTGCGCGCTCCTCGGGGCTCGCCAGGGCCAGCGCCGCCTCGAAGCACTCGGCCATCTCCGGGTAGGTGAGCGAGCGCACCAGGCGCGAGCCGGACGAGACGCAAAAGCTGCACCCCACCGGGCAGCCCAGCTGAGAGGGCACGCTTGCGACCAGCCGCTCCCGCAGCACCACGAGCAGCGCCCCCGTCGCGTATCCGGCCACGAGCACGCGAGCCCATCGCGCATCGGCGGGACTCGCTACAGGAGAGGTCTTCCACTCTTTCAATCTGCTCACCATGGCCATCAAGTTCTCCACCGGGGATGTCGTTCGACTGCGTAGCGACGGTCCCTGGATGACCGTCACCAAGGACCGCCCCGAGGCTGGCTCCAAGTTCGTCGAGGTCTCCTGGTTCGACGGCAGCGCGCTCAAGCGCGAGGTGCTTCCCAAGGAGGCGCTGGAACACGACCCCGCCCGCAAGGTCGACGACAAGGCCAAGCCCGCGGCGAGCGCCGAGTAATCGGCGGGCCGCCCCGGCCCTGAAACGCCTTCCGGCCCTCACGCCGGAAGGCGTTTTTTCGTCCAGAGCCGGAACTCGCCGCGACTCCGGGGCTCAAGCCGCGAATGCACGCGTGCGAAGGCGGGTCGTCCGTGGCCGTTCAATGCGCCCTCTTCGCTACATGTCTGACAGCCCGGTGTGTGCCGGGCATGACCTCAACTACGCCTGTCGTCCCATGAACCCCTCCAACCTTCGTCGCCTGCCCCAGGTCGCCGCGCTTGCCGCGGCACTGCTGAGCGCCTACCCGGTGCTCGCCCAATCTACCTACGTCTTCCGTGGCCCGATGAAGGGCCTGGTCGTGAGCACCGGCCTGCCGGCGGCGGGCCTGTCGGGCAGCTCGCTTGCGTTCGGGGCCGTCGACGTCGGCCAAAGCGCTGCGCCGCGCAGCGTGACCCTCACGAACGTCGGTGACGTCGTGATGAATCTCTCCGGCGCGCCCCAGGTGAGCGGCTCGGGCTTCTCCCTGCAGTCCACGACCTGTGGTTCGACGCTCGCTCCGGCGGCGAGCTGCACGGTGAGCGTGGGCTTCGCGCCCGTGGCAGACGGGGTCGCCTCGGGCAGCCTGTCGTTCGCAACCGACGCGGCAGGCTCGCCCCACGTGGTGTCTCTCAGCGGCTCGGGCCTCACCTATCCGGGCGCCTCGCTCTCCACCTCGCTGATGGCGTTCGGTGCGGTCAACGTCGGCGCGGGCTCGAATCTCTCGGTGCGCCTCACCAACACCGGCACGGCACCGCTGCAGCTCACGAGCGCACCGGCTCTGTCCGGCGATGCGGCCTTCTCCTTCCCGGCGGGTGCGGGCACCTCCTGCGGCTCGAGCCTGGCGGTGAACGCCTTCTGCGACACCACGGTGCGCTTCTCGCCCGCCCAGACCGCGAGCGTGACCGGCACCCTCAGCTTCTCGACCAACGCCGCGGGCTCTCCGCTCGAGGTCTCGCTCACCGGCTCCGGCCTGCAGGCGCTCGGTGCGCTTGCCGCGGCCTCCGGCAGCAGCTCGAACTTCGGCGCTGTCTCCGTCGGTGGTCAGGCCACCCAGAACTTCGTCTTCTCGAACACCGGCAACGCGAGCGCCACCGGCGTGGCGGCCTCCGTGAGCGGCACGGACCTCTCGCTCGTCTCGAACAACTGCGGCACGCAAGCCTCCCCCGTCACCGTGGCAGCGGGTGGCACCTGCACGGTCTCGGTGCGCTACTCCCCGAACGCCGCCGGCACGCTCACCGGCACCCTGTCGGTGGCCTCCAGCGCAACCAACAGCCCCTCGAGCCTGTCGCTCTCCGGCTCGGCGGCCTTCTCGGGTCGCACCGTGATGGTCTCGCCCGCGGTGTCTGGCCAGACCTACTGGAACCTGGACAGCCAGCCTCTTGTGCTTTCCACGACGGGCTCGTACACCGTGACCCCGATGAGCAACTTCACGATGACCGTGAAGGCCTGGGGTGGTGGGGGTCAAGGGGGTGGCGCAGGGGGCTATGCGGGCGGCACCCTGTCCGCCAGCCAGGGCACGAACTACATCGCGAGCCTGCCTGACAAAGGTGGACTTGGCGGCAGCAACCCCTCCCGTGGCTGGACCGGTGCGCACGGCGGGGCCTACGCGGGCCTCTTCGTGAGCTCCGTCTCCGCGGGCAACACCCTCGTGATGGCGGGCGGAGGCGGGGGTGGTTCGACCGCGGGCTTTGCGGGCGGCCTGGTGGGTGCGAACGGCGTGAACTCCACCAACTGCTCCGGCGTGACGATGTACGGCCGCGGCGGCACGCAATCGGCAGGGGGTGCGGGCGGCACGCCCTTTGACGGACACACTGTGAATCCGGGCGCGGGCAGCTGGGGTACCGGTGGCTCGGGAGGCTCGGTCAACAACTACAACTGGGGTCCGGGTCCCGGCGGCGGTGCCGGCTACTACGGCGGCGGCGGCGGCTCTGGCGGCGGCTCCTGCACGGGCTCGGCAGGCGGCGCCAGCTCCTTTGTCTCCGGCACGCTCAGCTCGACGTCGAATGTGTCTGCGACTGGCAGCGCGCCGGGCAACTCGGCCGACGCCGACCGCGGCACCGGCGGCAACTCCGGCACCCTCGTGGGCCGCATCGTGCTGCGCTGAGGCAAGAAGGTCCGCGCATCTCGCGGGCCTGTGCACGAAGAACGCCTTCCGGGCTTCATGCCGGAAGGCGCTTTTTCTTGTGGGCTCAGCCCAGGTGCACTGAGACGACCACCCCGTCGTGGTCGAGCACCACGGCCACCCGGCCCGGGGCAAAGCCCGGGATGGCCGCTTCCTGCGGCAGCATCACCTGCACCCACGGTGCTCCCAGCACGCCTTGCGCGTGCTCGTTGGCGGCCTGTGCGTCCTCGAGTTCGGCATGCTCGAGGACGTAGCCGCGATGTGCCTCCTCCCAGCGGCGCACCGGGTAGCGGTGCCCGATGAGGAGCTCCGCGCGGGGCACGGCAAACGAGTCGAGACGAAGGCGCACGGACATGGCAGGGACTTTCAGCAAAGGAGGGCACACGCGGGACGCCTCCTGTAGCCAGTCCGTCTATCTCCTCCCTGACGCCGTCGGCCGGCGCCTATCAGGTTTTATAGAACTATCCGGGGCTATACGGCTCTTAAGTCTCGGGTTCACGGTAAGTCGTTGATTTTCCGTGGTTCAGTGACCTGGCACGCTTGCTGCTAAGTCATTGCTGCGAGGCCCTGGCCAGGGTTCCTTCTACTTCATTGGCGAAAACTACCCGGCCGCTTTCCTCGCACCCCTTTCTTCAAGGGTCGAGCCCATGACGGGCTCGGCTCCACATCGAACCTTCCTGATACGAGACATCGCCATGACCCTCGCTGCCACCCTCTCCCTTCACGACGTCCTGCTCGCCCATGGTCAGATGACCGTGCGCTCGGGCCACGCCTCGGGCACGAGCCCGAAGCAGCGCGTGATGCTGGGCACGGTGCTCGCTAACATGGCTGCGCTCGGCTACGCGCCGAACGTGCAGGCGCTCGAGGCGCTCTCGGCGCTGTCCTCCGACGAGCTCGCCGCCTACTGGCGCGAGGCCGAAGGCGCGTTCAAGCGCGCCACCGGCGCGGACCGCGAGATGGGCAAGTTCGTGGTCTACAAGAACTTCCCGAAGGAAGTCCTCGCGATGGACGAGGCGACCTACTGGTTCAACCAGATTCTGATGTACATCGGTGCGCCGAACGAGTGGTTCACCGAGGACGAGGCGTCGCGTGCGCCGCTCGATGAGCGCTTGTCTCTCAAGGTGCTCGCGCTCGCCGGCGAGTCGTCGGCCTCCGACATCGTGCGCGTGCTGGTGGGCTCGACCACCCGCTGGACCGAGCCACAGGCGGCCCACATCGAGTGGCTCACGCGCTGGATGCGCCCGGGTATGCTCGACCTCGCGCACTTCGGCTTCAAGGAGAACGGCCTGTCGCTGATGGCGAAGGTCCTGGAGCTGGGCTGCGCGCTCGTGATTGCCGAGGCGACCGACGTGCTGCGGCTGGCCGCGGCCGTGTCGGGGGCGGACGTGTCGCTGCGCGAGACGGTCAAGTTCCGCACGTTCAAGCGCGCCGAGCGGCGCTTCCTCGTGGCGCTGCTCGAGCACACCAAGAACCTGGAGGTCGACATCGCACTGCGTGCCTCGCTCTTCAAGAACCTGCTGCGCCAGCTGCACCCGGGCGACTTCAACGCGCCGCGCCTGCAGGCGGCCTACGACCGCCTGTACAAGCGCGAGCTGAAGACGTTCAACGCCGGCATCGAGGCGAAGCTCTTCTGTGGCGATGCGTCGGTGCTCGTCGAGCTCGCGCGCCGTCCGGGCGAGTTCGCCCGCCGGCTGCATGCGCTGTGGTCGGTCTTCGGCATGGCAGCCATCGACGCGTTCGTGCCTGTGATGGGTGAGCTCGGCAACGGGCAGCTCCTGAAGCTGCGCGGCTACCTGCGCACCATCAACGGCCGCGCGAAGCTCATCCACGCTCCCCGGGGCAACTGGGCGAAGGCGCAGTTCGTGGCCAACGAGAAGACGCCGTTCAGTGCCGAGGCGCTCTCGGCGCTCCTCGTGCGCGCCGATGCGGTGCTTCGTGCCCGCATGCTCGAGCGTTTCCCGAACGGGGCGAACGTGCACGTGGACGCGACGCAGGTGAAGCTTGCCACCAACGACCAGGAGCTCGCGGCCTACGGTCGGGGCACGGTGTTCCCGATTCCGCCGCAGATGAGCTTCGTGCGCTCGGCGTCCTACTGGGCTTGCGCGCGGGCGGGCAACACCTGGTTCGACAACGGCTGGCTCTTCTACGACGAGAACTGGAACCCGGCGGGCACCTGCTGCTGGAACCACACCCACGAGATGGGCGGGGCGGCGGTGTTCTCGGGCGACCCGACCAACAGCAAGGACATGCGCGGCCGAGCCTGCCAGATGATTGACCTCTACCTGGACAAGCTCGCGGCCCGCGGCGTGCGCTATGCGGTGTGGAACATCCTCGCCTACAGCCACATCAAGTTCGCCGACGCCGAGGACGTGCTGGCGACCCTGCAGTGGGGCGAGGACGCGGCCAAGGGCAAGCTCTACGAGCCGGCCCGCGCGCAGATGGTGTTCCCGTTGAAGGGCGACAGCCTCGCCAAGTACGTCGCCTACGTGGATGTGGTCGAGCGCAAGCTCGTCTACATGGACGCGAACCTGGGCGGCGAGGTGAGCTCTGCGGGCTCGAACGTGCACCGGGTGGCCGAGCGCATGCCGGCGTTCGTCGAGTACCTGAAGAGCCTGCCGTCGGTGGCCGACGTGTTCGACACGGTGCTCTCGGAGTCCGAGCAGGCGCTTCCGGTGCTCTACTCGGATGCGGGCGTCACGATTGCGAAGGACGCCGAGGCGTACGTCTTCGCGCCGACCAACGCCGAGAACGTCTTCAAGGCCATCGACGTGAAGTCGCTCGCCTGAGTCCGGGCCGGGGCGGGCTGCTCCGGCTCCTGCACGACGGCGCCTCACGCGCTGCCCGCACGACACATCTTCCCGCCCTCCCGGCTCTGCCGCGAGGGCGTTCGTGCTCGAGCGCGCGGAACGACACCCCGCGCGCCGGCTCTCACCCTGCATGAATCCCGCGCTTCACAGTCCTGACGTATCGCCCCTGTCCGACGCAGGTGCGCAGGCCCTGCGCGCACGCACCGAGTGGTTCGAGGGCGAATTCGGCGAGGAGTGCCGGCGCTTCTTCGAGCGCTTCTCCAAGCAGGCCCGGGCGGGGGGCTTCTTCCAGCGCACGCACGAACCCGAGTGCTGGGCCCCACCCGCCATCCAGCGCTCGTCCTGGTTCGAGCAGGCCTTCGTCGACCCGCTCACCCAGGCGGCCATCGCGGTGCGGGTGCACGTGCTCGTCGTGGGTCATGACAGGGCTCCGCAGCTGCACGTCTATCTCGAGGCGGGTGCACCACGCACCGCCACGCCCGACGAGCCGGTCCGCATCACCTGCTGCGACATGCTGCTGCGGCTGGAGCCGCAGGAGGCGCAGCCATCGCCGGAAGGCCCGACACGGGCCTCGGTGCGGCTCCGAGAGGCGCTCGAGCGCGTCGAGACCGACGAGATTCTGGCCACCCTCACTGAACCGTTCGTGCCATGAAGCTCGAGGACCTCGTCACCGCGCAAACCGCGGCCTGGTGGGTGCTGGCGTTCGCCTTCTCGGCGCTGGGCGCCGTGCACGCAATGGTCTGGATGCTCAGGCGTCGGGTGCCCGCAAGCCGCACGCTTGCCGACATGCACCTGCGTGCCTGCTCGTGGTGGAAGCTCGCGCTCTTCGCCCCCTTTGCCGCGCTGGGCGGCCCCTGGCTTGCTGCGCTCACCGCGGGCGTGCTGGTCGTGGCAATCGTTGAGCTCACGCAGGCCTGGCGGCGCGAAGATGATGGCGAGGAGGTCGGCCATGGGCTGTCCGACATCACCGCGTTTGGCCTGTTCGCACTCAGCGGGCTGGCGCTGCTTCCCACCGTGGCCGCCTCCAAACTGGGCGGCAGTCCGGCGCTCCTCGTCTGGGCGCTGGTCTGCGTGCAGCTCTCGGACGCACTGCAGTACGTGTTCGGACGTCTCTTCGGACGGCGCCCTCTCGCGGCGCGCGTGAGCCCCAAGAAGACGCTCGAAGGGTTTCTCCTTGGGGCGGGAGCCGCGGTTTGTGCAGCCACGCTGCTCGCGCCGCTGGCCGGGCGCTCGATGGCCTGGGGTGCCGTGGTCGCACTGCTGCTGGTGTGCGCGGGGCTTGCGGGCGGGCTCATGTCCTCCTCGGTCAAGCGCACGCTCGGCATCAAGGACTGGGGCACCTGGCTCGCCGGGCACGGAGGGCTGCTGGACCGGGTCGACTCGGTCGTGCTCGTCTCGCCGGTGATGCTGCTGGCGTTGAGCATGAGCTGACGCAGGCCCGGGCTCGGAACCGGACACCTCGCCGAGGCTCTCACGAGCACACAACCCGGAGCGCTTCGTGTCCTCAGCCAACCCCTCCCTCGGACCCCTCACCGCCACGCAGAAGCGGGTCGCCAAGGTGCTCGAGCGCATGCGCGAGGCGGCGCTCGACAGCGACGATGACGCACAGATGTTCGCCGAGCTGCTCGAGGCGGGGCTCACCGAACTGCACGGCGAGGACGCCTTCGGCACCGAAGGCCAGTGCGACCCGCGCGGCGACTTCCGCGACGGCACCTGGTCGATGAGCCACGTGCAGGGCCTCGACGGCTGAGTGCTCGGGCTACCCCGCAAAAATGGGTTTTGCGGGGTAGGAACCGGACCGCATGGCGCGTATCCGGAGCCCTTCGGCCACCGGCGCGTCGAACATCCGTGCTGCGCTTGTCTCCAACGGGCACGACCCCGCTTCAAGGACTTCCCATGATTGAACTCAACGCCGACGGCAGCTTTCCGCTGATGACGCGCTGCCGCGTCTACATTGTTGCCGGCTACACCGACGGGCGCCCGTTCTCGGGCTTCAACGTCTGGACGGATGCCGGGTCGGTGACGCCCGAGGACATCGAGGCCTACGACACGTTCAAGGGCTGGGCGACCGAGGTGCTGACGCCGGACGAGGCTCACCGCGGCCACGGCCTGCCGGTGCACAGCGGCGAGTTCCGCGTCGCGCTGATGGCCCATGACGACCCCCGCCGCGGCTGCTACCCGGCGCTGCAGCGCCCCGGGCAGCGGGACTTGTCGAACTCCACGCTCTTCTGCGGCTGGCTCACCTCGGTGCGCTCGGTCGAGCTTCCGCAGCCGGTGCCGTCGCTGCTGATGCGCTTCGATGCGCAGCTGGACGGCGCGCGCATCGAGGGCCTCTTCCTCACCGAGCGCGCGGCGCTCGCCGCCGCGCTCAACGCGACGGTGGAGCACCAGGGCCGGCGCCTTGTGCTCGAGCCGCGGTTCTTCGCCCAGCTCTCCGACGACCAGCGCCTGGTCCAGGAGATGAAGCGCTTCGTGCGCGAGGGCTCGGTGAGCGGGGTGAATCCGCTGCTGTTGCCACGCGTGTGACGCGACGCCGGCCGCCAGCGGCCGTGCAGCCCCCTCCGACAAGGTCCCGACAGCGCCGACCGGCATCTTCGACCAGGCGAGGGCCCGAGCAGGTCTGCGCCAGGCAAGCGGAGGCAGCGGCTTTCCTACAATAAGCCGCTCCAGCGCCGCAGGGCGTCTTGCTACACCTTATTCCAAGGACATCACAGGGCCAATTCAATTGAGTGAAACCAATCGACTCTTCTTTGTACGCGCGGACAACTCCGACGGAGAGAATCTCGACCTTCTCGTGGTAGCGCCAGACAAGGCCGAAGCCGAGGCCCACTGGCGGTCGCACTACGGTCTGGACTTCGAGAACTACCCCGACTGGGTCGGGGATGTTCCCGGCGTGCTGCCCACGGCCTCCTGCGAAGCAGGCGCCATCGAGTGGGACGCCATTCGTACCGCGTGAGCTCGAGGAAGCGGGTCTACTCGATTCACAGCCCACCCTGACTCCAGCCAGGGTGGGCTTTCCTTTTTGGCGGGACGCCTTTCGATACAGCGTGTCGCCACAACGAATCGTGTGTTGGACGACGGGCCTGCGAATCTCCTTCGCCCTGAAAGCGAACATTGCACGTGGAACCGAGCGGCCTCTGACCCTAATGAAGAGGGCGCCGAGCGCCCCTTTCCTATACCTGGTTCGAGTCGTTCGCGCTCTGAAGCGCACCCGTTCCGTCGAGCTCTTCCGTTCGTCTGCTCAGCTGGCATGTCGCCAGAGGAGATTGACATGTACGAAGTGCGATTT
>JACCDQ010178969.1_pt1 | contig 23808 bp, 25 predicted proteins | sample 7446031 | NCBI WGS metagenome assembly JACCDQ01 (sample SAMN15323442, study PRJNA562643) | freshwater metagenome | isolation source: river surface water | place: USA:Blue River Watershed | collected 2017-08-17 | reverse complement strand
TCGCGGCCGAATTCGTCACTCATTAGTTCGTTGAACTGACTTAGTCGCACTGAATGACCTTATCTAGGTTGGGCCGACAATCAAAAAACCCCAAGCCGAAGCCTGGGGTTTTTTGATTGAAAATTTAGATGGACTTGAGCAGATCTGCGTCGTAGTCGGCGACAAATGCCGCTGGCACTGTGTCGGGGATGTATGACGAGTCGTTGTACTCGTAGCCGGCACTGTATGCCTGGTTGAACTTCACGCCTTCGTGAATTGCAAGTCGATCGCTTACTTCGCGCATGATGACTGAGATTGGCACATCTAGAGCCTCAGCCACTGAAAGAAGAATCTCGGAAGAAGCTTCTTTTTGACCACGCTCAACCTCGCTGAGGTAGCCCAACGCTACGCTCGCACGGCCTGCCACCTGTCGAAGGGTTCGACCCTTCTGCAAACGGAAGTCCCTGAGCACGTCACCGATTTCTTGACGAACTAAAACCATTGGAGCCTCCTATCACTCTGTAAGTAATTTACCTGTTCGGTATGACACAGATTAACCAAAGATGCTGAATGTCACCTGTGAGTTACAAAACTGTCAACCGCCGAGGTTGTCGAAATGTTCCAAGAGGTGCGCGATTGCCGCAGTCACCGTTTGCTGACGAATTTCTGAACGCGTTCCTTCAAAGGAGTGAGCGTAGACAACCTCGCCGGCTCCTTCCACTACAGAGATTCCGATAAACACGGCGCCAACCGGCTTGCCGTCTTGCTCATCCGGCCCGGCAACTCCGGTGGTTGCAATGCCGATCACCTTCGTTTCATCTAGGCCACAGCACTTCGAAAGTTTTCGGCGCACTCCGGTGGCCATTTGCGCCACCACTTCGGGATCTACCGCACCTTGATTCTCGAGCAACTGGCCAGACACCCCAAGCAGCTGTTGCTTCAGAACCGACTGGTAGGCAGTGATTGACCCCAAGAAGACCTTAGAAGCCCCCGAAACCTCAGTGATGGCACCAGCCAGCAGCCCGCCTGTCAATGATTCGGCGACAGCCAATTTGAGGTCTCTTCGCAGTAGCGCAGCAATGAGACGCTCGGCAGACATCAGCGCTTTGCCTTGGCTGCTGCAATCAGATATTGCAGACCCGAGTAGATGGTCAAAATGGTTGCAATGTTGACCAGTGCGAGTTCAAACGCCTCATAGGCGTCGCCCGGAAACCAAGCGGTTAGTGGCGAAACGACGAAACCGACCATGATGGCCTGCACAATCGTCTTGAGCTTGCCACCACCCGATGCGGCAATCACACGCTTCTTGATGACCACCAGGCGATAGACCGTGATGCCGAGTTCTCTAACCAGGATGACGACTGTGACCCACCAAGCAATTTCGCCGAGCACCGAAAGCGTGATCAGCGCGCCACCCAGCAGCGCCTTGTCGGCAATCGGGTCCAAGATCTTGCCGAAGTTAGTGATTAGGCCACGCTTGCGGGCTATGGCCCCATCGATGCCATCGCTTGCCATAATCACGATAAAAATCAGCACGGATAACCAGCGCATCGGTGATTCGGTGTCGGCAATGGCGACCAGCGACCAAACGAAAAATGGAACGGCCAGAATGCGCGCAACGGTGATCGCGTTGGGTAAGTTCCAAGGACTGTTCTGCGAGGTCGAAGGCACTACTGGCGACCCGTCAATTGCCAGGCATCCTCGTCGCCATCTTCGTCGTCACCGAAGCCATTGCCGCCCGAAATAATCGAGCGATCCTGCACGGCACGCGGAACAAATTCTTCGAAGTCACCGGCCGCTAGATTTCCAGTTGACTCAGGTGGCAGATCGATTACCGCGGCCGCATGCGAAACGGCGGTGCTGGCGCTCGCGCCCGGCTCCCCGCGCAACTGGGCAAGTACCCTCGGAAGATCTTCTGGCTGCACCAAAACGTCTCGAGCCTTTGACCCTTCGCTCGGGCCAACGATTTGTCGTGACTCGAGGAGGTCCATCAGGCGGCCGGCCTTTGCAAAGCCAACACGAAGCTTGCGCTGGAGCATTGAGGTCGAACCGAACTGCGAGTTGATGATCAATTCGGCAGCCTGCAAAAGAACCTCAAGGTCGTCACCGATATCGGCATCGACAATCTTGCTGACCACCGGCTCATCGACATCGGTGCGATACTCAGGATCCATCTGCTTTTTGACGTGATCGACGATTTTGTGAAGTTCGCTTTCGCTGAGCCAGGCACCCTGAACTCGCATCGGCTTGTTGGTGCCCATTGGCGAGAACAAGGCATCGCCTTGACCGATGAGTTTGTCGGCACCCGGCTGGTCGAGAATGACTCGAGAGTCGGTAACCGAGGTAACCGAGAAGGCTAGTCGGCTCGGCACGTTGGCCTTGATCAAACCGGTAACCACGTCGACCGAAGGTCGCTGGGTAGCCAAGACCAAGTGGATGCCCGAGGCACGAGCAAGCTGGGTGATGCGAACAATCGAATCTTCAACATCTCGCGGAGCAACAATCATGAGGTCGGCGAGCTCGTCGACAACGACCAATAGGTAAGGGTAAGGCTGCAGCACTCGTTTGCTGCCCTCTGGAACCTTGACCTCACCTGCAACAATCGCGCGGTTGAAGTCATCGATGTGCTTGAAGCCGAAGCTGGCCAGGTCGTCGTAACGCATGTCCATCTCTTTGACGACCCACTGCAACGCTTCGGCGGCCTTTTTAGCGTTTGTGATGATTGGGGTAATCAGGTGAGGAACACCCTGATAGGCCGCCAATTCAACGCGCTTAGGGTCGATCAAGACCATTCGCACCTCGGCTGGCTTTGCCCGCATCAAGATTGAAGTGATCATCGAGTTCACGAAGCTTGACTTACCAGCACCGGTGGCACCGGCCACCAATAGGTGCGGCATTTTGGCCAGGTTGGCGATCACAAAGCCACCCTCGACGTCTTTACCGATTCCGATGGTTAGCGGGTGAAGGCTCTTGGTGGCTACGTCTGAACGCAATACATCGCCAAGCGAAACGGTCTCGCGATCGGTGTTTGGGATCTCAATACCGATGAGGGACTTGCCAGGAATCGGAGCAAGAATTCGAACCTCGTTGCTGGCAACCGCGTATGAAATGTTGCTTGCCAAGCGAGTAACGGCTTCGACCTTGACACCCGGGGCGAGTTCGATTTCGTAGCGGGTAACTGTTGGGCCTCGTGAGAAGCCAACCACTGCTGCCTCGACACCGAATTCTTTGAAGACATTGGTAATCGCCGCGACGATCTGATCGTTGGCTGCCGACTTTGCCTTTGGCGGGGTTCCAGGGGCAAGAATGCTCAGCGGCGGCATGATGTAGGGACGAGTTGTTCGAACCGGCGCAGCAGCAGCCGGCTGCCCAGCCGAGGCCTCCTCGGCAGCAGCAGGCTGCACGAACTCTGCCTGAGGCACAGCAATTGGTTCGGTGACTGATTCTTCGTAGCCCGCGGCGGCCGTAGCATCGACCGACGGCACGTTGTCCTCGACAGGGTCACCAAATAGAACGTCTAGGTCGTCGCGCTCGTCGACAAAAGAGTCGGCAGGCACCAGCGGGGTGTCAAACGCTGGCTCATCGCCGGTCTTGCCCCTGCGCCACCATGGCACCTTGGTGCCATCAAAGGCATCAAGCACTTCGTCTTCGACGACTGGTTCATCGGCACGCGCACCCGATTCACCGAAAAGATAAACGCTAAGCTCGCGGAATCTTTGAGCGATGCGATTTGGCGCTGTCTTGGTCATGATTAGCAGCGAGCCAAACGCGAAAGCAAGTAGAACCGGCACAGCACCCCAGACGGTGAGGGTGTTTAGGAAGGCAACCGAAATAAGCCAACCGAAAAGACCACCGGCAATCGTGAGAGGCCACGGACCGCTAGACGGCTCGGGAATCTTGGCAGCGAAGACGTGGAAGAAGCCTGAAATCGAAACTATGAACAGGAACAAGCCGATACCAATGCGACCGTTATCACGCACGGTTGAAGGGTGGCGCATCAAATAGATCGAGAAGATGGCCATGATGACCGGCAGCGCGTAAGCCACCCGACCGAAGAGCATGCCGAAGGTGTGAGCATTCAACTCTTTGGCAAAGGGATCTTTGAACAAAAACCAGCTGAAGACCACACCCGCGATTGACAGCAAAAAGATCAGGAAAGGTAGACCGTCACGACGGTCTTCTTTGGCGATCTTGTCGGGGCTAAGCGCCCTGGCACCGGCGCCAACAGTGTGCGCCAAGCCCATCCAAATTGCGACCAGAATGGCGACAAACCCGTTTTGACCCGATAGTTGGCGCGGTGCGCGAGCACTGGGTGTTGCACGAGGTGCACGCGCAGCCGGACGAGCAGCCTTAGCCGCAGGTTTGCGAGGCGTGTTTGGTCTTCTTGTAGCCATGCTCCAAAACTAACAGCCACCCCCATCAGAACTGAGCAAGGCACGGCCTCGGGGCAGCGAAATAACTAGTCCTGAATAACGACCGGGATGATCATCGGGCGGCGACGGTGCGCCTTGTTGACCCAGGTTCCGATGGTTCGACGAATGACCTGCTGAAGGGCATACGCATCGCGCACTCCCTCGCCGGCTGCCTCGGCCAACGCACGCTCAATCAGGGGCTTTACGTCGTCAAAGACGTGATCGTCTTCGGCGAAGGCACGGGCACGAATCTCAGGCCCAACCTTTACTCGTCCGGTAGCTGCATCGACAACGCAGAAGATCGAGATGAAACCCTCTTCGGCCAGCACTCGGCGGTCCTTTAGGTCTTCATCCGTGATCTTGCCAACGGTCTTGCCGTCAACATAAAGCAAGCCACACTCAACCGCGCCAACCACCTCGGCGACGCCATCGACTAGATCAACAACCCAACCGTCTTCGGTGATTAGAACTCGTTCGTGCGGAACACCAGTTTGCTCGGCCAGCTTGCCGTTCGCGATCAGGTGACGATATTCACCGTGCACCGGCATCACGTTCTTTGGCTTCAAGATGTTGTAGCAGTACAGCAACTCACCGGCTGCAGCGTGACCCGAAACGTGGACCTTGGCGTTGCCTTTGTGGACCACGTTTGCACCGAGCTTGGTCAAGCCGTCGATTACGCGATAAACCGCGTTCTCGTTACCCGGAATCAGCGAGCTAGCCAGGATGACGGTGTCGCCCTCGGCGATTTCGATGTCGTGTTCCAGATTCGCCATGCGAGCCAAAACGGCCATCGGTTCACCCTGTGATCCGGTCGACATGTATACGAGCTGGTTATCATCCAAGTTTTTGGCTTGCTTTAGATCGACAAAGTCTTCGAGTTCGGCGTTTAGGTAGCCCATGTCGATTGCGATCTGCATGTTGCGCACCATCGAGCGACCGACCAAAACGACCTTGCGCCCGTTTGCCTTGGCCGCGTCGACGACCTGCTGCACGCGGTGAACGTGACTCGAGAAAGACGCAACAATCACACGCTTCTTGGAGCGCGAGATGATGTTCTCGATAACCGGGCCGATGTCCTTTTCGAGCGGGGTGAACCCGGGCACATCGGCGTTGGTCGAGTCGCTCATGAATAGATCTAGACCCTCTTCGCCGATGCGCGCGAAGGCACGCAGGTCGGTAAGGCGGCCATCGAGAGGCAGCTGGTCCATCTTGAAGTCACCGGTGTGCAAAACCTTGCCGGCCTTGGTGCGAATAATCACGGCGAGCGCATCTGGGATCGAGTGGTTTACGGCCACGAACTCGAGATCGAAGCCTGCCATTTGCTCGCGCTGGCCCTCGACAACGACCATCGAATATGGCTGAATGCGGTGCTCTTTGAGCTTGGCCTCAACAAACGCAAGCGTGAGGGCAGAACCAATCAACGGGATGTCTTGCTTGAGGCGCAACAGGTATGGCACACCGCCGATGTGGTCTTCGTGACCGTGGGTCAGCACTATTCCGATGACATCGTCAAGACGATCGCGAAGGTAGCCGAAGTCGGGCAGAATCACATCGATGCCGGGCTGGTGCTCTTCTGGGAACAGCACGCCGCAGTCGACGATGAGGATCTTGCCGTCAATCTCGAAAACGGTCATGTTGCGACCGATTTCTCCGATGCCACCAAGAGGGATGATGCGAAGTACACCCGGGCGCAGCTTGGCTGGTTCGGGAAGGGTTTGAACCAATGGTTCTCTTTTCTTTATCGGGTTGTGCCGGCAACCTTTGGCAGCGCACCACCGGCGGCTGCATTTCGGTCCGGACGGAAGTTGTCGAAGCTGAGACCAGTGATGGCTCCGACTAGGTCAATGTCTGCTTCGATGCGAGCTGCCTCGGCATCTTCTGGGCCAACCAAAGGCAAACGAACGCGAGGGCTAGAAATGACACCCAGGCCGTTCAAAATGTATTTGGCAGCCACCGTGCCCGGCACGTGAGTCATTGCGGCGCGCTGAAGCGGGTCGAGACTGTTGTGCACGTTTAGGGCGTGGTGGAAGTCGTTGCGGTTAGCTGCATCAATCAATTCGCGATAGGCAGCAGGCGCGATGTTCGCGGTCACTGAGATGCAGCCGGTTGCACCGATTGCAAGGTGAGGCAAGATGTTCGAGTCATCGCCCGAGAAATAAATTAGACCGGTTTCGTTCATGATGCGCGTCGCCTGTGCAAGGTCACCCTTGGCATCTTTGACCGCGATGATGTTTGGGTGCTTGGCGGCGCGGTGAAAGGTGTCCTGTGAAATCGCGATACCGGCGCGACCAGGGATGTCATACAAGATGACCGGCAGGTCGGTTGAGTCGGCAACCATGCGGAAGTGGGTGAGCACGCCGGCCTGGGTTGGCTTGTTGTAATAAGGCGTGACCACCATGATGCCGTCGGCACCAGCTCTTTCGGAAGCCTTGTAAAGCTGCATCGCGTGAGCGGTTTCGTTTGAGCCACCGCCGGTGATGATTTTGGCACGCCCACCAGAAACCGACTTGCCAACCTCGACGAGCTTGATCTTCTCGGCGTCGGTCAAGGTGCTGGTCTCTCCGGTGGTGCCGGTGACTACAACGCCGTCGGCACCGTTGCTAATGACGTAGTCAATTAGCTTCTCGGTGTCGGCCCAATCGACTTCGCCATCGGCGTTCATTGGGGTGACGAGAGCAACCAGGGTCTGGCCAAAAATGTTCTTGTGCGACATGCTTCAAGCCTAGCGGTTCAGGTATTTGACTTGGCGTGTGTTTCTGGCAAGGCTGTGAAGGTGAACCTGTTGCCAACGAAGGCCGATTTCAAGGATGCCTCTCGCAATCCCCTGAGAGATCTTGTCGCTGGGTTCACCGTTGCAATTGTGGCTCTGCCGCTTGCTCTGGCATTTGGAATCGCTTCAGGTCTTGGCGCTGAAGCTGGCCTAACCACGGCAATAGTCGCCGGCGCTTTGGCCGCCATTTTCGGCGGAAGCCGCCTTCAGGTCTCGGGCCCAACGGGAGCCATGACAGTCGTTCTGATGCCGATCTTTCATAATTTCGGTGCCAGTGGCGTGTTATTGGTCGGCTTGATGGCCGGCATCTTGCTCACCATCACGGCGTTTGCCGGAATTGGCGAACACGTCCACCGACTGCCCACCGCGGTGGTCGAGGGTTTCACCGCCGGACTAGCCATCGTGATTGCACTGCAGCAGTTTCCGTTTATTTTTGGCGTGCAACCGAGCGATTCCGAGAAGGTCTTCATAAAAGCTGGCGACGCGATCGCTTCGGCATCCTTCGCAGCAAGCACGCCACCGGTATTGATCGCTGTTGGCGTCGCGGCTGCCATTCTGCTGGTCTCTAAGTTCGCGCCGAGGGTGCCAACGGCTCTAATCATGGTTTTCGTGGCCACTCTCGCTTCAAACACGTTCGGGTTGTCAGCGGAAAGGATCGGCGACATTCCTAGTCGCATCGGCAACTTTGACCTTGGCTTTCTGCAATTCGAGAGTTGGTGGACTTTGATTCCATCGGCCGTCGCAGTCGCTGTTCTAGCAGCGCTCGAAAGCCTGCTTTCGGCAAAGGTCGCCGACCGAATGCGTGGCGGCGGCGAACGGCACGATTCAAATCGAGAACTGTTTGGCCAGGGACTGGCGAACATCGTTGTGCCTTTTTTAGGGGGCGTGCCAGCCACTGCGGCCCTTGCCAGAACCGCAGTAAATGTTCGCAGCGGTGCTAGTTCGAAACTCGCAGCCCTGGCGCACAGCGCTATTTTGGCGGCAGTGATTTTGTTGCTAGCCCCGGTGGTTGCCCAAATTCCGCTGGCGGCCCTTGGCGGCGTTCTGATCGCGACCTGCGTTCACATGATCAAGCCGACCGAACTTCTCACAATCGCTAGAGATTCTTGGGTTGACGTGATTCTGCTGGTGGCTACTTTTGCCCTCACGATTTTTGTCGACATGATTACCGCAATCGTCATCGGAATATTGCTGGCTCTGATCCTGCGTCGCACTCCACTGGCCAAAAAACTCGACCGAAGGTATCCACCCGTAGATGAAAAAGAAACCCTCGGCGATTAGACCGAGGGTTTCAATTTGAGACTCTGTTACGGAGCAACGCGGCCGTTGGCGTTGAATGCTTCGTAGGTGTAAGGCATCAACTTAGCCCACTCGTCTTCCATCTTCTCGGCGCACATTTCAATTTCGCGCTGAGGGAACGATGGGAAGTGAGTGCCTTCACGCTTGGTGCGCAGGCTCAAGAAGTTCATCAACGCACGGGCGTTCATGGTGACATACATGCTCGAATAGATGTTTAGCGGAAGCACGATGCGCGCAACCTCGCGAGCAACACCTGCCTCAAGCATGCGCTTGTATGACTCGTAGGCGTGAATCGACGCAGTGCGTGACTCTTGCTCAACCAGGGCAACCTGCTCGGCGCTGCCTGGCAAGAACTCGTAATGACCAGCTTTGCCGACCTGCAAAAGATTGCGATCTGCACCTGGAACATAGAAAACCGGGTTTAGCTCTTTGTAACGACCAGATTCTTCGTTGTAAGAGGCAATGCGGTGGCGCATGAACTCGCGGAACACAAAGATTGGCGCCTGCACGTAGAAGGTCATCGAGTTGTGCTCGAAAGGCGAACCGTGACGGTCGCGCATTAGGTAGTTGATTAGGCCCTTAGAACGCTTTTCGTCTTCAGCCGCATCGGTCTGAGCCGCGGCTGCCTCGAGGGTTTGTTCACCCTGAGTTGATACGCGCGCTGCAAAAAGAACGTCTGAGTCTGATGCGTTTGATCGGACTAGTTCGACGGTAACGTCGCTGCGAAATTTAATCTCTGACACCCCATTAGCCTACCCGTTTGACGCCCGTAAGAATTGGCAACAAAACACCCCAATCGCCTGCTGTGGCTTAGCCTTGAGTAATGCCCATCGAGACTAAATTTGCCATCGTCGCTGGCCTTGTGCTGATTGTGGCAATCGTTGGCTTGATTTGGAAGGCGAGAACTGGCCGATCAAAGCAGGTTGCCGGTGGCGAAATCATCGATCTTCGAGAGATTGGTGCAACCAAGAATGGGCAGCCGGTCACAAAGTTCGGCGAGCGCGTAACCTTTTTGCAGTTCTCATCTGAGATGTGCACCCAGTGCAAGCAGACAGCACGCCTATTTCACGAACTTGAAGAGCACACCCCGGATGTTCTGCACATCGAGGTCGACATCACGAACCGACTAGATTTGGCAAGCAAGTTCAACATTCTTCAAACCCCAACCACCTTGGTGCTCGACCACAACGGTCGAATCACATCAAGAATTGGTGGAGCAGCTAAACCAGAAACCATTCAAGACGAATTAGGGAGCTTTCACATCTAATGAGCGAATCAACCTCAACCCCGGCAGGAATCGACCCTCGTGGCCCACGTTTTGGTGCGGTCATTACTTCGGTTTTGCTTCTAATCACCGTTTTTCTAGGGCTTGATGCGGCTACCGCCGATGCAGCCTTTGTTTTGCTAGCCGTCATCACAGCCTCGTTTGCCTGGGGCGCAACCCAGGGAACCGCGAAGCACCCATACGGATTGATTTTCAAGAAGTTTGTGCGCCCACGCCTAGCAGCGCCGAAAGAGCTCGAAGACCCTCGCCCACCGAAGTTCGCGCAGGTCATTGGCTTTATCGTGGCCGGAATTGGTCTGGTTCTTGGCGCCTTCGACAACACCGTTGGACTAACCATTTTTGCCGGCATGGCATTTGTTGCTGCCTTCTTGAACGCAGCGTTCAACTTTTGCCTCGGTTGCCAGATTTACATTGGTCTAAAGCGCATTGGCGTTATCAAGCACGGCTAGTAAGCCTACTTTTCGCGTCGCCCTAGTTCTTCGGAGCTAGGGCGATTGCTTTTCTCATTGCCGCGCGAGCACGTCGGCGATCACCTGCGGCACTGTAGGCCAATCCAAGATTGAACCAGCTGTGCCAGTCTTCGGGGCGCTCTGAAGCGGCTTGGCGGAACTGCTCGAAGACCGCATCGGCCGAGGCTCGAATCGGGCGACCGCTTGGGCGGGTCTCAAAATTCATTTCCGGCCAGACGCCTTCTTGTTGCACCTTGCGCTCAAGAGCCTCAACGCGAGTGCCAAAGATAAATTCCTGGATGATTGCCCACAAACCAAAGGCCGGGAAAGCCAGAATCAGCAAGCCCATGATCTTTGCGAGAGCCGAATCAACCATGAGAAGTTGAACGCCGGTGTTGGCAAGCAAGACGATGTACATGACCAGCAGAGCAGCCATGACGATGGCGCCGACCTTGGTGGCGGTCATTAGTTGCTTGAGGCGTCGATGACCGACTGAAGACCGACAAGAAGGCCAGAAGCCTTGGCAGCAACCTGAATGCTTGCCATGATGCCGTGCGAGTAAGAGTTGATTGAACTGACTTCGTGGCTGATGGTCAAAACCTCGCTGGTGCCACCAAAGTGAATGTCTTGCTTGGCCGAAACTCCTGCCAAACGCAAGCTGTGGATTGGCACACCGGCAACGACCTCGCCGCGAGCGGTTTGACCGACGCCAGCGATTAGCGGTTGGGTCATACCCTTTCGAGCCTCATGAATCATTTCGGCGGTGCGAACTGCTGTGCCAGAAGGTGAATCGATTTTGCCGGCATGGTGAGCTTCGACGATTTCGATTGAATCAAAGAACTTTGCCGCCTGTGCTGCAAACGAACTAGCCAACATCGAACCGATTGAGAAGTTTGGAATTACCAAAACGGCAGCTGACGCGCTAGCAGAGAGCTTGCCTTCAAGTGCGGCTAGCTTTTGCGCCGACCAACCGCTGGTGCCGACAACAACTTTGAGCCCGTTGGCCACGCAGTAGTCGACAACCTGCTCGCTCACCTCGAGACGGGTCACCTCGAAAACAACATCGGCACCCAGAACTTCGCTTAGCTCGCTCTTTGAGTCGAGGGCCGCGTGCAGGCTGGTGTGCTGAGAAGCATCGATTAGGTCAAGCACAAGCTTGCCCATTCTTCCGGTGGCGCCGACTACGGCTACTTTGATGGTCACGGGTTAATCCTAGATAAAGTCTTTGAAAGTTGACTCTTTGATGTCGCCAACGGCAACGATTGAACGCTCGCGGCTGGCTAGGTCTGCGGCAAGCGATCGAACATCCTCGATTGTGACGGCGTTGACGTGACCAAGGGAGTCGTTTAGGTCATAGAACTGACCGTTAACGATTTCGGCTGCAACCAGGCGATTCATGCGAGCCGCGGTGCTCTCGAACTTGAGCGCCAGACTGCCCGAGATGTTGCCCTTGGCAAGCTCGAGTTCGTCTTCGCGAATGCCATCGACCGCAATCTTTTCAAATTCGGCGATCATAAGGCGTGTGACTTCTTCAGTCTTGGCTGGCGAACAACCGGCATACAAGCCGAAATAGGCCGCGTCTGAATAACCCTGATTGAAGGAGTAAACCGAGTATGCCAAGCCGCGCTTCTCGCGAATCTCTTGGAACATGCGCGAACTCATGCCGCCACCCAAGACGGTGTTGAGAATTCCCATCGCGTAGCGACGCTGGTCATCGGCGATAAGACCCTGCATGCCAACAAGGATGTTTGCCTGCTGAGTCGGGCGGTTGATGACATTGAGGGCCGAGCCTCGGGTCACTGGCACCTGACCAGCAACACGACGCTGAACCGGGTGGGCGACCTTGTTTAGATCCCAGCCAGCAGAAACCAAGCCCTGCTCGACTAGGTCGATGAGGTTTGCGTGGTTTACGCCACCAGCGGCAACCACGACTAGGTCTTGCGGGCGATAGTTCTGCTGATAGTGGGACCAAACCGCCTCGCGAGTCACGGCGTTGATGGTTTCGTTTGTGCCGCCAATTGGGCGACCGAGCGGGTGATCGCCAAGCACAGCGGCGCTGAAGGCCTCGTGGGCGACATCCTGAGGATCGTCGTCGTTCATGGCCAGCTCTTCGAGAATGACCGTGCGCTCGTTCTCAAATTCGGTTGGGTCGATCAGCGACGAGGTGAGCATGTCGGCGATGACGTCGACCGCTACCGGCAGGGCCGAGTCTTGAACCCTGGCGTAGTAGTTGGTGTTCTCTTTGCCAGTCGAAGCATTAGATGAACCGCCGACAGAGTCGAACGCGACTGCGATGTCTAGAGCGGTGCGCTTTTTGGTGCCCTTAAACAAGAGGTGCTCAAGAAAGTGGGTTGAGCCGTGGTGACCATCGGTCTCGTCACGAGACCCAACCGCGACAGAGAACGACACCGAGACGCTTTGAGCGCCTGGCATTGACTCGGTTAAAACGCGAACACCGCTCGGAAGGATAGTTCGACGAATCGAACTTCCTCCCGAAGCGGTGAACGAAAGTTCGTTCTGGTCAAGCGGAAATAGAACTTCACTCACAGCTAAGCCCAGAACTTTCTTTGGTTATTTGGTTGATTACTCTTCGTCAGAGTCGGTGCTTGCAGCACCCTCTTCACCCTCAACGACTGGAGCAAGCGAAAGCTTTCCACGGTCGTCGATCTTGGTGATTTCAACCTGGAGCTTCTGGCCAACCTCGAGAACGTCTTCGACGTTTTCGACACGCTTGCCACCTGAGATCTTGCGAAGCTCAGAGATGTGCAACAGGCCATCCTTGCCTGGAACTAGCGAAACAAACGCACCGAAGGTGGCTAGCTTCACAACGGTTCCTAGGAAACGCTCGCCAATTTCTGGCACGTGAGGGTTAGCGATTGCGTTAACCGCAGCCTTCGCAGCCTCAGCAGAAGGACCATCGGTTGCGCCGATGTAAACGGTGCCGTCATCTTCGATTGAGATGTCTGCGCCGGTGTCTTCCTGGATCTGGTTGATCATCTTGCCCTTAGGACCAATGACCTCACCGATCTTGTCAACTGGAATCTTGACTGCGATAACGCGAGGTGCGGTTGGAGCCATCTCGTCTGGTTCGCTGATTGCCTGAGCCATTACATCGAGGATGTGTAGACGGGCATCGCGAGCCTGAGTTAGCGCGCCACCAAGAACTGAAGCAGGAATGCCATCGAGCTTGGTGTCTAGCTGAATTGCGGTAACGAAGTCACGGGTACCGGCAACCTTGAAGTCCATGTCGCCAAGGGCGTCTTCGGCACCAAGGATGTCGGTTAGCGCTGCGTACTGGACCTTGCCATCGATGGTGTCTGAGATCAGACCCATTGCGATACCTGCAACTGGAGCGCGTAGTGGCACACCAGCGTTTAGTAGAGCAAGGGTTGACGCACAAACAGAACCCATTGAGGTTGAACCGTTTGAGCCAAGAGCCTCAGAAACCTGACGGATTGCGTATGGGAAGTCTTCGCGCTTTGGAAGAACAGGAACCAACGCACGCTCAGCAAGAGCACCGTGACCAATTTCGCGACGCTTTGGAGTACCAACGCGACCGACCTCACCGGTTGAGTAAGGAGGGAAGTTGTAGTTGTGCATGTAGCGCTTTGAAGTGACAGGGCTTAGCGAGTCAATCTGCTGCTCCATCTTCAACATGTTCAAGGTGGTTACGCCAAGAATCTGGGTTTCGCCACGCTGGAAGATTGCTGAACCGTGAACGCGAGGAATAACGGCAACCTCTGCGTCTAGGGCACGGATGTCCTTTAGACCACGGCCATCGATGCGGATACCCTCTTTTAGAACACGGGTACGCATGATCTTCTTGGTTACTGACTTGTAAGCAGCTGAGAACTGAAGCATCTGAGCCTCATCTAGCTTGCCCTCAAGAGCCTCTTTGGTGCTTGCCTTTAGAGCATCGTCTGCATCCTGGCGAGCAACCTTGTCGGCGATCTGGTAAACCTTGGCAAGCTCTGCGCCAGCCTGTGCCTCAACAGCTGAGAAAACCTCATCGGTGTATGGCAAGAAGGTTGGGTAATCAGCAGTTGGCTTTGCAGCAACAGCAGCTAGGTCGGCCTGAGCCTTGACTAGAGCCTTGATGAAAGGCTTTGAAGCCTCAAGGCCTTCGGCAACTACGCCTTCAGATGGGGCCTTTGCGCCAGCAGCGATTAGGTCCATTGCGTTTTCTGAAGCCTCGGCCTCAACCATCATGATTGCAACGTCTTCGACGCCGTTCTCGATGATTACGCGACCGGCAACAACCATGTTGAAGACTGCGCGCTCAAGCTGTGAGTGCTTAGGGAAGGCAACCCACTGACCGTCGATTAGTGCAACACGCACACCACCGATTGGGCCAGAGAATGGCAGACCAGCAAGCTGAGTTGACATCGATGCAGCGTTGATTGCAACAACGTCGTAAAGCTCGTCTGGCTCGATAGCCATAACGGTTACTACAACCTGGATTTCGTTACGAAGACCGTCAACGAATGATGGACGTAGCGGACGGTCGATCAAACGGCAGGCAAGAATTGCCTCGGTTGATGGACGACCCTCGCGACGGAAGAAGCTGCCCGGAATGCGGCCAGCCGCATACATGCGCTCTTCAACGTCGATGGTTAGTGGGAAGAAGTCGAACTGGTCTTTTGGCTGCTTGCTTGCAGTGGTAGCCGAGAACAGCATGGTCTCTTCGTCGATGTAAACGGCTGCGGCACCCTGTGCCTGCTGAGCCAAACGACCGGTTTCGAAACGAATTACGCGCTTGCCGTATTTTCCGTTGTCGATGATTGCTTCTGTTGCTTTGATTTCTGGACCTTCCATGGTCCCTCCTCTTTTTCCTCTGTGCGCGAGCCAGTTGCCGTTAGGCCGAATTGCTGGCTAGTGCGCGCGTGAGCGTTCGCGGCAAGTTAACTTGCCCACATTGGAGGGATGCCCTGGTCTGCAGTAGAAAACCTTGACTTTGAATCAAGACCCACAACCGAAGACCAGCAAACCTGCCACGTCGCTCCCCTAAAGGCTACCAGAGCGATGCGACAAAGACCAGAAGCCGGTGCCCTGAAATGCAGGCATTTACCAAGGCTTCATCCGTGTTTTGCCGGGGTAAAAGAAAACCGCCCCACCCGAAGGTGAAGCGGCTTTCGTGAAGAATCGAAATTCGACGACTGCCAGGGCAGGTTATCGACGCAGACCTAGACGCTCGATTAGAGCGCGGTAGCGGTTGATGTCTACACCCTGAAGGTAGCCAAGAAGACGGCGACGCTGACCAACAAGGATCAACAGACCACGACGTGAGTGGTGGTCGTGCTTGTGCTCCTTTAGGTGCTCGGTTAGGTCCTTGATGCGCTGGGTCAAAACTGCAACCTGCACCTCAGGAGAACCGGTGTCGCCAGGCTTGGTGGCGTACTCGTTGATGATTGCGGTCTTCACTTCTGGAGCTAATGACATATGTATTCCCCTTTCAAAGGACTAACTGCGCGGCGCAAATAACGGAATGTTTTTGCTCTCTTTATCCGCGGCCGATACACGGCAACCTGACAATCCTAGAGGAATTTAGGCGGTAGTGCCAGTCTGGTCTTGAATTTGCTCGGTTGGGGCTGCCTTTACGGGCGCCTTTGACTTGAGCAGGGTGACGATGAAGTAGAACAACTGAACAGCAGCGGCAAGGCCAAGGCCCGGCAACACGGCGAGCGCGAGAGCAACAAGCGAGCTTTCGTTAGAAAGGCTGAATTCGGCTAGGGCTGGCGCCGCGGCCACTAGCGATGAGATCAAGACCAGAACCGGAAGAATCATCAACAGTAACCACTTGGCGCTAAAGCCGGCATCACGCATTCGGCGAACTAGAACGGCAAGGGTCGGCAACAGCAGAAGCAAGCTGGCGATGTCGCTGAACGGGCTTGGCTGCAACGACATGGCTAGAGGATTGCTGTCGCTGGTGGTTGGAAAAAACAGGGAGTCGATTGTGCCGAGCACGATCGAGACCAGGAATGTGAACAGAATGAAGTACCAATACTCGGAGCGACTCGCTACTCCCCTGAAGTCGGCGTATTTGGTGAGACAGGTTTTGATTGCGCCTGCGAAAGTCATTCGATCTCCCTTGTTCGGTTAGTTCAAAGTGTAGCCAGCATGCCTACACTTCTAGTGTGAGCGACAAATCATCTGCCCCCAAGAAAACCTGGCTGGCCAATAAATTCGATGCGAAGCGATTTTCTCTAATCCCTCTAGTTTTGGCAGTTCTAATTGCGTTCGAAACTTTCAACCCGATCGACAAAGAGCCCTACAGCGTCATCACTTCGGTCGCGGTTTCACTCGGCTCGATCTGGGCGATTTGGCAGGGCACCAAAAAGCGCGCTTGGTGGTCGCTGGTCTTTGTGCCGATTCTTGCCATCTGGGCTCTGCCACTCACCGGGGCCCAGATCTTTATCTCGGTGGGCATGACCGCGAGTTTCTTTTTGCATGCCGGTGCGGCGTTGGCTTTTGCAGTGGCTGCCTACGGTTTTTTGGCCTTCGATCGAAAGCCTAAGAAATAGCCCATGCCGGTCGAAGAGTTCTGGGCGGGGTTTAGGCCAAGGTGGCGAAAGCCATCTGGTTCAGGCTGCTCATTCTCGACCGAGTTAGTTTTGAACCGACCATTGAGCGAGATGCTGTCGCGATTCAATCAAAAAGACGGGCTCGCTCAGGTTTTTGGGCAGAATTTCGAAGGCAAAATAGCTCAGGGCGGTCAGTTCAGTTACCTGGATGCCGCCGGGCAGACTCGGGCGGGAGCTTTCACCAGCATCCGTGTGCCGAAAAGCATTGAACTCGCCACCGAAGAATTTGGTTTGATCACAGTGAAATTCAAGGACCTAGGCCCAACCAGCAAGACCTCGATCTTGTTCTCAAAAATCACCGACGATGAACCGGCTTGGCTGGCATCGATTGATGCGCTGCTAGAAAGAATTAGCCGCTAAACCGGCTTGTCGACCCCAAGAATTTCGCGGACCTTGTCGAGGTCACAATTGATTGCCTCGATAAGTTCGTCTACGCCGTTGAATTTTGCAGATGGCCTAACAAAATCGATGTATTCGAGCGTCACAACCTTGTCGTAGAGGTCTAGATCTTTGCGGTCGAGCACATGCGATTCAACCAAGCGCGGCACGGCCTGGAAAGTCTCGTTGATGCCGACCGAATGCGCGGCTGGGTAGCGCTGCCCATCGGCGTAAAGCCAACCGGCGTAGACACCGTCGAGCGGCAAATAACCCTCGGCGTTGCGAGAAAGATTGGCAGTCGGGAAACCGATGGTACGACCAATCTTTAGGCCATGTTCGATAACGCCCGTGTTGATGTGGTCTCGGCCAAGCATGCTCGAGGCCTTGGCTACGTTGCCTTCATCCAAGATTTCACGGATGCGAGTGGTCGACACCTTCTCGCCATCGATAGACGCGTGAGAAACCTCGCGAACCAGGAACCCATGCTGAGCGCCCAGTTGGCGCAGAGTCGAAACGTTGCCCGCGCCGTGGTGGCCGAAACGGAACCCCTCGCCGACCAAAACAATCTTGGCGCGCAGGGTCTTGACCAAAATTGTGTCTACAAAATCTGCCGGCGAAAGTGATGCCAGCGCTTCGTCGAAAGGTAGTGTCAAAGTCGCATCGACACCGGCTTCGAGCAAGAGGTGGCGCTTTTGCAGCGGGCCAATCAGCGGCAACTTGGCCGCGTCTGGGTTGAGCAAGGCATCTGGATGGCGATCGAAGGTGACCACGACCGCAGACAAGCCGGCCTGCTCTGCAGCTTCGGTTAGCTCTGCCAGAAGCTTTAGGTGACCAAGGTGAACGCCATCGAACTTTCCAATGGTGACCGCGGTGTCGGCAAAGTCAGCAGGTACGCTCTCAATGCTTGACCACTGAATCACTGTTTAGCTCCCGAGCGGCGAAGCCAAAGAAGTCCCAAAATTGGCAGAATCAGCGGAATGTAACCGTAGCCCTGACCAAATTTTGACCAAACAGACGGGTGGGCAAACAGTTCTGGATGGGTGAAACTTAGAACGCCGACGGCGACTACGCCGAGTAGTTCAACCGAGACAGCAATCCAGGCGATTTTTGACCAAACTGGGGCCGATTTAGCCAACGCGATTGTGGCCAATATGTAGACGATCGCAGATAGCGCTGAAAGCGAGTAAGCCAAAGGCGCTTGGTCAAATTCGCGGAAAAGCTGATACAGGGCCCTGGCCGTTGCTGAGATTGCAAAAACGGCGTAAACCGCAATTAACAGACGCCCAGCGCCCTTTGCCTTGTTGGTTTTAGCCATTTGACAAGCCTAACCAATCAAGTTGGGGCTATTGCTCAGGTGTTGGCAAATCGCTTGGAACTGGCAGACCTTTGGAAACCTTGGTGACCGATGCCATGCGCGCTTCGTCACCGAGAGGAAGAACTACACCAGAAAGCAAGGCACCCTGGGAGTCCTGACGAAGCAGGTACTTGACCACTGCGCGCTTGACTAAGGTGTCTTCGCCACATAGGTAGGCATCAACGGTGTAACCACCGAGGTACTGAAGAACTTCACCGTCGAGCGTAACGCTTGCAACTGTTGAGTAGTTGTAAAGGGCTGCAGAGTACGTGGTCAGAACTACATCGCCCTCGGCCATTGCCATTAGTGCCGAGCCGTCATCGAAAGGAACCGGAGCCACCTTTGATGCTGAATCGTCGAGACCCTGAGCCTTGAGCCAAGCCTTCGTGGCTGCTAAGCCGTTTGACTGCGCGGTCGGCAAAAGGTTGATTGGAAGCGGGCTAGCTGCTGTGCCCCCGTTGGCTTCGGTGATGGCCGGGTCGCTCCAATCAGTGATCTTGCCGGAGAGAATTCCGGCAACAACCTCAGGAGTGATGTCAAGCGAAGCAAGCTCTGAATTTAGGAACGCTAGAACGGTGCCATCCTGAGCGAAAGAAACCTGCTCGAAAGGCTTGCAGGTGGCCGCTATTTGCCCGGTTGCCGAGATGATTACATCTGCGGTTTCATCATCGGCCGAAAGAGCGTTGAAGGACATGTCGGCGCAGGAGTCGGCGAGAGCACCCGACCAACCCCCAGTAAGGTCGGCTAACGAGTCTGGGAAGGCGATGTTTACAGCACCAGGTTCGCAGGTGACTACCTGTTCTGCCAAGGCCGCCAAAACGTCAGGAGGCATCGGAGGGTCACATGCGGTGAGTCCTACTGAAAGACCCAGTGCGAGCGCCGAAGCGGTGATTGTCTTCTTGAACATCTTCATCTCCTGAATTTTGTTTTTGAAACGAGTGAAGAGCACGACCAGTTTCTTGGCCGTGCTCTCCCCTCTTAGTTCTGACAGCTGATTAGCCGATTAGTTCGATTAGGTTCAGCGCGGTGCTCTTTAGCTGACCGTCGATCGCTACATAGCCGATCTTTGCAGCTTCTGCAGGTGCACATGACTTGATGAAGTCGGTTAGGTAACCAGCAACTAGCTTGTCTGCTGCACCGTTACGACCTGCTGGAGCAAGTGCGTATGAAACTAGTGAAAGGTTGTAACCGTTCTTGATTGGAGCGGTGTACTGGAATCGAACGATGCCCTGCTTGTTGACGATCTGCTGAGCAAGGAAGGTCTTCGACGAACGTACGTCTGGCTTGATGAACTGGTTTGCACCGTTCTTCAACCAAGCGGTCTGAAGACCCTGTGACATTGCATCTGAAAGGTCAGCGTAAGCGAGTGAGTACTTGGTGTTCTTCACCGCGGTGGTTACGCCGGTGTTCTGGTTAGCTGCGGTTCCAACAACTCCCGAGATGGTGTTGAAGGTTGAAGCTGCCTTCCAACCGGTGCCAGCAACCTGAGTTAGGTAAGAAGTGAAGTTCTCTGAGGTACCTGATGAGTCCTGGCGGTAAACAGCCTGGATCTTTTCTGCAGGAAGCTTTGCACCCTTGTTGATAGCCGCAATGGCTGCGTCGTTCCACTTAGTGATCTTGCCTAGGTAGATGTCGCCGACGATCTTGCCGGTTAGGTTGACCTTGGTTAGACCAGGTACGTTGTAGACGATCGCGATTGGGCCACCGATAAGTGGCACGTAAGTCATCTTTGCAGGAGCGTCGCCAGCCTTGTAAGGAGCGTCTGACATGCCGAAGTTGGTAGCACCCGACTTGAACTGTGAACGGCCAGTGCCTGAACCAGTTGAGGTGTAGACAAGGTCAGCACCTGAGAAGTGGGTCTTGCAAGCCTGAAGGATTGCGTTTGGGTAAGAAGCACCCGAAGCCTTGATGGTCTCTTTGGCCATGGCAGCTGGGCCAACTAGTGCCACGGTGCTGGCTAGAGCAACCGCTGCGATGATGCCAGTTAGAGAGCGTTTCATTTGTTTCTCCTTGATAGATGTTGGTCTTTCGACACTTCTATTGAATGACTTGCAAGTTAACCGAATGAACGGTTTGGATGACCTTGAGGCAAAGCCAAAGTGAACAATTGGTTACCCGAAGTGACCGTTGACGTAGTCGTTGGTGCGAGGGTCAATCGGTTGCTCGAAAACCTGCTCGGTGCGACCGAACTCTACGACGTGACCTGGGTTGCCGTCTTCAGCCAAGAAGAATGCGGTTTGGTCGGCAACTCGTTGCGCTTGCTGCATGTTGTGAGTCACGATGACAATGGTCATCTGCGGGGCAAGCTCGAGAATGGTCTCTTCAATGCGACGAGTCGAGCCTGGGTCAAGAGCTGAACATGGCTCGTCCATAAGAAGAACTTCTGGGTCCATCGCAAGCGAACGAGCGATGCACAAACGCTGCTGTTGACCACCCGACAGCGAGATTGCTGGATCGTTTAGACGATCCTTCACTTCGTTCCAGATTGATGCACGGCGAAGTGAGGTTTCAACTAACTCGACAGCGTCGTCTGACTTGCGTCCTGAGAGCTTGAGACCAGAGAGCACGTTCTCTTTGATGCTCATGGTTGGGAAAGGGTTCGGCTTCTGGAAAACCATGCCGACCTTTAGACGAACCTTAACCGGGTCAACGCCCTCGCCGTAAATGTCTTCACCGTCTAGAAGAACTTTGCCGCCGAAACCAGCAGAAGGAATCAGCTCGTGCATGCGATTCAGAGTGCGAATGAATGTGGACTTGCCACAGCCTGATGGGCCGATTAGAGCGGTGACCTGGTTGCTAGGAAACTCGAGCGAGACGTTCTTGAGAACGTGACGCTCACCGAACCAGACGTTTACGTCTTCTGAGCGTAGGTGCGAGTTTTGATCAGTCATGGTCGCTTTACTTTCTGGCCTTTGAGCGGGTTCGTGATGCTAGTCGTGCGGTAGTGAACAAAATTGCTACGAGAATCATGATGACGAGCGCCGCACCCCAGGCACGCTGGATGCTCTCGTCGAATCCCATTGAGATGAATCCGAACAGGTAGGTTGGCAATGAAGCCATCGCTCCATTGAAGAGGTTGAAGTTGGTGCGGTCTGCCGCGAAGGTGGTTAGAACCAATGGAGCCGTTTCACCGATTACACGGGCGATTCCCAGCAGCACAGCAGTGACCATGCCAGATCGGGCCGCCGGAAGGGTTACCTGCATGAATGCGCGCCAAGCCGGAGCACCAAGGGCAAGGGCGCCGTTTCGAAGCTCCTGAGGTACCAATCGAAGCGCTTCCTCCGATACACGAGCAACCGTTGGAAGCATCAAAGGAATCAGCGCGAGCGAGCCGGTCCAACCCGCATACGAAGTTAGACCCGAGGCGATAAACGCGGCGTAGATGAAAAGACCAGAAACCACCGAAGGCAAACCCGACATGGCCTGAAGGAGGGTGCGAATGAGCCCCTTGGTCTTACCCTGAGTTTCGGTCAGATAGACGGCCGTTGCTAGACCCATCGGAACTGTGATCAGAGTCGAAGTGCCAACGATCAAAAGCGAACCGATGATTGCGTGACCGACGCCACCGTATTCGAGGCTGGTGTCTGGCTTGATGTAGTAGTTGTTTTGGCCAATGAATTGAAGGCTGATTGCCTGTGAACCGTTTTGGATTACCGACCAGAGTACTGAGCCAAGCAGAACTACGATGAACGAGGAAAAAAAGATGGTCACGACAACCAGCAAGGCCTCGAGAATTCCGCGTCTGCCGTAAACCAAGATGCCAACCAGCGCTGCGGCCACAACTTGAATCGGCAGGAAAACGGCGAAAAGCGTCGCCATGAAGTCCATGCCGGTTGCAAAAAGGATGCTGAGTGCAATCGCCGATGGCACGAGTGAGGCCAATGCAATGGCGACTCGGGTCTTGAACTCGATTTTTGTCCAGGGTGCAGACTGGTTGCCTTTCGGGCGCTGCACCGGGGTTAGATCGATTACTTTCTCCATGGCTGAGCCTTTGCAACGATGTATGAAGCCAATGCATTGATGATTAGCGTGAAGACAAACAGAACCACACCGGCTGCCATTAGGCCACCGACTTCTTCGGGACCTGCCTCACCGAACTTAGAGATGATCATCGATGCAATCGAGCCACCCTTAGATTCGAGAATTTGGTACCAGTTGGTGTCGAAAACCAGGTTCAAAACGTAGAGGATCGCAACGGTCTCTCCGAGGGCGCGGCCCAGACCAAGCAGAACGCCACCGACCACACCGCCGCCAGCGGTAGGCAGGATGACCTTGCGAAGAGTCGACTCGCGGTTTCCACCCAGAGCCAACGATGCGTTGATTACATCGCGGTCCATTTGGCTAAAGATTTCTCGAGTGATCGAGGCGATGATCGGCACAATCATCACGGTTACTACGAGACCGGCGATGAATGGGCTGCGCAAGAAGTTGTCTGAGTTGTTTTCGAAGATTGGAATGAAGCCGAAGATTGCGTTTAGCTGCTTCGACCAACCGGCGGCGACATCGGTGAACACAAACGCACCCCAGAGACCCAACACGATGGATGGGATTGCCGCCATTAGATCAACGATTAGTGTGGCGATCTTGGCAACGCGCTTAGGCGCCATGAACTCGATGAAGTAGGCGATCGAGATTGCCATCGGTACAGCCAACGCGGTTCCGATTAGAGAGATCAGAATCGATCCCCAGAGCATCGGCCAAAGCTGCATCTTGATTGGGCTAAGCGAGGCATCCCAGGTAGAACCAAAGATGAAATCGATGATGCCCTGTTCGGCGAAAGTCGAAGCCGAGCGGCTGACTAGGAAAACCAAAATCAAAGAGACGATGACGATCGCAGAGAAGGCTGCGGCTCTTGCCACACCAAAGAAAATGCGGTCAGCTCTAGAGAAAGGCTTGGCTGCAAGTTTGCGGCGCTCGGGAACCGGCCGTTCGACGTTCAAAGTCATGTGTAAATAGTCGCTTCGCGATGTGAAGCAAACCTTTTCACTAAGTGAACGGCAGGTGAATTAACTAATTTGTTCCGGTCCAAATTTGGTGCATGCGCACCAGCATGACGGCTACCGTGAGCGCGCCGACACCGAGAATCACGGTCGACCAGCGGGTGCGCTCAATGAGCGCCCAAAAGGCCGCGGCGGCAGGAATGAGCATTGCCACCAGCAGGTAGGCAAAGAATTCGACGGTGTCTTGCTTGGCCCGTTCTCCCCCGATGACCAAAACAATGGATGCCACCAGCTGAACCACGAGCCCGAGCTCGACAAGGGCAAGAGCGCCGATGGTTAGGCCACTTGGTTTGCGCTTGAT